>WNGE01001669.1_pt1 | contig 27924 bp, 27 predicted proteins | sample 5400651 | NCBI WGS metagenome assembly WNGE01 (sample SAMN13153370, study PRJNA577476) | soil metagenome | isolation source: 60 cm soil or saprolite under grassland replicate 2 | place: USA:California | collected 2016-06-15 | reverse complement strand
GGCTGAGGGACACTGGCGGAAGCGGCCACCTTGTCCTCCTTCGAGCAGATTGCCATCTACTCCCAGAGTGATCGGGTGGCCGCCCAGTCTGTCCCGCGGGGGCGACAGAAGGGATCAAACGTTAAACGCGAAGCTTAGAGCCTGATGGCAAAGGGGTAGCAGGCTGCGGGCTTGATCATGTTGTGGGTATCGATCAGGTCACGTCGGGCATGGCGGCGTGAGACGTGGGCGGGCTCCTGGTAGCTGGGAGGTGTCTCGCCAACCCGTCTGCCCAAGAGCCCGTGGATGCCTGTCTACTCTGTCGGCGCGTCTGGCGCCAGTTCTGCCTGTCCTGGTTGTCTGTGTCGTGACCGGGTGCCTCGTTATCCGTCGGATATGACCGACGGGCAGTGGCGGGTCTTGGAGCCGCAGGCGCGGGAGGTGATGGACGAGATTCGCCGGGCCACGGGGCGGCCGATGGTGCATGACCTTCGGGCGATGCTCGATGCGATCGGCTACGTGGTGCGCAACGGCATCGAGTGGCGGGCGCTGCCGGTGGACTTCCCGCCCTGGCAGGCGGTGTACGCGTTCTTCCAGCGGTGGAGCCAACGGGGTCTGCCGCACCGGCTGGTGGACCGGTTACGCGGCCGGCTGCGGGTGGGGTTGGGCCGCGACGTGCAGCCCTCCGCGGCGATCGTGGACTCCCAGTCGGTCAAGGGCGCCGACACCGTCGGGGCCGCCTCGCGCGGATTCGACAGCGGCAAGAAGATCAACGGCCCTTATCTTGAGCTGGCGAAAAGATCATGGCTTTGACAAGCGGTGATGTGATGAGGACAGTGTCGTCGACGTGGTCGTTAGCAGGGTCCGATGGTGGGACGGATTTCTTCTTCGGCGTGTCGTGGGTGCTGCCGAGGACGGTGGCGGCCCGGTGCTCTCCGAGGGCAAGGGCCAGCGCTTCGCGGAGTTGTTGGTTCTCTGACGCCAGTTGCCTGATGCGCTCAGCCGCGGATTCCAGACGTTGCAGCAGCGATGCGTTGGAGGCGCGTTGCCGGTCGGGAACCAGTCGGCCTGTCGCGGCTGGGTTTCGTCGGGTGCGAAGGCGTTCGATCTCGGCGCGTAGGTCCGGCTGGTTGTAGAGCCAGGACCGGGAGACCCTGCCTTCTTTGGCGACGGCATCGATGGTGACTGGCGTGCCGGCCTTGTCCATGCGGCGCAGGGCTGCGATGGCGCGTCTGCGGGTGGCCGCCGTGCGGTGTCGGGCGGCGGCGATCAGGTGGTGGGAGTTGTCAGCCCGCATCGGTAGTGGCCTCTGGCTCGTCCTGTTCGGCTTGGCCGATCATGCGGTTCAGGTTGGCGAGGACCTGCTGGTTCACGCGGGAGTGCCCCTTGCTGGTGGAGACGTCGATGAGGGTGAGCGTGCGGTGCCGCTGCTCGCGCAGTTCGGGCAGGAACTCCGGCCCGGTCAGGAAGACGGGGCACGTCAGGCAGGCGTTGGCGTGCGGGCAACTCTTCTGCACCGGCAGTCCGCAGTAGCCGTTGGACAGCCTGGGTGGCCATGCCGTAGCGGGTCTTGGCCCATTGGGCCTGGCCGAGGGGGCCGTCCGGATCGAGGGTGACCCGCTCGCCCTTGATGTTGACCTTGGTGGCCTGCTCCCAGTGCCGCCGCACCGTCTGGTCGGTGATTTTGGCGTAGTGCGAGGTCATCCGGTGCGAATCGTGGTCCGGCAGGACCCGGACGACCTCTTGTGGGACGTCCTCCAACGTCGCGAACCGCCAGCCGACCCCATGCCCGGTGAGGTAGTCCCACCAGTCCTTCAGGTCGTGGGCGTACGCCTTGATCGTGTTCGGCGACTTCTCGATCGCCGCAAGATAGGCCAGGAACCGCTCGACCGGCTCAACCGGCCTCAGGTCCTCGCCCAGCAATGTCCAGGACTCACGCCCGGTGTCCGGCATCACCACACGCTGCACACGCATCGCACCTCCCGCTTTCCGTGATGGACAGCGGAAGGTAATCCCATCTACGACGTGATCCCGTGGATTTCCAGCCCTCGTCGTCTACGTCATGGACACACCCTCAACGGCTCAAGATAACGGTCGGAAACGGCACCTGGCCGTTGACGTGGAAGGGTTCCTGCTCGCGGTGGTGGTGACCGCCGCGAACGTGGGCGACCGGATGGGCGCGAAGTTGTTGGTCATCGCGCTGTTGAACACGTGCACCCGGTTGACGCTGGTCTGGGCCGACTCCGGATACGACGGCAAGCCCTTGGCGGACTGGGTCCATGCGGTCGCGCGGATCACCCTGGAGGTCATCAAGCGGACCGAGTTGCATGTGTTCCGCGTCGTACCACGTCGGTGGGTGGTCGAACGTAGCTTCGGCTGGCTGCTGCGCTACCGGCGTCTCGTGCGTGACTATGAGCGGCGTCCTGAGCATCACGAGGCGATGGTCTACTGGGCCACCGTCATGATCATGACTCGGCGGTTGGCCCGCCGCTCCACCGACCCACCCGTGAAGCAGCGCTGGGGCCAACCGCGTTCACCAGCCGCACCCCGCCCGAACCCAACACCCGTCTGAACCCCTTTGCCAACAGGCTCTTACGGTCCGTCGGTGGTGATGACGGTGGTGAAGTGGTAGTTGCCGGGTCCGACCGATCGGTCCAGGGTCCGCATGACGCGGATGGGGTTGTCGTAGGGGCCTTGCTGGAAATACGGCTTGCCGTCTCGTCCGAATCCGATCCGGCTGGGTGGCTGCCAGGTGCCAAGGTGCGGGGCTGTCAGGTAGAAGTCGCGGTGGGGGTCGAAACCGAGGCTCCGGGCGTAGTCGACGGCGCCGAAGACGAGGTCTTGTACGAGTTCGATCGGGGCCGGTAGTGCGCCATTTGCGTAGGCGCTGAAGAAGTCATCGAGAAAGCCTGGGAGCTCACGCCGGTCGATCATGCTGGGTGGGACGGCGTTCTTGACGCCGAGGCAGTAGGTGTCTACCAGCCATCCGCAGATGCTGACCTCGTTGTCGTCGTGTGCGCGGACGACCGCGACGCTGGGCAGGCCGGCGCCAGGCGCGAGCGGAGGGAGATCGTCATCGTCGATCCAGTCCGTTGGCCTGTCCTGGACGGTGAGCCCGTTGCTCCACTGCCGGGTGATCCAGCAACCGATCAGTGGTTTCTCCATCGGGGCCGTTCGGTCCGGTCGGTTGGCAGGGACACCGCGGACGAGAGATGTGACCTTGGCTCGTGGCACGCCGAGGGCGCGGGCGATCTGCTTGGGTGTGTTGCCCGCTGCCCGGAGGGCCTGCGCCCGCGTTTTCAGGTCGTCGATCTCCACCCGGACATCTTCGTGCCGGTCACAGGTCATGTCAAAGCGGCCGCTGAGAAGACCTCTAACGTGGGTTGAGGCGCCTCGATCTCGGGCCGCCAGGTTTCGACCGTGGTGGCCAGACGTTCCAGTTCGGGCAGGCCGGCGTGAGCACAGCGGGTGTAGAAGCGGTAGAGCCGGTCGGTGACCGTGCGGCGCCTCGGGCTGGGTGCGGGCCAGTGCGAGCAGGTCCAGCAGGTCTTCCTTGGCGTTCCAGGCGGCCACGATGCCGGTGCCGAGCCTTCCGAGGGCGTGCAGGTCTGCCTCTCGCCGGAGGGGTGCTCGCAGGCCTGGGCCTGGTGTATCCGGTCGGCCCTTTGTGGGCGCCCGTGGTGGCGGGGGTCGAGGCGCTTGCCCTGCTCGCCGCACTCACCGCGACCGTCCTGGCTCGCGATGCGCGTTGGGCGGTAGCTGCCGCGATCTACCAACTGCCCACCGTTGGGTGGCTTGGCGGCGATGCCTCACGGACGCGCTCGTTCACCGTCGCGCTTTGGACGGTGTTGGCGATCGTCGCCATCGCCCTCGCCTCCGTCGTCGCCGTGCACGCTCGACGACGACGCATTGACGCCTGAGCTGCGTCCCTGTGGACGGGACCGCCTGTCCTGTCCGCGACGACGGCTTACGCCGAGCACCAAGCGCGGACAATGCTTGTCGTGATGCACATGCGCCACTCTCGGGGCTGCCTCCGACTTTCCGCAGGCGACACGAAGATCGGGTACACCTGATGGGTCCTAGCAGATCGTGCGCCGTGCCTGCGGATTTCAAACCGATCATATCGGCCCCGGCACCGCACGGCGCGGCGCATCGATGCCGTCCGGGCAGACGCGGTACTGTTCGCCTTCGTGCTGCCGGCTGCACCAACCCGGCGCACCCGATCGAAGCCGACGCACGGGAGAAGGTGGCGGTGACGCGACTCGCTCTGAGCGAGCAGGAGGCGGCTCTCTTTGATGTGTTCGGGGCGCGCGTTTTCCTCCAGGCTCGGGCGCACCTGGATGCCGGAGAGGTGGTGGACCTGCGCTGGGAGCCGCAGACCGGCCAGCTTCACGGCACGGTGCGCGACGGTCGGTCCGGTCTGGCGACCGTGACGGCGGTCCTCGACGCCAGCGGAACGCCGGGGGTTGGCACCTGCGACTGCCAGCAGCCTCCCGAGTGTGCCCATCCGGCAGCGGTTGTCCTCGCCGCGGCAGCGGTGGCCGGCAGTGTGCCGGCCCCTCACACCTCGGCGCCAAGGTCGAGGAAGCCGGCGCAGCCCGCCGCGGCGCCGCCGGCGTGGGAGGCGGCGCTGTCCACGCTGGTCGGGGCCGTGGCCGCTGCCGCGCCAGCCATGCCCGCACCGGCCGGGATCGGGCTGCAGTTCGAGCTCATCGAGACCGCCCCTGGGACCCCTCACGCCAGACGTGGAGCCGCCACGCGCCCCACCGTGACGCCCCCGCAGCGGATCGCGCTGCGACCGGTGGTACCCGGTCGCACCGGCTGGGTACGCGGCGGCATCTCCTGGGCAAACGTGAGCTACGCCGGGTACGGCGGTTCCGTCGACGACCGGCACCGACGCCTGCTCCAGGAGATCCTGGTGCTCGCGATGGCCGCCAACGGGCAGCACTACTACGGGTCGTACCAGCAGACGGTCTTCCTGGACTCGTTCAGCAGCCGGCGGATATGGGATCTCCTCGCCGAGGCGCAGGAGACCGGACTGCCGCTGGTGCAGGCCGGGAAGTGGGCCACCCCGGTCGTGGTGGCGTCTTCCCCGGCCCGGGTCTGCGTACGGGCCGGGCGGGACGGTGGGGATCTGCTGCTCGCTCCGGCGCTGGAGGTCGACGGGGCCCCGATCCCGGCTGACTCGGCCCTCCTCGTGGGGCGGCCGGCGCACGGAGTCGCCTGGTGGACGCCCGCCGGGCCGAGCACCGCGCCCGGCTCGCCCCGAGTGCTGCGGCTCGCCACGCTCGCGCGTCCGCTCGACCGCGGCCTCGGCAACCTACTGGCGCGCGAGGAGATCCGGATCCCGGCCGCTGACGAGGCCCGGTTCTTCCAGCAGTTCTATCCGGACCTGAGGCGTCGCGTCGACGTGACGCCGATCGACGGCTCGGTGCGCCTGCCCGACCTGGGGCCGGCCACGCTCGCCCTCACCGGCGCGCACCAGGACGGGCACCGGCTGTCGCTGGCCTGGGAGTGGGCTGTGCCCCTCGGCGACAGCGAGCTGCGGGAACCACTATGGGAGGCGGACACCAGCGCCCACCGACCGGAACGCGACCGCGTCGTCCGGCGGGTGTCCGAGCTGGTCGCCGACCCGGAGTTGGGGCTGCTGGAGGATACGCCGACCGGGCCGCGATTGGCCGCGTCCGCGGTGCTGGCCGGCGACTCCAAGATCCGATTCCTGACCGAGGTGGCACCCCGGCTGGCCGAGCTGGACAGCGTCGCGGTGGACCTCGACGACGCCCACGAGACATACCGCGAGGCGCACGACTCGCCGGTCATCACGTTCACCGACGCGGGAACCGTCCCTGGTAGACAGACGGACTGGTTCGACCTGGCGGTCCAGGTCACGGTGGGCGACGAGGATGTCGCCTTCAACGAGCTCTTCACGGCGCTCGCGCAGGACCACCGCTATCTCATCCTGCCCAGCGGCACCTACTTCAGCCTGGACCGCTCCGAGTTCCGCCAGTTGCGGGAGCTGATCGCGGAGGCGCGCGCCCTGCAGGACGCGCCGCCCGGCACGCTGCGAGTCGGGCGCTTCCAGGCCGGCCTCTGGCAGGAGCTGGCGGAGCTGGGCGAAATCACCGGCCAGGCAGCCGCCTGGCAGGCCAAGGTGCGGGCGCTGACCGATCTCACGGCGACCATGGCACCCCGCCTACCCAAAGGGCTACGGGCCACGCTGCGCCCGTACCAGCGGGACGGGTTCCAGTGGCTGGTCACGCTCTACGACCACGGGCTCGGCGGCGTGCTGGCCGACGACATGGGGCTCGGCAAGACCCTGCAAGCGCTGGCTCTGATCTGCCATGCCCGTGCGAACGGCGGATCACCAGCCCAGTTCCTCGTGGTTGCACCCGCCAGCGTGGTCTACAACTGGGCGAACGAGGCGCAGCGATTCACGCCGGGGCTCACGGTCCGGACGGTCACCCAGACCCGAGCGCGACGCGGCGTGGACATGGCCGAGGCCGTGGCCGGCGCCGATCTGGTCGTCACGTCGTACACGCTCTTCCGCCTGGAGTACGACGAGTACGCGCAGCTGGAGTGGGGCGGCCTGGTGCTCGATGAGGCCCAGTTCGTCAAGAACCCGGCGGGCCAGGGGCACCGCTGCGCGAAGCAGCTGCCCGCGCCCTTCAAACTCGCGATCACCGGTACCCCGCTGGAGAACAATCTCGCCGAGCTGTGGGCGCTACTGTCCATCACCGCACCTGGCCTGTTCCCCCGGCTGGACCGCTTCACCGACTACTACCGCAACCCGATCGAGAAGGATAAGGACGCCGATCGGCTAGCTCAGCTACGCCGGCGGATCCGACCGCTGATGCTCCGGCGCCGTAAGGCCGACGTTGCGTCAGACCTCCCCGACAAACAAGAGCAGGTTATTGAGCTAGAGCTCAACCCGAAGCACCGCAAGGTTTACCAGACATACCTGCAGCGGGAGCGGCAGAAGGTACTCGGCCTGCTCGGTGACCTCCAGAAGAACCGGTTCGAGATCTTCCGGTCGCTGACCCTGCTGCGCCAGGCCAGCCTGGACATCGCCTTGGTCGACGCCAAGCAGCGCAACATCCCGTCGACCAAGCTCGACGCGCTCACCGAGCAGATCACCAACCTGGTGGCCGAGGGCCATCGGACCCTGGTGTTCAGCCAGTTCACCCGGTTCCTGGAGGCGGCCCGGCAGCGGCTGGAGGCGGCCGGCATCCCGTGCCGCTACCTCGACGGGTCGACACGCGACCGGTCAAGCGTGATCGCGTCGTTCAAGGACGGCACGGCGCCGGTGTTCCTGATCAGCCTCAAGGCCGGCGGATTCGGCCTCAATCTCACCGAGGCCGACTACTGCATCCTGCTCGACCCGTGGTGGAACCCGGCGACCGAGGCGCAGGCGGTGGACCGGGTACACCGCATCGGGCAGGCCCGCCGGGTCATGGTCTACCGGCTCGTCGCCAAGGACACCATCGAAGAGAAGGTCATGGCGCTCAAGGCGCGCAAGGCGGAGCTGTTCAGCAGCGTCCTGGACGGCGGCGACTTCGCGGCTACCGCATTGACCGCCGCCGACATCCGCGGCCTGCTCGACTAGTCGAACAATTCGCGTCAGCCTCACCGTATGCGAGCAGACTTCGTCGGTGGATCAGGGGCTAAGGGAAGGCGCACGCTGGCTGAGGCCAACCCTGCGCGGCTGACACGGTTGCCGCCCGCTCGGCGGCAACCGTGTACGGCCTTGGAGCTCAGGCTGGCAGCAGGTTGGTGAACCGGTCCCAGACCGGCTTGCCGTCCGAGTTGCGGTAGAGCACCAGGTTGCCGTCGTTCTGCAGCCGGAGCGTGCTGGCATGCGCCGTCCACGTGTTCGAGTGGACCAGTGGACTGCCTTGCGCGTCGCTGATCACGAGATTGCCGTCCGTCTGGTTGGCCAGGCTCACGCCGGTCGTGGTGTTCGAGGCCCACAGCGCGGTCGCCTTGCCAGCCTGGTAGAGGACCAGGTTGCCGTCACCCTGCATCCACAGGTAGAACCGACCGTCGGGGGAACGCAGCGCCGCCAACCGCCGCAGGCTTTGCCCGGAGGACAGCGACGCCGGCCAGGTGTCGTAGACCTTTGTCTTCAAGTCGGTGTAGAGCGGCTCCTTGCGGGTGCCGTCCACCTTCACCACGCCGAAGTGGCATTCCGGCTCGGTCGCCAGGCAGGGCTGCCCTTCATAGACCGCGAGGTCGCGGTATCGGTACAGGAACAGGGGCCCGGTGTAGTCGAGCGCCCGCCACATGTGCACGCCCTGGACGGCATAGTCGCGGATCACCTCGATCGACGGCTGGTTGCGTACGCCCGAGGTCGGGTAGCCCCACTCGGTGCCCCAGATCTTCTTCGCGCCATCCTGGTGCTCGAGCATGACCTTCCGGACGGCGGCGAGCTCACCACCGCACGTCTTGCCGGTCTTCGAGTCGGTGTAGAAGGGCGGGCCGAACTGGTTCCAGTAGTAGTAGTCGCACTCGGCGTCGGCTGGGCCCTTGCCCGAGTTCCAGGCCGGGTACGGGTGGTGCGCGACGGCGTCGAAGTCACCGCCGTGCCCGTGCTGGTATCCCCACTCGAGCCATCGGGCGGACTCGTTGTCGTTCCGCCCGGGGGTCTCGGGCTGGTTCGCCGGGCGACTGCCAGCGGCCGAACCGCCCGCCAGGACGACGCATTGCGGGCACCCGGCCTTGACCCGGCCGTGGGCCAAGGCGACCAACTGCCAGTAGCGGGCCTTGCGCTCCTCATCCGTGCCCGTCCCGTAATTACCGAATTGCGCGAGGTTGGGCTCGTTCCACACCTCGTACGCCTGAACTTTGGCGCCGAAGTGCCGCACCGTCGCATCGACGATGGCGACCCAGTCGGCGTCGTTCGTCGGGAACCACTTGTCGTTCTCGTGTCCGCCGTTGGCCCACGGCGGGGCGTACGACAGGATCAGCAGGATCCGCATGCCCTTGTCCTGGGCGGCGTCAACGGCGGGGTCGAGCTTGTTCCAATTGAGTACGCAGTCCCGGCAGCCCTGAACGGTCCACCAGTCCAGGTCCATCCGCAGGACGGGCCTGCGCTCGCCGTCAAAGACGTCCGTCGGGTCACCGAAGCCGAAATCCCACGACGTAAAGGTGTACGCGTCGTCGGCGGCGGACGACGGCGCGACCTGCGCCCCGGCGGGCGGACCCACCGTGGCGACGAGTCCCGCGAGGACCGTCAGCGCCGCCGCCACGCTCAGCCAAACCTTTCGCCCACGTCTGCTTCGTGGCGGACGGTCAGTCATCGATCCCTCTCCCCTTGTGGCGTCCGACGGGCACCGGACGGGGGCAGACGATAGCAGTTGCTCCGCCACCGGTGGGGGCACGCAAACTGGCCGGACACCCAATCGTGGACGCGATCAGCGGCTATGAGAGCGCGTCAGGAGTTCACTGCGATCATTGGGACATGACGATCGTCGTGACGTATGCCGAGTTCGCCGCGCGCGAGGCGCACGGCGTGTCGCCCGCGTACGAGCGCCTGTCGTACGCGGTGTCGCGGGACGACGAGATCCTGGCGTTGCTCGCCGCGCTTCCGCCGATGAAGCGGCAGCCGAACCTGCTGTTCGGCGTCGTACGGCTCTGCGGTGGGCCGGTTGAGGACCCGGCCGCGTTCCACGACTACACGGTGGCGAACTGGCCGGCGATCGAGGCGGAGATGCGCGTCCGGGCCACGCAGACGAACGAGGCCGGGCGGTGTGCCGTACTGCTGCCAGTGCTCGCCGCGCTGTCGCAGCCGCTCGCGCTGCTGGAGGTCGGCGCGTCCGCCGGGCTGTGCCTGTACCCCGACCGGTACGCCTACCGTTACGGCGACTACGTGATCGGCGCAGGCGTTCCGGTCCTTGAGTGCGCGGCGACCGGAGTGGCGCCGCCGGCCTGCGTACCCGATGTCGTGTGGCGGGCCGGCCTGGATCTGAACCCGCTCGACGTGACGGACCCGGCGGACGTCGCGTGGCTGGAAGCTCTCATCTGGCCGGAGCACGCGCACCGCCGTGCTCGGCTGCGGGCCGCGGCGGCCGTCGCCGCGGCCGAGCCACCGCTGCTCGTGCGCGGCGACCTGGTGGACGACCTGCCGGCGCTGGCCGCGCAGGCGCCGGCCGGTGCGACGCTGGTGGTATTCCACACCTCCGTGATGTACCACGTGCCGGCCCCGCGGCGGGAAGCGTTCACCAAAGTGGTACGCAGGCTGCCCGGGCACTGGATCGCGAACGAAGCCCCGGACGTGCTGCCCTACGACGCTCTGCCGAAGCCGCCGGGCGCGGCGCTGCACAACGTGCTCGCGCTGGACGGGACGCCGCTGGCCTGGACCCGGTCGCACGGACAAGCAATCATCTGGTTCGCGTAATGTTCGGGCACCGCGTTGGCCGCATTGGCTGCATGCGGATCCGAACGGCGGCGGCTACGACCCGCCGCCCATGCAGCCGCCAAGTTCGGCCAGCACGATGATCTGCCGACGTCTCTGTAGGGAGAACATTGTGGACAGCCAGCAACCGGTCGACATCTGGCGGCAGATCATCGTCGGCGATCACAAGTCGTAGGTGCTGTTCGCGCACGGCACCTGCGTCGTGCTCGCCGGGCCGACCGGCGACCTGGCCGAGCAGGCAGCAGCGATCCTGGCGGAGTACGGGCCGGTCCGCCCAGGAGGCCCTGCTGACAACTTCGCCACCATCACCCTGGACGCCGCCCCCGGCTGGGTTGTCAGCGGACACCACCCCGACATGCTCACCTACGTCGCACCCGAGGATGTCACCGAGCCAAACGACCTCATGGTCGGGCTCACCGGCCGCGCCAACCGAGACCGAGACGCCGCGACGTGCAGGTCATGCATATCGAGGAGCGACGCCAGTAACCACGGCGGATCGTGCGAACACTTCTGTGAACATCGGAACCGCGCGGGTGCGGCAGATCAGTGCGCTGTGTCTCCTGTGTCGTCGGCGTTTTCCACCCGCCTGGCCAACGCCTGCTCCCGCAGTAAGGTCACGTTATGGTCGTCGCACGGTTGGTTCAGGTCGGCGACGAAGACGGCCACGGCCACGTCCCGCTCGCCGAGCCCGGCATGCAGCCGCCGCCACGCGGCCAGGTTCGGATGATCATAGACAGTGCACGCCTCGGCAGGGGCCAGCAGCTCGATCGCCCGGCTCAGCGCTGCGGCGTCGAGCCGATAGGAGGCCGACCCGGCTGTGTGGCCGCAGATTGTCGCCAGCACTACCGCCGGCAGCGGATGCTCGCCGACGTTGATGCGCGCGAACTCGATCCGGCCACCGTTTATTGATACGTAAGGCAAACATGCCGTGATAGATTGTTCTGTATGGCTGTGGCGGTGCGGGACGCGCGACGGATTTCCCCTGACGCGCAAGAGGATCTGCGTCGTCGGGCGGTCGCGGCGGTCAAGAGCGGGATGACCCAGGCGGCAGTGTCTACAGTGTTTGGTGTTTCGCCGAAGACGGTGTGGCGGTGGGTGAACGCCTTTGACCATAACGGGAACCGGGCGTTGAAGGCCGGCGTGCGTGGTCGGCGTGCGGGTGAGCAGAAGGCCTTGGCGCCGAGGCAGGAGGCCCGGGTGCGGCGGGCGGTCTTGGGCAAGAATCCCGAACAGGTGGCCTTGCCCGGTTTGGTGTGGACTCGTCCGCAGGTGCGTGACCTGGTTCGCAGGTGGTACGGCATCGGCCTGTCTCTGGTCACGATCGGCAAGTACCTGCGTTCGTGGCGGCTGTCGCCGCAGAAGCCGGTACGTAGGGCGTACGAGCAGAACCCGGAGGCGGTGGCCCGTTGGCTGGAGGTCGACTATCCGGCCATCGCGAAACGCGCTAAACGTGAAAAGGCGGTCATTTTGTGGCTGGACCAGACCGGGTTGCGCCCACTCTCCGGTCGGCACGACATGGGCCCCGGTCGGTAAAACGCCCGTTGTGGCTAAAACGGGCAAACGGTTCGGAATTAATGTAATGGCCGCGATCAGCAATAAAGGCGAACTGTATTTCACTTCCTACGCCGGTTCGTTCACCGGACCGGTGTTCCTGGCCTATCTCAAGCGTCTGGTCGGCCACCTGGACCGGAAGATCCATCTGATCGTGGACGGACATCCGGTACACCGGCGGGTCAACATCCGTAACTGGCTCGCTGAACATGTTGACAGCATTGAGATGCACTTCCTGCCCGGCTACAGTCCCGAACTGAATCCCGTAGAACTGCTCAACGGCGACATCAAACGCCATACGGCGCAAGCGAATCCGGCCAATCCTGCCCAACTCGCGGCTGCGGCCAGCGCGCACCTGCGTCGCCGGCAGAACCAGCCCGACGCCGTGAAAGCTTTATTCGGTAAGGCTGAGGTCCGCTACGCCGCAGCCTGACCACGGCACATTTGCCTTACGGATCAATAAGCGCCCGACGCGGTACGCCATGGGCGCAACCCAACCCGGGAGAGCCGCCTCGAAACGATGCCGCGCCGCGGCGATCTCCTCGGTCGTTTCCCACCGTTCGGCCACGCAGTCCCTCCTGACCCGAATGCTCCCAGCAAGCTTGCACCACGCGGCTCACCGGCGCCATCGCTTTCGCCGTCCATCCCCGGCGACGGGTACGGGTTTGGGCGTTGCCCTGAGACGATGAGGTCCCAGCGCGGAGGGGAATGCCAAGCCTACTTCGTCCGGACATCCTGACATCGGCATGACGGGGCAGGCGCCTCGCTGAACGTGCGCGGATCGCGGCTACTTAGAGACTTGGTGCAGATCGGTGTCCGGCCAGACTCGGTCCAGGTGCTCGGCGCATCCGAACCGGGCGCCAGACGCGCGCCGCGCTCGCCGCCGCGGACGTCTTGCGTTCGTGACTCGGGCTCTAGGGCGCTTCCAACACCGCGAGGTCGCGCACGGCGTAGCGGTGGTGCTCGCACTCCTCCTCCATCACCACGCCGAGGCAGTCTCCGACCGAGCGCGATTCCTCGGGATAACCGGGAGCAGGGGCACGCGTGCATGCCCGTTCGAGCTCGGTGTTGGTGAGACCGTCGACGATGCCGCGCACCAGGGCCATCCGGTCGGCGCGCACCTCCATCACCTCTGCGAACGACGGACGTGCGTCGAGGTCGATGCCGAGCGCCGCCGCGTCCGCCGGCGCATAGGCGGTTTGGGTGACGCCGAGCCGGTGGTAGGGCATCGGCTCGTCGAGTACCGTGCGACTCGCCCAGGCGTCGGTGATGAAGACCAGATGGCGCAGCGTCTCGACGAACGACCACTCGTCGTCGACCCGTTCGTGGCGAGCCGGTTCGGGCAGCCGCTCGGCGCGGGCGAGCGTGTCCGACCAGAGCCGTTCGATGGTGTCCCACATCGCGCGGTAGTCGTCGGCCGTCTGCATCTGGCGTAGCTGCACACGTTCCGGGTGTCGCCGGTCGAGCTCGGCGTCCACGAACGCGGTGACGTCGACGTCGTTGACGACGAAGTTGCTGACGTATCCGGACACGTTGACGTCGACGAGCCACGAGTCGACGATCTTGACCTGGCGCATGTCGCAGTCGACGAACTTCGCGCCGGCGAGGTCGGCGACCGTGAAGCGCGCACCGCGGAACGCGTCGTTGTTGCCGTCGTCGTGATAACCCGCCGACCACCGATGTGGACCGTACTGCGCTGCCATCGCGCAATTGTCCCCCGATCGATCCGAGGCGCACAAACCGCCGGTTCCCGGGCCCGCGGGAGACAGCGCGCGTGCGAATCGAGCTTTGGTTCGCGTTCGTCGACCTCTCCGTCTTCACGCCGTTCGGCGATGAGAACGGTGACGACGAATCAGTACGGGTGCTCACGGCCGACCGCGGCACGAGCGGCCGCTGGTCGACCGGCAACGCAGATGTCCTCATCTCGGCGCGAGCGGACGAGTTGACGCCGGCGTCGCCCTGGCGGGTAGCGCTGGTTTGTAGGCGGCCGGCCATCGGGGAAGCCTCGAACCAAATGGGACGTTGTAGTCCTTGAGATTCCTGCGTCAAGGGCCTCGGCGAGCTGCCCACCGGACGGTTTGGCTATGGCGATGGTTGAGCGCGTTGTCGATCAGGATCGCCTCGATGGCGGAGGCCACTCAAGGAGAGGTGCGCCTCGTGCGCTCTCCCGCCCACCGCCTTCGGTTTCGGCCTGCTACGGATTGTCGAGCGCCTTGGCGAGGTCTCGCCACCACCTGGAGCGCGCGCAACACGCATGCCGGGCAACCCGTACGTTCACTGCCGAGTGATCGCTACGCACCAGTTGCGGCGCCCCCGGCCATCGGCAGCCGGTGCCACAACGGGTGACGCTGCTTCCCCGTGGCCGGGGGCGTGGTCCGGTTACGACTCCCCGGGTCGCGTCAGGCAGAACGGCTTGTTGGCCGGATCGGCGTAGACCCGGAACGTCTTCCCACCGCCCTCCATCCTCGTGGCGCCCAGGGCGAGCACCGCCTGCTCTGCGGCGTGAAGATCATCGACAAGCACATCAAGGTGGTACTGCTGGGGGTGAGCCGGGTCCGGCCACTGTGGCGCCGTGTAGTCGGCCACCTGCTGGAACATCACCGGCTGCTCGCCGTCGTTGCCGATCATCGCAACGGCGTCGGCCTCGTACGTCACCGGCTTGCCGAGCAGCTCGGAGTAGAAGGCGCTCAGCACCTTCACGTACGGACAGTCGAGCATCACGCCCATGACCGTAGTGTTCGGGTCGTCCGCCTTCAGGCACAGGTCGAACGGGTGCCCGGCCGGGTCGGCCACGGTATACCAGGTCTCGTTCTTGCTGAGCAGGATCCCACCGAGCTCGAGGGCCCGGTCGAGGCCGGCTTCGAGGTCGGGCACCCGGAGGTCGAGGTGCGCCTGCTGCGGTCGGACCTGTCCCGGCCACTGCGGTGGCTGATGGCCCGGGACCGATTGCAAGCCGACCTGCCAGCCATCGGGTGCGTCGAGCGTGATCCAGTCATCGCCGGCATAGGACTCCACCCACCCGGCCAGACCCCGGTAGAACGCGGACAGGCGGGCGATGTCGGGCGCGTCGAGCACGACCATTTCCAGCTTTCCTATCATCAGTCACTCCCTCGTGTGGTCTGGTTGCATCCTGCCGTCCGGGTCCGACAGAATCGGTGCCCGAGAATCCCGGCGTCCGGTATGTGACCTGCTTCCGGGTTCGCACGGACTTCCTCCATCGCTACGACGTTCACCAGGTCGGTGGTCGGACCATCCTGGAGTACTGGATGCCGGCCGACGACCTCGACGCGTTCAACGCGAACATCGTCGGCACCATCGACGTGGTCGCCGAGTACCGGTAGCTCCAACACCACTCGATCAGCGTTACTAGAGAGCGGCTGCGGCAGACCGATGGTGCAATCGCCTCAGCGTTGACCTTGCCGCGCACGCGCAGCAGCAACCAAGGCCAACACACCCGCGCCGAGGATTGGAAAACCGATCGACAAGATGCCGAGAACCCCCAGCACCGCCAGCACCACGCCCGATACCGCCAGCGCCAATCCCCGCCTGGGTGCAGCACGGGCTGCACCGTAGCTCCCAAGAAGTGCGGCCGCAGCCATTCCGCCGAGGAACCATGCCACCACCTGGCCACCTTGCTGCCTTATGAGTCCTATGTAGAGGACCATCATGACTAGGGTGACCAGAGCCGCGATCGCTGCCAGCGGATCCCAACCGTTGCGTACTCTGGACGTCATGATTCATCGTTGCAGATCTCGATCGTGCTCGTTGGATTGCCATGAAGAGAACGTCCGATCATTGCCATGAGCGGACGTCCGAAGGCTTGGCGTGTCGCCAATGACGCTGCTGGTCTCTCGATGATCGGCCAATGGTGAGGCCTGCTCGTGCCCATCGCAGGCGTCTGGTGGGAAACCTGGCGCAGATCGCCCATCTCACCGACCCGGAGTCCTTTGCGGAAGGGGTCATGTCGTTCCTGCGTGACTGAGGTGAGATGCCATGTCGTCAGTGCTCGCAGCGATCTTCAAGGCTTCGCCGGCGCGGCGGATCGAGCCCTGCAGGTCGCCGCGGGCGGCAGCGAGCGTGGCATCCAGCGCTGCCAGATCAGCCCCATAGTGGGGGTCGCCAAGCGCGCCGGGGACGCCGGTCATCGCGGCGAGGTCGTCGGCGGCGGCGGTGAGGTTGCCGCGGACCACCGCGACCCGGCAGCGAGTCATCCGTACCGGCACCATGCTCCACGGCTCCGGTTCGGCATCTAGCGCGGCGCTTGCACGGGCCTCGACGTCATCGAAGCGGCCGAGCAGATACAGCACCTCGAGGACGCTGCCCAGGATGGCGGTGGCATGGACCCTGCCCAGTCCCAGCGCGGTCGCTTCCCGTATGCCTTCCTCCCCGCACCGCAGTGCCTCCTCTGCCCTCCGGGCTTTGGCGAGCGCTTCGGAGAGGTTGAGCTGGCAGCGGGCAGCCTCGGTGCCGTCGCCGGTTTGCCGGGCTATCCGCAGGGCGGATCTGATCATCTCGACGCCGCCGGCGTGGCAGCCGATGCTGGCCAGATCGGTGCCCACGGTGTTCCTTGCGTGTGCCTCCTCGGCTCGCGCGCCCACCGCTTGTGCCACTGCGACCGCCTGCTCTGCGTACCCGCGACATGCGAGGGACTGTGATTGCAGCATCAGGCTCTGTGCGGCCGCGGCCAGTACCCGGGCGCGGGCCACCGATCGTTGGTCCGGGATGATCCGCAGCGCATCCTCGTAGGCCCGCCGCGACGTGGCCAGGTCCCCCGCGAGCCAGCTGAACCGGCCCAGGCGCTCCAGCCGCAATGGTCGTAGGCATCAAGTAACTGACGCCACTTTAGAAGTTTGTCCACGGGTGGCACCGGCTGTTCGCCCGCGTGTCGGTAACCGACACGCGGGCGTCGGCCCGAGTAGTGCCGCTCGCCGAGGACGTCGGCCGATGCCGGTCCATGCGGCAACCGTCGATCACACATCCGCCGCCGCGCGGCCGATGATCCTGGCGGCGGTCAGGTACTGGACATGTCTGCGGTGCATGTGGCTCGGCATGCCGCGCTCTGTATTGATTACCAGGAACTCGGACGGGGGCGCAGGGCAGCGTGCGCGCGCCCTTGCACGCGCACTGCTGAGGCCGGGATCCGGCAGCGATGGTTCAGCCGATCTCAAGGCGCCTGCGGCGTCGCCGATTCCAAGGCGCCTGCGGCGTCGCCGATTCCAAGGCGCCTGCGGCGTCGGCGATTGCGGCGCCGCAGGCCGCTGACTTGAGAGCTGCGCGGACGGCGTGAGGATCTTCCGGACGGTATGTGGACAGGGGGACGAGAGCGCATGCGGATCCTGCTCATTGCGAGCGCTTACAACAGCTTGACCCAGCGGGTGCATGTGGAGCTTGGCGACCGCGGCCACGAGGTGTCCGTCGAGCTCGCGTTGGCGAATGAGGTGATCCGGGAAGGGGTCCGCCGCTACGATCCGGATCTTGTGGTCGCGCCGATGCTGACCACGGCGATTCCTACCGACATCTGGTCGGCTCGCCCCTGTTTCATCATCCACCCCGGACCCAAGGGAGACCGCGGACCATCCTCGCTCGACTGGGCGATCATGAGCGGTGCCGAACGCTGGGGTGTCACGGTGCTCCAGGCCAATGCAGAGATGGACGCCGGCGACATCTGGTCGAGCGTGGAGTTCAACCTGCCCCGTTGTTCGAAGAGCTCCGTGTACCGCACCGAGGTGGCCGACGCCGCGGTGAAGGCCCTGCTGCTGGCCGTGGCCCGCTTCGAGGAGGGCGACTACCGGCCTGAACCGTTGGACTACGGCCGTCCCGACGTCATCGGCACGTTGCGTCCGCCCTGCCGGCAGGAGCATCGCAGGATCGACTGGGCGGCCGAGCCCACGTCCAGCGTTCTGGCGAAGCTGCGGGCGGCCGACTCCCGCCCAGGCATCCTCGATGTAATCGGCGATGCCGAGTACTTTCTGTTCGGCGGGCACGAGGAACAGGGCCTACGCGGTGACCCGGGTGCGATAGTGGCACGGCGAGGTGGTGCGATCTGCCGGGCGACCGTGGACGGAGCGGTCTGGATCCCGCAGCTGCGCCGGCGCCCGGCTCCCGGCTGCCCTTCCACCTTCAAGCTGCCGGCCACGCTGGCGCTGCGCGCATCAATCGCTGGCGTGCCGGAAGTCCAGGCGCCGTTGACGATGCCGCCCGGCCGGCGCACCTACCAGGAGATCAGCTACCGCGAATCCGCCGGCGTCGGCTACCGGGAGTTTTCCTTCCCCGGCGGGGCCATGAGTACCGGCCAATGCCGCCGCCTGCTCGCCGCCTACGAGCGCGCCCGCGCCCGCCCGGTACGGGTGATCGTGCTCGGCGGACCAAGGGACGTCTTCTCCAACGGCATCCATCTGAATGTGATCCAGGCCGCCGGCGATCCAGCAGCCGAGTCCTGGCGCAACATCAACGCCATCAATGACCTGGTGGAGGCCATCCTGACCACCACCGACCGGCTCACCGTCGCGGCTGTGGCGGGCAACGCCGCGGCGGGAGGCCTGATGCTCGCGCTCGCCGCGGACGAGGTCTGGTGCCGCGACGGCGCGGTCCTCAATCCGCACTACCGGTTGATGGGCCTGCACGGCTCGGAGTATTGGACCTACACCCTGCCCCGCCGCGTCGGTGCGGACGAGGCGGCCCGGCTCACCAACGCATGCCTGCCGGTCAGTCCCACGTCTGCGCTGCGATCGGGTCTGGTCGACCGGGTGATCGGCGACGGAGTCGCCGAGTACCGCGCACAAGTGGCTGCCCTTGCCGAAAACCTGGCCTGGAGCCCGGAGTACCCCATACGGCTGTCGGCAAAGACACGACAGTTGACCGCCGCCGAGAACACGCAGCCGTTGAGCACCTACCGCAATGCTGAACTAGCCATGATGCGCCGCAACTTCTTCGACCCGCGCGAACCATACGCCCAGCTGCGACGTGCCTTTGTCTACAAGGACAAGCCCGCGCAAACACCGCCCCACCTCGCTCGGCACCGAATCGATCGCCGCCCGGCGGCGTGACACAGCACCGCGACAGACCGCGGACGGGTTGCCAACCCATGCAGCATCGCCCACCGTGCCCACAAGATCGTCCTGCAGCATCCGCCGGACGAAGGGTCGCTGGAACATCGACAGGTCGGGTGCTCCTTGATGTTCCCGCGCAACATTGCGGTGGATGAGCGCTCCTCGAATCCACCCGTGAAGGGATGATCGTTTGCGGTCACTCACCCCGCGCGAGATGCTCCTTCTTGATCGCGGCGTGCAGTGCAGCGGGCTCGAGGCCGGTCAGTTCGTCGGCGATATTCACGTCGATGACGCGTTGGCCGGGCCCGGCGACGACGCTCAGTCGCTCGGGACCGCCGGTCCCACCGGTGGTCACTTGCGCGGTGCCCACGATCTCGCCGCTCTCGTCGATGATCACCTGAAGCACGGGCATTTTTCCTCCTCCTCCTCAGAATCCGCCGCCGCGCCACTGGAACTGCACGGCGGTCGAACCGTTGTTCTTCACCGTGGCGTAGTAGGTGAGGTGCCCGTTTCCGTCCAGGCGCTCCGCGATCTGCGTCGTCGCCAACTCACCGGACGGGCCGAGAGGCTCAGCCTGGATGAGCTGCGGACCGACATCACCGTTGCCGCCCCAGGAGAACCACCATTGCTGACTGGCGCCCGGCGCGATCGTGCCGTTGCCAGCTACCCATGCCATGTCTTCCTCCTCAGCGAGCGCCGCCGCGCCACTGGAACCGCACGGCGGTCGAACCGTTGTTCTTCACCGTGGCGTAATAGGTAAGGTGCCCATTTCCGTCCAGGCTCTCCGCGATCTGCGTCGTCGCCAACTGGCTGGCAGCATCGACCGGCTGAGCCTGGATGAGCTGGGGGCCGACGTCTCCGACACCGCCCCAGGAAAACCACCACTCCTGGCTGGCGCCGGGGGCTATCGTCGCAAACCCGGCCGTCCAGTAGGGCCCCGGCCGGTACCACAGGTCGACCTCGCCGCTACCCGCCGAGTCCTCGTCAAATATCAGGGTGTGCTGGCCGCAGTCGGGTACGGCGTTGGAAACCGACCAGCTGAGCGCCGGGTTGACGCTTCCGGTCGCGATCCTGATCGACCTCATCGCCGTCTTGTCAGTGTTCGGGTAGTCCGAACACTTGGTGATTCCGTAGCATTCGAGCGTCTCGACACACCAGGTGAGCTGCTCGATGTTCTGGACTGGCAGGCCGGTGTTCGCGATCCCTTGGAAATCGCAGTCGTAGTTGTAGCCGCTCGGCGAGGATCCGGAGAGGCGCATGAGGCCCGTCAGGACGTCACCGGGGTTGACTCGGACCAGGTTGGAGTGGAAAGCGGGGCCACCTGACCCGTCAACGTACCAGCTCGCGACGCTCCAGTAGTTGCCGCCGCCGGCGGCCGAGCTGCCCCACTGGAGCACCGGCTGGTAGATGGCCGTCGAGTTCTGGATGCCGTTGAACAGGAAGATCGTCTGCCCGGACTGGGTCGACGGGGCCGGCGGCACTGTCCAGGTCGTTGCGAACGCCGACACCGGCGTGCCCGTGTTGTTGCTCCACGACGCGTACGTGATCCAGCCGCCACCGAAAGCCGGTTTCAGGCCCGCGGCCAGAAGGGGGTGGACGACGTTTCGTGGCATCAATGGTCGACCCGGTGGGCGCTGCGGCAGGGTGCCGAGTTCGGCGAGGACCTCGCCGGACGGACTCATCACCCTGAGGCGCCGGTCGGCTACGTCCAGCGCGTATCCCACCTCGATCTTGTACACCCTCGATTTCGGCCGCAGGCCCCCCGGAGTCAACACGTACTCGTCCGCCACCGCCGAACCTCCTTCGCGGTCTCGCGGCTGTTCCTCGTCGGCCACGACGTACGTCCCGTCTGGCATGCGACGCACCACTTGTCCGGAGCCGACGGCGTGCACCGAGTCTCTCGGGCGCGGCCCGCCGGGCGCGACGACAGGCTCTTCTTCGCGGGTCATCGGACACACCCCCGCTTCGCCGACTGGAAATGCGGCCGAGGCTAAGTATGCGTTCGGCCCACAGCGACCGACACCGCGTCGCGGAAACCCGACAGCCGGGTGGGACGGCGCCGCCGCAGGAACGGGTGCAGGGCGCACCGGCGAGGTGTCAGGTTTAGACAGCGAATAGGCGCACGCCGGGGTTTCCGACCGGAAGGTTACGACAGGGGCGGCGCCGTTGCATTGGCGCGTCTGTCGGCAGGTTGAACCCGCGATCTGATCTCCGAACACATCGCCGGTGCGAGTTCCGCACACGCCAGCGCAATCAGAGCGCCCGGCGCAGCACGGTGAGGCCGTTGACGGCCCGCCGCCCGGCCGGGGTGCCGTCAGCGGCGCTCCGCCACGCCACACCGCCGGGGTACCCGCTGTACAGGCGCGCTCCATCATGGCTGACCGCCAACCCCCGAACGGGAGCCGGAGCAGCCCAGGCCGCCGTGACGGTCAGCGCCGCGAGGTCGAGGCGGTAGATCTCCTCGCCGCTGCCGAGGTACAGCGACCGGTCGTCCGGCGCCACCGTCATGTCCAAGGGCTCGCCTTTCCCCACCGGGACCGGTACCACCTGGTCGACGGTCAGGTCGTGGGCGTTGGCCACCGCCATCCGGCGACTGCCTGCGTCGACGACGTACAGCCGGGCGCCGTTCGCGCTCAGCGCCATCCCGTGCCCGGCCGCCGGGCCCTGGCCGAACGGTTCGGGTAGGTCCAGGCAGTAGGCCCAGCCGATCTCCAGATTGAGCACGTGGACGAACGCGTGCGCGCCGCTCGGCCGGCCGCTGGTCAGTAGGTCGCGTGTGTGCCGGTGGTCCGGCTGATGCGTGTACAGCGTGTAGAGGGTCCGGCCGTCCGGGCTGAGCGCCGCTTGCCGGCCCACCCCGCGCATCTCCTCCTCGGCGCCGCTCGGCACCGGGGCCTTGTTGCGGGTCAGGAGCGGGCCAGGGGTACCCGCGCCGAGTTCGACCATCCGCACCCGGTACCGGTCCGGCGCGGTAGCCGGCAGGTACTCGAGCACGAACAGGCGCAGCCCGTCGATCGAGAACGCGTCCGGCGCGAAGTTGCCCGGTAGCTCCAACCGGTACAGCTCCCGCTCCCGGTTGGTGACCAGAATCGTGGTCCGCTCCCGCCCGGCCGGGGCGCTCGACGATCCACCGACCGCCACCCCGGCGTCGGGCGCCGACAATGCCAGTAACGACCCGTCCGGCGCGGTTACCCGCGGTACCCAGCGGCCGTCGAGCGTGGCGTGGCTGAGCACCCGGCCGGACGTTGTCTCGACCACCTCTACGGTGGTCCCGTCCGCGGTGGACCCGGCCGCGTACACTGTCTTTCCGTCCACTGTGGGCACCGCCGTCCGGCCCCACAGGCGCCGCCCGGTGCCCCGCAGCGCCACCAGTCCGCTGTCGGTATCGGCCAGCAGCAGGTCGGGTACCTCGGGAGGGTCTGACTTCCGGGGGTGCCCGCCCCGGTCGTCGCGCAGCGCCGCGGACGCCGCGCCCCCGGCGACGGCCAGGCCCGCGACGCCGCCGGCGATCGTCAGGAACTGTCGCCGTGTCGTCATGCCCGGGTGACACCGCTCCCGGTGAAAAGGTTCCGCCCGCCGGGCGGAACCCGATCGGGCCGGCCGGTGTCTACTGTCGGGACGTACCGGAGGTGGCCAGATCGACGACAACGAGCTCGTTGACCGCTCGCGAACCGGGGACCTCGACGCATACGAGGTGCTGGTCGCGCGCCACACCGCGCTCGCACACCGGACCGCCGTCCTCCTCGGCGCCGGTGACGACGCCGAGGACGTGGTGCAGGAGGCGTTCGTGAAGGCGTACCGACGGCTGCCGCAGTACCGCGGCGAGGCGCCGTTCCGCCCGTGGCTGCTGGCCATCGTGGCCAACGAGACCCGCAACCTGCACCGGTCCCGCAAGCGCCGGGACGGCCTGGTGCTGCGCGCCGCCGCGTTGGAGGACCCGCGACCGAACGGTCCGGACGTCGCGGTCGACGCCGCGCTGGCCGCCGAGCGGCGCGCCGCGCTCCTGGACGCGCTGCGCGCGCTGGACCAGCGCGACCGCGAGGTCATCGTGTGCCGCTACCTGCTCGACCTCAGCGAAGCCGAGACCGTCGAGACGCTCGGCTGGCCGCGTGGCACGGTCAAGTCCCGCACCGCGCGCGCCCTGGCCAAGCTGCGCAGCCGTCTCGGCCCGGCTCCGGCCAGGGAGATCCCGCATGGCTGACCGCATTCCCGACCGGTCGGGCCTTGACGACCTCGCCGCCGAGCTACGCGCCCTCGGCGGCTGGATCGACATGCCCGAGCCGCCCGATGTCCGTGCGGCGGTGCGGGCCCGCCTCGCATCCGACTCGGCAGCGGTACCCGCGAAGCGTCCCGTCGTCAGCCGACGGTGGCTGCTGGCTGCGGCGGCCCTCCTGATCGCCCTGGTGATCGCCGTCGTACCGCAGGGACGGGCGGCGGTCGCGCACGCGGTCACCGGGCTGCTGCGCTTCGCCGGCGTCGAAGTCCGGCAGGGGCAGCCGGCACCCCGGCCCACCCCCGAACCGCTACCGTCACAGCGATCGGCCTCACTCGACGAGGCGCGTCGCCTGGCCACCTTCCCGATCGGAGTGCCGGCCGCCCTCGGCGCCCCGGAGCGGGTGCTGCTGTCCGACCCGGCGCCCGGCACCAGCACGCCGCGGGTGGTCTCGCTGCTGTACCGGAACGGCACCGTCCGTCTCGACGAGTTCGATGGCTCGCTCGACCTGGGTTTCGCCAAGACCACCGCCACCGCCGACACCGAGTGGGTCGACGTCAACGGCGCCAGCGGACTGTGGTTCCCGACCCCGCACGAGGTGGTGTACGTCGACCGGAACAACGTCCGGCACCGGGAAACCGCCCGACTGACCGGGCCGACCCTGGTCTGGTCGGACGCCCACGCCACCTACCGGCTGGAAGGCCTCCCGCTCAACGATGCCGTCGAGGCCGCCCGTTCGCTCGGATAGCAGTCTGCGACGGATGGTGGCCGGCCCTGCTGGCAGGGCTGGAAGCGGGGCCGCGCTCTCGATCCACTATCGCGGCGGGTTCTCGCGCGGCACGAACCTGCTCTGGGAGATCAACGGCACCGAGGGCGATCTGCAACTCACCGCCGCCGGCGGCCAGGCCCAGATCTTCGAGCTGGAGGTACGCGGCGGCAAGGGCGCGCAGTCCTCGCTCGAGGTCCTACCCGTGCCAGAGCAATATCGGTGGGCGCCGCCGCAAGACCCGGGCCCTTCCACCAACGTCGCGCAGACGTACGCGCGTTTCGCCCGCGACTATCGCGAGGGAACGCATTTCTGCCCCACGTTCGACGACGCGGTCACGCGCCATCGCATGCTGAACGCGATCGAGACGGCCGCGGCAACCGGTCTGCGTCAAACGCTTGGTTGATCCGGCGAGGTAGAAGACGACCGCGTGATCGGCTGGTGTCCGTACTTCCTGGTGGCCGGCCGGCGGGCGGGACCTCGTGGCGCGGACCGGGCCTAGGCTGACAGTCACAGGGACGTACGTCGGGCGGCCGCCCGATCCGCACCGGCCTCGGGAGGTCGCAGTGGACGAGCACTATGTCTGGATGACGACGCGCCGGATCAAGCTGGGCACCTTGGCGGACTTCCAGCGAGCGTGGCGGCCGGTCACTTTCCCCGCGGGGATGCGCCGCGCCTACGCGTACTGGTCCGACGATGGGCAGGAGGTCGTCGGCGTGTCGTTCTGGGCCTCGAAGGAGGCGTGCGATGCCTGGCGCGCCGGCGACGCCGAGGCGGGTCGGCGCGAGGCGATGGCCCCGTACGTGGTGGAGGAGCGCGAGGCGTTCTACCGCGGCCGGGAGCTCGTCCTACCCGCGCGATGAGTCGCGTGGAGGCGTCGAACCGGTGTGCGCGGGCGCCGGCTTTCGTGCGGGTCACCGCTGGGAGGCAGCTCGTGCCAGCGGTCGGTCGTGATGCGGTTCACGCGGCCGTCGGCACGTCGTGCCTGTGTCGGCCGGGCACGTCGGCCCCCGACGCGCTTCATATGCCGGTACGGCAATCCCTTCATACACTTAGCCATGGTGGTACGGGGTGCGTCGTGGGACCGGCCTGCGGCATGCGGCCGCGTGCTCGGTTGTCTCGCCGGGTCCGGCCCGCCATCGTCCTGGCCATGGTGTCTGTCCTTACCGTCGGCGGATGTTCCAGCGGCCGCGGCCGGATCAGCGCGTCGGCGAGCCGACTGCCGGCCCCGCAGCAGCCGGCCAGCCCGATTCCGGTCGGCGCGACCTGTCTAAACACGCAGGAGCGGGCCGGTGCGGTGCATTTCGCCAGCCGCAGCGGCGCCGAGTTGGCCGGGGTGGTCCTCGGCAGCGGTCACGCGGGCGTGGTCATGGCGCACGGACCACACGGAGACGTGTGCGAGCTGCTTCCCTACGCACGGGTTCTGGTCGGCCTCGGGTACCGGGTGCTGGCCTTCGACTTCAACGGTTACGGCGCCTCGGGCACCGGGCCGGAGTACCCGGCGCGGGGGCACCTGGACCTGGACGTCGCGGCAGCCGCCGCCGAGCTGCGCGCCAAGGGCGTGGACAAGGTCGTCCTTCTCGGTTCGGAGTTCGGCGGACTGGGCGCTCTGATCGCCGCCGCCGACGTGCGGCCGCCGGTCGCCGGCATCGTCGACCTGTCCGGACCGAACCAGCTCGCCGGAATGGACGGTCTCGCCGCGGCGGCCCGGCTGACCGCACCCGCGTTGTTCGTCGTGAGCGCGCGGGACCCGTGGGTCGACGAGGTGCGTGCCGCGTACGCGGCGGCGTCCCATGCGGAGCGGCGTTTGGAGGTGACACCAGCCGACGGCATGCACGCACTCAACATGGTGGACCCCCATATGGATCCCTATGCCGCTTATGTCCGTACCCTGATCGAGGACTTTGTCCGCCAGCACGCTACGGCCTGAGCTACGCTCCCGACCGCGCCCGGCTCCAACCTGTTGGGCTCGAATATTGGGACCTCATCCTTCCGGACAGCGGGCGGGATGACGTATCGGCTATCCAGCATGCCGGTCGGTGACCGCGGGACTCAGGCGATGGCAGCGGCTGCTCAACAGCTTGACCTGGAGCGCGGTCCATCTCCTACGGTCGCAGTATGGAGTATCGATTTCTCGGCAGGTCCGGGCTGCAGGTGAGCGAGCTGTGCTTGGGCACGATGATGTTCGGCGAGCAGACCGACGAGCAGATGAGCCATCAGATCCTAGACACCTTCGTTGAGGCGGGCGGAAACTTCATCGACACCGCAGACGTCTACGGGCACGGTCGATCTGAGGAAATCCTGGGCAGTTGGCTGAAGAACAAGCGCCGCGACGACTACGTCATCGCCACGAAGGCGTTCGGCGAGATGGGCCCAGGGCCTAACGATCAAGGCCTGGCGGCGGAAGGCCGATCGTACGGCCCGGCACCGCGAGTCGGCCGGGCGCCGGTTCCCTCGACGGCACCTCGCGGCCGTATCCACTGTGGAACCTCGACCTGATCGACCAGCGGTCGTCGGTACTGGACGACATTTACAGCTATCCCGATTCGGCGAGGCCGTCGGCGCAGAACGGGATGCAGGCGATCCGGTACCGGCCGCCGCCCAGATCGTTGAGCCACAACTGTTCGAGCTGACCGTCCAACCCTGAGTAGGCGAGGTCGACCCGGGCGATGTGGTAGGGCGCGTCCCGCCCGACCGGATTGTCGTGCACTACGAAGACAGGCTCGACCACCGAGGATCCCTTCACGTCAACGACCCGAGTGGAGCAGGAACCACTCCTGGATCATTCGCGGCGGCCAGCTGGAGTGCCTCAAGGGCGCCACCGGCTAGCTTGATCTCTAACCGGTGAGACGGAGTGCGCCGGGTACGGGTCGGCAAAGGTCCGGCCTGACCCGGGGGTCAGGTCGGCAGCGGCGCCAGCGTGTACCGGGCCTTGAGCCAGGGGAGCAGCGTCGTGTACGCGTTGATCGTGTCGGGGTGCTTGCAGTCATGCGAAAGCACGATCATGCCGGGCCGTACGTTGGCCTCGACCGCGTCGACGATGTGTCTGATCATCGGCGCTCCGAAGCCGTAGGTCGCCGAGTCCCAGTCACGCGGGTCGACCTGCCAGAACAGCGGGGTCATCCCGTACTGCCGGGCGAGTTGGACCAGCCCGGGCGTGAAGTTGCCGCCGGGTGCCCGGAAGTACCTGATCGGCGCATCGGGCGCGGCCGCGTGGATCGCGTTGTTGGTCTGGGTGAGGTCCCACTGCACATACGACAGCGGCCGGCGGCCAAGATCCATCAGGTGCTGCCAGGAATGGTTGCACAGCGTGTGCCCTTCGGACGCGATCCGGCGCACCAGGTCCGGATTGTCCCGGGCACGCCAACCGACAAGGCTGAACGTGGCCTTGACCTGGTACTGCCCGAGCAGGTCGAGGATCTTCGGGGTGTTGACCGGATCGGGTCCATCGTCGAACGTGAGCGCAACGCTGGACGAGCCGGTCAGGTTCACCGACCCGTCCGGGCCATTACCACTCGTGAGGGCGTGCGATGGCGGCGGCGCGGCTGGCGACCCCGTGGGACGGTGACTGGGTGGGGTCGACGGCGCGGGTGCCGGCCGGCGCGGCGGCGCCGAGCACCCGGCCAGCGCGAACGCACCGGTGGCCAGCGCGGCGAGGGCGTTGCGGCGGGACGTCATGCCACCTCCGGAGGACCCGAGTCAGGACCATCACCCACGGTACCCAGAGGCGAGCTGCCGCACGAAACGTCCGCCCGCCGTTCAGCAACGCGACGGCCGCCGCATTCCGGCTGCCCGGCCGGGACCGGCGGATGACCAGCTCGTACGAGATCGGCTCCGGCGAACCTGATCTCATGCCGGTCACCCAGTGGGTCAGCGACCCGCTTCCGGTGGTGGATCAGGCAACCTGGCGACTCGAGGTCGTCGACGCTACCGGCGCCCGGCACGTCGCGTACCG
>WNGE01005531.1_pt1 | contig 27927 bp, 33 predicted proteins | sample 5400651 | NCBI WGS metagenome assembly WNGE01 (sample SAMN13153370, study PRJNA577476) | soil metagenome | isolation source: 60 cm soil or saprolite under grassland replicate 2 | place: USA:California | collected 2016-06-15 | reverse complement strand
GAAGCTCATCGGACATGGTGCCGCGCCGGTAGAAGTCTTCGATCTCGACTTGGAGCTCCGAAAGAATGCGCCCGGCCCGGTGAAGCCGCTTCTCCGAGCGCAGCAGCCCCACGCAATTCCACATGGTGTGGCGGATGACCATCCAGTCCTGGGCGATCAGCGCTGCATCCACGGTCTCGTTCTCCGGTTGCCAGGGACGCACAGCCGGGAGCGCGCGTCCGCTCAACTTTCGGGCCTCGATCGCCGAGGCCTTGCCGGCCCGCCATCCCCACAGAAGGCCCTCCAGAAGCGAGGTGGAGGCCAGGCGGTTGGCGCCATGCACCCCGGTGCAGGAGACCTCACCCGCCGCGCGCAGGTGACCCAGCGTCGAGCGGCCGTCGCCGTCCACGGCCACGCCGCCGCAGGAGTAGTGCGCCGCGGGGACGACGGGCACGGGTCCGGCGGTCAGGTCGAAGCCGTACTCGAGGCAGCGCCGCGTCAGCGTCGGGAAGCGCTCCCGGATCCATGCGGCCGGCTTGTGCGAGATATCCAGAAGCACGTAAGGCTCGTCCCGCTCGAGCATGCGCTGATGGATGGCGCGGGCCACGACGTCGCGCGGCGCAAGCTCCCCGTCGGGGTGAACCTCGCGCAGGAACGGCCGGCCGGCCGCGTCGGTGATGCGCGCCCCCTCGCCCCGCAGGGCCTCCGTCAGCAGGAGCCGGCCCCGGGGATGAAAGAGGGCGGTCGGGTGGAACTGGACATACTCGAGATTCAAGAGGCGTGCTCCCGCTCGCCGCGCCATCGCGATGCCGTCGCCGCGCGCCCCCTGCGGGTTGGTCGTGTGCAGATAGACGCGCCCGAGGCCGCCCGTCGCCAGGATGGTTTCCCGGGCGAGAAACGGGCGGACCTGCCCGGTCGAACGCTCGAGAAGGTAGGCGCCGACGACCGCGGGACGGCGATAGCGGTCCGTGGGATTGGTGGAGTCGTGGGAGAGCGTCAAGAGATCCACGGCCGTGGTCTGGAGGAGCCAGCGGATCTTGCTCTCCCCGCGACAGGCCTCGAGCAGCGCGCGCTCGATCGGCATTCCGGTCTCGTCCTTGACGTGAAGGATCCGCGGGATCGCGTGGCCTCCCTCGCGCGTCCAGTTGAACCCGGAATTCTCGCGGTCGAAAGGGACACGCAGTTCTTCAATGAGCAGCTTCTGCACGAGATCCGGCCCCTCGCGCGCGAGAAGTTCCACCGCTTGCGGAGAACAGATGCCGTCGCCCGCTTTTTCGATGTCGGTCGCCAGCTTCTCCGGCGTATCGCCGGGCGGCCGGGCGACGATCCCTCCCTGCGCCCAGAGAGTATTGGAGGCCTCAGCATCACTCGCGCGCGTCACGATCGCGACTTCGCTGCCTTCGCGCGCCGCAGCGAGGGCCGCGGCGCATCCGGCCACGCCGGTGCCGAGAACGAGGACTTCCGCAGAATCACTCATCGGGCTCGAGCTCCAACGCGATGTCGGCGGCGGTGACCGAGTGCGTCAGCGCGCCCACGGACACCGCATCCGCTCCGGCGAGAGCGTAGGCGCGCACACGCTGGAGCGTCATGTTTCCGGAAGCTTCGACGAACGGCGGCACGGCCGACAGGGCGGCGGTCTGACACCACCGGGCGACCGTCTCGGGCGTCTGGTTGTCGATCAGGATCATCTTCGCTCCTGTCTCGAGAGCCTCCTTCAGGTCCTCTTCGCTTTCGACCTCGACTTCGATCTTCATTCCGGCGGGCGCCTTCTCCCGCGCGGCCTCCACGGCGCGGGCAATCCCTCCGCAGAGCCGCCGGTGGTTGTCCTTGATGAGCACCATGTCGAAGAGTCCGTCACGATGGTTCGAGCCGCCGCCGTCGGCCACGGCCATGCGATCGAACGCGCGCAATCCGGGTGCGGTCTTCCGCGTGTCGAGGATGCGGCAGCCCGTCCCGGCGACAGCCTCGACAAACGCCCTCGTGGCGGTCGCGATCCCGCACATGCGCTGGAGGAGGTTCAAGGCCACGCGCTCGGCCGTGAGCAGGGCTCGGGCGCGCCCGGAAATCCTCGCAAGAATGGCCTCTGGTTGAACCAAATTCCCGGCAGCCGCTTCTTCTTTCCACGAAAGCCCGGGATCGAGCAGCTCGAACGTCCGGCGCGCGACGGAAAGGCCCGAGACGACGCAGGCGCTGCGGGCCACGAACCGGCCTCGCGCGCGGGATCCCGACGGAACGGTCCACTCGGTTGTGACATCGCCTGTGCCCACGTCCTCCGCGAGGAGCTCGCGCAGCTTCGCGTCGAGAGCACCGCCGGCCAGGGACTGCATTGAGGCAGGAAGGATATCCGTTCGGGGTTTCAAGTTTCAGGTTTCACGTTTCAAGAGGCTTCCTGAATTCTCTCCTGAAACCTGAAATCTGAAACCTGAAACGCGCGCCGCAGGCGCGCTCTTAGGAGAGCTCGAGCATTCGGAGGAGCGGACGCTCGGCGGCTTTTCGGATTTCTTCGGGGATCACGATCTCGGGGCGTTCGTCGCGCAGACAGAGGTAGAGCTTCTCCAGGGTGTTGAGCTTCATGAAGGGGCACTCATTGCAACGGCAGCCGTTGTCCGGCGGCACGGGAATGTAGGTGCGGTCGGGGGCGAGCTTCTTCATCTGGTGGATGATCCCTTCCTCCGTCGCGATCAGGAACGTCTTGCCGGGCGCCGTCGTCACGTAGTTCAAAATCGAGCGCGTCGAGCCGACGTGATCGGCATGGCGCAGGATCGGTTCCGGGCATTCCGGATGCGCGGCCAGGAGCGCGCCGGGATTCTGTGCCTTGAGTCTCACGATCTCGCGCTCGGAGAACTGCTCGTGCACGATGCAGGTGCCTGGCCAGAGCGTCATCGGCCGCCCGAGCTTCTTCGACAGGAAGGCGCCCAGGTGGCGGTCGGGCGCGAAGAGGATCTCTTTCTCGGGCGGGATCGAGCGCACGATCTTCTCGGCGTTGGAGGAGGTCACGATGATGTCGGAGAGGGCCTTCACGGCGGCCGAGCAGTTGATGTAGGTCAGCGAGACAGCGCCCGGATGCGCCTCCCGCCAGGCCCGGAAGGCCTCGGGCGGGCAGGAATCCTCGAGCGAGCAGCCGGCCTCGTAATCCGGCAGGACGACCTTGCGGCCGGGGTTCAAGATCTTGGCGGTCTCGGCCATGAACCGGACTCCGGCGAAGGCGATGATGTCGGCGTCGCTCTTCTGAGCGCTCCGGGACAGGTCGAGGGAATCCCCGACGAAATCGGCGAGGTCCTGGATTTCCTCTTCTTGGTAGTAATGGGCCAGAAGGACTGCATTTTTTTGTCGCTTCAAGCGCCGGATCTCCTCTTCCATGTCCAGGCGCGGATCGATCGAGGCCAGGTCCGGCGGGGCCGGCCGGTTCAGTAGACTCGGAAAAACGTGCAAATTGGCCGGAATCTCGGTGCTCATGAGGACTCCGAGCATAGCAACAGATCGCGCGCTCTGAATCTTCGCGCTCACAAGCTCGGAGAAAACCTCCTGGCACGCCGGATGCTAAAGAAGATTGCATATGAGTCCTCTGAGCGTGCACTCCCGGCCGAGCCGGATGGGGTTTCTTCTCCTGCTGGTGACTCTTGTCGTCGCGGGACTCGAGGTCTGGGGAATCGGCGCCTCGCTCGGATACCTGCTCCGCTAGCGGCCAAGGCCGTTTCGAAACCTAACGCGGCTCCGGCCGCGTTATATTCAGCGCGTGGCAACTGAAGTCGAGTCGGGCAAGTACTCCGGGCTGGATTCCACCGCGCTCGTCGCCGCCTACCGAAACATCTACCTCTCCCGCCGGATGGACGACAAGGAGATCCAACTCAAGCGGCAGAACAAGATCTACTTCCAGATCAGCAGCGCCGGCCATGAAGCCGTCTCGACGGCGGCCGCGATGGTCTCGAAGCCCGCCTACGACTGGTTCCTCCTCTATTACCGCGACCGGGCCTGCTGCCTCCAGCTCGGCGTGTCCCCCTACGAGATGTTTCTCCAGGCCGTGGGCGCCAAAGAGGACCCCGCCTCGGCCGGGCGGCAGATGCCCTCGCACTGGGGGTCCAGGCGTCTGAACATCATCTCCAAGTCGTCTCCCACCGGCACGCAGTTCCTCCACGCGGTTGGAGCGGCAGAAGCGGGATGGCGCCAGAGCCTGATCCCTCAGCTCGCCCAAAAGGGGGGCTTTCACGAGGACGAGATCGCCGTCGTGTCGGGAGGCGAAGGGCAGACTTCCGAAGGAGAGTTCTGGGAAGCGCTCTCATCGGCCTGCACTTTGAAGCTGCCCGTCCTCTTCCTGATCGAAGACAACGGTTACGCGATATCGGTCCCGGTCGAAGTCAACACGCCCGGAGGCTCGATCTCGAAGCTCGTGCGCAGCTTCCCCGATCTCTTCATCGCGGAAGTGGACGGGTGCGACTTCCTCCGGTCCTACGACGCCTTGCGCTATGCGGCCGAGTACTGCCGGGAGCGTAAGGGACCCGCTCTCGTCCATGCGCACGTCATCCGGCCCTACAGCCATTCGCTCTCCGACGACGAGACGCTCTACCGCCCCAAAGAGGAGCGCGAGCGCGAGGCCGAGCACGACCCCATCAAGACGATGCCCGCGTTCCTTCTCGGAGAAGGCATCCTTTCGGAAGAGGGCCTCGAGAAGCTCAAGGCGGAAGTGGACCAGGAGATCAATGACGCGGCCGACCGCGCCCTCCAGGCCGAGCTGCCCGCTCCGGAGTCCGCTTACGAATTCGTCTATTCGCCCGACGTAGACCCGACGTCCCCGGCCTTCGAGACCCAACCGCTTTTCGCGGAAGGCACGAGCCCGACCACGATGGTGGACCTGATCAACGCATGCCTGCGCGACGAAATGAAGCGCGATCCTTCGATCGTCGTGTTCGGCGAGGACGTGGCCGACGCTTCGCGCGATGCGGTGCTGGCCGAGTGCAAGGGCAAGGGGGGCGTCTTCAAGCTCACGGCCAACCTGCAGCGCCTTTACGGCAGCGCGCGCGTCTTCAACTCCCCTCTCGCGGAAGCCAACATCGTCGGGCGGGCGATCGGGATGGCGGTGCGGGGTTTGAAGCCGGTCGTCGAGATCCAGTTCTACGATTACATCTGGCCGGCCTACATGCAGATCCGCAACGAGCTGTCGAACATGCGCTGGCGCTCGGGCAACGCCTTCTCTTCTGCCGTGGTCGTGCGTGTGGCGATCGGAGGGTACATCGGAGGCGGCGCGATCTACCATTCCCAGTCGGGCGCGGTCCTGATGACGCACAACCCCGGCTTGAGGGTCGTCATGCCATCCAACGCGCTGGACGCGAACGGGCTGCTGCGCACGGCGATCCGCTGCGACGACCCGGTCCTCTTCTTCGAGCACAAACATCTCTACCGCCAGACGCACAACAAGGGGGTCTATCCGGGGCCCGATTACATGGTTCCTTTCGGCAAGGCGGCGGTCGTGCAGGAGGGCTCGGACGTCACGATCGTCACTTATGGCGCCACGGTCTACCGCTCCTGGCAGGCGGCCAGGACGTTCACCGAGGAGACGGGCAAGTCCGTCGAGATCCTCGACCTGCGCAGCCTTTCTCCGTACGACTGGGAGGCGATCGAAGAGTCGGTCAAGAAGACGAGCCGTGCGATCGTCGTTTACGAAGATTCGATCTCCTGGGGTTACGGCGCCGAGATCGCGGCCAGGGTTTCCTCCGATCTCTTCTCATATCTGGATGCGCCCGTCGAGCGAGTCGCGGCGACGGATACGTTCGTGGCCTACCAGCCCCGGGTCGAGGACTTCATCCTGCCGCAGCCCAAGCACATCCAAAAAGCGCTGGTGAAGGTCACAGGCTTTTAGGCCAGAGTTAGTCGAGGGTCGAAAGCCGCGCGCGGGTGTCCTCGCGCGGGGACGAGTCCCTTCCTGAAAGCGACAGCTTTGGGCGATCGTCCCATCAGAAGTCTCTTGTTTTCAATGAGTCCAGTTTGGGTACGGGGAATGCAATGTCTGGAGGCTGTCAGGGAAGGGAAACGACGAACAACGGAGAAAGAAATGATCAGACCGATTCAACCCGCGATGCAGATCACCCTGGAGGAGGTGGAGGCCAATCACCGGGCGTTGCGGCGTTGCCGCAGCTGCGGTTCCTACGAGCGCCCCTACGAGGCGTTCAAAGGCGGCGTTCGCTGCGAACGCTGTTCGAAGAAGGCGCGCCGGCAGCGGGAGGAGCGGGAGATCGAGGACATCAACGCCAAGTTCGTCGTCTGAGGAGGGATAGAATCCCGCCCGTTGAGGTCCGATCACCGGGTTTCCCTCCTTCGCCGAAAACACTTCTCTCCCGTTCTTTTCTCCGTCACATTTCACGTTTCGTCCCTGGCGCGCGAGATCGCGCCCGGACAGTTCGTCATGCTCGACCTGCCCGGCCGCGTGAGGCCCTATCTGCGCCGCGCCTACTCGGTTGCCGACGCTGACGCCGCAAGCGGCGAGATCGAGTTTCTCGTGAAGACGGTCGGGCCCGGGACGGCGGCCCTCGCGGATCTTCCGCAAGGCTCCGCGGTTTCTCTTCTGGGGCCGCTCGGAAACGAGTTTTCGCTCGAAGGACTCCAACCGGGAGACCGCGTCGCGGTCGTCGCGGGAGGCATCGGGGCGGCGCCCTTCCCGTTCCTCTTCAAGGCGCTCGCGCGGGCCGGTATCGCTGCGGACTTCTACCTGGGAGGCCGGAACGTGACGGAGCTCTCACTTCGAGAGCGCTTCGAGCGGATCGTGCCGGGCCGGATCGCCCTTGCGACCGACGACGGATCGGTGGGAGAGCGCGGGTTCGTCACCGATCTCTTCCGCCGCCACGCCGCGCGGGCAGACTATGCCCGGCTCTATGCATGCGGCCCGATGCCGATGTTCGCCGCTCTCGCTCCAATCGTCGCGCGTCTGGCTCTCCCCTCGCAGTTCTCGACAGAGGCGGCCATGGGCTGCGGGATCGGCGCTTGCCTGGGATGCGTCATTCCGGGAGTCGAGAAGCCATTCCTCATTTCCTGCACCGAAGGACCGATTCTTCCCCCTGAGAGAATCGCCTGGGAGAAGTTGTGACATCTGTCACTGGGCCAGCGCGGCGGGTTCGTCGGACGCAAACGAACGCCCCTGCATTTTGGGGACGACCCGGGCATGCGGTCGGCCTCGGTGCCGCAGGGGCGGGCCTTGCGGCCGCCCGCCTCACGCCGTCGTCGGCCCTTCGTTGTCACGGGCGGGGGCGCACCGAGCGTCGTCGACCGCGACAGCGGTCGAGGGACGCGACATGCGGCGGGTCCGCCCGCCGCAACCCCCCGCCCCTACGGCGCGAAGAGCGCGGACGACGAACTGAAACCGCCCTGCCGAGCATTGGGAGCCGCTCATGACGGTGGATGCCGCGCTCGCCGTCCAACTGGAGCCGCTGAAGCTGCGCAATCCGATCGTCACGGCGTCCGGAACCTTCGGCTACGGTCTCGAGTTCACGGACTTCGTGGACCTGTCGCTTCTGGGCGGCATCTGCACGAAAGGACTGTCTCTGAAGCCTCATGCGGGCAATGTCCCGCCGCGCATCTGCGAGACGCCGGCGGGGATGTTGAACGCGATCGGTCTTCAGAACGTGGGCGTCGACATTTTCCTGCGGGAGAAACTGCCGAGGCTCAGGGAACTTCGCGCCACGGTCATCGCGAACGTCTGGGGCGACGTCGAGGAAGACTACGTCGCGGTCGTGCACGCGCTCGAGGAAGCGCAAGGCCTCGCGGCCATCGAGCTCAATATCTCGTGTCCCAACGTCGAAAAGGGGGGAATGCTGTTCGGCAATTCGCCGCAGGCCACCGCCTCGCTCGTCTCCCGCGTGCGCGCCGCGACCCTCCGGCCCCTGATCGTCAAGCTCTCGCCCAACGCTCCGGACATCGTTTCCTCCGCGCGCGCCGCCCACGAGTCGGGCGCCGACGTGCTGTCGCTCGTCAACACGTTCGTCGGCATGGCGATCGATCCGGAGACGGGCCGGCCCCTCCTCTCTTTCGGCACGGGAGGGCTCTCGGGACCGGCGATCAAGCCGCTCGCCGTCCGCATGGTCTTCCAGGTCGCGCGCGCCCTGCCAGGCGTTCCGATCATGGGGATCGGCGGTATCTCGCAGCTCTCTGACGTGCTGGAGTTTCTGGCGGCCGGAGCCACGGCGGTGCAGGTCGGGACCGCGAATTTCAAGGAGCCCGGCGTGTCGGCGAGGCTGGTGGCGGAGCTGGCGGCGTACTGCGAGGAGCGCGGCGCCACCGCCGCCTCGCTCGTCGGGCGCGCGCACCGGCTGAAGACCTCGCAACTGGAGACGGGAGCGCAGGGATGAAGGCCAGCCCGGATTGTCCACGGACACCCGGCCGGAGCAGACGGTTCCTCCTGGGCAGTGAGTTTTGTCCTCACGAGAAATGTTTCTGGCCAGCAGGCATCTCTTGCTCCCGCGAGAGATTTTTTCGTCAGGCAAGGAAGCCCGACGACGGCGATGCCGGGGCGCATCGCAGAGGAGGGATGACGCCGCATGGCGGAAAAAGATCCGCGGGACGGCCGAAGTCGTTCGTGGGCAATGCTTGCTGAAGAAAGAGTCTGTCTCGCGCTCGATTTTCCGAGCAGGGCGGAGATCCTCTCCTGCGCGCGACGTTTCGCGGGCCGCGTGGGCTGGATGAAGGTGGGGCTCGAGGCCTTCACCGCCGAGGGACCTTCGATCGTCCGGGAAATTGCCGCGCAGGGTCCCCGGGTCTTTCTCGACCTGAAGTTTCACGACATCCCGGCGACGGTCGAACGCGCCGTTGCCGCCGCCGCCCGGACGGGGGCGGCGATGATCAATGTCCACGCCTTCGGGGGCCGCGCGATGCTCGAAGCGGCTCGCCGCGCCGCCCCCGTCTCCGACGCAATCAAGCTCATCGCCGTCACTCTCCTGACCTCGCTCGACGCGCGCTCCCTGTCGGACCTCCCCATCGCCGGCGACCCGCGGGGCATCGCCCGGAGGCTGGCGCTTCTGGCCAGAGACTGCAATCTCGACGGAGTTGTCTGCTCGGCGGAGGACCTGCCGGCCGTGCGGGGAGCCTGCGGTTCCGGTTTCCTGACGGTCGTTCCGGGCATCCGTCCCGCGGGAAGTCCCGCGACCGACCAAAAACGCGTCGCGTCACCCAGGCAAGCGCTGGAGGCCGGTGCGGATCTCCTGGTCGTGGGCCGACCGGTGATCGCCGCGTCCGACCCGGACCGGGCGCTCGAGGAGCTTCTCTCCGAAATAGAATCGGCCCGATGAGTGACTGGAAGCGCCCGCACGCAATCTGGATCGTGGGACACCGGGGCGCGCCCCGTCGCGCGCGCGAGAACACGCTGGACAGCCTCGACTGGGCCGAGAGCCTGGGGGCCGACGCCTTCGAGTTCGACTTGCGGCAGACGCGGGACGGCGAGGCGGTCCTCTTCCACGACGAGGACATCGTCCTGGGAGGCCAGCGCGTTCCAGTAAAGAGCTTCACGGCGAGGGAGATCGAGAAGCTGGCGCTTCCATCCGAATTCGGCGAATACAGGATTCCCAGGCTCGAGGAGGTCTTCCATCGCTACGGCCACCAGATGCGCTACCTGGTCGAGGTCAAGACATCGGGGGCGACGCAGCTGGCTCTCATGGCCAGGCGCGTCGCGACCCTTGCCGCCGCTTTCGGCGTCGGGGCGCGCTGCCTCGTGGCATCCTTCGATGCCGAGTTCTTGAAGAGGATGCGCGAGACCGATCCGGAGATCGCGACGGGCTTCATCATCGACCATGCCGTCTCCCTGCCATCGCCGGGCAAGCCGACTCCTCTTTTCCCTCCCGTGGACGCGATCTGTCCGCGCCGGGACCTGGCCAATGCTGCCCTGCTCGAACAGGCGGCTGCGGCGGGATTGAGCGTCCACCCCTGGACGGTGGATGAGGAAGGAGAGATCCGCCGCTTGATCGGCGCCGGCGTGGCGTCGGTCATCACGAATCTGCCGGATCTGGCGCTGTCGGTCCGGGACGGGGCCTCGCGGACGCCCGGCGCCTCTCCGCCGGCGCCCGCCGGTGCCGTCGGAGGCTAGCAGACCGTGGAGGGCGTGAGGCGGCGTTGCAAGATTTCAAAGCGCCCCGGGCTGCCAGGTCCCCGGCCGCCGTTGGCGAAGCGAGCGCCTGCGGCCGACACTCGGATCGAAGCGGGTTGGGATAAGGTTGACTCGAGGCCCAGGCCTCATTCTTGAGGAGGCATCATGAAAAGGCTCCTGTCTCTCGCGATCGTTTTCACCGTCACGTCTTTTTTCTCCACGCTGGCGCTGGCGCAGGAGAAAAAAGAGCACCCCAAGGAACACCCGGAGCATCCCAAGTCCGAGAAGAAGGTCTCAACCGACAACATCGACAAGGCGATCCGCGGGCACATCGAGCAGGCGGCGAAGGCCTCGAGCGGCAAGTTCTCCGTCAAAGACGACGTTTTGAACAAGACCTGGGAGCTGGAGCTCGTCCGCGTCCACAACGACAAGTTGCAGGCCTTGGCCGACGGCAGATATTTTGCTTGCGTGGACTTCAAGGCGGCGGACGGGACCATGGTGGACGTGGACTTTTTCCTGAAGAAAGAAGGGGACGCCCTGGCCGTCACGGACACCACCGTGCACAAGATAAACGGCAAGGCTCGCTACAGCTACCAGGAGAAGGACGGCGTGTGGGTCCGGGTCGCCGAGAAGGGATGAAGCACCCGAATCTCGGTGCCGTTACGGAGACTACTTCGTGTTCGGCGGGTTGATCACGCGTTGCGAAAGGATGAAGTCATGATTCTCACAAGAGCTCTCCTGACAATGGTCGCTCTGGTCGCTCTTCTGGCCCCGGTGGCTCCCGTCTCCGCGGCACCGGCTTCGCGGAGCTTTGAAGCGACCTATTTCGCCACCGTCGAAGAGATTCCGGCGGGGTTGAACAGGCTCGAGGTCTGGGTTCCTCTGCCGCAGGACACCCCGGCCCAGCGGATCCGGAATCTGAAAGTGGATTGTCCCTATCCAGGCGGCGTCCGGCACGAAAAAGAATTTGGCAACTCCTACTACTACTTCTCGACCGACCAGCCCCGCGCCGGAAAACTCGAGATCCGGGTGAGCTTCGAGGCCGAACGCCAGGAAGTGCTGAGCTCCGGACTCCTGCGCGCCGGCCAGCACGAGAGTCGCGAGGACCTTCGGCGGTACCTGCAGGAGGAGAAGCTCGTCACGCTGTCGCCCCGCGTCCGGGAGCTGGCGCGGCGCATCACGACCGGCAACACGACGCCCGAAGACAAGGCGCACGCGATCTACGACTACGTCGTGAACACGATGATCTACGACAAGACCGTCCCCGGCTGGGGCAACGGCGACACCGAGAGGGCCTGTGACGTAGCCAAGGGCAACTGCACAGATTTCCATTCTCTCTTCATGTCACTGGCGCGCGCGGAAGGCATCCCGGCGCGTTTCATCATCGGGTTCCCGCTGAAACCGGAAGCCGAGGGGACGGTCCCCGGCTACCACTGCTGGGCCGAGTTCTACCTGCCGGACCGCGGCTGGATCCCCGTGGACGCCTCGGACGCCTCCAAAGCGACAGACCCCAAGCGGCGCAACTACCTCTTCGGCAACCTCGATCCGGATCGGATCCAGTTCACGATGGGCCGCGACATCCGGCTCGATCCGCCTCCCTGCGCCGAGACGCTGAACTACTTTATCTATCCCTATGCGCAGGGGGACGGTCACGCCATCACGCCCGTATCGATCCGGCTGGAGTACAAGAACCGGCCCCGGGGAGGCGCATCGGCCGCCGCCTACTGATTCGCGTCCACCCGACCCGTCAGGGCTGAATCGTGAGGTGGGTGCCGCCCAGCACCTCGAGGGCGGCGCCCGTGATCCCGGCGGCGTCGTCGGAGGCGAGGAAGAGGATGGTGCGCGCGACGTCCCTCGGCCAGAGTTTCTCGGCCAGCGGTGAGCGGCGGTTTTCCGCGCCCGTCTCGTCGATCTTGTTCTCGACTGTGCCGGGACAGACTGCGTTGACGGCGATGTTGTGCTCACGGAACTCCCGGGCGAGGCTCTGGGTCAGGCCGATCAACCCGAACTTCGCGGCACTCTGCGCGGAGAGGTTGGCGTCGCCCCGCATGCCGTGGATCGAGGAGACGTTCACGATCCGTCCCCGGTGACGCTCGACCATCCCCGGCAGGACAGCCCGGCAGAAGTTGGCCGCGCCGGTCAGGTTCGTCGAGAGAACAAGATCCCAGTCCTCGGGCGTGAGCTCGAGGAAGGGACGCCAGAGAAAGACTCCCGCGTTGTTGACGAGGATATCCACCGGTCCGAGCTCTTTCTCGGCCCGGGCAACGCAGCCCTCGGCTGCGCCCCGCTCGGTGATGTCGGCGGGGAGCGGCAGGCAAGGCGCGTTGCGTTTTCGCAGCAGCTCGGCGGTTTCGTGCAGCTCCTTTTCGGTCCGGGCCACGAGGGCCACGCGCGCGCCTTCCTCGGCGAAGCGCGTCGCGACCGAGCGCCCGATGCCCCGGCCGGCCCCTGTTACGATCACAGTCTGATCCTTGAACTTCATTGGACCGTCCTTCCAAGCAGGTTGCTGAAAAAGGGTGTCGGTGGCGTTGCGAGCGCCGCGGGGTCGGATGCAAGGAGCCGCGACGAAGGCGATGCCGGGGCGCATCGGGGAGGAGCGGCGACGCCGCAGACGGCCCCGCGCCGCCGCAACCGCTTGCGGTGGCTGGCCTTTTGCTCGCGACGCTCTTCAAGAGAGGAGTCTTCTTTGCGAGAGAGTCTTCTTTGCGTCGCAAGTTGCAAAAGGCCAGACACGACACCCGCATCCATTTTTCAGCAGCCTGCTAGCTCTTCGAAAAGCTCTTCGGAAAAGAGCTCGGCGCCGCCCGCGGCGGGAAACGTCGGACCGGAAAGAAGCGCGACGGCCCCTTCGCGAGGACTCGCGTGGTCCACTTTGACCCGGAAGACGGTCAGCGGAAAGATCTGACGGTCAGGATCCGCGCCGCAGACCCGTCCATGTCCCGCCGACGCCTGAATCCAGGCCACGCGATTTCGCGCCAGGTAGTAGAGCGCCGCCTTCTGGCGGCGGATGAGGTTGGCGGCCGTCAAACTCTTCGACTGCACGGCGACGCAGAGGCTCGTCGGAGATGTGGCGCGAACCTCCGAGAGCGTCAGCAACGCCGCTCGGGGAAATCCTTCGGGATCGATCGTCAAGAAAGGCAGCGCGAGGCGTTTTCGCGCGCGGAACGCCTTTCCGGACAGGATCTCCACGAGGTCCCGCGGCAGCCGATCAAATTCGGGCATCGCGGCCTAGTCTAGTCCGTCGCTCCGCGCCTGCGCGGGATCTGCGCCTCTCGGCGCACCGGCGGGCGGCTCGGCCAAAGGGCCTCGACCGCCGCCTGGTCCCGCGCAAGCGCTACGCTCCCGCGGCGCGAGGCTCCTCCCCTCTGGGAGACTCCTCGCGCCGCGAGCACTGGCAGCATCCCGGCGGTCTATTGAAAGTGTCGGTGGGTCGTGTCGAGCTAATCTCTACCCTCCTGTCATCCTGGAATATGATTCGTGCATGAAGCGAATTGAAGAGCGAATTCTGCGGACATTTTCGGTCCTCTCGCTGCTGCTGGTGGCTTCGGGCGCGGGGGCGGCGGAGAGGGATGCCAAGGCCGACAAGGTCGGCAAGGAGTTGATCGAGGCCCTGGGCGGCCAATCCGCCTGGGAGAAGGCCCGGTTGATCGAGGCCCTGGGCGGCCAATCCGCCTGGGAGAAGGCCCGGGAGTTCCGCTTCGATTTCGTCGTGGAGAACGAAGGGAAGGTCGCCGGCCGGCGGTCTCACTCCTGGGACCGTTACACGGGAGACTACCGGCTCACGGGAACGGACCCATCGGGCGCGCCCTACACCGTCTGTTTCAACGTGAACACCAAACAGGGGAAAGCCTACGTCAACGGGAAGGCGGTCGAAGGAGAGGAAGCGGACAAGCTCGTCAAGAGCGCCTACGCGCGCTTCATCAACGACATGTACTGGCTGCTGGCCCCCTGGAAGATCTTCGATCCCGGCGTGAAGCTGGCATACGACGGAGAAAAGCCCTGCCCGGACGGCGGGACCTGTGACGTCTTGAAACTCTCCTTCGACAACGTCGGTCTGACTCCCAAGGACGTCTACTGGCTCTGGGTCACGCGCGACGGCCGGAAGATGGTCCAGTGGCAGTACGTATTGAAGGGCGCCGATGAGCCCCCGACGACCGCGCAGTGGAAGAGCTGGCAGAACGTGGGCGGCGTCGCGCTCTCAATGGAAAAGCCGATGACCGGGAAGCCGACCGTCATCCGATTCGAGAACGTCTCGGTCTCCCCGACGCGCACCGACGCGGACTTCACACCTCCATAAAGTACCGGAGCCGGGAAACGGAAAACGGGAAACGGAAAACGGCCCGCGCTGGATGCCGGGCCGCCTCCCTTCTGCTCCTCTGCCCGCTCGGGTGGGGTTGTGTCTCGGGGCGCACGCCGGGGATGTCCGTGGAGAGCATCGCGACGCGCAGCCTTCCCGAGCCGGCGAAGGTCCTCGTGCTCCTGCCCCCTTCCTATGCGAGAGACATGGCGCGCCGCTACCCGGTCCTCTATTTTCTGCACGATGGGTGGGGAAACGAACGCTCGCTCGACTCGAGCGGTGTGGCGGCGAGACTCCACGTCCTCATGTCGCAGGGCCGCCTTCCGGAGTTTCTCATCGTCGCTCCGGGGGCTCCCGGCTCCTGGTTCTCCGACTCTCACGATGGCGTTCACCGTTACGAAGAATTCCTGACGCGCGACTTGATCGAGCAGGTCGAAAGGCGCTACCGCGTGCTGGTCGAAAAAAATGCCCGCGGCATCACCGGCATTTCCATGGGCGGCTATGGTGCCTTCAAGGTCGCCCTGAAGCACCCGGATCTCTACGGCGCTGTCTCCTCCCTCTCGGGCGCTTTGATTCCGATCGAATGGGACGATCTGGCGCGGTACAACGCGTTTGCTCGCTGGACTCTGAAACGCGTGTTCGGGTCGAGCCGTCAGGACAATTCCCTGGCCTCCAACGACGTCTGGGAGATCCTGCGGGGGCTGCAATTCGACCGGCCGCCTTTCGCCGCTCACCTGTGCGCCGGCGAGCAGGATATCTATGGCTTGAACGGCGTGGCCGCGCAGTTCGGCGCCTTTCTGACGGAGCACGGCGTCCCCGCGACCGTCGTGCTGGAGCCGGGAGGACACAACTGGGCCTACTGGCGCCGCGCGCTGCTGTCCATTGCCGCCTGGCATGGAAGGATGTTTGCGTATGATTCCCATTGATGAACTCTTATCAAGCGCTTTCGGGCTTTCGTCTTGAAATCTCTCGGCCGCCGGTCGCGCAGCGACCGCCGCGGCCGAAAGCCAGCTGATGGCTGATAGCTTGGTCCTCTTCGACATCGACGGGACGCTGCTTTCGGCGGGGAGGACGGCCCGCGAGTCGGTGCTCGCGGCGCTCGCGCGAGTGTACGGATGGACGGCGTCGAACGGACACACCCACGATTTCTCCGGCAAGACGGACCCCCAGATCGTCTGCGAGCTGGTCGAAGAGGACGTGGGCAAGGAGCGGTGCCGCGCGCTCCTCTCCGTTGCGCTCGAGACATACCTCGAGGAATTCTCCCGCCGCCTGTTGCCGGACGCGGTGGTACCCAAGCCGGGGGTTGCCGATCTTCTGGCTCGTCTCGCCGCCAGGTCCGGCGTCACGCTCGGGTTGCTCACGGGCAACCTCGAGCGCGGAGCGCGGATGAAGCTCGAGCCGCCCGGCTTCAACCGCTACTTTCCCTTCGGGGCGTTCGGGAGCGATTCGCCGGACCGTTATCGTCTTCCCTCGATCGCCCTCGAGAGAGCCCGCGCCTGGTCCGGCCGCCGCTTCTCTGGCAAGTCCATCGTGATCGTCGGCGATTCGGTCCATGACGTCGCGTGCGGCCGCTCTCTGGGAGTTCGTTCGGTGGCGGTCGCGACCGGCCCGACTCCGTTCGGGCGGCTCGCGGCGGAAGCGCCGGATGCGCTACTGGAGAGCTTCGCGGACGTGGATGCCGCGGCAGAGGCCATTCTCGCGTGAAACAGGCGGCGCTCCTGCTGGTTGTCGCGCTGGCCGTCGCCTGCACTTCGGCTTCCGGGAGCAAGGCGCCCGCGGCGGCTCCGGCGCAGAAGGCTCCCTATGACGCCGCTCCGGCCGCGGCCCACGCGATCGATCTGCAGATCGATGCCCGCGCCGCGCGTGAGATCCTGGAATCCCTCTCCCGCCCGCGTCTGGATGTGCAGGACGCGAAGTTGCTCCAGGATCTGCCCGCGGTGCGGCTGGCGATTCAGGATTCCCTGCGTACACCCGATGTCTTCGAGCACGATTTCGCGGCGGCCTTCGACGAGAAGAGCCGCACCTCCGTCTTCGACTTCCGCACCATTCGCCAGGAGCGGGATCGCTGGCGCGTCCTGCTCGATGCGGTGGTGTCGCGGGAAAAGGATCTCGTGCGGCTGGCCACGCGGAGGGCCGCCGCGCTTCTGCCCGGAGATCGAGCGGTGTCGGCGAAAGTTCGGGTCTACTTCTCCTTCGGCCTCGCGGGTCTTGCCGATCATCTCGTTCTGGCGAGCTCGGGGGGGCAGGACATCATGGTTGTGGATCTCGCGCGGGCCCTTGGCGAGGCCACGGGCGAACCGCTGGACAGCCAGATCTCCCGTCTGGCGCGCCTGGTCGCCGGGGAAGCCTTTCGCCAGGCCTGGGCGATCTACCGGCGGGACAGTCCTCCCTGGAGAGGATCTCGTCCCGAGACGGCGCCGATCGATCTTCTCCTGCATTCCGTCGCGGAAGCCGGACCGGCGGCGCTTTTTGCCGTGGACGAGAATTTTTTTCCGCTCTCGGTCTGGTTGAAGGCGCCCATGAAGCGAACGGTCGAAGAATTGAACCGGCGGGCCGAGCGGTTCGCCCGGGCTCAGGAGAATCTGGAAGCGCGCGTGGAGCTGACGACCGAGCTCAGGCGGCCTGACTTCATGCGCCAGGTTGCCGGCCCCTCCGGCGCCTTTCTTGCGGACGCCATCGTCCAGATGTCCGGGTTAGATGCGCTGCGAGGGGCCCTGCAGAACGGACCCAAGGCCTTCTTCCAGGCCTACGGGAAGGCCTCTCAGGCCGACAAGAGCCTGATTCCGCTGACACACGCGATCGTGGAGAGGCTCAAGTGAATCGGATGATCTGTCTATCGGTCCACCGGTAGAACCGGACCCTTTTTTTTGACCGATGAACCGATTCCTCGCATGATTCGCCTCGAAGAGAGATGAGCCAGCAGATCCTCATCGTCGAAGACGACGCGGCCCTGCTCGAGGCGCTCGGGCAGGTCCTCATCGACGAAGGATACGACCTCTTGAGCGCCCGCGACGGCCTCGAGGCGGTCAACTGTCTGAAGAAGGGGAACCGCCCGGACGTGATCCTGCTCGATCTGTCGATGCCGGTCGTCAACGGCTGGGAGTTTCGGATGTTTCAGAAGCGCGACCCCGACCTCGCGCAGATTCCCGTGATTCTCATCACCGCCGGGGGTTACACGCGCGAAGAGGTGGCCTGGCTGGAGCCCTCCGCCCTGCTCCCCAAGCCGCTGGATCTTCCTCTCCTGCTTTCCATCATCCGCAGGTTCTGCGCCTCGACCGAACAGCACGAGTGAACGCCGGCGCAGAAGGAGGCCCCCGGAGACTGGACGAATGCTACTGGGCCTTTGTCGTAAGCGGTTTGCCTTTTTCGGCAACGAACACCACCGCCACTTTCGCCGTTGTGTTTCCATTGTTGGTTGCCTGATGGACCTTCCCGGACCCAATGGTGAACACATCGCCCGCCTTGAGAGTCACAGTCGGCTTCCCCTCGTTTTCGAGTGAGATCGTGCCTTCGAGCACGAAGGCGTAAACCTCGGCGGAATGCCTATGCCTGCCCTCCGCAGAACCCGGGGGCAATTCCACCGAAGCCATGACGGCTTCCCGGTCAGGGATGCCCATATCCTGCTTCAGAAGGATGTTCCTCTTGACGGAAGGGGCTTGCCGGGCCTTCAGCGCCGGTGCCGCCGCCGCTCCAAGAAACACGACGACCGCGCACACTTCCGTTATCTTTGGGCTCAAGTACTTCATCGTTGCCTCCTCATCGAACCAAACCATATCCGCCAGGAAGTCCGTTGCCACCAACGCACCGCCTGCGGCAAGCGTGTTACATGCCCCTCACGATCCGGCTCCGGGAGGGTGCGCTGGCACGCCATGTTAAAGGCGCCGGGCACAGGTGTCCTCAGGCTCGCAGACGCCAAAGAGCGGCGGCGGAGATGAGAAGGCTCAGGACTAGAAGGGCGTTGACACCCAGCATCGGGACGTCCGGTACTCCATCGAGCGTAACCTCTGCCGCGCCGATGGTTCGCTCTTCGGCGCAGTTGACGACGACGACAGTCACCGTGTAATGACCCGGCCGGATCGCGTGCACGACAACGGTGTCCGTGAACTCGAACACGGGGGTGACACAGACGCAATCAGGAAGCTCCGCCTGTGTGTACGTCACGCGGATCATGTCCCCGGTAATCGCGACCTGTGGATTGTGTGGAAGGCATCCCGTGGTGATGAAGCAGACGTGAACAGCCACGGAATCGGCACCTGATTGCGTGGCCTCAATTGCGGTTCCACAGGTCCCCGATGAGGGAGTTGCCGCCATTGTGAGGAGCACAGCCGCGATCCCCCCTGCCCTGGCAAGACGGCTGATGTCTGGCTCCTTGCGACGCTCCTGTGCCCAGATTACCACTGCGCGCAACATCTTGCGCGTCCGCTGAAGCCATGTGTTAAGCGCGCTCAGCGATCACCCATATGCGTGGCGATTTGCCAGGTGTTGCCCCATTTGTCTTCCACCATGCAACGGCGATCCCCGTAGGGCGTGACGGATGGCGCTTCGAGCGCACGCGCCCCAGCATCGAGAGCGCGTCGATACGTAGCGTCGGTGTCGCCGACATAAACGTAGAGAAAGGCGGTCATCGGACTACGGGCTCCAGCGTCGCTGATCATGATCAACGAGTCGCCGATCCTGACCTCGGATGGACGCGCCTGCCGATATTCTCCCGTAGCGCCGAACACTTGCTTCAGGAACTCGACAAGGTCCCGTGCCTCGTGAGCCACGATTCTTGGTGTAACGGTGTGCCAGCCCTCCGGGGCGAACGGAAAACGGTCGGTTGTCTCATTCATCACGAATCTCCCTGATAAGGAACGGCTTTTGCGGCTGCTTAAGGCTCTGGTTCAGCGGCGGCGCATAGGTTGTCGGGAGGCGTGCTCCGCAATCCGCGTCTTTACCAGCTTCCGCACCAGCGTGGCCGGTAAGGGACTGTCCGCTCGGAAGCGGACGGTGCCTTTGCTGGTGTCGTAGGCCTTGAGTTCGTCTTTGTGGGTTTCCACGGGGAAAGAGCCGGGGTAGAAGGCGCAGTGGTTCGCGGCCGCGCCAAAGGCCACCAGTAACCTTCCGCCAAGACGAAAGGCCGGGATCTGGTAGCTGATGCACTCTTCAGCCTTGGGCGCCGCGGACCTGATTGCCCTTCGAAGCCTCTCAAGCGCAGCTCGCTTCTGGCTGCTCAAGGGTGCAAGGTACTCGTCGATGGTCTGTGGTTTAGCTGACACGGCTTGTGCTCCTCGAAAGATCACTACGGGTTCTCGATCGACGTGTCCCGCCCAACGGGGCGCAGGATTCACCTCGCCTTGCGTTTGGGCCTGGTCTTTCTCCTTCTCTTGGATCTCGCCTTGCCTTTGGGCTTGACGCGCTCCGGAAGCTTGGCCGACCCAGTCTCCCGGTTCCACTCTTCGAAAGTCTCATTGGATATCTTGCCCTTGACCAGGAGCTCGGCGAACTTCCTCCGCTGTGCCTGGCTCTTGAATGGCATATCTCGCCTATCCGCCGGACGTCAGTCATGGCGCGGCATCGATTGCGGATTAGCCGCGCTCCTGATAGAGACCAAGGACATTGCCTGCCGGGTCGCGAAACCGCGCAGTAATCTCGGGAGCATCCGCTCCGACGGGCTGCACGATCTGGCCCCCGTGACCAATGATCGCGTCGATGGTCGCGGCAATGTTGTCAACCATGATGTAGATCAACAGCCCCGGCTGGCCAAAGGCCGGCCGACCGGTTACCCAGGTGCCGCTGACCTGACCGGCGCCGTCATCGAAAGCAGTGCTGCCGTCATCGCGCCGCCGTATCTGCCAGCGGAATACCGCCTCGTAGAAGGCGATGGACCGAACAACGTCGACCGCGGGTATCTCAACGTAGCAGATCTTGCCGTTCGCGAGCGTGGGAGGCATCGGCGCTCCTTGGGGTTTCGTTGGCTGACATTTATGTGAGTAGTCTAGCCCGGATTATTCATGGTCACCCGGCCGAAACGAGGGCAACACGCTGCGCCTAAGAACCTTGCGACAGAAGACCGTTGACTGCGGTCGCGACCACCTTGTCCGCGAAAGAGATTTTTCGTCGAGACAAGGAAGCGCGACGACGGCGATGCCAGGGCATCGCAGAGGAGCGCTGACGCCGTATCGGCGGAAAAGATCGGAGCGGCGGCCGGACTCGATCATGAATAATGCGGGCTAGGCTGGCCTTGCGACAAAGCCGGGGCCATGGGCTGTGAGTTGTTTGCGGTACGCGTGTTGGGTCTTGGCTCGCACGTACCCCAGGCGCTCGTAAAACGGATGCGACCCGGTCCGGACCACGTTGCTCCGTACAACCATCTGGTCAAGACCACGTGTGGCGGCCCACTCTTCCACTGCAGCCACGAGCTGCCGTCCCACTCCCTGCCCCCGATATACAGCGTCTACCACGAGCCCGAGGATCTCGCAGCGTCGACCGGACTCCAGCAACTCCTGCTCCGCCCCGTGCAGCCAGCCGACGACTTGACTTGGTGCCACCTCGACGACCAGCACAATATCCTCGTTCCGTGTGAGCAGGTTTCCGAGTCTTAGCGCGAGTGTCTCGTCGACGACCGGATAGCCCAGAACCCCACTGAGCACCGCAAGATTGGGGGCATCCCTGAGAAGCGCAGTTCGGATGGTCACTCGGTCGGTCATGCTCCAACCCCCGTAATGCCGCCTGACGGCTGGCGGCGCAGCGGCAGAAGCAAGGCTGTCCGCCGCAGTCGCGGGCTAGACGCCTTCATGCTCGTAGAACTGCAGGCAGACACCCGAGGGAACGATCATGTGAAACTCCCGCCGGCCCCAAGACTTCACTTCGAGAGGACCTATCTTAGCGGGAATCTTACGATATTCCTGATAGAGCGCCTCCAGATCGGATACTCCGATGCTGAAGCTGGCGTTGTCGGCCCATACCTGATTGTCGTTCTGGACAAGGTTGAACTCGATGCCGTCTCTCCTGATACCCGCCATTCCGGCATCCCGCCAAACGGCTGAGAAACCCATGTGGTCCGTGTAAAAAGCGACGGCTTCAGCCAGGCCGCCGCCGGATGGAATCAGCGGCGTGACTGAGCGAAAAATTGCCTTCATACCAGCGCGGAGCTCTCGCCCATTCTCAGCCTTCTAGCATGACCGCGAGCTTGCCGACCATCTCTGCACTGATGTTAGCCGCCAGACGCACCGAGAAGTCCGCCTGCCCCACGCGCCAAGCCGAGACTCTTGACCTGATCAGCCAATAGACTGTTGCCCCACTTCTGCACCTTGGTTCTCACGGCACCTCCCTACCTACAATGAGTTTACAGAGGCCGCGGGCGGGAGGTCCAGGGCCCAGGGCGCCGAACGGTGTGCGGCTCAGCGGCGCCCGCATGGGCTCCCGAAACGCACGGACTACCCGCATGAGGTTCCTCCTGTGATGCGGGATAGGCCGCCTAACGGCTGGCGGCTCAGCGGCGAGCGAAAGCCAGTCAACTGGTGGGTCCGCTGCAGCCGCGCGTTAGGCCCCCTTGGCGAGTTCACGTTCGAGCCGTTCAGCCAGGAACTGCTTGAGCAGAGACTGATACGGGACATCGCGCTTGTTCGCCAAAACCTTGAGATGGCCGATCATAGCTTCGGGCAATCTCAGCGAAATCGTGCGAAGGGTGGGACGGAGGTTCGGAAAGGAGCGACGCCTGGCGGCAGTCCAGTTGACGTAGTCGGTGGAGTCTCGCTCGGCCCAAAAAGCTCGCTCTTCTTCCTCAGAACCGAACACAGGAATCCGCTTACGCTTTACTTTGCTCATAGGTTCGCACCTCCCGGCGTGTCATTTTTCGGACCGAGATGACTCGAATAAGAGAACGCCGAACGGTAAAGCTGATGAAGAGCAAGCGACCAGAGTCGGTCTGCCCTAGCGCTAGGTAACGTGCCTCTTGCTCCGAATGCTCCCTGTCGGCCATGATAATCAGCGGTTCATTAAAGAAGATCTCCTCAGCCTCCCAGAATGGCACCCGATGGAGCTCCCAGTTCTTCTCGAGATTTCCATCGTCCCAATCGAAACCAGTGCAGCCCTTAAGAGGGTCCCGCTCCACGGCCAGGAGTATATTCTAGACATATACGCTCGCGCACGGGAGGCCTAACGGGTGATGCGTCAGCGGCGAGCGAAGAGCCGAAGGCGATGAGCGAGTCCGCTGCAGCCGCGGGTTCGGCGACCAAGACTTGAATTCAAGGCGACCGCCCTTGGCGGTCCTCAGGGCGCCTCTGACCACCTCTCCCGAGGGGCGTAGCCTGACCAGTGGTGACACCCCTCTCGCCTCTTGGGCGAATACCTCTGCAGACGCGACACGACCGCGGCGCGCAGACGAGCGTGCTGCACAGGAGGCGATCATGAGGACGAGAGCGAGGATGGCGGTGGGAGTGGCGGCGGCGTGGCTTGTCTCCGGCGGCGTGTTCCTGAGCAACGAGGCGCGGGCCGCAGCCGGCGGTCGCGCGATGGCGCCGAGCGAGGCCGCGTTCGCGCGGCTCGCTGCGCTCGCCGGCGAGTGGGAAGGCACGCAGCAGGGGGTCGCCGTCACCTTGACCTACACGCTGATCGCCGACGGCACCGCACTCATGGAGGAGATGCGGCCAGCCGGGTCGGCGTCGATGATCACTATGTTCTCGGTCGACGGCAACCGCCTGCTCGCGACGCATTACTGCAGCGCCGGCAACCAGCCGCAGATGGCGACCGGCGCGATCGCATCGGCAGATCCCCCGAGCCTCGAGTTCTCGCTGCTGCGCGTCACCGGGTTGAAGACACCCGGCGACTGGCACAACACCGGTCTCGCAGTGAGCCTCGAGGACGTCAACCACATGACGCAGCGGTGGAGCTACGAGGACCACGGAAAGACCGGTACCAACGTCTTCCACTACGCGCGCAAGCGTTGACCGCGAGCGCCGAGAGTGATCGGTGCGACGGCGGTGGGACTACGCCGGATTGCGGCGCTTCATGTGATGCTCCTCCTGGAGGAGCCACGTCTTGCCGCCGTCGTGCGAACTCTCGCCGCGCCAGGTGAAGGAGTTGGGCTGGATGTCGTTGAATGACCAGCGCAGGGTGGCTCCCTCGGCGTCGTGGCCGCGCAGGACGATGCGATCGTCTTCGGCGCCGCCCTCGACGCTAAGGAAGGCGCCGAAGCGCGGGTTCACGAACAGAATCCGCCAGAGCTTGGACGTTTCGTCGAACCAGCGGATCGATGTTCCGATGCTCCTCTCCTTCTCGCCGCTTCGCGGATAGCCGATCCAGAGATCCTGGACGGCTCGGCCGTCGAGCACCCAGCCGAACTCGAGCTCCCCCGGCGAGTGGCGAACGCTGCCGTCGTCATCGAAGAAGCCGAAGTCGCAGTCCCACATGCCTATGAAGCGGTCCCAGACCCGTGCCTGCTCGCCGAGCGCCGGGTGGGGACCCGCCGCCGCGAGGACGGCGACCATCTGCCGCTTTGGATCGGCCTCTGGCACTGCGTTGCTAGTCACGCCGGCGCACCGAACGGCCACGCCGGTAACGCTGATCACCGTCAGGAGAAGTGTCTGCCACCGAAAGCTCCACATCGAAGCCATCACTTCCTCTTTTAGTCTGAGCGTCGAACGTCGAACCACAGGGACATTCGCCGGGGACCGCCCTGAGGTGACAGGTGGATGGTGCAGAGGCCGAAACCGAGGCCGCGCCGACGGCGTGACACTTTTCCCGCCTGAGGGGCGAAAATTATGCATGGGTGACTCGGGTTCCGAAGCCCCTGAGAGCGAGGCCCGTCTGGTGTTCGCCATGATCGCGTACCAGGCCGGTAAGCTGGACGGGTTCACGGATCTCTACGCCGAGCTGGCGAGCGACCTCGAGCGCTTCTTCGTCGGCACGGCGGGCCGTGAGGTTGCCGAGGACCTCGTGCAGGACGCATTTCTCGAGATCCACCGCTCCCGTCGCACCTACCGTGCTCCAAAGCCGGTGCGGCCCTGGGTGTTCGGCCTGGCGTGGAACGTTTTGCGGCGCTATCGACGCACCGCCTGGCGGCGCCGACGGCGTGAGGAAGCGGCCGGCGTCGCGCTCACGCGAGGCATCGAGGCGTCACGCCGCGACCGGCCGCTGTTCGACGCCGGCGACTTGCAGGAAGCCCTGCGCCGTTTGCCGGCGACGAGGCGCGAGGCCTGGGTACTCCACCACCAACACGGCTGGAGCTTTCAGGAGATTGCGGCGCGGCTCGCGATCGGCGTCGACGCGGCGAAGCTGCGCTCGAGCCGCGCGATGCGCTCCCTGCGGCGGGTGCTAGGCGTCGCGCAGCCGCCCGAGCGCGCCGCCGGCTGCGACTACGAGAAAGGAGATCCTCGTGGCTGAGCGCCGCCTTCCGTCACCGCTGCTTCTCAGCGCTGTGCGCGGCAGTTTGCGGCCGGTGCGCCCGTACCTGCCACCGTCCCTGCGGGCGCTGGCGCTGCTTCCGGTCGGGGTTGTCCTGCTTGTGGGGATTCCGGCGTTATGGGGCCCGCGCCCCAATCTTGGGCTCCTCGGCGGTTTCGCGGCGTGGGGCCTATCGGCGTTGCAGATGCTCCTCGGCCTCACCATCGTTGGCCTTGCTCTGCGCGAAGCGGTCCCGGGACAGGAGCTGTCGCGGCGCACTCTCGCCGCGCTCGTCCTCCTCGGTGTGCTCCTGTTCCTGGCGCTCACCCTGACCAGCGAGTGGCTCGCGCCGGTGGCGCTGCGACGCCGGGTCTGGGTCGTCGAGGCCATCGGCTGCTTCCGCATGGCCGCGATGTGGGGGGTGCCGGCGCTCGCCATCGCCTCCTGGCCCACCGTGCGAGCCTCTCCGACGCGCCCCCTGGTCGCGAGCGCCGTGTGCGGCCTGGGCACGGGACTCATGACGGACGCCGGAATGAGGCTCTTCTGCGGCGTCTCGACGGTCTCCCATGTCCTCGTGGGGCACGGCGCCGCCATCCTCCTCCTCGGTGCCCTGGGGGCGTTTGTCGGTGCCGTGGCCGACCGACTGCGCCCGTAGCCGGGCGGCACACCGGCGCGCCCAGTCGCGGTCGAGGGCGTCGCGCACCGGGAGGCGCAGCTCTAAGCTCTCGGCGAAGCACCAGCCACCCCCGAGGTCGAGGAGGAGGAACCCGGCCGGAGGACTCGGTCGGAGCCGGATCGGTTCCGCCCTTACCTAGCAGGTTGCTGAAAAAGGGTGTGGGTGGCGTTGCGAGCGCCGCGGGGTCGGATGCAAGGAGCCGTGACGAAGGCGATGCCGGGGCGCATCGGGGAGGAGCGGCGACGCCGCAGACGGCCCCGCGCCGCCGCAACCGCTTGCGGTGGCTGGCCTTTTGCTCGCAACGGCTTCTAAGAGAAAAGTCTTCTCTGCGGAAGAGTCTTCCTTGCGTCGCGAGTTGCAAAAGGCCAGACACGACACCCGCATCCATTTTTCAGCAGCCTGCTAGACACTCGTTTCTTCATTCTGCTATGTCGCCGAACGACTTGCGGCTCAGCGGCGGCGGCGGCGCTGCCGACGGCGCCCGCTGCAGCCGCTGGTTCGGCTGCTGACGCAGACCCTCGTCACACACCAAACTGACGTAGATGATGATCGAGATGTTTGTGCTCCATCACGCCCCAGCTAGCACCGGAAATACGACCGAACACGCGGCTTGGCGGCCAGGCGGCGCGAGCGCCTCGCGCCGCAAAACGCTCCACCAAATCCCGCAACCGAGCCACATCCTCTGCCCAGGTTGTTGGCTGCGTGGCCAGAAACTCGGACGGACTCTTGCCTTTCCCCTTCGGCCAAGGCATTACATGAATAACAAACCAATTCATCGGAAACCGCGCTACCGGTCCTGACGGGGGCCCTGCGTCGAGCTCCCCGAGCGCTTGCCTCAAATCGCAACTCACATGGCACACCACTTCGGGCGCCGTGAATCGTCCCCAAGCCGGCTTGCGGTCGGGCATCAGACGAGAGATGCGATCTACGGTAGCGCTGCGGACTTGCGGATCAAAAAGTGAGGGCACGAGGTGTCATGCTTAGTACTTCAGCAGCCTAACGGGCGGTGCGTCAGCGGCGAGCGACGAGCGGAAGGCGATGAGCGAGGCCGCTGCACGCGCATGTTAGCGTTAGCGTGGACCAAGCCCTGCTACTCCAGGGCACGTTTCGTCCACTGCCACAGGCCGGCGGTGACTGCGGCTGGCAAGCGGGAGCCGATCTGCCTCGCCGCCAACACGATCTGTCCACGGTGATGGCCCTCGTGGGCCACGAAGTAAGTTAGCAGGTGACCGACGTCCAGCGGCAGATTCCGCCACACGTAAGCCGGGCTGGCGGGAACCTCGCCGCCGCAGCGACACCCCAGCCGTAAGAGCGCCTCGATGCCCCGGCTACTCCTGTTCAGTGCGGCGATCAACTGGCGGCGGCTCACCTTCCGGCGGTCCACGCCGGACGGCACCGGGATGCCATAGGGCCGGCCCAGGGTCTTGAGCCACATACAACGGCTGTTATGGAGGTGGCCGGCTAGCATGCGAATCGTCTTGCGCGGGGCTCCGGGGACCCGAGCCGCCCAGACCGCGGTGGGAACGTGGCTGACGAGAAAGACGGTGACCTGATGATTGGTCCGCCAGGCCGCCAAGATGGTCTCGGCGAGATCACGGATGGCGGGCAATTCGGGTCTCCCCTGGGGTTTCGCGCTGACACCTAACGGGCTGCGCTTCAGCGGCGAGCGCGTAGCGCGAGTCCGCTGCAAGCGCGTGCGAGGCGACCTTTTCATCGACGCCCCTTCGATGAAAGGGTTAGGCGTCGGCTTCATTTGCCAGAGCCTGCAGCTTAAGGACGGTTGCCCAGTTTCTCGTGGTGGCCGACTTGCCCGCCTTGCCGAGGAGAGCTTCCCAGGCCTTGCTCTCCAGTATGCCCGCCGCGCAGAGGAGGTACGCCGCGTTCTTGCCTACCGAAAACTGCTCGGGAGGCACCACAAGCGACTCGATGGCCGCAAGACTCGACAGCGCTTTAGCGTCTTGAACAAATGCAACCAGAAAGCGTGGATGCTCTTCCGCTCCTGCTCTGATTGGATTCTCGGAGATTATGGCTGCCAGCTCGCTTGCCGACTTGACGATGACCGGCACCTCAACCTTGAGCTGGGTGGAGATTGCAGCAGCAATGGCCGCCGAATGCTTCGCCGGCGTGCCTCTTGCGGCGTGGAAGACGGCGTTGCCGCTGTTCAGCAAGGTAGCTACGCCTCTGTAGCCCAAGCCGGAGAGCAGGGCGCGCAGCTCGGCCATGGGAACGCGCTTGGCTTTGCCAACATTGACGCCGCGCAGCAGAGCTACGAATGTGGGCATTCTGCGCCGCGGAACGGCTTGCGGCTCAGCGGCGACGGCGGCGAAGCCGACGGCGTCCGCTGCAGCCGCGGGTTCGGCCTTGGCGCGCCAGTCACCGTCAGCCCACCATACGGTCGTATTCCGCGTGTGTGCCGATCCAGAACCACACGATGCCATCTTCCGCATCGACCGCGAGGGCTCGATGCGAGCGGCCGACGCGGACCGACCAGAATCGGCCGATTCGCTTGAAGTGCAGAGAGGGATGATAAGGATTGGTCTTGAGGAATTC
>WNGE01001668.1_pt1 | contig 27930 bp, 25 predicted proteins | sample 5400651 | NCBI WGS metagenome assembly WNGE01 (sample SAMN13153370, study PRJNA577476) | soil metagenome | isolation source: 60 cm soil or saprolite under grassland replicate 2 | place: USA:California | collected 2016-06-15 | reverse complement strand
AGAAGCCCTCGACGGGCGGTACGTCGGAGGCATAGGGCAGCGCGTAGTCCATGAGCGTGCCTGAGAGGATTTGCCCGCCCGCGTCGTACTCGAGCGTTTCGAGGAGTGTGTTGCCGATGCCGAAGGCGACGCCGCCCACGAGCTGGGCGTCCACGAGGGCGGGATTGACGGCGCGTCCGACGTCGGCGCCGATGGTGATGCGTGTGAGCCGCGCCACCCCGGTCTCCGTGTCCAGGTCGGCCATCACGCCGACGGCACAACCGGCGTAGGTGATCTTCGGTACATTGAACGAAGCGCCCACGGCCAGCGGCTGCTGCGCGGCGAGCTCGCCCAGCGTCACGCGCCGGCCCGACGCCTCGAGGACGCCCGCGGCATACGACACATCGGACTCCGTCACGCCCCACGCGGCGGCGGCCCGCGCTCGAGCCTCCGCGATGAGCTTGGCCGCGGCCATGGCCGCCGCGTTCCCCGCCGTCACCGTTCCCCGCGAGCCATAGGTGCCCACGCCGCTCTCCACGTGAGAGGTGTCGGCGTGGCGCACCTCGAAGCGACCAGGGGCCACGCCCAGAGACTCGCCCACGATCTGGGCGAGCACGGTCTCGAGGCCGGGGCCCATGGAGGAGGCCCCCGTATCGACGAGGAAGCGGCCGTCCGGCCGCGCTTCGATGTGCGCGGTCTCGAAGGGGCCGAGCCCCGTTTTCTCGACATAGACGGCGAGGCCGATCCCGCGCTTGAGTCCGGGCCGTACATTCCGCCGGGCCTGCTCCGCGCGCGCCTGCTCGTAGTCCATGCGACGCAGCAGCTCCTCGAAGAGAGCTGGGTAATCGCCCGAGTCGTAGACGGTGCTGGCGCCAAAGGACTTGGTGCCGCAATCGTAGGGCATTTCGTCGGCGCGGATCAGATTGCGCCGCCTGATCTCCGCGGGGTCGAGACCGAGTCGCGCGGCGCCCAGATCCATGAGGCGCTCGCGGGCGAAGTTGCACTCGGGACGCCCGGGTGAGCGCAGCGTGCCCGCGGGCGTCTTGTTGGTCACCACCGACCAGAGATCGCAGTGGTAGCTGGGCACGCGGTACGGTCCGGGAAAGAGCGCGGCGCCGAACTCGGCGGGCACGAGGGCGGCCGTCCGCACATAGGCGCCGATGTCCGCGTGGATGAGCGCGCGAAGCCCGAGGATGCGCCCCTCCCGGTCGAAGCCGATCTCGGCCTCGTACTCGACCTGCCGCGCATGGTTCGTAGCCATGAGGCTCTCGCGACGATCTTCGATCCACTGGACGGGACGGCCGAGCTTCATGGCGGCCAGCGGCACCAGGATGTCCTCGGGGTAGAGCTCGCCGCGCACGCCGAAGCCGCCACCCACATCCACTTCGGTGAGGCGCAGCGCTCCGAGGGGAAGGCCGAAGATCGGGGCGAGGATGCCCCGATTGATGTGGATGCACTTGGTCGATCCCACGAGGTGGAGCTCTCCCCCCTTCGGATCCGGCGGGACGGCCACGAGCCCGCGTGTCTCGAGGGCGGCCGCGGTCTGCCTCGGATAGACGAAGCGCTCGCGGATCACCAGATCCGCGCGCTCGAGCGCGCTCGCGATGTCCCCGCTGTCCATGGCGATGACGGCCACGTTGTTGGAGTCCGTGCCCGTGAAGAGCAGGGGAGCGTCGGGGGCGAGCGCCTGGGCCGCGGAGGCGCAGACGGGCAGCGGATCGTAGACCACGTCGATGAGAGCGAGGGCATCTTCCGCCACGTAGCGATCGTCGGCCACCACCAGCGCCACCGGCTCGCCCACGTACCGCACCACGCCGCGGGCGATGGCGGGCTGGAGATAGCGCTCCGTGCCGGGAGGCGCCCCCACGCGATTCGGGATGATGGCGTGGGCGGGCACGTCGGCCGCGGTGAGCACCGCGCGCACTCCCGGCAGCTCGAGCGCCCGCTTCGCATCAATGGAGACGAGGCGGGCATGGGCGTGGCGAGAACGGAGGACGGCGGCCTGGAGCATGCCGGGCACCCGCACGTCGGCCACGAACCGGCCCGCGCCCGCCGCGAGCCGGTCGCCGCCGAGGCGGTAGTGGGATTCGCCGATCACGGAATCACGCTGGTGGATTTTGGTGAGCGGGTGACTCCGCCCGCGGCGTTGCTCATTCCGTGCCTCCTCCGTGACCGACGGCGTCGTGGACGACCGACGCGACGAAGAGCATTGACTCCGACCCGGGCGGTAGGGTACTGCTTCACCCGGGAGGAATCAACATGCACGAGCGCATCTTTGGCATCGTTCCGCCGATGACGACACCCTTCCGGTCCGACGACACGATCGACGAGGGCGCCCTGCGGGCCGAGACACGCTACCTCATCGAGACGGCCAAGGTGCACGGGCTGGCCGCCGCGGGCAGCACCGGCGAAGGCCATACCCTCAGCACCGAAGAAGTCCGGCGCGTCACCGCCATCGTGAGCGAAGAAGCTCGGGGGCGCGTGCCCGTCATCACGGGCATCATCACGGACAGCACCGCCTCCGCGGTCGAGCGCGGCCTCGCCGTCAAGGATCTGGGCGTGGCCGCCTTGCAGGTCACGCCGGTGCACTACCTCTTCCGCCCCGACGACGACGCGATGTTGAAGCACTTCGACACGCTGGCGAGCCGCACGGGTCTGCCCATCATCATCTACAACGTGGTGCCGTGGACCTATCTGTCGCCCCCGCTCCTCGCCCGCATCATCGCCTCGGTGCCGGGGGTCATCGGCGTGAAGCAGAGCGCGGGCGACCTGAAGCTCCTCGCCGATCTCCTGCTCCTTGTCGGGGACCGCGCGCGGATCATGACCGCCGTGGACGCGCTCCTCTATCCTTCGTTCGCGCTCGGAGCGCACGGGGCCATCGCGGCCATCCTCACCGCCGCCCCCACGCTCTGCGTGCCGCTCTGGGAGGCGGTGCAGGCCGGCGATCACAAGCAGGCACTCGCTCTCCACGAAAAGCTCCTCCCTCTCTGGAACGCCATCTCCCACGACAACCTGCCCGCCAACGTGAAGCACTGCCAAGAGCTCCAGGGGCGCCCAGCCGGCGTGCCGCGCGCGCCCATGCCCGCCACCTCCGCCGCGCAGGCGACGAGGATTCGAGAAGCGCTCCACAACGCCGGGCTGGTCTGAGGCCGCCATGCAGGCCGTGGTATTGCGCGAGCCGGGCCGGGCGGAGAATCTCAAGCTGGAGGAGGTGCCGGATCCGGCGCCTGGAGCAGGCGACGTGGTGGTGCGGCTCAAGGCGGCCGCCCTCAATCACCGCGATGTCTGGATTCGCAGCGGCACCGGCGCATACGCCGGCGGCTTCAAGCAGCGCGTGATTCTGGGCTCGGACGGCGCGGGGGAGGTGCGGTCCGTGGGGAGCGGCGGCGACCCGGGGCTCGTCGGTCGCGCGGTGGTGATCAATCCCAGCCTCGACTGGGGCGATGACGACGCGGCGCAAGGCCCGGACTTCCGCATTCTCGGCCTGCCCGACGACGGCACCTACGCCCAGGCCATCCGCGTGCCCGCGCGCAACGTCCATCCCAAGCCGGCCGCGCTGTCCTTCGAGGAGGCGGCGGCCGTCCCGCTCGCCGCCCTCACGGCCTACCGGGCCGTGGTCAGCCGCGCGCGCGTGCAGGCCGGCGAGACCGTGCTCGTCACGGGTATCGGGGGCGGCGTCTCGACGTTCGCGCTGCAGATTGCCGCGCACCTGGGAGCCCGCGTGCTCGTCACCTCGGGCAGCGATGCCAAGCTGGCCCGCGCCCGGGAGATGGGAGCGGCGGGCGGCGCCAACTACCGCACGCAGGACTGGGCGCGCGAGATCACCGCGCAGTGCCAGGGAGGGCCGGACGTGGTCATCGACAGCGTGGGCGGGGAGACCTTCGCCAAGTCCGTGGAGATCCTGAAGGCGGGCGGGCGAATCGCGACGTACGGCGCCACCACGGGGCTCGTGAAGGACTTCGTGCTGCGCAATCTCTTCTGGAAGCAGGTCACGGCCTTCGGCACGACCATGGGCAGCCCGCGTGAGTTCGCGGCCATGCTGAAGCTCTACGATCAGGGGTTGCGACCCGTGGTCGACAAGGTCTTTCCGCTCGCCGACACCGCGGCCGCCCATCGCCGCATGGAAGAGGCGGGTCAGTTCGGCAAGATCGTCCTCGGGATCAGTTAGCCGCGCTCAGGCCGGTTCGAGGATGAAGTTGCCCGCCTCGACCGTGACGGTGGCGCGGAGTGGGTCGAAGATCACGCCGAGGGGATCGCGGCCCGCCCGCACCGCCTCGATCTGCTGACGCAGCAGGCGACGGAACATCACCACGCCGCGGTCGCTCGCCGCCAGGTGCTCCTCGGAGTGCATGGTGATCGCTCCCTGTCCCACCTGCGCCTCGTAGTCATTGGGCATCCGCTGGTGCTCTTCCTCGGTGAGCTCCGCCCACCGCTTGCCGTTCAGACGCACCCGCGAGACGCGCTCGCCCCTGGGCGTTCGGTAGAGGGTGAAGATCTTGGTGGTGGTGTCGTCGATGGGCAGCGTCCAGGCCACCGAGTCCGTACGGCCATAGCGCTGCACGAAGGGGTTGGCGACGAGGCGGAGGGTCGGCATCATCACCTCGGTGACACGGTGGAAGAGCTTGCCGTCGGGAAGCCGGCGATCCTGATGGCTCTTCACCCCGAGGGCCGTGTACTCCCACGTCACGTCGGGCAGGAGGCCCATGAGGGGGACGAACTGGTGGCCGCTGTTCGACGAGTGCAGGACGAACACGTGGTACGGGTCCATCACGTTCTCGTGGGTCTGGAGCCAGTTGCAGGGCGTGGTCTCACCCTCGAGCCCGATATTGCTCCCGTCGGCCACGATCTCCTCGTCGGCGGGAGTGTCCACGAACACGTCGTAGCGAGGGAGCACGGGCTTCTTCTCCGGAGGCCCGAGGTAGGCGAAGACGAGGCCGAGATACTCCTGGACGGGATACCACGGTTGCCGGAAGGTTTCCCGGTAGCGATCCTTCAGGTTCTTGTCGGCCGGCTCGCACGGCATGTCGAGGCAGCGGCCCTCGACGTCGAAGAGCCAGCCATGATAGCAGCAGCGTAATCCCGAGGATTCCACCTTGCCGTAGTAGAGGGTAGTGCCGCGATGGCAGCAGCGCGGATAGAGCAGGCCCGGCCGGCCCTCGCCGTCGCGGAAGAGGATGAGATCCTCGCCGAGCACACGGACCTTCCGCGGTCGGGTCGTGATCTCCGCGGCCACGCCCACGGGGTGCCAGTAGCGACGGAGCATCTCCCCGCCCGGCGTCCCCGGCCCGACCTCGACCAGCGTCGCGTCGTACGTCGGCCTCGGGCGACCGTACGCGGTCCCGGAATCCATGGCGTACCTCCTTATTTTGGCTCGATGCGGCCGACCTTGCGGACTCCCTCGGCCAGGCGGTGCGCGTCGGAGTCGAAGAACTTCTGGAAGTCCGCGCCCTGCTTGAACGTGATGGGCGTCTCGAGCCTGTCCATGGCGGCCTTGAACTCCGGATCGGCCACGGCCAGGCGGGCGGCCTCCCTGAGCTTCGCGAGCACGGGCTCCGGCGTACCCTGGGGAGCGAAGAATCCCGCCCAGATGTAGAACTCGGCCCCGGAGTATCCCAGCTCTTTGAAGGTGGGAACCTCGGGCAGCGCGGCGACCCGCTTGTCCCCCCAGCCGGCGAGCGCGCGGAGCTTGCCCGCCTTGATCTGGGGCAACACCACCGCGGGCCCCGAGGCGAGAGCGTCCACGTGACCCCCGAGGAGAGCGGTCAGGGCGGGGCCGGCGCCGGCATAGGGCACGTGACGGAGCTTGATCCCCGCCGCATTCGACAGGAGCTCCATCGCCATGTGCAGCGTGCCGTAGATTCCCGATGAGCTGTACGAGATCTGCCCCGGCCGCTTCTTCGCGTCCTCGATGAACTCCTTGGCCGTTTTCCATGGGCTCTCGGCGCGCACCACGAGGATGGTCGGATCGGCGGAGATCAACGCCACGGGAGCGAACTGGTCCACGGTGAAGGTGGGCGGGCGGCCGAAGATCTTGTCGGCCTCGGGGATGATCGAGATGCTCGACAGCGCGAGGAGCAGGGTGTAGCCGTCGGGCTTGCTCGTGGCGACGAACTGCATGCCGACGGCGCCCGCCGCGCCCGTCTTGTTGACCACGCCCACCGGCTGCTTCAGCACCTTCTCCATCGCGGTGGCGACGGGGCGCGCGGTGAGGTCGGCCACCCCGCCCGGCGGGAAAGGCACGACGAGGCTGATGGGCCGCGACGGATAGGCCTCCTGGGCCGCCGCGGGTTGGGCTGACGCCGAGGCGATGAGAGCCGCGAGGAGCAGTCGCTTCACAGGTTCTCTCCCTTTTCGTCGAGGGGGATGCGCCGTCGCCAGTCGCGGGCGCGCACCATCCACGAGACGAGGTTGAGGAGCACGAGGGCGGCCCCGAAGGCCAGAAGAGTACCGGAGATCGGGCGCGAGAAGAAGATCGCGTACTGGCCGTCCGACATCGCCAGTGATTGTCTCAAGGCCAGCTCGATCATGGGAGCGAGGATGGCGCCGAGCACGATGGGCGCCGTCTCGAAGCCGAGCTTCCTCAGGCCGTAGCCAAGGGCGCCCATGACCATGGCGATCCAGACGTCCACCACGCTGCCATTGACCGCGTAGACGCCTACCACGCAGAACATGATGATGGACGGGTAGAGGAGGGAGTAGGGAATGCGCAGCACGTTCACAAAGATGCCCACCATGGGCAGGTTGAGAGCGAGCAGGATGAGGTTGCCCACGTACATGGAGGCGATGAAGCCCCAGAAGAGCGCGGGCTGCTCCTTGATCAGGAGCGGCCCCGGGGAGACGCCGTGCACCATGAGGGCGGCCAGCATCACGGCCGGGATGGGCCCGGAGGGGACGCCGAGGGCGAGCATGGGCACGAAGGCGCCGGACGTCGCGGCGTTGTTCGCCGACTCCGGGCCGGCCACGCCGGCCACGGCGCCCTCGCCGAACTCCTCGGGGTGACGGCTCAGCCGGCGCTCGACGGCGTACGAGACGAAGCTCGAGATGATATGGGCGGAGCCCGGAATGACGCCGATGAGGAAGCCTAGAACAGTCCCGCGCCCGATGGGCATCAGTGACTCGCGCCATTCCCGGCGCGACGGCAGGAGCTCGCGCAGCTTCGGCTTGAGCACCTGGGGAGGCACCTCCTGGCCCGCGGTCGCCAGCACCTCCGCGATGCCGAAGAGCCCGACGGCGATCGGGACCACGCCCAAGCCGTCGCCGAGCTCGACGATGCCATAGGAGAAGCGGAAGTACCCGCTCATCTGGTCGATGCCGATCATCCCCAGAAGCAGCCCCAGCACGGCCATGGCCAGCGACTTGACCATGGAGCCGCCGCTCATGTACGCGAGCACGAGGAGCCCAAGCAGGAGCAGCGCGAAGTACTCGGGCGGGCCGAAGCGGAGGGCGAAGCCGGCGAGGGGGGGCGCGAGCAGCATGAGCGCGACCACGCTCACGGTACCCGCGATGAAGGAGCCGACGGCCGCGATGGCCAGCGCCGCGCCCGCGCGACCCTTGCGGGCCATGGCATAGCCGTCGATGCACGTCATCACCGACGCCGCCTCGCCCGGAATCCGCATCAGGATGGACGTGGTCGAGCCGCCGTACATGGCGCCGTAGTAGATGCCCGCCAGCATCACGATGGCGTTGGTCGCGGTGAGGCCGAAGGTAGCGGGGAGGAGCAGGCTGATGCCGGCGAGCGGCCCCACGCCCGGCAGGACGCCCACGAGGGTCCCCACCACGCAACCGACGAAGGCATAGAGAAGAACGGCGGGCTGGAGCGCTACCGAGAAGCCCAGGCCGAGGTTCTGGAGCGTCTCCGCCATCTAGATGCCGAACGGACCGCGGGGCAGGGGCACGCGCAGCAGGGTATCGAAGAGATAGAAGGAGCCCACGGCCAGCGCGAGGGCGAAGGCGATGGCGGTGACGACGCTCCGCCGCTCCACGAGCCAGACCAGAAAGAGCAGCGCCGCGAGCATGGTGAGGCGATAGCCGAGTCGCTCGAGGGCGAAACAGATGAAGGCGCCCACGGCCAGGATGACGAGAGCCTGGCGCGCCTCGCTCCAGCCCACGGTGGCGACGGGCGCGGCGTGCTTGCCCATGGCGCAGACGAGGCCACCGAGCACGAACAGGATCACCGCGAGGAGGACGGGGAAGTATCCCGGACCCGGATTGTGCCAGGTACCGAGGGGCAGCCGGCGACTCTCCCACATGACGAAGACGGCAAGCAGGCAGAGCGCGCTTCCACCAAGTCGGTCTGTCGTCAGCATGGGGTATGGGGTGGAGGCGAGGACAGGCCTCGCAGCCGCGCAACAATATCACACAGGCACCCGCGGCCAGGATTCCGCTAGAATCTGGCGGCGTGCAAGACAGGGCCTCGGGCCCCAGGGGGATGGCATGGACAAGCTGACGATCGGCGACGCGATCCTTTCACGGATCGAGGAGACAGCGGACACGAGCTTCACCGCCGAGGGCTTCTTCCCCGCTTTCGACCTCGAGCAGAGTCCCATCCGGCGCAACGCCTTCAATGACAGCGTGCTCTCCATGGTGGAGGCGGTGAACGGCGCGGGCTTCACTCCGCCATGGCTCGGAGGGGGCTGGTGACCGCGCGGGCGCTCCGCGGGGAGCGTGCGACATGAAAGTGGCCACGTGGCGGGGGGAGAGCCGCTTCACCATCGACGACGCGTCCGATCCCGCCGCGGGGCCGGGCCAGGTCGTGGTGTCGGTTCGTGCTGCGGGCATCTGTGGCACCGATATCCACGCGACCCAGGGACTTTTCCCGTGGACACCGCCGCTCGTGATGGGTCACGAGTATTCCGGGGTGGTGCGCGAAGTGGGGCGCGGGGTGAGCAAGCGGCTGCTCGGGCGAACGGTGGCGTGCGAGCCGTCGTATGGCTGCGGAGAATGCTCCGCCTGCGAGGCGGGACGCATCTCCCAGTGCCCGCGGGCTTCGCGCATCGGGGGCTTCGCCGAGCGCGTCGCTCTGCCCGCGAGCTGCGTGCATCCGCTCCCGGACGGACTCGACCCGGTCACCGCGGCCATGACGGAGCCGGCCGCGTGCTGCCTGGCGGGGCTCGAGACCTTCTCCATGCCGCGGGGTGCCACCGTCCTCGTCATCGGTGGCGGCATCATGGGACTCCTCACCATGGCCCTCGCCCGCCGCCGGGGGGCCAAGCGCCTCGTCCTCTCCGATCCGCTGGAAGAGCGTCGCCGCATCGCGCGCCGCCTGGGCGCCCACGTGGTGGTCGATCCGTCGAAGGAAAGCCTCCGCGAGCGGGTCATGTCGCTCACCAAGGATCGCGGTGCGGATGTGGTCTGCGAAGCCGTGGGCAAGCCCGAGCTGGTCGCGGAAGCGCTCGCGCTGACTCGGGCCGCCGGCTACCTCCAGCTCGTGGGCGTGAATCCGAAGGGGAGCACGCTGCCCCTGGATCTCTGGGACGTGCACTACCGCGAGATCAGGATCGGCGGCGCCTTCGGTCGCGGCACCGCCTTCCGGCGCGCCTTGGCCATGATGCCCAAGCTCGGCGTCAGCAAGCTGGTCACCGCGCACTTCCCGCTGTCCCGCATCGCGGAGGCCTTCGCCCACGCCTCGGCCGGCCACGGCGCCAAGACGGTCATCACCCCGTCGTAGACGCAGGAGAGCCGGCGGCGGCTACTTCGTGCCGTCCGGGAGCAGAAGGATGCAGGCGGCGGCGGGTATGCGCAGGCTGACGCGCTCGCCGGGGCGAGCCCGGAGTGGAGTGGGACCGGCCACGCGGAGCACGGCGTCTCCTTCCGCGAGCCGGACCTGATAGTCCACGGCATCGCCCAGATAGCTTGCGCGGAGCACGGTGCCGCCAAAGATGTTGGCGCTGTCGCCGCCCATGGGTGGGTTGGCAAGGGGCAGCAGCTCGATCTGATGGGGGCGGATGGAGATGACGGCGGCCTCGCCCGGTCTCAGCGCTTCCGCGGCGACCCGCAGGCGAAGCGCTCCGCGGGCGATCGTGTTCGCGGTCGCGGCGACGCCGTCGATGAGATTGGTGCGCCCGATGAACTCCGCGACGAAGCGGGTCCGCGGGCGGTCGAAGAGCTCTTCGGCGGTGCCGATCTGCACGACCCGCCCGTGCTGGAGCACGGCCACGCGATCCGAGATGACCATGGCCTCCCCCTGGTCATGGGTGACGTAGAGCGTGGTGATGCCGAAGGTCTCGTGGAGCCGGCGGATCTCGAAGCGCATCTCCTCGCGGAGATTCGCGTCCAGATTGCTCAGGGGCTCGTCGAGGAGCAGGATCTCCGGCTCCACCACGAGGGCCCGCGCCACGGCCACCCGCTGCTGCTGGCCGCCTGAGAGCTCGCCGGGATAGCGGTCTCCGTAGCCTTCGAGCTGCACCGCGCGCAGGATGTCCCGCACGCGTCGCGCCCTGTCCGCCTTCGGCGCTCCCCCGAAGCGCAGCCCGTACGTCACGTTCTGATCGACGGTCATGTGCGGCCAGAGCGCGTAGCTCTGGAAGATCATGGCCATCCGTCGCCGCTCGGGAGGGATGACGGTGGCCGGCGACGAGAGGCAGCGATTTCCGACCCAGATCTCGCCCGCCTCGGGCTTGAGGAATCCCGCCACGAGTCGCAACGTCGTCGTCTTGCCGCAGCCGGAGGGCCCGAGGAGCGCCACGAGCTCGCCGGGCTCGACGCGGAGATCCAGTCCCTTCACCGCGCCCACGTCGCCGTAGTGCTTGGTCAGGCCGGTGATGGTCACCCCGGGCATTCGGTCGGCTATCCCGCGCCGGATGGCCGCGCGCCCATGACGTCGCGGCCGAGGAGGGTCTGCATGAGCACGACGACGGCGAAGGTCATGACGAGCATGAAGAGGCCGAGGACGGCGATGGCGCCGAACTGGCCTTCTTCCTTAAGGTCGAAGATCACCACCGACATGACCTTGGTGTTCGGCGTGAAGAGGATGATGGAGGCGGAGAGCTCGCGGATGACGCCGATGAAGATGAAGCACCAGGTCGCGATGATGCCGCTCTTCGCGAGGGGGGCGGTGATCTCGCGGAGAACGCGCAGGCGCCCCGCGCCCAGGATGCGCCCCGCCTCTTCCAGCTCGGGATGGATGCCGCGGAAGGTGGCGTCGGATTGCGAATAGCCGACGGGCATTTCCTTGGTGAGGTAGGCGATGAAGAGAATCCAGAGCGTGCCGTAGAGCAGGAAGGGCGGGCGCGTATACGCGATGAAGAGGGCGACGGCGAGCACGATGCCGGGAATCACCACGGGGGCCAGGGTGAGGAAGGCGAGGACCTGGTGGCCCACGATGAGCTTGCGCGTGGTGACGTAGGCGAGCAGCGCGGCCAGTCCCGCCCCGACACAGGCGGTGAGCACGCCCAGTTCCAGGGTGTTGATGATGGCGCCCTGGGTCGAGCTGTAGAGGAAGGTGAACGACCAGTTCGCGAGCGTGAAGTTCTCCCAGGTGAGCGGCTGGGCCCACGCGCGGGCAAAGGCGGCCTTGGCGAGGATGCCGTAGGGAAGGAATACCGCGCAGGCGAGGACGGCGAGACATCCGAGGAGCGCGGGATAGCGCCACCGGCCGAGGGGGATCTGCCGGCGCTGCGCGCCCTTGCCGCCGACCGACGCGTAGCCGCGCCGGCCCAGCAGCCTCTTTTGCACGAGCAGGAGCAGGGCGGTCGAGAGGAGGAGGGGCACCGAGAAGGCGGCTGCCATCTCCACCTTGGGCGGGTACTGGAAAAGCGCCCACACCTGGGTGGTGATGGTGTGAAAGCCCGCGGGCAGGGCGAGGATGGCGGGTGAGCCAAAGAGGGCGAGGGCCTGCAGCACGGCGAGGATGAAGCCGCTCAGTATGGCAGGCAGGACCATGGGCAACGTCACGGTCAGGGCCACGTGCAGGCGGTTGGCGCCAAGTATCGAGGCGGCTTCTTCGAGATCGGAGGCGATGAGCCCCAGGGTGTTGGCGATCATGATGTACACGTAGGGGAAGGTGTAGATGGCCACCACGAAGATCAGGCCCGTCATGGTGAAGATGTTCAGGAGCGGGTCTTCAGCGCCGGTGAGGCTCCGGTAGAGCTTGTTGAGATATCCGGCATTCGGACCGGCGAGCATGACCCACGCGAAGGCGCCCAGGAAGGGCGGCGTCACGAAGGACGCCATGACGAGGCTCCGTATGGCGCGCGACCACGGCAGGTCGGTGCGGGCGGAGAGCCACGCCATGGGGGCGCCGATGGCCACCGCGGCCAGTCCCGACCAGAAGGCGAGCACCACCGTGTTCCAGAGCGCCTTCTGCAATCGCGGGTCGGTGAAGACGCGGGCGTAGTGGCCCAGGGTGAAGCCGCGCTCGCTGCTCACACTCATGTAGCCGAGCCACCCCAGCGGGAGAAGAATGAGGAGGGCGAGGGCGGCGGCCGCGAGCACCCACACGGGAGCGGAGCGATCGAGCCCTTCCCGCCACGAGGGATGACCCCCGGCCACCGCCTCGTCTGCCATGTCTGGGGCTCAGGCCCCGAAGAACTCGACGAAGCGCGTCTTGATCTCCTCGTTGCGCTTCTCCAGCTCCTCGGCGTCGACCTGGAGGAGCTTGAGCTCGGAGAGCTTGGGCTGGTCGGCGGGGTACGTCACGTCGGGATGGCCGGTGTAGAGCCCTTCGCTGTCGGCCATCACCTGCTGGGTGACGCGGCTGAAGATGAAGTCGGTGAAGAGCTTGGCCGCGTTCGGATGGGGGGCGAAGACGGCGATGGCCGTGGGCGAAACGACGAGGGGGACGCCTTCCTTGGGGAAGACGATCTCGACGGGATTCCCCTTCTTCTTCACCTGGTAGAAGCTGTAGTCGCCACCGTTCGCCGCGACCGGGCGCTCTCCGGACGCCACCACCCCCGACGGATCGACCGCCGACTGCACGAGCATGGGCTTGTTCTGCGCGAGCTGCTTGAAGTAGTCCCAGCCGTAGAGATGCACGAGAGCCAGCACGTGGGTGGAGATGACGCCGCTGTATCCGGGATGGGCGGTGACGAGCTTGCCCTTCCACTTCGGATCGAGGAGGTCCTTCCAGGTCCGGGGAGCGTCCGCGGCGGAGACGCTCTTGGTGTTGTAGGCGATCACGTTGACGGTGGCGCGGAGACCGTAGTGATAGCCGTCCTTGTCCTTGAAGGCGGCAGGGAAGCGCTCAACGCCGGCCGGCGTGTACTTCATCAGGAGCTTCTTGTCCTTCAGCAGGACGTAGTGGCCGGCGTCGGAGGTGTGGATGACGTCCACGTTCTTGATATTGGCCTGGAGCTCCTGCATGACGCGCTGAAGGATGCGCTGCGAGCCCGTGCGGTGCACTTCGACCTTGATGCCCGGGTAGGCGGCTTCGAAGAGCTTGGCCACCTTCTCCGCGCTCGACAGGGCCAGCGAGGTATACCAGACGACCTTGCCTTCCTTCTTGGCCGCCTCGAGGCGTGCATCCTGGGCGGACGCGGGGAAGGGCGAGAGAGTGGAAACGGCGAGGAGGAGAGCCGCTAGGCCCGCGACGAGGCGAAGACGTGTCATGGTGCCACCTCTAGGCTCTGAGTGAGCGCATCAGTGCGTGCAGGTCCGGCTGCCCCTCGATATCGCCCACGAGGCTGATCACGCGGCTCGCCTGCGCCTCGGGGACGGCGAGGGAGGCATTGCCGCGAAACTTCGCTTCGACTTCATCCCGCGACATGGGAGAGTCGGGCCCGCCCCTTGGATGATCCTGACCCTCCTCGAGGAGACGGCCGTCGTGCAGACGAACGGCGACATGGCCGATGAACTGGCGCGGATAATCGATGGTGGAATCGAGCTCGTAGCCGACCTTGCCCGCCACCTCCAGCACCGAGTCGTCCCGCACCGCCTCGTCCGTGAACTCCGCGGGGGAGGCCCGCCCCTTGACGAACATCACGGCGAGGAGATAGGGCAGGCTGAACTTCGCCGCATAGCCATTGGCGGGACGGTGCTTGGCCGCGAGCGGCTCCCACAGGCGCGGCACAGGTCCCTCCGCGGTGCGGCAGCCGATACTCGCGATGTCCTCGGGCCGGATCTGGTGCTTCTCGCGGAGTCTCAGCGCGCAATCCATGTAGGGTTGGGCGATGGAGCCGCAGGGGTAGGGCTTCAAGGTGAGCTGCTCGAGCTCCCACTGGCGCCCGAGCGTGGCGAGCAGGGCATCGAGCGTCGCCTCCGCAGAGGCGCCGGCGAAGGCCTGATAGAAGCCGTGCGCGCCTTCGAAGACAGTCTCCGGTCCGGTGAAGCCGGCGCGGGCGAGGATGACTGCGGCCACGCCGGCATGGGCCGCCCATCCCGGATGCAGCCGCTTGGTCCACGACCCGTCGGCGAGGTACTCGATGATCCCGCCCGCCTGGCTGCCGCAGATGCCGAAGGCGTGGACGAGCTGGTCCTCGGTGAGGCGGTAGAGCTTGCCCGCCACCGCCGCGGCCGCGAAGCTTCCCGTGAGAGAGGTCGGGTGGAAGTGGCGCGCGTGGAAGCGGCCCGGGACGGCGAGGCCGACCCGGCACATCACCTCCACGCCGGCTATCGCCGCCTCGAGAACCGCCTGGCCTGAGGCGCCCACGGCCTCTCCGACGGCCAGCGCGGTGGCGACGGCGACGCATCCCGTGTGGACGATGGCATCCTCGCGCGTGTCGTCGAAGTCGAGGCCGTGGGCGAGGGTGGCGTTGGCCAGGACCGCGCTCGCCGCTCCCGCTTTCGCCCTGGTGCCGATGAGCGTGCTTTCCTGGGGCCCGCCCAGTCGCTCCGCGCCCCCCAGCACGGCACGGCCGAAGTCTTCTCGCGACGAGGCAAGACAACTCCCGATCGTGTCGAGCATGAGCACGGCTGCCTTCGCGGTTACGGGCGCAGGGATGTCTCGACGGGCGAGGCCGCGCACGAAGCGCGCGTAGCGCCGGGAAACCGAAGGACGGGGCACGTGAGCTCTCCTGTCAGGATCCGCGTCGAGGAATGCCTGCGCGGCCGCGCAAGAATATCACGCGGTTGCATCGGAGTCGATGCGCGCGAAAGTTGACCGTGCTTCGGCGATCTGTCAGGCTCGCCGGCATGTTTTCCGCCCTCTCCGTCAATGCTCGGCGACTGATGACGGGGGCACTTCTCATGGCGGGACTGTGGGCACTGGGGACGACGCGGGCGGCCGCCGACGAGGCTCCGCCCGGGGCGTGGACCAAGCGATGGATAGCGGAGCCGCCCATGGCGGGCAACTGGTTCGGCGCGCGTGACGTGCTCAACGATTGGGGCATCAATCCCAGCGTCCGCTATGCGACCGATCTTCAGGCGAGCGTGGCGGGCGGCCAGCGTCGCGGCCAGGCCTATGCCGCCCTCCTGGATATCGGGATCGACGTGGACATGGGGAAGCTGGCCGGCCTCCGGGGGCTCCGATTCGACGTATCGGGCGACTGGGCGTCGGGAACCGACCTCTCCCTCGATATCGGGAATACGTTTACCGTCGGGCAGTACTTCGATGGACAGCGGGTACGCCTCGCCAATATGTATCTGGAGCAATCGCTGTTCGACGGCCGGCTCGAGCTCAAGGCGGGGCGTTTCTCGACCGGCGCGGACTTTCTCACCTCGCCCATCGACTTCTCCTTCGTCAACGATGCGCTGAACCCCATCCTGTTCGCCGTGCAGGAGAACGTCCCGGGCGTCACCGCCGATCCGAACGCCACGTGGGGTGGACGCATTGTGGGGCGGCCCACACCGGCCCTGTCGTTATCGGCGGGAGCCTTCTACTCGGATCCTACCCTCAATCAGCTCACGGCCGATGGCACGGAGTTCGGCATCAGCCGCGCCGCGGGTTACTTCGTAATCGGCGAAGTCGGTTATACCGTGCATGCTGAGAACGATGCCCCCGGCCTGCGCGGGCGCTACCGGCTGGGCGGGTACTACGACTCGAATCAGTACGTCTCCCTCAGCAATCCCGGCCGTCAGCAGACGGGGAACTACGGATTCTACGTGATCGGTGAGCAGATGGTGATCAGGGAAGGCGGTCCCGGCAGCTCCAAGGGTCTCTCGCTCTTCGGGACGCTCATCTACGCGCCCCAGGCGAGCATCAACCCGCTACCCTGGTTCGGTTCCGCCGGTGCGAGCTACCGCGGGCTGGTACCGGGGCGGGACCGGGACACCGCGGCTTTCGCCCTCTACTACGGCGGGTTCAGCCGCTACCTTCCCGGGCAAACCTACGAGATGGTGCTCGAATGGACGTATGCGATTGCCGTCGGGCGCCGGCTCACCGTTCAGCCGGACATCCAGTATGTGATCAATCCCGGTGGTGTCTCGAGCATCGGCAATGCCGTGGTGCTGGGAGTGCAGCTCGCCATCGAGTTCTGACCCGTGCAGCGCACACCGGACGAGACGAAGGAGACCACCCATGCGATGTCGCATCCTGCTCGCCGCGATGATCGTCGCGTCATCGGCCGGTCCAGGGAGTGACGCGGCCGACGCCAAGGTCAAGGACGCCGTGCAGGGTACGTGGGTGGCCGAGTCGTCGGAGCGAAGCGCCCACGCCGCCGATGATCTCCGGGGCCACCAATTAACCTTCGCGGGCGACCGATTCACCATACGTTCGAAAGGGAAGGTGGTCTATCAAGGAACGTACACGACCGATCCGTCCGCGAAGCCCGCCACCATCGATTTCAAGAATACCGCGGGCGAGATGAAAGGGAAGAGATGGCTGGGGATCTACGAGATAGACGGCGACACCCTGAAGATCTGTGACAATGCGGACGATGTGTCCAAAGGACGGCTGGGAGCCTTAGTGACCACAGCGGGCTCGGGCCAGATACTGATCACCTTCAAGCGCGTGAAGCGCTGACGGCTCGACCTATTGCCGGATGGTGCCGTTTACGCTGTTCGCGCAGTGCACTCTTCCCTGGGTGGTCTCCCCGATGGTCACCTCGTTGTTCGAGCAGAACCGACCGGCGGTGGGCTGACCCAGAGTGGTCGAGCCCGTTGGAAAGGTGCCGCCAAGGCCCGTGTTGGTCGAGGGAATCGTGGAGCCACCGAGGGGTTTCGCGTCGGAGAGGGGGCCGCCTCCCGAGGGATTGTCGGAGTGCCGGCCTATGTCGGGGACCGAGATGTTTCCCACACCTGTCTGCGGCTTGTCGATTCGACGGCTCTGATCTGATTGAGACGGGTTATTTTGCGGAGACACGTTGATGCCGCCGACGTTCACATTGAAGTCGCCAGCGAAGACATTCGAGGCGGCGCCCAAGGGGCCGAGCAAGAGCAAGAAGACCATCAGTGCGTTCGTGGCCCGTTCCCTCAGTTTACAAAGACACTGCACTCGAAGGCGTTAAGCAGTGTCTGTGCCAGGCAAGAGAACTCAAGGAAGTCAGCCACATTGGAAATCCTTGGACGGATGACCGCAGGGAAATGCCAAGAAGTCCGACAGGCGGGCGTGTTTGCGACGGGTCTTCTGGCCATGGCCAGGACGACGGTCCTGCCCAGAGTACTGCCGACGTTCCTTACGTGACACCGGCGGCTTACCCGGAAGAAAATACCCAACAAATCGAGGGCCAACAACCATCCGAGCCCGCTTCGCTGATTCTCCTTGTGGTCGGCATGGCTGGTCTGGGTCTTGTATCTCGCGCTCTCTTTGCCGTACGCTGTCGCGAGGCATTGGGTTCAGGCAATTACACCCACATCTCGCCGGTGCCTCCCGGAGGTAGAAACGCGCGTATGGCCAAGTCATGGCGTGTCTATAGCGACTCGAACGGACAATCTCGCATTGCTGAGCTCCCGCTCCAGATGAAGCCCTTTGTCGACACCGAGGGCGCCCATGGCGAAGGCACGACCATGCAGCCCGCCGCCGGTATTGTCTTCCGCGTCTCGCCCCCGGGCTACGTGCTCGATTGGCATTGCGCGCCGCGACGGCAATATTCGATCTCCCTGTCCGGCACGGCGGAGATCGAGGTGGGCGACGGTACGGTGGCCAGGATCGGGCCCGGCGACGTGGTGCTGGCGGAGGACCTCACCGGGCAGGGCCACATCACGCGCGTCGTAGGAGATGAGCCGCGATTCTACGCCATCGTGCCGCTGTCCCAGGCCTAGCAAGTTCTCCGGACCTGGTTTCGTGGCCCTCCTCATCAGCTTCGATATAGATGGCACCCTCGAAGTGGGCGACCCCCCGGGCCTCATCAGCGTCGGCATGGTGCGGGAGTGCAAGCGGCTCGGCCATCTCATCGGCAGCTGCTCGGATCGCCCAGTCTCGTACCAGCGGCAGTTGTGGCAGCGGCTCGACATCGCGGCCGACTTCACGGTGCTCAAGCATCGGCTGGCCGATGTGAGGTCCCAGTGGCCCGCCGAAGCGTATTTTCACATCGGCGATACGGACCTGGATCACTTCTTCGCCGGGGAGGCGGGCTTCCGGTTCGTCCGGGCCGATGCCACGATGCGGGAAGCCTGGGGTCCTTCGTTGTTCATCACCCCACCCTGACGACAGAGCCGTGACCTCAGCGCCGCCGCCACGGGAGGGGATGAGTCGATGGATCTTCCGGAGCGCGCGGCCGGGCGGGCGGGCGGGAGCCCTGCGCGACGTGCTGGCCGGCTTCACCTTGGCCGCCATGAACATCCCGCAGGTGCTCGGCTACACGAAGATCGCGGGCACGCCGGTCGTCACCGGCCTCTACACGCTGCTCCTGCCCGTGGTTGCCTTCGCCGCCCTCGGCTCCTCGCGCTATCTCGTGGTCGCGGCGGATTCGGCCACTGCGGCCATCCTGGCGGGCGGGCTCGTGCCCATGGCGCGCGTGGCGAGCCTGCACTACGTGGAGCTGGCCGGGACGGTGGCGCTCCTCACCGCAGTCTTTCTGCTCCTCGCCCGCCTCCTCAAGCTCGGCTTCATCGCGGATTTTCTCTCCCAGACGGTCCTCGCGGGATTTCTCACGGGCGTCGGCATTCAGGTGGGCATCGCGGTGCTCGGCGAGATGCTGGGGATGACCGTCGATACGCACAGGACCCTCGAGCAGCTCGCCCGGGTCGTGGGCGGCCTGCCCCAGGCACATCTCGCGACCGTCGGTATCTCGGCGGCGGTGGTGGCGGTCATTGTCCTGAGCCACCGGATCTCCCCGCAACTGCCCGGCCCGCTCTTCGCCGTGGCGGGCGCCACCGCGGCGAGCGCCGCCTTCGACTTCGCCGGGCACGGAGTCAATGTGATCGGGCCCGTAATGGGCGGCCTGCCCCACCTCGGCTTCCCGGTCGTGAGCGGAAAAGAAATCCTCGCCTTGCTCCCCGTGGCCGCCTCGTGCTTCGTCATGATCGTGGCCCAGAGTGCCGCCACCGCGCGCGCCTATGCCTTCCGCCATCGGGAAACCCTCGACGAGAACGGCGACCTCGCCGGTCTGGCGGCGGCCAATGTCGCCGCGGCCCTCAGCGGTACCTTCGTGGTGAACGGCAGCCCGACCCAGACCGCGATGGTCGAGCGCGCCGGCGGGCGGAGTCAGCTCGCGCACCTTGTCGTGGCCGGTCTCGTGGCCATGGTGCTCCTCTTTCTCACCGGCCCGCTGCAATACCTGCCGCGATGCGCGCTCGGGGCCATCGTCTTCACCATCGCCCTGGGCCTCGTGGATCTGCGCGGCCTACGCGACATCCAGCGCGAAAGCCCCGGCGAGTTCCTGCTCGCGGCGGGCACCGCTGCGGTGGTGGTGGCGATCGGCGTCGGTGAGGGCATCGTGCTCGCCATGGGATATTCGCTGCTCCGCCATGTGCGCCACAGCTACCGGCCCCATAGCGCGGTGCTGGTCGAGGCCGCCGGCGGGCACTGGCGGTCGACCCCGGCCGCCCCGGGGACACAGAGCGCCCCCGGCCTGCTCGTCTTCCAGTTCGGGGCGGAGCTCTTCTACGCGAATGCCGGCCGCTTTGCCGAGGATGTGCGCGGGCTCGTCGATCGCGCCCCTACGCCCGTGAGGTGGCTGGTGGTGGATGCGGGCGCGATCACCAGCGTGGACTACTCGGGGGCCCGCGTGCTGCGCGCGCTGCTGGACGACCTGTCACGCGGCGGCGTGCAGGTGCTCTTCGTCCACGCGGAACCGTCGCTTCTCGCCGATCTCCGCCGCCACCAATTGCCTGACGTGGTGGCTCCCGGCCGCGTCCTCGACACTCTGCGGGAGGCGCTCTCGGTGATAAATGGGGAGCGGAGAAGAGGATAGCGTTTGACCCCTACCGGCCGATCTGGCACGATCTGCGCCGTGTCGGTGTCCTCAGCTGCGCCAACCAAGGAGGCGTGACGGCCATGCCAGCCACGATGGAATTCATGGGAGACGGCTCCGCCCTCATCACGGTGTTCGAAGAACTCGCGGGCGGGCGGGTCGGCCGGGGAGAGTGAGGGATGGCGACCTATGTTCTCGTCCACGGCGCATACCAGGGCGGCTGGACATGGAAGCCGGTGGCTCAACGCCTCCGGGCCGCCGGGCATGAGGTGTACGCGCCCACCCTCGAAGGCTGCGCCGAGCGGCACGATCAGGTCCGGGTCGGTATCACCGTGGGCACGCACGCCCACGAAGTGGCGCGGCTGCTCTTCTACGAGGATCTGAAGGACGTCGTGCTGGTGGGCACGAGCTCGGGCGGCATGGTGATCTGCCGGGCCGCCGAGCTGGCCGCCGATCGGATCGCCCGTCTCGTCTTCGTGGACGCGCTCGCCCTTCTGCCCACGGAGCGCGTGGCCGACATCGTGAATCGCCCCAATGCCAATGAAGTGACGGAGATGACCACGGCCCCCACGCGGGCGGACGCGGAGGGCCGCATGTTCGCCGATCTCGAGCCGGCGACGCGGGCGTGGGTGCTCGCCCGCTACACGCCCCATCCCATCGACGCGCTCGAGGCGCCGATGGGGCCCACGAATTTCTGGGAGGGTACGTGGAAGGCGGCGGTGATCCGTTGCCGGCGGGCGCGCAACCCTCCCGAGTCGCATCAGCGCCGTACGGCCGAGCGGCTCAAGGCCTCGTACACGGAGATGGACACGGGGCACTACCCGATGCTGAGTCAGCCCGACGAGCTGGCGCGCCTGCTCATGTCGTCCCCCCACACCGCATGAGGAGGATGTGATGGCGAAGGCGGGCAAATCGATGCGGGCCGCGGCGGCCGTTGCGGCCACGCAATCGATCACGATCGACGGCGGGCAATCCACCGACATCGGCGCCAGCCAGCGGCTGGCCGTGGGCGCCAACGAGGTCATCGCGATCGGAAGAGACCGGCAAGTGCAGATCGGCGGCTCCGACCGCCTCGCCGTCAAGGTGGACGAGGCGATCAGCGTCGGTGGCGCCTTCACCCTGTCCGTGGGCAAGGACGCGACGCTGGAGATCGGCGGGGGATACACCGTCTCGACCACCAAGGTGAGACTCCGGGCGACGCAGGAGCTCCGCCTCGAGGTCGGCTCGAGCCTGATCGTGCTGAAACCGAACGGAGACATCCAGATCAAAGGCAGCCGGATCGAAATCTCCGGCTCGGGTGAGGTGCATCTCAAGGGCTCGAGAGTGCTCACCAACTAAGCCGCGATACAAATATGCCGGGTTGAGCAGGTTGGCAGGGCCCGGGGTATAATCGGCCGCTGCCAGGAGCGACCATCACACCATGGAAAGGCGAACGACCACTCATGCGATATGAGGCACCTGATTCGGTAGAGGGAGCGGTAGCCCTGCTCGCGGGGGCGACGGGGGACACGCGGGTGCTGGCGGGAGGGACCGACCTCCTCGTCCAGATGCGCGCCGACGTCGTCGACCCCGAGCTCATCGTCGACATCAAGAAGATCCCCGAGACGCGCTCCATCACCGAGGAGAAGGGCGGCTGGCGCATCGGCGCGGCCGTGACGGGGGCCGAGCTCAAGGAGCACGCGCGGCTCAAGAAGGCATGGCCGGGCGTGGTCGAGGCGGCCAACCTCATCGGCTCCACCCAGGTGCAGGGGCGGGCGACCCTGGGCGGCAACCTGTGCAACGGCTCGCCGGCCGCCGACAGCGTGCCTGCCCTCATCGCGGCCGGGGCGATGGCCACCCTCGCCGGTCCCCAGGGGAAGCGGGATCTTCCGGTGGAGGACGTGATGCTCGGGCCCCGCCAGCTCGCCCTCCGGAAAGGGGAGATCGTCGTCTCATTCCTGCTGCCCCCGAGGCCGAAGGGATCGAGCGACGCGTACCTGCGTTTCATTCCGCGCACAGAGATGGACATCGCGGTGGTGGGAGCCGGCGTGAGCCTGACCGTGGACGGCGGCGGCACCGTCACGGCGGCCCGCGTGAGCCTGGGTGCGGTGGCGGCGCGGGTGCTCCTGGTCGCGGAAGCCGCGCAGGCCATCATCGGGAGCAAGCTTGACAAGGCCGCGCAGGACCGGCTCGAGGCGGCCGCGCGCGCCGCCTGCCGCCCGATCGATGACAAACGAGGGACCACCGAGTTCCGGATCGACGTTGCCGCCGTGCTGACACGCCGGGCGGCCCTGATCGCGCTGGACCGAGCGAGGACGAGCTGATGGCCAAGCACCATGTCGAAGCCAAAGTGAATGGGGACGAGGTCGAGTTCCTCTGCGAGACGGAAGAGACGCTGCTCGACGTGCTCCGCGATACCCTCCACCTGACGGGGAGCAAGGAAGGCTGCGCCTCCGGCGACTGTGGCGCGTGCAGCGTCATGCTGGACGGCCGCCTGGTCTGCTCCTGCCTCGTCCTGGGCTGCGAGGTCGCGGGGCGAAAGATCGAGACGATCGAGGGAATGGCCAAGGAGGACTCGCTCCACCCCCTGCAGCAGGGGTTCCTCGAGCATGCCGCGCTCCAGTGCGGCATCTGCACCCCGGGCTTCCTCGTGGCCTCGAAGGCTCTGCTCGAGAGAACGCCCAACCCGACGGAAACCGAAGTGCGCTACTGGCTGGCCGGCAATCTGTGCCGGTGCACGGGATACGACAAGATCGTGACCGCCGTGATGGACACCGCTGCCGCAATGAGAAAGGGATAACCATGGCCGAGACGACGGCGACGACGACGACGAACGGGCACGCGCAGGGTGTGGTGGGGACGCGCACCATCCGGCCGGACGGCATCGACAAGGTGACGGGCCGCGCGCGCTTCGGGGCCGACTTCAACTTGGCCGGCCAGCTCATCGGGCGTGTGCTGCGCAGCCCGCACCCCCATGCGCGCATCGTCTCGATCGACACCTCCAAGGCCGAGGCCCTGCCAGGGGTCAAGGCCGTGGTCACCCGGGACGATTTCGCCGATCAGTCCTCGGAGTTCATTCCCGCGGGCGAGATGATGATGAATTACAAGGACGTGGTGCGGAACGTCATGGCCCGCGAGAAGGCGCTCTACGAGGGCCACGCGGTGGCCGCGGTCGCCGCCACCAGCGTGGCCATCGCGCGGCGCGCGCTCAAGCTGATCGAGGTGAAGTACGAGGTGCTGCCCCACGTGATCGACGTGGTCGAGGCCATGCGCCCCGATGCTCCGTTGCTGCACGACGATCTCTTCACGGTGGGCGTCGAGCCCAAGCCCGCGAAGCCCTCGAATATCGCCAAGCGACTCGAGATCAAGCAGGGCGACGTCGAGGCCGGCTTCAAGAAGGCCGACCTCGTGATCGAACGGGAGTTCAAGACTGCCCCGGTACATCAGGGCTACATCGAGCCGCACGCCGCGCTGGCCACCGTGTCCGAGGACGGCTCCACCGAGCTCTGGACCACCACCCAAGGGCACTACATCGTGCGCGCCCACTGCGCGCGCCTGCTCGGGCTCGACATCGGCAAGGTCCGCGTCACTGCCACCGAGATCGGTGGCGGCTTCGGCGGCAAGACCGTGGTCTACCTCGAGCCGCTCGCCATCGCGCTCTCGCGCAAGGCCAAGCGTCCGGTGAAGATGGTCATGTCGCGCGAAGAGGTCTTCAAGGCCTCGGGCCCGACCTCGGGCGCCACCGTGCGGGTCAAGATGGGCGCCACCAAGGACGGCAAGTTCGTGGCCGGCTTCGCCGAGCTCAAGTACCAGGCGGGCGCCTTCCAGGGCTCGCCGGTGCAGCCCGGCACCATGTGCGCCTACGCTCCCTACGACATCGAGAACGTGCACGTGATCGGCTACGACGTGGTGTCCAATCGCCCGAAGGTGGCGGCCTACCGGGCGCCCGGCGCGCCGATCTCCGAGTACGCGGTGGAGAGCGTGGTGGACGAGATCGCCAAGAAGCTCGACATCGACCCCATCGACCTCCGCATGATGAACGCGGCGCACGAGGGCACCAAGGCGGCGTACGGCCCGAAGTTCGGACCCATCGGGCTCGAGGAGACGCTCAACGCCATCAAGAAGACCGAGCACTGGAATGCGCCGCTGCGGAAGTGGCAGGGCCGCGGCGTGGCCTCGGGCTTCTGGTTCAATATCGGCGGCGAGACCAGCGTGTCGCTCACCGTGAACGAGGACGGTACGGTGTCCCTCATGGCCGGCACGCCGGACATCGGCGGCCTGCGCGCCTCGTTGGCCGCGGTGGCCGCGGACGAGCTGGGCGTCCCCTTCGACAAGGTGCGGCCGATCATCGGCGATACAGGCTCGCTGGGCTTCAACTTCCTCACCGGCGGCAGCCGCTCCGCTTTCTCGGGCTCCATGGCCATCGTGGAGGCGGCGAAACACATCAAGGCCGATCTCTGCGCGCGCGCCTGCAAGCTGTGGGAGGCCAAGCCGGACCAGGTCGAGTTCTCGGAAGGGGCGGTGAGGCCGCTGGGCGCGCTGGCCGAGAAGGTCAAGCCGATGTCCGTCGCGGATTTCGCCAAGGTGTCCGGCAAGACCGGCGGCCCCATCGGTGGCGTGGGACGCATCAATGCCCAGGGCGCCGGGCCGAGCTTCGGCACGCATCTCGTCGATCTCGAGGTGGATCCGGAAACGGGCCGGACCACCATCCTGCGCTACACCGTGGCCCAGGACGCGGGCCGGGCGCTGCATCCGGCCTATGTCGAGGGACAGTTCCAGGGCGGCGCGGTGCAGGGGATAGGCTGGGCGCTGAACGAGGAGTACATCTACGGCACCGACGGCAAGCTGCAGAACGCGGGCTTCCTCGACTACCGCATGCCCGTGGCCTCCGACGTGCCGATGATCGACGCCATCCTGGTCGAGGTGGGGAACCCGAAGCATCCGTATGGCGTCCGGGGCGTCGGCGAGACGCCCATCGTGCCGCCGCTCGGGGCCATCGCCAATGCCATGGAGAACGCCACCGGCATCCGTTTCACCGAGCTGCCCATGTCACCGCCCAAGGTACTCAAGGCGCTCAAGGACAAGGGGCTCAACAAGGCCTGAGTCTCGGCATGGCGCGCGTGGTGCTGGTGGGTAACCTCGCGCAGCTCACGGGGGGCGTCGCCGAGTTCGTGCTCTCGGCGACGTCCGTCAAGCAGCTCTTCCAGCAGCTTACCGAGCTTCACCCGGCCATCGGCCGCCAGCTCGACGAAGGCATCGCCGTGGCCATCGACGGCCAGATCTTCCAAGACGCCCTTTTCGAGCCTATCGGCCCCGACAGTGAAGTCTTTCTCCTGCCGCAGATCGCGGGCGGCTCGACGCCCCGCTAGTCACCCCGCCGCGCCCGGCGCCTCCCGGCTTCCCGTCGCCTTGCCCCTTTTCACACGCGCTGGGGCGTGGAGAGCGCACCGGTCGGGTGCGGCCGGCGCCGCCAGAGGCTGGTGCGCCACCTGATTCCGATGAGAAGCGTGAAGATCAGCCCGACCACCGCGAAGGCGCTGATGGTCAGGGGAAAGCCGATGCGCTCGATGAGGGCGCCGGAGGCGACGAGGCCCAAGGGCAGCCCATAGACCGCGAGCATCCGCACCCCCATGACGCGCCCGCGGAAGCGATCGCCGCCCGTGGCGAGCAGCGTGGCGGTCATCGAGATCATGGCCACGTTCTGGACAAAGCCCGCGGTGAAGAGCGTGAGGAGCCCGGCCTCCAGGCTCCGCAGATGCCCGAAGGCGAGCAGGAGCACGTACCAGATCGCGGTGTAGACGAGCGTGGAGCGTGCGGGATGGCGCGATCCGCCCGTGATCACTACGGTGATGGAGGCGAGGAGGCCGCCCAGCGAAAAGCTCGCCACGAGCCAGCCCAGGCCCGTGGCATCGACCAGGTAGACCTTCCGCGCCACATAGGGCAGGAGCCCGTGCGTGGCCGGGTATGCCGTGAGGTTGATCAAGAAGGCGAGCCACATGACCGCGATGAGCGCCGGCGTTCGCAGCACATGCACGACGCCGTCTTTGAGCTCACGCCAGCGCGACGAAGGGGACTCGCCGGAAGACGCGGGGGCGTGCGCGGCCGCCGGATCGGCGACCCTCCGTCCCCGCGACACCCCGCGGGTCAAGGCGAGGCTGGCGAGGTAGAGCACGGTCACGACGGCATAGGCGAGACCGACGCCAAGCGCCGTGGATAGGGCGGCGCCGGCGAGCGCGCCCGCCACGCGTGCCGAGTCCGCGACCGCCCGGGACATTCCAAGCGCGCCCACGATCTGATGGGGCGGGATGGTCTCGCCGATGAGCCAGTTGCGCATCACGAGATCATTGGTGCGAACGATGCCGGCGAGGGCCGCCACCACGAAGACCCACCCCGGCGTCAGCGTGCCGGTGAAGGCGAGAAACACGATGGCCGACGAGAAGACGGCGTAGGTCGCGCGCATCGCGCAGAGCATCAGGCGGCCGCCGAGCCGGTCGCCGAGCACGCCGAACATGGGCGCGGCCAGCGATCCGAGAAACGGCAGCGAGGCGAAAGCGGTGAGGAGGAGCACCGAGCCCGTGTTGACCATGACGTACCAGCCGAGGATGAGCGTCTCCATCTCGAACGCCCAGGACGTGAGAAGGTCGGCGGGGAGCTGGAAGCGGAAGCTCCGGATGCGGAAGACAGTGAGGATCAACGGTCTCGGGCTCTCCTCGTTGAGTGCCGGCAGCGTTCGGCGCGTCAAGATGCGCCACGAGCCTACACCAAACTGCTACAATCTTGGGCACGCTCATGTCCTCGTCCCGCATCTTCTACGGCTGGTGGATCACTCTCGCCTTCTCGATCATGGTGTTCGTGTCTGCCGGGGTGCGCCACGCCGTCGGTCCTTTCCTCAAGCCGATGGTGGCGGATCTTGGCGTCGATCGCGCGAGCTTCTCTCTGGTGATCGCGCTCGGGCTTCTTCTGTACGGTCTCTTCATGCCCTGGGTCGGCGGCCTCGCGGACCGGCTGGGCGCCCGCGTCGTCACCTCTGCCGGCTGCGTGGTCCTCGCGGCTTCCCTGGCTTTGACCGGACTCTGCGCCAACCTCTGGCAACTCGCGCTGGTGTATGGCGTTCTCGCCTCTCTGGGTATGGCCGCGGTCGGTCCCGTCGTCGCCAATGCCGTGGTCAGTCGCTGGTTCGTCCGGCGCCGCGGCACCGCGGTCTCTCTGCTGGGCAGCGCGGCCATGACCGGCATGAGCCTCCTCGTGCCCGTGGTCGCCTGGCTCATCATCACCGTCGGGTGGCGGCTGACCTATGCGGTGATCGGGCTCGCCGTGCTGGTGGGCATGCTGCCTCTGTGCCTCCTCGTGGTTCGTGACTCGCCGGAGTCCATTGGTCTGGCCCCCGACGGCGAAGCCCCACTGCCCGGCGCCGCGCCCGTCTCCTCGAGGCGGACGCCCGTAGGCACGGCCATACGCACGCTGGCCTTCTGGCAGCTCGCCGGCTCGTTCTTCACCTGTGGCTTCTCCATGAGCCTGATCTCGTCGCACGGGGTTCCCATGCTCACGGACCACGGCTATTCGCCGATCTTCGCCTCCTGGATCGTGAGTGTGCTGGGCGCCTCGAGCATGGTGTTCACGCTGGGGCTGGGCGCGCTCGCCGACCGGTGTGGGGCGAGGCCGGTGCTCGCGAGCATCTACGCGGGGCGCGCGGTGATCTTCGCCGGGCTCTTTCTCGTCCGCGACAATGCCCTGCTCATGCTGGGCGTGGCCATCGTGGGCGGGATCACTCTCGCCGGCTCCATGTCCATGACGTCGATGCTGACCG
>WNGE01001667.1_pt1 | contig 27940 bp, 20 predicted proteins | sample 5400651 | NCBI WGS metagenome assembly WNGE01 (sample SAMN13153370, study PRJNA577476) | soil metagenome | isolation source: 60 cm soil or saprolite under grassland replicate 2 | place: USA:California | collected 2016-06-15 | reverse complement strand
GCGATTGCCGAGCGCCTCGTCGTCACCGAGCGCGCCGTCGAGAAGCACGTCACGAGCATCTTCGTGAAGCTCAGCCTCCCGCCGGCCGCCGAGAACCACCGGCGCGTCCTGGCAGTGCTCGCCTTCCTGCACGGGTAGCCGCTCTGCACGCGTCGAGGTAGCCGCAACGCAGGACGCCTGCTGGCCGCATTCCGCCCAAACCGGCTCGCTGCGAACGTGGGGACACAACCGATTCTCGCCAACTCAGAAGGAGAGCCATGTCCCCCCTGAAGCGTTCGAACAACATCGCGGCCCGGATGGGTCGCTGGAGCGCGAGCCACTGGAAGACCGCCGTCTTCGGCTGGCTCGCCTTCGTCGTCGCCTCCGTGGCGATCGGCATGCAGGTCGGCACCAAGCAAATGAAGATGGAAGACACGAACAGCGGCCAGTCGCACAAGGCCGACCAGATCCTCAAGAAGGGCTTCCCCCAGTCGAATCCGCTGACCGAGATCGTGCTCGTGCAGAGCTCGACCCAGACGGTCGACGATCCGGCGTTCCGTGGGACCGTGAACGACGTGATCCGCACGGTCAAGGGAAATCCTGAGACGAAGAACTTCAAGTCACCGCTCGATCCCGCGAACGGCGATCAGGTCTCGAAGGACCGCCGCACCGTGATGGTCGTGTGGGACATGAAGGGCGACCTCGATGGCGCCGAGACGAAGATCGACGCGATCCAGAGCGCGGTCAACAAGGTTGGCGAACGTCATCCGGAGCTCTACGTCGGTCAGGCCGGTGCGGTCAGCTCGAGCAAGGCGCTCGACAAGATGTTCAACGACCAGCTCAAGCTGGCCGGAGAGCGGTCGATCCCGATCACGATCTTCGTCCTGTTGCTCGTGTTCGGCGCGCTCGTCGCCGTCGGTCTGCCGCTGCTGCTCGCGCTCACGGCCGTCATCGCGACTGTTTTCCTCGTCGCTCTGCCGAGCCAGATCGTTCCGATGGACCAGAACGTCGCCGCAGTGATCCTGCTGATCGGGCTCGCGGTCGGCGTCGACTACTCGCTCTTCTACCTCAAGCGCGAGCGGGAAGAGCGCGCGGCCGGACGGTCATCGCGCGCGGCGATCGAAGCAGCCGCGGCGACCTCGGGACGGTCGGTTCTGATCTCCGGCTTCACGGTGATGATCGCGATGGCCGGATTGCTGCTGTCGGGCGACAAGAGCTACCTGGGCTTCGGGATCGCCACGATGATGGTCGTCGGCATCGCGATGCTCGGCTCGCTGACGGTCCTCCCGGCGATGCTCTCGAAGCTCGGCGACCGGGTCGAGAAGGGCAGGATTCCCTTCCTCCACCGGCTTCGGCGCGGGAGCGGCGAGAACAGGTTCTGGAAGGCCGTCCTGACGCCGGCGTTGCGTCGGCCTGGAATCGCGGCTGCAGCCTCGGCCGCGGTGCTTCTCGCCCTGGCGTTCCCGGTCCTGAACCTGCACACGGCGCAGAGCGGATTGGACGCGTTGCCGAACAGCGCGCCGACAGTCCCGACGATCAAGAAGATCCAGAACGCCTTCTCGAACGGAACCGTTGCCGGGGCCGAGGTCGCGATCGAGGCGAACGTCGACGCACCCGCCACACAGCAGGCGATCGCCGCGCTGAAGGCGAAGGTCGTCGCAGAAGGGCTGAACACGGGCTCGATCGAGACCGACACGAACGCGGCGCACACAGTGGCCCGCGTCGAGATCCCCCTCGTCGGCAAGGGAACGGACTCCACCTCGATGGCGGCGCTGGACACGCTTCGGAACGACATCCTGCCGTCGACGATCGGCAAGGTGCCCGGCGCCGAGTACGGCGTCACCGGGAACACGGCGATCTCGGCCGACCAGAACGCGCTGCTGAAGCGCAAGGCTCCGATCGTCTTCGGGTTCGTGCTGATCTTCGCGTTCCTGTTGCTGCTCGTCACCTTCCGCTCGATCGTGATCGCGCTGAAGGCGATCGTCCTCAACCTGCTCTCGGTCGGCGCGGCCTACGGCGTGCTCGTGGCCGTCTTCCAGTGGGGCTGGGGCGCGGGCCTGCTCGGCTTCCAGTCGAACGGCGGCATCGCGTCGTGGCTGCCGATCTTCATGTTCGTGATCCTGTTCGGGCTCTCGATGGACTACCACGTGTTCATCCTGAGCCGCGTGCGGGAGGCCTACGACCGCGGCATGAAGACGGAGGACGCGGTCGCGCACGGCATCACCACCACGGCCGGCGTCGTCTCCAGCGCGGCGCTCGTGATGGTCGGCGCGTTCGCGGTGTTCGCGCTGATGCCGATCCTCGACATGAAGGAGATGGGCATCGGCCTCGCCGTCGCCGTTCTCCTCGATGCGACCGTCGTCCGGGCGGTGCTGCTGCCGGCGACGATGAAGCTGCTCGGCGACTGGAACTGGTACCTGCCGCGGTGGCTCGAGTGGCTGCCGAAGCTCGACGGAGAGCGCTCGGACAAGCCGCCGATCGCCGACGCAGTGCCGCAACCCGCGTAGGCCGCACGAGGCCTCTACCGGAGCCCGCGTCCTGCGACGCGGGCTCCGTCGTGTCCGGCGCTATTTGCGCCTCACCCGTACCGGCGTAGGCTGGCGGTATGGCTTTGATCGAGGAGAGCCGTTCGCCGGCGGAGCTCGAGCGTGTCGCGGAGGAGCAGGCGGCACTGCGCCGCGTTGCCACGCTCGTTGCGCGAGGGGCTACCGAGGTCGAGCTCGCCGCTACCGTCACGAGCGAGCTGGGCCGTTTGTTCGGGGCCCAGAGGGCGAGCACGATCCGCTGGGAGGGCGACACGATCCGCGTGATCGGCGACTGGAGCGCGGACAGCCGCGAGAGCCAATCGGCGGGCCGGGTCCTGGCGTTCGGCGGCGACACGATCACGGCCCGGGTCGTCGAGTCGTCTGCTCCCGCGCGCCTGAACTCCGCGGCCGATCTACAGACCGAGTTCGGGCGGCGACGGTGGGCGGAGCTCGGCTATCAGGCGTCGATCGGCGCGCCGATCGTGGTCGATGGGAAGGTCTGGGGCGTCGTGACGGCGTCGCGCACCCGGATCGGCGATCCGTTTCCGCCCGGCGCCGAACATCACCTGGGCGACTTCGCGGCCCTCGTGGCACAAGCGATCGCCAACGCCGATGCGCGCCGTGAGACGGCGGAGCTGGTGGCTGAGCAGTCTGCGCTCCGCCGAATCGCGACACTGGTGGCCGGGGGGCGGCCGCAGACCGAAGTACTCGACGTTGTCACCTCGGAGGCCGGCCGGCTCTTCGACGCGACGACCGTCAATCTCGTCCGCTGGACCGGCGTGCCGAACGAGGTCGTCGTCATCGCCGGCTGGAGCGATCGGCTCGCCGTGGAGCCCGGCTCGCTCTACCACCCGGCTCCGGGCGGCGCCACTCTCACCGTGCTCGAGACCGGCTTTGCGAGCCGTTCGGAGGAGTCGTCGCCGGAGCGCGAGACGAGCTCCGTGATCGCGGCGCCGGTGATCGTCAAGGCGTCGTTGCTCGGAGCGCTCGCCGCCTCGCGGCCCGCCACGCGCGTGTTTCCCGCCGGTGCGGAGATCAGGTTGCGAAGCTTCGCCGACCTGGCTGCGCAGTCGATCGCGAACGAGCGCGCCCAGGCCGAATTGCGCGCCTCGCGCGCGCGAATCGTCCGCACGGCCGACGAGACGCGCGAGCGACTCGAGCGGAACCTGCACGACGGGGCGCAGCAGCGGCTCGTCTCCGTCTCCGTCGTTCTGCGCCGGGCGACGGCTAAGCTGCCGGCCTCGCCCGAGGAAGCCCGCGCCCTTCTGGTCGGCGCCTCGGACGAGCTCACGCAGGCGCTCGAGGAGTTGCGGGATCTCGCGCGAGGATTGCACCCGGCGAGCCTGACCAGGCACGGTCTGGGTCCCGCGATCGAGGCGCTTGCAAGCCGCGTGCCGCTGCCTGTCGAGCTGGTGAACGAGATCGACGTGCGCCTGCCCGCGCCCGTCGAGGCTGCCGTCTACTACGTCGTGGCCGAATCGCTCACGAACGTTGCGAGGTACGCGGAGGCATCGCGGGTGAGCGTGCGCGCCACGTGCGTGGACGGCGTCGTGCGAATCGAGGTCGCCGACGACGGCATTGGTGGCGCCGACGTCGCAGGCGGCTCGGGTCTCCGCGGCCTCGCCGACCGGATCGAAGCTCTCGGCGGACGCTTCGGCATCGACAGCGCGTCGGGCCACGGCACGCGCGTGTGGGCGGAGGTCCGGCTCGAGTCGGCTCACGCCGGATAGAGGCGCGGGCCGGGCGTTTTCCGCTTGCGATCAGGCCAGGAGCTCGCGGACGCGTGGGATGACTTGTGTGCCGTAGAGCTCGATGTTGGTCATGTAGGCCTGTGGCGCCGCACTACCATCGACGACGTGAGCCCGGTACGACCGACGGTGCAGGTCGTGGGTCGGCGGATGGACGCCGAGCACTATCGGCTTCGCGACTTCCTCACGCGCACCGCGCAGCCGTACGAGTGGCACGAGGCCGGCTCGGCCGAGGCCGACCTCCTGCTCGAGAGCCTCGGCCTGGTCGATCCGGATGTGCCCGTCCTTGTCGAAGCGGACCGAACGTTCATCGAGGGGGCGACTGTCGAGAGCGTCGTGGCGGCCTGGGGCGGCCTGCAGGCGCCGAAGCGGGCGCATTACGACTTCGCGGTCATCGGCGCGGGGCCTGCGGGCCTCGCCGCCGCCGTCTACGCGGCCTCCGACGGCCTGTCGACGATCGTCTGCGACCGGGACGTTCCCGGCGGCCAGGCTTCGTACACGGCCATGATCGAGAACTTCTTCGGCTTCCCGGACGGGATCGGCGGCGCCGAGCTGGCGCGGCTGGCCGGTCGGCAGGCGGAAGGCTTCGGCGCCGAGTTGCTGCTCATGCACGGCATCCGGGGCAGCCGGCTCGACAAGAGTCACGACGAACCGGTCGACCTGATCCTCGACGACGGCTCCGAAATGACTGCGTCGGTCGTCCTGGCGGCGACGGGCATCGATTGGAGGCGGCTCGACCTGGACGGCGTCGAGGAGCTGCTCGGCCACGGCGTCTACTACGGAGCGGGCCGCAGCGAGGCGGCGCAATGCGCCGGGCAGAGCGTCGTGGTCGTGGGCGCGGGCAACTCGGCCGGCCAGGCCGTGCTCAACTTCGCGAACGCGACGGCGCGCGTCACCATGCTCGTGCGCGGCGACCGGCTCGGGAAGACGATGTCGGCCTACCTGATCGAGCGGATCGAACATCACCCACTGATCGACGTCCATCTCGAGACGCAGCTGACCGAGTTACACCGGAACGGCGAGGGGCTCGAGGCCGTGACCTTCGCCGATGCGGGCGGCAAGGCAGAGAAGCGCGCGGTGGACGCCGTCTTCCTCTGCATCGGCGGAAGCCCACACACCGGCTGGTGTCCGCGGGAGCACGTCCTCACCGATTCCGCCGGCTACATCCTGACCGGACAGGATCTCCTTGCGCCCGGCATCCCGCCCGGCTGCTGGCCGCTCGATCGCGATCCGTTCCCGCTCGAAACGAGCCGCGTGGGGCTCTTCGCCGCGGGCGACGTTCGCCACGGCTCGACGAAGCGTGTGGCCGCCGCGGTTGGAGAAGGGTCAATGGTCGCCGCGCTCATCTTCTCCCGCCTCACCGAGCTCGGTGTCACTGTCTAAAGCGAGAGGAGACGGCATGACGGCAAGCGCGATCTGCAGCCACCTCGACCAAATCGAAGTGACGGCGCTCCCGGCGAAGATCGACGGCTGCGAGGAGTGCCTGAAGATCGGAAGCGACTGGGTGCATCTGCGCATGTGCATGACCTGCGGAAAGATCGGCTGCTGCGACTCGTCACCGAACAAGCACGCGACCGCGCATGGACGCGAGAGCGGCCATCCGATCATTCGCTCGGCCGAGCCCGGCGAGGACTGGAGCTGGTGCTTCGTCGACGAGGTGGCGTTCAGGGTCCAGCCGCAGTAGTCACCTGTCGCGCCGTCAGACCCCCGGCGTGTAGCGGACGAAGAAGGGGTCGATCGACACGGCGACCGGTGTGACGCCGTCGGCGCCGACGAGCGTGTGAGTCGTCCAGTTGGCATTCCGCTGGTACGCGACGCCGTTCGGAAAATTCGCGCGGTCGGGCAGATTCGACCCCGAGAAGACGCCGTAGAAGTCGTCGCCCACGGCGAGCAGCCGAATGTAGTCGCCGAGGTACGGAAAGAAGTCCCGTGGTGGCGAGGAGGACAGCGCGCTGTGCAACACGAAGCGCTGGGCAGCCGTAGCCCAGGCGTCGGCGGTGGTCTCCCGGAGCGTGCGCGCCGCCAAGCGGATCGGGAGTGAACGCGGTTCCGACGATCTGCAGAGGGTCCTGAGGATTGACGGCGATGTTCGGCTCGCTGTCCTGCTCGGCTTCGTCGCTCAGCGTCGGCGGAATCATGTTGACGACCCTAAGCATGTTGCCCCTCCTCCTCCGCGTCCTCGTCGGGCGCTGCGGCGGCGAGACCGTGCTCGCGAAGCGCGTCGAGTTGCATGCTGGGCTGCCGGTCGATCGCGTGGAGCAACTCGAAGGGTGCGACCTGGGCGAGCTCCTTGCCCGTCTCGTGGAGCAGCCAGAGGCCTCCCTGGCCCGCCTTTGGCTTCGGAGCCTGTCGCCAGCGGATGTCCAGGCTGTTCGCGTAGAGCACGCGCACGGTGCCGCCTGGCTCTGCGCCCTCCGGCAATTGTCCGCGTGCGACGACGTCGACCTCGAGCGTGGCGACCCACCAGTCCGCGTCGTGCTCGCCAGGCGGCCCTTCCTTCGGCACATGCTCGAGCCCGACGACGTGTCCGCGGATCACCGCGTCGGCCTCACGCGCGTGCGCGACCACCTCGTCCTGGGACAGCTGTGCAACCGCAGCCTCAACCGGTGAGACCGGAGCTGCCAGCCCCGACATGTGCGCGCTGAGGCCCGCGGTCTCCGCGGTGGGTGCGCGACCGACTTCCGTGACGGCCAAGGTCTCGCCGTAGATCCAGCCGTTGGCGAAGAAGGTCGCCGAGTCGCCGTTCGCAAGCGGTGGTAGGTCCGGCGAAAGCTGCATCGTCACGCGCGAGCCCGCCGGAATCCCCATTCCGGGCGGGCCGTGCAGGAGCTGATCCACGCGGACGACGACGGTCCGCTCGTCGACGGGCACGCCGGCAACGGTGCTCCTCGCCACTGCCTCGACCGCGCCTGTGAACGCGATACTCGACGAGCTGAGCAGATCCTCGATCGACTGCTCAGGCACTGCGTCTCCTCGGGATCAGTCGCCGCCTGCCCAGCGCACGCCTTCGTGCGACCGACGCCGCCACTCCCACTGCGGCCGCGAGGGCGACGAGCGGAATATCCACGAGGACGAACGCCCAGCTGATGCTGATCTCGCCGGTCACAGCGCTTGCGCAGATTCCGACCGGCACCGAAAGGAACGCGATCACGACTCGCCGCTTCCTGGGCCTCAGCCCGCCGAACAGGTAGCGAGAACGGCGCCGCCAAGCAATGGAACGACCTCATTCACGGTGCTCCTCCTGGGCTACGGCTCCACGCGAAATCGTGCGCCAACACAAACAGGTTCTCCGTCGATGCGCAAGCGGGGGGCGGCGCGCGCCGTAAGCTGACGCCCATGCGCCGCATGAAAGGCGACGGCGTCACCCTGGCGGTGCTCGACGAGGGCGAGGGCCGGCCGGTCGTGCTCCTGCACGGCTTCCCCGATTCGTCGGCCCTCTGGCGCCACCAGGTCCCGGCGCTCGTCGAGGCGGGGATGCGCGTGATCGCTCCCGACTTGCGCGGCTTCGGTGAGTCGGACAAGCCGGAGGCGGTCGAGGAGTACGCGATCACGCGGAGCATCGCCGATGTCGTTGCCGTCCTCGACGCGCTCGGCATCGAGCACGCGCACGTCGTCGGGCATGACTGGGGCGCGGGGCTCGCCTGGGCGCTGGCGGCCTTTTTCCCTGCGCGCGTGGAGCGGCTGGTCGCGATGTCCGTCGGGCACCCGAACACGCTGCGGGACCGAACGATCGAGCAACGGGAGAAGGCGTGGTACCAGCTCCTCTTCCAGTTCACGGGTGTCGCCGAGGAACTGTTGATGCGCGACGACTGGAAGCTGTTCCGTGAGTTTTCGCGCGGCGACGGCGACCTCGACCGCTACATCGCGGACCTCTCGCGGCCGGGGGCGCTCACAGCCGGGCTGAACTGGTACCGGGCGAACGCGGGGCCGCAACGCGAGCTCGAGTCGAGGCCGCCCGTGCCGGCCGTCGCCGCGCCGACGCTCGGGCTGTGGAGCAGCGGCGACAACTACCTGACCGAGGACCGCATGCTCGGCTCGGCCGAGCACGTCACCGGTGCGTGGCGCTACGAGCGCATCGAGAATGCCAGCCACTGGATGCAACTCGACGCGCCGGAGCGAATCAACGAGCTCCTGCTCGAGTTCCTCGCCTGATGCGGCGCCGGCAGAATCGCTCTCACCCGTGAGACACTGATCGGTCGGCGTGATCTTCATTAGCTATCGGCGAGAAAGCTCTGCCAATTACGCGCGTCTCCTTTTCGGGCTGATCGGTCTTGAAGTCGGTGAAGAGAATGTCTTCTTCGATTTGCAAAGCATTCCAGTAGGAGCAGACTGGCTCGGTGCGATCATGCACGCGCTCGACACGGCTGAGATCGTGCTCGCGCTCATCGGCGAAGATTGGTTGACGGCTGATGACGATCAAGGCGGTCGGCGGATCGATGATCCAAACGACCCCGTGCGATTCGAGATCGCCGGCGCCCTCGAACGGGGAGTGCCCGTGGTGCCCGTGCTCCTGCATGGAGTTGCGATGCCTCGCAGCTCCGAGCTTCCCGAAGACATCAAGGACCTGACCCGCTGGCAGGCTGTTCGCCTCGACTTAGCACCATGGAAACTGCCGAAACAGACAACGCGGCTGATCGAGCACGTTGTCAGCGTCGTCAGAGGAGAGAGCGGCTAGCAGGATCGAGTGGGAAAGCCGCGTGCATCGCCTATGTCCGGGTGCGGAGGCCGCCCGCTGTTGATTTCGGGTTAGCGCGTTCTCTGGCGGATCACCCGAGGCTGGATGAGCTGGGGTGGGCCGTGAAGGATTCGCACCTTCGACCTTGGGATTAAGAGTGGATCCCGGGCTCGTCTGAATCAACGATCGTGGCGATGACCTGCGGGGCTTGTTTGAGGTTCTGATGCACCGCTCGCTCCTTGTTGCGGACGGCGCCGTCTATTGCTTCACGACGGCCGAGAGCTTCATCGCGGTCAACTCCGCGTTATACACGCGCGCGACGTGGGTGTCCTCGAAAATGCCGGTGCATTGAACCTTGAGCGCAAAGGGATCCTACGAGCACACTTCCAGCGATCGTGACGACGGTGAGCGCGCCGCGATTGAGCATCTTCCTCATCGGTTGCTCCTCCTCACCGCAGAACCTGGGGTCGGTAGAAGACGCCGTGTGGGCGCGAGCCGCCCGGCGGGCTCGGGTATGGGTAGTCGGCGATCACATCGCCGCTCTCGTTGTCGACGACGACGAGGCCGCCCGGGCTCTCGACGGCGACGAACGTGAACTTGCCGTTCGCCGACAGCCAGTGATGGCCGGTCGTCGTGTGGCCGGGGATGTCGACGACACGGACTGCAAACGTGTCCGTGTCCATCAGCGAGATCTGCGCTCCCGGCGTGCGCCGCAACGCGACGACGAGGGTTCTGCCGTCGTTCGTCAGCTGCAGCGTGTCAGGCATCACGCCGATCAGCGCCTCGCGTCCGGTCAGCACCGGGCACGCGTCGGACAGATCGAGCTCCTTCACCTTGTCCTCGCGCCGAACCGTGACGTACCCGGTGCGGCCGTTCGGTGTGGCGAGGATCTCGCTCGGATCGGCGCCGACGAAGGTGTTGCAGAGCCGCTCGCCGGTCCGCGCATCCAGGTGGGCGACGTCGCCCGGCTGCGTTCGGTCGACGCGCGTGTTCGTGGCGTAGAGGTCCTTGCCGTCGCGCGTGATGAAGACTGCGTGCGTCCGCGCCTCCGCAAGCGGACTCGCGACATAGTGGGCCACTGCCGTATCGCTGCTCGTGTCGATGACTCCGACCGTGTTGCGGCCGAACTCGCCGACGTAGATCAGCTCGCCGTTGCGGCTCGCCATCAGATGGTGCGGCAGCGGGCCCATGCCGATCGTGTGCAGGAACGCGCCCGTCCTGGCGTCGTAGACCGACAGTTGTGCCGCTCCTTCGTCCGAGGTATAGACCCGGCCCGTTCCCTTCGGCTGGGTGACGCCGATCGGCGTGGCGCCGGTCTTCGAGCTCCAGAGGACGTCACCGGTTGCCGCGTCGAAGGCTGTGACGCTGCCCAGCTGACGCTCGGTCTCGAAGACGGTCCCACTCGCTCCGGGGATCGGCTCCGTGGCACCCGAGCCCACAGCCGCGAGCGCAAAGGCGGCAAGCGCCGCCGCCGCGATTAGCTTGTGCATCTCGATCCTCCCTCGGTTAGAGCGCCCACCACGCATCCGCCAGGTTGCTGTCTCCGGGCTCGAGCGGCGGTTCGGCTTGCTCGATCGGCTCGTCGGCGTCGGTCTCGCCGGTCGCGGCAGGTGCCTTCGGCGGCTGCTCCTCGGTCGGGCTCGACTCGCCTATCGTCAGTCGAAGTCCACGATGATCGTCGAGTCAGGGTGAGGCACGCCGTCCGCGTCGAAGACGATCGTCCCGCCGCCCGAGACCGTTCCGGTGGCGCCGCGGTAGACGCCGTTGCTACGCGTGACCGTCCCCGAGATCGTCTGCACGACGGGGTAGACGCTGAAGTCGTCGTCGATGATCACGCGGGCCAGGATCTCCCCGCCGGCAAGGTGCAGCGCCAGCGTCCCGACTTCGGTGTACGTCGCGGTCTCCTCGTCGAAGACCGCTGACGAAGCACAGAGGATCGACGAGCCGATCACCGCCCCCGCGTCGGAGACGAGCAAGGTGTGCACGCGCAGCGCGGGGCACGCCGGGGTCGGTCCCAAGAAGATCGGAGCCTCGACCTTGACCCTGATCACGTCGCGCTGGACATCGTTCCAGCCGGCTTGCGCTGGTCCTGCCGCGACGAGTGCAAAGACGACGAGCACGACCCACTTCTTCGTCATGTTCCCCCCTCCGTCGAAGTCGCTTTCGACGGTACGTTCGACTCGGCGGGGTTACAACCGGTGAACTCCCCGGACTTTGCTCAGCGGTCGCCGGCGGCCGACCTGCGGGCGAGCTCCGTTCTGGAGCGCACACCGAGCTTGCGGTACACGTTCGAAAGGTTCCACTCGACCGTTTTGCGGCTGATGAAGAGCGCTCGCGCGACCTCGGCGTTCGATCGCCCCTCGGAGACGAGCTCGGCGATTCGGCTCTCCGTCTCCGAGAGGTCGCCGCCCGCCGGTATGCGACCGCCGATGCGGGCCGCTTCTCGGCGTGCCCGCCGCGCCCACAGCGGCGCGGGGATCGCCTCGAAGACCGCAACAGCCTGCGCCAGCGTCTCGCGCGCCACGCGCTTGCGCCGCGCCTGACGGTGGACGGAGCCGAGCGCGAGCAGCGTCCGTCCGCGCTCGAGTGGCTCGGGAAGGCGCTCGTGTGCGGAGAGCGCCTGCTCGAGCGCCGCGACCGCCGCGTCGAGATCGCCGCGGGCGGCGGCGGCGAGTCCGCGTGAGCGGGCACCTGTCGCGAGCGCCCAGGCTCGGTCGAGCCGCCGCCCGAGCGCCTCCAGCTCGGCGGCGTCTCGCTCGGCGCGCTCCAGCTCGCCGACGCCAACGCGCGCCTCGACCGCATCCGCGGCGACGCGGAAGAAGCCGGGGTCGACGTATCCGTTCGCAGCAGCGAGATCCGTCGCGCGCGTGAGCGGGGCGTGCGCCCGCGCGGCGTCGTCGAGCGAGAGCGCGAGGAAGCCGAGCACTTTGAGGTTTCGGATCACGTGCCGTACCTCCCGGCCTGCTTCGGCGTGCTGCAGCCCGCGCGTCGCCGCGGCCTCGGCTCCGTCCGCATCGCCGCGAACCGCGGCCACGAGCGCCGAGAGGTAGAACGCCTGCGACCTCGGCCCGGAGCCGAGACGGCCGGCGTTCGTTTCCAGGGCACGCGCAATCGCTTCGGCTTGCGTCACGTTCCCGGACCAGCATTCGAGCTCCCCGAGGTGGAACAGGATCGGGACGAGCGGTCCCTCCTCTTCGCGCTCGTCGAGACGACGCCGCAACTCCTCCAGGACCGATCGCGCGGCCGAGAAGTCGTCGGACCACTTGAGCATCGAGGCGAGGATCTGTGCGCGCGCGAGCATCCCGGGTTGCGGGTCCAGTTCCTCGCGGACAAAGGCGAGCTCGTGAGCATGTGAGCTGAGGTCGGCGGGCGTGCCGCACCCGAGGACGAATCGGACCGCATCGTGCGTCGTCCGTACGTCCGCAGCCAGGTGCGGATCTTCAAGGCGTGCGGCGGCGTCGAGGGCGGCCTCGGCATGTGCCGCTGCTTGCCGGACGTCGCCGGCATTCATCAGCGCGAACGCTGTGTCGCGCTCGAGCGCGGCGCGCAGCTGGAGGTCGTCCCCGACCTCGGCAAGCGCGCGCTCGAGCGGGTCCAGCACTGCGACGAACCCTTCGTCGTACGCGCGTGCGCGCGCCAGCTTCCGCAAGACGCCGGCCCGCTCGGTTCCCGGTGTGAGCGCCGACGCGAGGTCCTCCAGCAGCGTGCGTGCGCGCGCGGTTTCGCCTGCCGACCAGAAGGCGTCCGCGGCTGCGGTCGTTCGGCGCGCGATTGCCTCCACGTCTTTGTCGTGCGTGAGGCGCAACGCCTGCTCGGCGAAGCCGGCCGCCGCTGCCGGCGCGCCGCGGGCGAGCGCGCGCCCGGCCGCTTCGTCGAGTGCGCCGGCCACCTCGCGATGCGGAAGATCGGTCGCCTGGGCGAGATGATGAGCGCGTTCCTCGACGTCGGCCGTCTCGTTTGCCAGCGCCATATGCACCCGTCGCCGCTCGGCCTCGGTCGCATCGTCGTACACAGCCGACGCGAGCAGCGGATGCCGGAAGCGGAGCCGCCCGCGTTCTACCTGCAGGATCTCGGAGCCAACGGCCGCCGTCAGGAGGTCGAACGCACGCTGCCGGGATCCGACGACCGTCTCGACGAGCGACACCGTCGGTTGCGAAGCGGCCGCGACGACGACGAGTAACTCGCGCACGTCCGAAGAGAGGTCCGCGATCCGGTCGCCGAGAATGGCCCGAAGCGAGCGCGGGAGCGGAATGTGCTCCGCTCCGCGCGTACCGGTGTCGCTTCCGAGTGCCTCGCGCGCCAGTTCGAGCGCGAAGAAGGGGTTGCCGGCAGAGACGCGATGCACCTCGCGCAGCGCCGGGCGAGACAGTGGCGCGCCGAGCGTGGTACGGACGAGGTCGTCGACTTCTGTTTCGTCGAGTGGCGCAAGGTGAATCCTCTGGGAAGGAACTGCACCGGCGGCCAGGCCGACCTGCGGCTCGGTCGCGATCGGATCGATGCGCCTCGTCGTGAGGAGGCCAACGTGCGCTTCGTCTAGGCGCCGGAGTGCGAACACGAGCGCGGTCTTGGAGGAGGCGTCCAGCCACTGGACATCGTCGATCGCGACGACGAGAGAGTCGGCGGCAAGAGCGCGTAGCGCATCGCGCAATGCGAGCGACACTCCTCGCTGGTCGGGCGGTGTTCCCTTGTCCTCGATGCGGAGGAGTGCACGTTCGAGCGCCCTACGCCGTGGTGCGGCAACTGCGAGCAGCGCTTCGTCCAGGACGCCTTCGAGCAGGTCGCCGAGCGCCGCGTAGGCGAGGGCGGTCTCGAGCTGGCCCGGACGTGACGAGAGAACGCGGTAGCCCCGTCGGCGCGCGCGTTCGCATGCCTCGCTCCAGAGGGCCGTCTTCCCGATCCCCGGCTCGCCCTCGAGGTCGAGGTGCGCGCCTAGAGGAACGTTGTCGAGAAAGGACTCGACGGTGGCGAGCTCCGTGTCGCGACCGACGAGGGAGTTGCTCATGCTCCCTGGGGGATGAGCCGGAACACGGCGCCGCTCCGCTCCACGTACCCGTGACGACCGAGGTGGTAAGCCGCGACGAGAAGCGGCTCGCCTGCCGCCCGTCCGAGGAGCGCCCGTCGCGTCGAGACGGCGAGGTCCGGGTCGACATCGATCGCCGACGTCCATCCCGGATGCTCGAAGCCGGCCTCGTGCAGCACCGCGTCCGCAAGAAAGATCGCCGCCGGCGGGTCGCCGAGCTCGATGACGACATGCCCCGGGGTATGTCCAGGTGCGTGTGCGAGGCGAATCCCAGACGCGACCTCGGAACGGTCGTCGACGAGGTCGAGGAGACCGAAGCTGCGGAGCGGCGCAAGCGCCTCCTCGAACCCGACGGCGATCGGCTCGGGGACCCCGGCGGAGCGAGCCGCGGCCCAGAAGTCCCATTCGGCGGCGAGGATGACGTGCCGTGCGCGCGTGAACACCGGCTCGCCCTCCGCGATCAGACCGCCGAGGTGGTCCGGATGGGCGTGCGTGAGGACGACGAGGTCGATGTCGCCCGGCTCGACGCTCTCTTCCTCGAGCGACTCACGCAGGCGTCCGGCCCCCGGCCCCGGTGCAAAGCACCCGATTCCGGTGTCGACCAGAACGACGGCATCGGTGGAACGAATGAGCAACGGGTTGAACAGGCCCGCGACGTTTCCGCCCTCGTCGAGCTCGCCTGCCAGCGCTCGCGCGAGCTCGTCGGGCGGAGCGTTCGCGAGCAGCGCGGCTGCAGGGTACGGCAGCGCTCCATCCGTGACCCGCACGCACTCGAGGGCGGCGGCGCGAAACGCCCGGGGTTCAGCCATCACTCTGCCAACGGTAAACCCGGCGCGGCACAGGCGGAAGTGTTCTGCGATCGTGGCTGCGTCGGGTCGCTGCGACCCGACGACCTATTGTGGGTTCGCTCTCGGGGCTTTCCGATTTGCAGGCGCCCACGTCGAGGGCCGCCCGGAGGCGACCCTCGACGGCCTTGCCGGCTTTACGGCAGGAGATGGATGACGTCGTCGGTGATGTTGCCCGCATTCGGACGCGGCGTTTGCACGACGCTGCCTCGGGCGCCCTCGTAGGCGCCGGTACCGCCGACGACCGAGATATGGCTCACGTCCTGGTCGGCGTGGCGCTCGTCGAGAGCGCTGATTGCCAGGGCTCCGTCTGCGAGATTGACGGTGCCGTTGCATTGGAACCTCGCGTGCACCTCCTCGCCGCTGACGGTGGCTACGCAGACGATGTTCAGTGAGCCGACCTGCTTGCCGGCGTCGTTGTCGAGCTGGACCCTCCCGGCGGAGAAGTCCCCGGCGGAGATGAGCTTCGAGTACGCGTTCCCGGTGGGCGCGTTGTCGACGAAGGTGAACGACCCTCCCTTCTCGACGAGGCGAATCGTTCGATCCCCCGGCGAGCCGCCGTGGCCGGCGGTCACCGCGACGACGCCGACGACGGTCGCGGCAACTGCGGTGATGAGGAGCAACTGTACGCGCTTCATGGTTTCCCCTTTGTTCGAGTGACGACCTTGCTCGTGACCAAAGCTAGGGGCAACAGCCCGCCGCGTCGTCGGCCGCGGTGGCCAGATCGCGGTAGCCCGTCAGGCTGATTTCGGAGGCGCCAGATCGGCGTCGATGATGATGCGTAGGCGCACGACAAGGACTACCGTGGATCGCGTGACCACGCACTGGTTAGATCGCGAGCGTCTCTGGCGCTGGAGCGATTGGCTCTTGGCGTTGCTGCTCGCCGGTTCCGCCCAGTACGAGGTGTGGGTTCATTCGCTTGCCGAGCAGGGAGTCCCGGGCCCTCATGCCGTCCACGCCGTCTTCGTGCTCCTCGTCACGGTGCCGCTCGCGTGGCGGCGGCGCGCACCGCTCACGGTGCTTTGTGTGGTCCTCGGGTCGGCGACGCTCGAGGGAGCGGCGTTCGCGAACTTTCCCTCGTTCCAGCCGTTCCTGGCATCGGTCGTCGCGGTCTATTCGGTTGCCGCGCACAGCGAGCGACGGCGAGCCCTTGTCGGCGCTGCCGTCGCCTTTGCCGTCCTCATCCCCGGCGAGCTCCTCCGCGCCTTCTCCGGCGACCACAGTGTCGACCTTGGCGCGCTGGTCGTGTTCGCGGGTGCCTGGTTCATCGGCCGGGCTCTGCGCCGCTGGCGCCTCGAGGCAGCAGCGCAGGGCCGACGCGCGAACCTGCTCGAGGGCGAGCGAGAGGAGAAGGCTCGGCTTGCCGTCGCCGAAGAACGCGCGCGCATCGCGCGAGAGCTGCACGACGTCGTGGCGCACGCCGTCAGCGTCATCGTGATTCAGGCTCAAGGTGCCCAGCGGGAGCTCGAGCGCGATCAACCTTCCGTTCGCGAGGCGCTCGGCTCGATCGAGTCGACGGGGCGGCAGGCGCTTGTTGAGATGCGCCGGCTGCTCGGCATCTTGCGCGACAGCGACGAGGAGCTGGCGCTGGCGCCGCAGCCGAGCCTGAGGCATCTCGACGGGTTGGTCGAGGATGTGCGCGAGGCCGGTCTGCCCGTCGAGCTGCGGATCGAGGGCGACGCCGGACCGCTGCCTCCGGGCGTCGACGTCTCCGCTTACCGCATCGTCCAGGAGGCTCTGACGAACACGCTCAAGCACGCTGGCCCGGCACGCGCCCGCGTCGTCGTGCGCTACGCCGGCGACGAACTCGAGCTCGAGATCTCCGACGATGGTCGTGCAGGAGGAAAAGGCGGCGATGGTCACGGTCTCGTCGGTATGAGCGAGCGGGTCGCCGTGGTCGGAGGCTTCCTCGAGAGCGGCACGCAACCGGAAGGCGGCTTCCTCGTGCGGGCGCGGCTCCCGCTCGACTCCGCCCATATATGAGCGTCCGCGTCCTCATCGCCGACGACCAAGAACTCGTGCGCACGGGCTTCCGGATGATCCTCAAAGCAGAACCGGACATCGAAGTCGTCGGGGAGGCGGCCGACGGTGCCGAGGCCGTCGAGCTCGCCCGGACGCTCCGAGCCGACGTCGTCTTGATGGACATCCGCATGCCGGTCGTGGACGGACTCGAGGCGACGCGCCGGCTCCAAGCGGCGTCTGTCGAGACGCGAGTGCTGATTCTGACGACCTTTGACCTCAACGAGTACGTCTACGAGGCGTTGCGAGCCGGCGCGAGCGGTTTCCTGCTGAAGGATGCGCCCGCCGCGCAGCTCGTCACCGCGGTCCATGTCGTCGCCGGTGGCGAGGCGCTCCTCGCGCCATCCATCACCCGTCGGTTGATCGCCGAGTACGCGCGCCGCCCGCCACTCAGCGCCAAGCCGGACCGGATGCAGGAGCTGACCGCGCGCGAGCTCGAGGTGCTGCGGCTCGTCGCGCGCGGGCTCTCGAACGCGGAGATCGCGAAAGAGCTCTTCGTGAGCGACGCCACTGTGAAGACGCACGTGGCCCGAGTCCTGATGAAGCTCGGCCTCCGAGATCGCGTCCAGGCTGTGGTAGCCGCGTACGAGTCGGGACTCGTCCAGCCAGGAGCCGGGTAACGACTCTCGCGCCGATCGGAACCCCAAAGTACGGCTGTGGCGCGCGGCCCCAGCTCCGCCGGCGTATCGCCGACGCTTGCCTCACGGTAGACCTCGACCGAGACACCCACCAGAAACACGTGGAATGTCTCGCCTGGACGCTGACCGCCGCGAACCGCAACGACGTTGCAAACCGCTGCAGTGCTCGACCGGGTGCCACCGGTTCGCGGCCGCCACGGCCGGCCGTGCAGACGACTGCACTCGCTGCTCGCCTGACCGCGGCTACGACCACGACAAATACCGCCGCCTCGTTTGGAGCCGCGGCATCAAGCCGATCATCGCGCGCCGCCAGACCAACCACGCTCCGGTGCGAGCGCGACTTGAACGGGCTGCGTTCGAGGAGTTGAATTCCGTGTGCGCCGCGACTCGACCGGCGAGGGAGGGGGCACGAACCTCGAGATGCGCTCGATCGGGAATCGCCACGTCATGCGGGCGGCGCTCGGCACGCAGCTGCGTCACTCTGTCGCGGTGCCCGAGCGGTCGTTCGCGGCGCGATGAGTGGGAACGGCTACGACGTCTTCCTCTCGCATTCGAGTGCCGACAAGCCGAGCGTGGAGCGGGTCGGCGAGAGGCTCAAGCGCGTGGGGGTTAAGTCCGAGAGCCGTTGCGAGGCGGTCTGTAGTCGCCGGCGGGCGCCCGCTCAGAATTGCCAAGCACATCACCACTTGTCGGCACCGATTGGCGGCGCCGCCCAGCGCTTCTGCTGCTGACGCAACCGTTCGGCGGCCTCCCGCGCCTTGCGCCTGCGGTCTGCCTCGGCGAGGAACCAGTCGGCCGTCGGGACGAGGACGCCAGCGAACATGTAGACGTCGTCGCGATCGAACGACCAGACGTCGTCGCCCACGTAGTGACCGACGGACCAGCCCTGCCGGAGCACGGTGTTAAAGGCCTTCTGGCGGAGCCTGTCCGCCTGTTCCTTGGAATGCCGCTCGCCGAAGAGAAATCCGCGGACGAGACCCTCGTTGAAGGCGTTCTCCGCGACGCCGGCCGTGCCGAGGATCTCGGTGATCACGTCCCGGCTAACGACGGTGTGCCCGAACTGCTTGGCCCACTCCCACCTGGGGATCACGAGGTACGCCGCCAGACCGACGGCGACCCCGTTCTGCAAGTTGCGCTCACGAATCGTTTCGCGTGCTTCGGCATACGAGCCGAAGAAGTCGACCATCAGGCCGATCGCGTCGAGGGGGCTGGGAACTAGTCCCTCGAGGATTTCGACGCCGAACTTCCCGACCAGCCGCGTCCACAGGCGGCCGCTTTTGGCGGCGACCTTCTCGGCCTCCTTTGCCGCGACCTTCTCGGCCTCCGTTACGACGGCCTTCTCCGTCTCCTTGACCGCTTTTCCGGCCTGCCCGCCTGCCGGGGCCTTCGGCTTGTATGGCTTGTCGGGGTTGTAGGGGTCGGGCGTGTAGTTGGGGCCTTTCTTCGACGGATGCCCTTGCGGCGGACCCGCCGCCGGGTCCCAGTGCGGTTTGCGCCCCGGCGGGTCGTGCAGGGGATCGTGGGGCCGCGGTCCGGTCGCTGGGCTGGGCGGCTTGAGCGGCTTATCCGAGACGGGAAGGTGCGGCTTCGGCGCGGCCTTCTGGACCGGGATCCCCTTCTTGACCAGGAACTCCTCGAACTCGGCCTGGCTCTTGAACGCCACCAGACGGCCGCGGTCGAAATAGACGTTGGTCACCTTCGCGCCCGACGCCGACTTTTCGACGAACGCGGTGAACTCGCTCAGGTTCTTCGAGCCGATGCGGAAGAAGTTCTCTCCGTGGACATGCTCGATTGTCCCCGGAGGTAGGTGCAGGTTGCCCATGCCCTTCTTGGTGATGCGAACCTGCGCCCCTTCCGCGCCCTCGAACAGCGGGACGTAGACCTTTTGGCCCTTGGTGAGGGCGTTGAGCTTGTCGCCCTTGAGTTCCGGGAAGATCAGCTGCTTCGTGTCCGGGGTCCGGAAGACGATATCGAAGCGGCCTTCGATGACTGCCACGCCGTTGGCATCCAGCAGTTCGAAAGTCACCTCGCGGGCGTAAGCGATTCCCTTGTCCTCCAGCAGCTTGCGCACCGCTGGCGAGACGACGGTCGTTTCCACGCCGCCTTTGACTGCCGGCACGCGCGCCAGCTGTGTCATCGCGCGATTGCCGGCGCTTCGCTGCAGCGACAACACGCGCGCGAAGCGGCCTTGCGGCAACGCTCCGCGCTCCATCCTGGTCGATGATGCGCCCGGCTGGGTCATCGTGACGCGCTCGTGCATCTCGGCCGACGTTAGTCAGCCGGCAAGCAGGGGTCAACTTCCGAGCGTGCGACAGCTCGCCGCGTCAGCTCCACCGACGTTGGCTCTGACTCCGCCTTCGCCTCCCCGCCAGACCTCGCCGTCTACGCACTGCCGCCACCGGCTTCTTGCGCAGAGTGGCCGGCACCTGCAATGCGATCGGGCAGCGTGTGGATCGTCAAGCGCTGGTCGGCGCGTCTACGTCGGTCAGGTGTAGGCGCGTCGCTGGGAGTTTCGGACCTAAATCGCACGATCGAACCCCTCCTGCCATCGAAGTCTGAGGTGGACGAGGGTCGGGGTCGTCGTCCAGGGCCGCAGTACCTCGCCCGCCTCACCGCCGAGGACCGACGGCAGGCGCTGGGCGCTGGTGGCTCGCGCCGGCCGTGGGAAGTCGAAAAAGGGAGCACGTGCGACGACACCATTCACGACCACTCCTTTCTCGCCCGCCCGTGCATCGGGTCGGAGCTGGCGTATGGGTCCTCCCGCGGGATTGTCGACTGCATGATTGACCCATTTTGTCGTCTCTGTAGACAACGAAGTTGCAGGGGTACACCGGAAGGTGTTTCGCGTGCGTCGTAGCGGAGGTTGAGCTAGCGCAATGTTGCGGACGGTGCGGTTCGACCGTCTTTCGAGCCGCCATCTGCGACCAGTTGCTCACGCACGGCAGCTACTGCCCGGCGCGGTCCTTGGGGCGCGACCTTGGGAGTAGCGATGTGCTGTGACGCCTCGGATCCGCTCGCGTTACATCGGGTCTTCTTGCGTGTGTTGGCGCGGGTCAACAACCGATTTCGGCGGCGGCTTGCTGTCGCCGGGCCTCGGTGCCCACGCATCCCCATTTGCAGGCCTTTTAGAGTGGGCCGTGAAGGATTCGAACCTTCGACCTTGGGATTAAGAGTGGATCCTGGCGTCTTCCGGCCGCGCGGGATGGCTGGACGGAGCGCGCAGTTGAGCCAAATCAATTCGGACCGTATGGGGTGTTCTCGTGTGGCCTTGTTGACCGTCTGTTGACCCATCCTGCTGTCCATGTAGACAACGACCTCCGGTGGTATCGAGCGCTCAAGTGTTGTCGCGCCCGTCGACGAACGGCGCGGACGATGCCGCCCGGCATGCGCGGCTCGCGTCCCGTCAGAGCGGCAGCCCGAGGTACTTCTGAAGCAGTGGGGCGATCGTCTCCGGCCGGTTGATGTGCTTGCCCGTCTCGTCGTCAAAGAAGGCGTCCCACACCGTCTCCCAGAACTCCTTGCCGCGGCGCCTGACCCCCGGCGGGCCCTGCGCGCGCGCGATGAGTTTGCGCAGCCGCCTGCCCTCTCCGGGACCGTGGACGAAGTCGATCAGCCCCTCCTGGAACAGATGCGTGAACCGTCCGTGGGGGTCGCCCGCGTCGAACCCGAGATCGATGAACGGCGGGTCCTTCAGCAGGACGCTTCGCTCCAGGCTCCCCTTGAGCATGGTCGGGGTCGTCGCGCCGCTGACGTACTCCTGCAGCGCGCGCCGGGGCGTGATCCGGCGCTCGGCGGCCCTTCGGTAGATGAAGGCGGCGAACTCGGCTTCCTTGTCGGGATTGCGGAGGGTCGCGTAGTAGGAGTCGAGGATCTTCATGAGCTGCCAGTTCGTCGACGTGTCCGGGGCCTGCGCGAGGACCTGCCGCACCCACACCATGTCGGGGTTCTGGTTCGCCAGGCCGTGGAGGTGCTGCCTCAGCTCCGCGGCGAGGTCGTCCTGGAGCTTCTTGGCGTCGGTGTACGAGACGGCGGCCATGCCGGCCGGCAACTCGGGATCCCGCGGCGGGGGCCTCAGGGCGCGCGCAGCCTGCCGGTTCGCCGCCTCCGCCTCGGCCAGTGCTTCCTCCCCGAGCTTCTTCACCCTCGCCGGCGACCTCTCGCCCAGCCGGTTGAGCTCCTCCACGAACGCGTCGACGTTCTTGCCTTCCTTCACGAGAGCCTTGATCTTGCGCGCGGTGTTGAACGCATGGATGAGCGGGATCGCCTCGAGCCCGAGCGACACGAGGCTGACCGCGAAGCCGGTCAGCGACGGCTCCTCCGTCGAGAGCGACCGGGCGAGGTCGAGATCGGTGTTCGCCAGCGACTTGTGGACGTCGTACTCGCGCCATGCCGCTGCCGCCGAGTAGACGGCGAAGCCGGCGCCCGCCGCCCCGAGTGGGATGGCCAGCGACGTGCCGCCCGACGGGATCAGCGTGACGATCGCCAGCGCGACCGCCGCGACCTTGACCCATGTCGGTTCCGTGTCGGCGGCCTCGTCGACGAGGTCCTGGACGATCCCGGCCCGCAGCGAGCCGTCCGGGATGAACATGTTGGCCCTGGTGAGCGCGACGACGGGCGCCAGGGCGAGCGGTGAGATCCCATGGTTGGCGGGACCGATCTTGACCAGGTACTTGACCTTGATGATGTCGGCGATCTTGGGCAGGACCTGCAGCACGACGGCCTTCATCTCGTCCTGCACAGGGTCCATGCCGAGCGTTCCGAGATCGACCTTCTCGATGTCCCCGCCGCGGCGGTAGGCCGCGAGGATGGGGTGCTCTCGCTCGGCCTCGATCCAGTAGCGCATCAGGTTGGCCTGCTCCTGCGCCAGGCGCTCCTTGGCCTCCTTGACGCGGTCCCACGCAGGCCCTTCGCCGCTGATCGGCGCGTTGTTGACGGCGATGTTCGCTGCCTTTTTCGCGTGGGCGACGAGCAACTGCTGGTTCTTGAGGTTCTTGACCTCGCGCGCCAGATCCCGGCGGTGGCCCTCGTGCTCAGCCGTGTCGACATCCTTCTCCTTGCCCGCCACGCGGACCACGCGGTCGGCCTCCGCGTCGAGCGACCCGCCCTTGTACACCCGCTCGGCGGCGAACAGCGCCGTGTCGCCGGGGAGCCCGTAGGACCTCAGGACCCGGCCCATCGCCTTGAGGCTGTCGTCCAGCATGCGGTCGGCGGTCAACCGCGCCTGGCTCGTGAACTCTTTGCCGAAGGTCTCGGCCTGCTTCTCGAAGAACTCGATGTCCGGCTCGACCTCCTTCGTGTGCGTGAAGGAGGCGAGCGCCTTCTTGAAGGACCCGCCGGTCTGCTTCTTGAACTTTGGGTCGGTGAGCCCCTCCTGGATGAGCGTGCGCACATAGAGCCGCCGCGCGGTTGCGCTGCTCTCGGACTTCAGGCTGAGGGGAGCGATCCTGCGGCGGGAGGCGAGGAACTCGGCAGCCTCCAGCCTCAGCTCCTGACCGGGCTGGTCCTTGCCGCCGCCCGGCGACACCGCAGCCGCCGCCGCCTCCTCGCGGGCCTTGCGCAAGGCGGCATCGTCGAGCTTGTCGAGCGTGTCGATCAACTCCGCCAGCCGCCGGTTCTCCGGGGTGGCCCGCTTCATCGCCTCCGCCGGCGGCGGCGGCGGCGGCGGGCTCATGAGGTAGACGGTGACCGACTTGGGCTTACGGCTCAGCGTCTTGGCCAAGCGCGCCAGTTGTCGGTTGCCCAGTCCCTCGGGCAGGCCAAGCAGGGCCGGACGCGGGCCCGACCGGGGCTCGTCCGTGGCCGGTCGGCCCGGTCCCTTTTCGGGCCGGTGAGGCACTCCGTCGGCGCGTGCTCGCGTCATTCGCTGCCGATCATCTCGACCTGCCGCTCACCGTTCCCGGCCGTTGGGACGGCAGTGAATCCTCGAGCGGAACCGAATCAGGCAAGGCGACCCCTCCGAACTGGCGGCTTCCGTGATTAGAGCGCGCCCAGACGTCCACTGCAACCTCCGGAGGGCAATTGTCCGACGCAAGCGCCGCCGGTCAACGCCAGTGCGCAGGGATGCCATGAAGAAGCGACGATCATCGGTCGCGGGGTACCTTCGAACGGCGACCTGGGGATTGAAGATGTGCCGTGACGGGCTCGGAGTGGCGCGTGCTGGTCTTCTCGGGTGTGCTGGCACCGGCGCGTCTCTGAGCCTCAGGCGTTTGCGGCGTGGTCGAGGAAGTAAGCCCAGTTGTCGACGTTGTGGATGTCGCCGCCGGGACACGCATTCTTGGGATCGTACGGCTGCGGGCAGACCGGGTCATCGCCGCGCTGCGTTTCGCAGTTGGGCGGGTGCTCGTACTCCTGGCCGGGCGGCGGGTCATCGATCCCAACGACATGCCCGGCCTCATGCAGCCATGTCCTGATGAGCTCTCCGATCGAGTGCGACGGGTCGAAGAAAAACGGGCAGATCGTGATCGTGTCCACCGTGTGCGTCCTGTGCTCAACGTCGGCGTCGGCGAGGATCGCGGCGCCCTCACGCCGTCCATTCCGCTCGATCGTGCAGAGCACATTGGCGCAGGTTCCCCGTTCAAAGGGCGTGCTCATGAGTGCCTCGTGAATACGGTGCGCCGTATTCGCGAGTTCGTCTTGGTTCGGCGAGTCCTCGTGCAAGAACCTCGACGCAAGCGTGTTCATATATCGGTCGCCTCGGCTGAGGTTGAGCGCTGCCTGCGACGCCTTCCTCCGGGCAGCGTAGAGGCTTGCGAGCACCAGCCTCCGCTCGTGAGGCGTGAACCCAACCACCGCAGGGCCTGTGAAAAGCTCGTCACCGCCGATACACAGAGCAGCAAAGTGGGCAGCCCGCTCGGCTTCGCTCATCCGCGGTGCCTGCGCATCGCACGTGGAACCCACCGATTGACCTTTGACACGACGGGCGACGACGGCGTTACGAAGGCTCCGCGTGAACGCGCTCGCCGACCTCTGTGACTCGCTTACACGCGCCGTATTCCGAAACGACCGGGAGAGAACGCGATGGGGCGGGTGATGCGGGCCGCCCGCCCGCAGCGCTGCTTCGCGCGCTTCGTCGTCTTCTCGTGTGCATGCGCCTCCACAGGAGCAGCCGCCTGTGCCGCAGCGCTGAAGCAGCGATACCACCTCGGCGTTGCCCACCGCTCGCTGAAGCGCGAGCACCGCGTCCGCATTCCGCGCCGAAAGCGCACACGCGGAACCTCGCCCATGCCGACTCGGGGCATGAAGGTCGGAAACCGGAACGCTAAGCCGGCGAGTACTAAACACGTCTTGTGCGGTTAGCCGAGGCGCCTGCATCCGACCTCCCTGTCGAGGCAATTGTGGAGGCGCCTGTCGGCCATTTCAAGGCCCGAGCTTCAGGCCGGTCCGGTCAACGAGTGTGCCGCCCTGGAGGACCGCGAGCACGGGATCGCCGACTTCCGGTTCTATTTGTCACCAAGACAACCGCGCCCGCGGTCGTCAAGTTGACCTCTTCGGCCGGCGACTCCGCAACCGTCAGCAGCTCGCTGGTCGTCGCCTGGACGAGGCCCTTAGCCGCCGGCTGATCGAGTGACGAGTCTACGAGCCGCCGCTGCGGATCGGCGTTCGGCGGGTGTCGCCGCCGGCGCGTATCGGTGTGCCGTGGCCGTCGCCTCCGGCGCGGATCGGCCGCTGTGGAGCCACCGGGATCGAGGTCGCGAACACCTGCCGCCGCGGCACGTCTTTCTCCATGATCCGCTCGAGCGGATCCGGCGGTGGCACCAGCCGCCCGTCGGTTCGTTTCGTGTCGACGTAGCAGCCGAGGAAGCTCATGCCCTGGTAGAGATAGACCGGGCCGCCAGGCACCCACTCGCTCCCGCTTTCCTTCTCAAAGCTAATCGAGTAGATGACCACGAGGTACGTCTGTCTGCTCGGACGGGTTTCGGGCTTGAAGCGCCAGCGGTGCTCCAGGAACTGCATCGTCCGCAGGACGTGCGGAACGACCTCGAGCTTCCAGCCGCGGCGGATGTTCTCGCGCTCCTGCTTGGCGAGGAGGTGCCCCATGTAGAGCAGGATCCCGGTCAGGGCCAGGCTCGCCCCGTTCGCCACGATCGCGTTCCCGACACCGGAAGTGGGTTTGGCTGATGCAGGCTCCGCCACCGCCGGCTCGGCCGGCGCCACCACGGGCTCGACCACCGTTGGCCTGGCCGGCGCTGCGGCCGCCTCGCCGGCCAGCGGGACAGGGACCATGTTCGCTCTGAACTGCGCCTGCAGCTCCGGATTCCGGATGCATATCTGCGTGGCGCCGCGTACAAACTCGGGGCCGATCACGGCATCGAAGTCCGCGAGGGTGAGCTTGTTCTCGGCCAGAAACGCGCGAAAGAACGACCAGTAGTTCTCGTTCGCCATCTCGATGAGCGACCGCTGTGTCGGCCCGCCAGGAAAGGCCGGTCTACGCATGAACTCAGTCCAGCGCGCGTCCTTCGTCAGGTCGAGGACCCGGCCTAGTGCGCCACGCTCAAGGTCGATCTTGAACAGCTGCGGCGTAGTCTTCTCGCCCGCACGAAGGGCTGCGTAGCGGCGCGCCACCGCTTCCTCGTTCGTCAGGTACAGGCCGTCTCCGAAATCGTGCACGGCGCCGCCCGGGCTCGAGGGTGCGACGCCCTCCCCCGCACCACGCCACCACGTTTCGCGCGCGAGCTTGCGTCCATGCTGTGACGCCGCGACCAGGCGCACGACGGCTCGGTTGCCCGCCGTCTCCTGGAGCGCCCGCACCGCGTTCGTGCCGGCGCGGGCCAACAAACGACGAGGGCCTGCGCCGCCGACGATCGCCGGGTCCAACCCACTGTGGACCACGCCGCGCTCGCGCCTCGCCGCGGCTTCGACGGCCGACGTGGCCTCGCGAGGCTGTTCACGTTCTCGCAACGCGAACGAGCGTACCCCCCTTCTCTGGGACGGTCAATCTGGCGTCTCCGACGGCGTGCGCGCTGTCCCCGCGGGTGCTCAAGCGCGTCGAGCCGACGGGCCGGCACGGGGCACCCGCGCGTCGAGACGCGCCCGCCTGACCTGCTCGTGCCGGGAGCGGGCTCAGCCCGAGGCCAAGCGAGAACCCGAAGACGAGCGCGACCGGCGTTACTCAGCGCGCACAGACCGGCCAGCGTCGACGCGAGATCGCGTCAGCGCGACGCCGACAACAAAGGTCGACGTGGACGGCCGTCCCTTTGAGGAGCGACCTTGGGATTGAAGATGCGCTCTTCCGTTTCGGGCGGGCTCGCGCTGGATCGAGCCCTCTCGGGCACTCTGGTGCGGGTCAACAACCAAATGTTGATCGACCGCGGAATCCGGTCACATTTCAGCACACCGAATATGGCCATTTGCAGGCAAATCGCGATGGGCCGTGAAGATTCGCACCTTCGACCTTGGGATTAAGAGAAGTCCTCGCAGTTTCGGCTGGCTTCGTTCGGTTTGGATCATGGGGTTTTCCGCTCGCTATACGGGCTTCAGTTTCGGTGCATCTCGGTGGGGTCTGTTGCCTCGATGTTGCCCGCATCGGGCGGTCTCTGGAGTCTGGCCATCGCTTCGCGTTACCCGGTTCAGGACGAGCTCGTCGACTGTGTTGAAGAGCGGAAGCACCTGAGATGAACGCGGTCCGATTCCCGCTCGCGGAGACGGCTTCACGAGGCAAGCGTCGACGGACCCTGTTGGGCAGTGGGGCGCCTGGATCCTTGCCAGGCGCCCCATTCGAGCTCAGCCCCAGGACTCGAAGACCTGCCAGGCGTCGGTGAACGTCGCGCCCGCCACGTCGCCGCCAATACACCAGTCCTCGCCGCTGTCGGGCGGTGCGCAGGCGCCCTCCGGAGAGGCACCCCCTTGCCGGTAGGCGTAATGGATCGCGCTCGCGAGTCGCGCGGCGATCGCCTGTTTCGCCGCCTCGAACTCAGGTCCCGGCAGGGGACCCCGTTCTGACGTTGCGTTGTTCGCCGGCTGCCACGAGAAGCCCAGCCGGCCAGCGGGGGCTCCTTGCGGATGGCTACCGGAAAAATGGCGTACGGCGTAGACCTGCTCCGAAACGAAGTGGAGCATCTCGTCGAGGGAGAGCTCCAGCGTCCAACCGTGCCCGGCCGAGAACGGTGGATTGAAGGACTCCGGCGCCTTGGCGTTCCAGGTTGCGCTTCCCAGCGAGAGGTACGCACGGCTCAGGAACTTGCGTACTCCGTCGAGTTCGGGCGGCCCTGCTTCGGCAAGGTTGAGGAAGTGCTCCATGTACTGCGTCAGGTGCTCCGTTCGCTCGTGCCGCGAGCTGCCGGCAACGCCCCAGAAGCGTCCATCGGGGTACGTCTCCTTGGCGAGGAAACGGATCTTCGGCCCGACGTCCTGCCAGAAGGATGCGTCCTCGAGCCAGCTCTTCGTGTCCTCTTTGTACTGCGCGACGTTGGGGATGTTCTGGTGGGTATAGACGATCCCGATCTCGACGATCCCGGTCGCAGGAGCCAGCGTCCCACCGCCGTCGTAGAGTCC
>WNGE01001666.1_pt1 | contig 27941 bp, 29 predicted proteins | sample 5400651 | NCBI WGS metagenome assembly WNGE01 (sample SAMN13153370, study PRJNA577476) | soil metagenome | isolation source: 60 cm soil or saprolite under grassland replicate 2 | place: USA:California | collected 2016-06-15 | reverse complement strand
TGTCTGGCGCAATGCCGCGGCGGGCAATCTCTTCGGGTGGGAAGTCGCGCGCGCCCTCGAGCTGGTGGTGGTCCTGATGGGCGCGGTGGCGGTGCCCGGCGGTACCGCGCCCAGCGCGTGGAACAAGGCGGTGCCCGCGCCGCCCATGATGCCCCCGCCCGCCAAGGTATGGAGTGAGCTCCTCCTCCCGCGCGAGTATCCGCTGGCTTTCTTCGAGATGAGCTTCCTCCTTCCCCATTTCCTGAAGGAAGGCCGCGGCAAGCTCGCCATGTACTTCACCCGCGTCTACAACCCGGTGTGGACCAATCCCGACGGCATGTCATGGATCGAGATGCTGACGGACGAGTCCACGGTGGAGCGGCACGCCTGCCTCACGCCCATCTGGAGCGAGACGGCATGGTTCTCCGACTACGTACTGCCCATGGGGCATGCCTCCGAGCGCCACGACCTCATGAGTCAGGAGACGCATGCCGCGCGCTGGATCGGCTTCCGCCAGCCCGTGCTCCGCGTGGCCCTCGAGCGCGAGGGCCGGACCTTCGACCTCACCTGGCAGGCGCACGAGGCGGTGGGGCTGGGCCAGGTGTGGGAGGAGGACGAGTTCTGGATCGAGCTCTCGTGGAGAATCGATCCCGACGGCTCCCTCGGGATCCGCAAGTACTTCGAATCGCCGTACCGGGCCGGGGAGAAGCTGCGCATCGAGGAGCTCTACCGTTGGATCTTCGAGCACAGCGTGCCCGGACTGCCCGAGGCCGCCGCGCGCCAGCAATTGACGCCGCTCGAGTACATGCGTACCTACGGCGCCTTCCTCGTCGAGGATCAGGTCTATCGCACCCACGAGACCCCGCTCTCTCCCAAGGAGCGCGAGGGCGTGGCCGTGGATCCCGTCACGCGCGTGGCCGCGAAGAGCGGCGCGTCGGTCGGGGTCGAGGTGGACGGCGCGGTGCGGACGGGCTTCCCCACGCCCTCGCGGAAGCTCGAGTTCTATTCGAAGACCCTCAAGGACTGGAAGTGGCCCGAGCACTCGGTGCCCACCTATGGGCGGAGTCACGTGCACTGGTCCGCCATCGATCGAACGAGGGGAGAGATGCTCCTCCTGCCCACGTTCCGGCTCCCCACCCTCATCCATTCGCGCTCGGGCAATGCCAAGTGGCTCTACGAGATCTCGCACAAGAATCCGCTCTGGCTCCACCCCGAGGACGCAGGACGGCTCGGGGTCAGCACGGGCGATCTGCTCAAGGTCGAGACGGAGATCGGCCATTTCGTGGACAGGGTGTGGGTCACGGAATCGATCCGGCCCGGCGTGGTCGCCTGCTCCCACCACCTCGGCCGGTGGCGGCTTCAGGAGGAAATGGGTGGCGAGCGATGGTCCACCGCCCTCGTGGACATCCAGCACCTGGAAGACGGTCGGTGGCGCCTTCGGCACATTCACGGGATCAAGCCCTTCGCGAGCGACGATCCGGATTCGGCGCGCGTATGGTGGGAGGATCCGGGCGTCCACCAGAATCTGACCTTCCCCGTCCACCCCGACCCGGTCAGCGGGCAGCACTGCTGGCATCAGAAGGTGCGGGTGGTCCGCCCCGAGGCCGGAGACCGCTACGGCGACGTCGTCGTTGACACCAAGCGGTCACATCAGGTCTACCGTGAGTGGCTCGCCATGACCCGGCCCGCGCCGGGACCGGGTGGACTCCGGCGGCCCCTCTGGCTGCCGCGCGCCTTCAAGCCAGACCCCTCGACCTACCTGCTCGATCCCTGACGCTTGGCCTCCATCCCGAGGCGCGGCATGATGGAGTCATGCCAGATGTGGGTCTGACCAGACGAGAGGTGCTCACGGCGGTGGCCGCGGTCGGCATGGCCTCGGCGTGGTTTCCGCGCGCGACGGCCGCCCAGGGCTCGCTTGCCAACCTCGCCCCGGAAGAACCGGTGGACAAGACCATGCAGCGGCTCTTCGGAGGCAGATCCATTCGGGACGGCGCGTCCGTGATCAATCTCGAGCTGCCTCTCATCGCCGAGGACGGCGGCAATGTGGCGATGTCGGTGGAGGTCAAGTCACCCATGACGCCGCAGAGCTACGTCAAGGCCATCTACATCCTCTCGGACAAGAACCCGCGCCCGCTCAACGGCAAGTTCGCCCTCACTCCGGCCTCCGGCCAGGCGTATGTCGCCACCAGCCTCCGTCTGGCCGACACCGGCGACGTGCGCGCGGTGGCCGAGATGCAGGACGGCGCGCTCTTCATGGTCAAGCGGACGGTGCGCGTGGTGGTGGCGGGGTGCGCGATATGAGCACCCTGGGCGAGGTGAAGATCCGGGTGCCGGGGTCGATCGCGCGCGGGTCGGTGGCGCGGGCCCGCGCGCTGGTCATCCATCCCAACGAGCGCGTGGAGCGGAAAGACGGCAAGCCCGTGGACAGGAACTATCGCTTCGTCAACCGTGTGGTCGTGAGCTATGCCGGCCGCGACATCGCCGAGTTCGACACCTCGACATCGATCGGGGAGAATCCGTCCTTCGGCTTTGCCTTCCGCGCGACGGAGCCGGGCCTTGTCAAGGTCACCTTCTTCGACACGCATGGTGGCCGGTTCGAGGGGGCCGCCGAGGTCAAGCTGGCGTGAGACGCCGGCAGTTCGCGGCGTTCCTGCCGCTCCTGCCATGGCTGTTTCTGCTATCGTCGATCGGCGCGTTCCCGCGCCCTGGACGCGACCACAAGCTGATCGGGCGAGTCCAGGGGACCCGCGGATGGGACGAGAGCCCCACCTTTGAGCTCATCGACTATCTGGTGAAGGCGCCCGCTCGCTGATCTTCGTCTGGCGCGTTGCGTCCGGTCCCGGCCCGGCGCTATAGTCTCGCCGGAGCGCACCATCGACATCCTCGAGACAGATCTCCTGATCCTGGGCGCGGGCGGCGCCGGGCTGTGCGCGGCCCTGCACGCCGCCGACCGCGCGCCTCACCTCTCCGTGACCGTCGTGGTCAAGGGCCTGCTCGGCCGCGCGGGCTGCACGCGCATGGTCCAGGGCGGCTACAACGCCGTCCTCGCCTCGCCCGATTCCATCGACGCCCACTTCCTCGACACGCTGGCGGGCGGGGGATGGATCAACGACCAGGAGCTGGTCTGGTCTCTGGTCACCGAAGCGCCGGGGCGGGTCCTGGAGCTGGAGAGCCGCTACGGCTGCTTCTTCGACCGCCATCCCGACGGGCGCATTCACCAGAAGCCATTCGCGGGACAGACCCACGACCGCACCATCCACAAGGGCGACCTCACCGGCATCGAGATCATGAACCGGCTGACCGAGCAGGTGTGGACCCGCCCGTCCATCCGGGCGCTCGAGGAGCACCGGGCGGTGGAGCTGCTCCTCGACGGGGGCGGGCGCGTGGGGGGAGCTCTCGTCCTCGACATCCGGCGAGGCGGATTCATGGTGGTGCGGAGTCGCGCCACCCTGCTCGCCATGGGCGGCGGGCCGACCATGTACAAAGTCATCGCCTGCTCCGCCGACAAGGCGGCCGACGGCATCGCCCTGGCCCTGCATGCGGGCGCACCCGTCAAAGACATGGAGATGGTGCAGTTCCATCCCACGGGCCTCGTGGTGCCCAACTCTCTCATGACGGGCGCGCTCCTCGAGGAAGGACTGCGGGGAGCGGGGGGCAGGCTGCTCAACGGCGCGGGGGCGCGCTTCATGACCCACTACGATCCCGAGCGCATGGAGCGCTCCACGCGCGATCTGGTGGCGCGCGCCTGCTTCACCGAAGTGCAGGAAGGGCGGGGAAGCCCGAACGGCGGCGTGTGGATCGACGTGTCGCATCTCGGAGCGCGCACCGTCGAGACGAATTTCCGTGGCATGGTCCGCCGCTGCCGTGACTTCGGCCGCGACCTGGCCCGCGAGCCCGTCGAGGTGGGCCCCACCGCCCACTTCATGATGGGCGGCGTGGTCATCGATCCGTCGTGCCGGACGGCCGTGGAGGGACTCTTCGTCGCGGGTGAAGATGCGGGCGGCATTCACGGCGCCAATCGATTGGGGGGTAACGGCGTGGCCGACTCCACCGTGTTCGGCGGCATCGCGGGCGACGTCATGGCGGACTGGGTGGTGGGCCGATCGCTGCCGCGGCTGGCCACGCCCGCGCTCGACACGGCCGCGGAGCGCTTCACCGCGCCGCTGGGCCGGCGCGAAGGCGAGAGTCTCTACGGCCTGCAGCAGCAGCTGCGCGAGGTCATGTGGGAGCACGTGGGGCTGATTCGTCATGCGTCGGGGCTCAAGGCGGCGCTCCGGGACATCGAAGAGATCGGGCAGCGAGCGCCCGCGGTGCTGGTGCCGGGCGGCACCGCCTACAATCTCGCCTGGCAAGACTGGATGAATCTGCAAAACCAGGTGGCGGCGGCCTGGCTCATCACCCGGAGCGCGCTCGAGCGCACGGAGAGCCGCGGCTCCCACTTCCGGCGCGACCATCCCGACGCGGGCCCGGATCTCTACAATGTTCTCGTGGCCTCCGACGAGACGGCGGGGCTGCGGGTGTGGACCGAGCCCGTGCGCCTCTCTCGGCTCTCCCCCCATGGCGTGAGCCAGCCGATCGGCGTGGACGCAGGCGACTAGGTTCCATGCGCGACCGGAAAACCCTCAGACGCCGTATGAATTCGGCCGAAGCGTGGCGGGATACCAAGGCGGGCATGTGGGCATGGCTGGTCCAGCGTGTGGCGGCCGTGGGCCTCCTCGCCGTGATCGCTCTGCACCTCAAGAATCCGTTTCTGCGCACGGTGCAGGCGGCCCTTCTGGGACTGGTGCTGCTGCACGGTGTCTTGGGCCTCCGCTCCATCCTCCTCGATTTCGGATTGCCCGCGCGCTGGCATCGCCTCCTCTTGTTGCTGGCTCTGCTCTGCGGTGGGGCGGCGTTCGCCCTCTTCTGGGGCTGGCGATGGTACTGAGAGTCTTTCGCTGGGCTCCCGGCATGCGCGAGCGCCTGCAGAAGTACTGGGTGCGGGCCCGCCAGGGCATGACCGTGCTCGACGCGCTCGTCGAGATACAACGTGGCTCGGATCCCACCCTCGCCTTCCGCTATGCGTGTCGCGTCGGCATGTGCGGCTCCTGCGGCATGGTCATCAATGGCCGCGAGCGCTGGGCCTGCCGGACGCTGCTCTCGCGGCTCCCCCGGGGGCCGGTGACCGTCCGTCCGCTCTACAACTTCCCGCTCATCCGCGACCTGGTGGTGGACATGGCGCCTATCAAGGACAAGATGCTCGCCACGCGGGCCGTCTTCGTTCCCGGCCGGCGCGCCACCGAGGACGGCGGCTTCGCTCAGATCGGATCGAACACGCGCGAGCGGCGCGCCGTCGACGGCGCCGTCGAGTGCATCGGCTGCGGCATGTGCGTGTCGGCCTGCACCATGGTCGGTCACGACCCGCGCTTTCCGGGGCCGGCCGCGCTCAATCGGGTCTTCACGCTCCAGCGCGACAGCCGGGATGGCGCCCACGCGGAGCGCGGGACGGCGCTCCTCTCCGAGGACATCCTCGCCCGCTGCCACGGCCAGGCGAACTGCACCGACGTGTGCCCGATGGAGATCTCGCCCACGGATTCGATCCTGGCCCTTCGCCGGCGGGCCGTCCTGCGCCTCTTCGGCGTGAGCCCGCGTTAGACTCAGGTTCCCGGCATGGGCGAGCAGCATCCCGACTGGGCCTCGCCGCCTGCCTTCCCTTGACCTCGGGGTATCGCTATGTTAGCGTTTCGTTTGGATATTCACCCGTCGCCTCCCGCCCTGGTGGGTGGGAGGCGATACGTGTGTGTAGGGTTGTCATTCCGGATACTTGGCGGTCAGGGAGGCCCACCATGGCGGTAGACCAGATCAAGCGCCTGTACGAATCCATGGCGGCCAAGCTGGACGAGGCGCGCAAGCGCTTCGGACGGCCGCTCACTCTCGCGGAAAAGATTCTCGTCTCGCATGCCGACAACTTCGCCGCGCAGGAATGGAGCCGGGGGAAGGCGCAGCTTCGCCTGCGCGTGGACCGTGTCGCTCTGCAGGACGCCACGGGGCAGATGGCCCTCCTGCAGTTCATGCAGGCGGGCAAGAAGCAGGTGGCGGTGCCGAGCACGGTGCACTGCGATCATTTGATTCGCGCGCAGAGCGGAGCGTCGGACGACATGAAGCGCGCGGTCACGGAGAACAACGAAGTCTACAGCTTCCTCCATTCCGCCTCGCGCAAGTACGGCATCGGCTTCTGGAAGCCCGGCGCCGGCATCATCCATCAGGTCATTCTCGAGAACTACGCCTTCCCCGGCGGCCTCATGATCGGCGCCGACTCCCACACGCCCAATGCGGGCGGCCTCGGCATGGTCGCCATCGGCGTGGGCGGGGCCGACTGCGGCGAGGCCATGGCGGGACTGGCGTGGGAAGTGCTCGATCCCAAGCTCATCGGGGTGAGGCTCACCGGCAAGCTCTCGGGGTGGACGTCGGCCAAGGATGTCATCACCTATCTGCTCGGGGTGCTCACGGTCAAGGGCGGCACCAACAAGATCGTGGAGTACTTCGGCCCCGGCGCCGAGTCGATCAGCGCCACGGGCAAGGGCACCATCTGCAATATGGGCGCGGAGCTCGGGGCCACCACGTCGCTCTTCCACTTCGACGATCGGATGGCCACCTATCTCGCCGCCACCGATCGCGGGGACATCGCGAAACTCGCCCAGCAATACCGTGAGCACCTCGTGGGTGATCACGAGGTGCTGGCCGATCCAAAGAAGTACTACGACGAGGTGGTGGAGATCGACCTCTCCGAGCTCGAGCCGCACATCGTCGGCCCGCATTCGCCCGACCGCGCCCGGCCTGTCTCGAAGCTCGCCGCCGAAGTGAAGAAGGAAGGCTGGCCTGCCCAGATCAAGGCCGCCCTCATCGGCTCCTGCACCAATTCCTCCTACGAGGACATGAAGCGCTCCGCTCACGTGGCCCTGCAGGCGCTCAAGGCGGGTCTCAAGGCCAAGACGCCCTTCCTCGTCACCCCGGGGTCCGAGCGCATCTATCAGACTATCAAGCGCGACGGCATCATGGAGACCTTCGAAAAGATCGGCGGCACGGTGCTCGCCAATGCCTGCGGCCCCTGCATCGGACAGTGGAAGCGCTCCGACGTCGGCAAGGAGGAGGCCAACACCATCGTCTCCTCTTTCAATCGCAACTTCCCCGGCCGGAACGACGGCAGCGCGGCCACCCTGTCCTTCCTGACGAGCCCGGAGATCGTGACCGCGCTCGTCTTCGCGGGCTCGCTCGAGTTCGATCCCGTGCACGGGACGATTCAGGGCCCCGACGGCAAAGCCTTCCGTTTCACCCCGCCCGAGTCCGAGGAGCTGCCGGTCAAGGGTTTCGCGAGGGGCGAGGAGGGGTTCGAGGCGCCCGCCGCCGACGGGGACGTCGTGCAGGTCGTGGTCTCGCCGACCAGCGAGCGCATCCAGCTCCTCCAGCCTTTCCCGCGCTGGGACGGCAAGGACTTCACGGAGCTGCCCGTGCTCGTCAAGACCAAGGGCAAGACGACCACGGACCACATCTCCCCGGCGGGGACGTGGCTCCTCGTGCGCGGCCACCTCGACAAGATCAGCGACAACATGTTCCTCGGCGCGAACAACGCCTTCACGGGTGAGGTGGGCAAGGGGACGAATCCCATCACGGGCGAGAAGGGGCAGAACTTCTCCAAGATGGCCCGGGAGCTCAAGGCCAAGGGCCTGTCGTGGGCCGTGGTGGGGGACGAGAACTACGGCGAGGGCTCGAGCCGCGAGCACGCCGCAATGTCGCCGCGTTATCTGGGCGGCAAGGTCGTCATCGTCCGGAGCTTCGCGCGGATCCACGAGACGAACTTGAAGAAGCAGGGCATCCTGCCCCTGACGTTCTCGAAGCCGACGGACTACGATCTCGTCGAGGAAGGGGACCGCCTCAGCGTCACGGGGCTCGCCGCGCTGACCCCGGGCAAGCCCGTGACGGTCGTCCTCACGAAGCCCGGCGGGAAGACAGTCACCATCCAGTGCCAGCACACCATGACCGACGAGCAGATCGGGTGGTTCAAGGCGGGCTCCGCCTTGAACGCCCTGACATAACCCCTCTGGAGGAGACCAGAACATGGCATCCCGCGTGAAGATCCCTGCCGGCGAGAAGATCACGATCAGCCACGGCAAGCTGCAGGTGCCCGATCATCCCGTCATCGCCTTCATCGAGGGAGACGGCACGGGCCCCGACATCTGGGCGGCCTCGGTGCGCGTCCTCGACGCCGCCGTCGAGCAGTCCTACCGCGGCAAGCGTAAGATCGCGTGGGCCGAGGTCTACGCCGGCGAGAAGGCGCACGCGGTGTATGGCAGCGATTGCCCGCCGAACCTGCTGCCGGACGAGACCATGGACGTGATCCGCGAATACCTGATCGCGATCAAGGGTCCGCTCACGACGCCCATCGGCGAGGGCTTCCGCTCCTTGAACGTGACGCTGCGCCAGGTGTTGGACCTGTACGTCTGCCTCAGGCCCGTTCGCTACCTCAAGGGCGTGCCCTCGCCGGTGAAGCACCCAGAGAAAATCGATATGGTCATCTTCCGGGAGAACACCGAGGACATCTACGCCGGCATCGAGTGGGAGCAGGGCACCCCCGAGGCCAAGAAGGTGGTCGACTTCCTCGTCAAGGAGATGAAGGTCACCAAGATCCGGTTCCCCAACACCTCGTCCATCGGCATCAAGCCCGTGTCGAAGGAGGGCTCGGAGCGGCTGATCCGCTCGGCCATGCGCTACGCGATCGAGAACAACCGCCGCAGCGTCACCTTGGTCCACAAGGGCAATATCCAGAAGTACACGGAAGGCATGTTCATGAAGTGGGGCTACGCGCTTGCCAAGCGCGAGTTCTCGGACAAGCTCGTGTCCTGGGACGACTGCGGCGGCAAGCCGCCGGCGGGGAAGATCCTCGTCAAGGACGCCATCACCGACGCTTTCCTCCAGCAGATCCTGACCCGCCCCGACGAGTTCGACGTCATTCCGTGCTGCAATCTGACCGGTGATCTCCTGTCGGACGCGACCGCCGCGCAGGTCGGAGGCCTCGGCATCGCGCCGGGAGCCAATATCAACTACGACACCGGCCACGCGCTGTTCGAGGCGACCCACGGCACGGCGCCCAAATACGCAAGCCAGGACAAAGTCAACCCCGGATCGGTCATTCTCTCCGGCGAGATGATGCTGCGGCACATGGGCTGGACGGAGGCGGCGGATCGGATCAATGCCGGGATCGAGAAGACCATCGCGAAGAAGATCGTGACCTACGACTTCGCCCGGCTCATGGAAGGCGCCAAGGAAGTGAAGTGCTCGGAGTTCGGCACGGCCATCATCGAAAGCATGAAGTCGCTCTGAGAGCGAGAGGATAGCGAACATGGCTCGCCCAAAGATCACCGTGGTCGGCGCCGGCAATGTCGGCGCCTCCGTCGCGCAATATACGGTTGAGCGCGAGCTCGGCGACGTGGTCCTCGTGGACGTCGTGGAGGGGATCCCGCAGGGCAAGGCGCTGGACCTCGCCCAGGCCGGGCCCGTGCACGGCTACGACGCGACCCTGGTGGGCACCAACGGCTACGAGGAGACGGCCAACTCGGACATCGTCGTCATCACGGCGGGGCTCGCGCGCAAGCCGGGCATGACCCGAGACGACCTGCTCTTCAAGAACGCGGAGATCGTGGGGGGCGTGGTCGAGCAGGTGGTGGCGCGCTCCAAGAGCGCCATCCTCATCCTCGTCACGAACCCACTCGACGCCATGGTGCAGCTGGCGTGGAAGAAGTCCGGCTTCCCGCCCCAGCGGGTCATCGGCATGGCGGGCATTCTCGACTCCGCCCGCTTCCGCACCTTCATCGCGCAGGAGCTCAAGGTCTCCGTGGAGAACGTGACGGCCTTCGTCCTGGGTGGCCACGGGGACACCATGGTCCCGCTCCCCCGGTACTCGACGGTGGCGGGCATCCCCATCACCGACCTCCTGCCCGCCGACAAGATCCAGGCGCTCGTCACCCGCACGGCCAACGGCGGCGCGGAGATCGTCGCGCTGCTCAAGAGCGGCAGCGCGTACTACGCTCCGGCCGCGTCGGCGGTGGAGATGATCGAGGCCATCCTGAAGGACAAGAAGAAGATCCTGCCCTGCGCCGCCTATCTCGACGGGCCATACGGCGTGAAGGGGCTTTATGTCGGCGTGCCGGTGAAGCTCGGCCGGAGCGGTGTCGAGCAGATCATCGAGATCAAGCTCACGGGCGACGAGCAGGCCGCCTTCGACAAGTCGGCCGGCGCCGTGCGCGAGCTCGTGGACAAGCTCAAGCTGTAGGGGAGGACGACATCATGGCGAAGTCCAAGGTCCGGAAGAAGACGTCCCGAGCGGCGCTGGCGCAGAAGAAGGCGGCGCCCCGCGTCAAGGCCATACCTGCCGGCTATCACACGCTCACCCCCGGTTTCTGCGTCCGCGGCGCCGCCCAGGCCATCGACTTCTACAAGCGGGCCTTCGGCGCCAAGGAGCGGATGCGGTTGATGAAGCCCGACGGCACCACGCTCGCGCATGCCGAGCTCATGATCGGCGATTCGCGGTTCATGCTGGGTGAAGAGGATGCCGCCATGGGCGCGCAGTCCGCCCAGAGCCTGGGCGGGTCGCCCGTCAATTTCTACATCTACGTCGGGAACGTGGATGCGGCGGTCGAGCGGGCGCTGGCGGCCGGCGGCAAGCCCCTGATGCCGGTGAGCGACATGTTCTGGGGCGACCGGATCGGCGGCGTCACGGATCCCTACGGCCAGAAGTGGACGCTGGCGACCCACAAGGAAAACGTCGCGCCGCGCGAGATGGCCAAGCGCGCGCAGGCCTTCTACGCGCAGGCCGTCGGCAAACCCTGACGAAGGGCTCATGCGCGACATCCACGCGAGCGCCATCACCGACGCGGTCAAGAAGCTCTGCATGGAGGCGAACTATTCGCTCGAGCCCGACATGCTCCGCGCCTTCGACCGGGCGCTCGGAGCGGAACGCTCGCCCGCGGGCAAGCAGGTGCTGCAGATCCTGAAGGACAATGCCCACCTCGCCCGCACCAAGAAGCTGCCCTACTGCCAGGATACCGGCACCGTGATCTGCTTCATCGAGCTGGGGCAGGAGATCCACGTCACGGGGGGCGCGCTGTCCGATGCCATCAACGAGGGCGTCCGGCAAGGCTATGCCGAGGGCTATCTCCGCGCGTCCATCGTCCGCTCACCGCTCGACCGCGTGAACACCGGCGACAATACGCCGGCCGTCATTCATCTGGAGATGGTGCCGGGCGCGGCGATGACGATACAGGTCATGGCCAAGGGCGGCGGGTGCGAGAACCGCTCCAAATACAGGATGCTCACGCCCGCCGACGGCGCCGAGGGCGTCAAGGGATGGATCCTCGAGTGCATCAGGACGGCGGGCCCCGATGCCTGCCCCCCGCTGATCGCCGGGGTCGGCGTGGGCGGCAACTTCGAGAAGGCGGCCATCCTGTCCAAGAAGGCCCTCTTCCGCGAGCTCGGGACGCCCAACCCGGACCCCGCCCTGGACGCGATAGAAAAGGAAGTTCTCGATCGCGCCAATCGGCTCGGCATCGGCCCGCAGGGCTATGGCGGCGACACCACGGCCTTCGGCGTCCACATGCTGAGCTATGCGTGCCACATCACGAGCCTGCCCGTGGCCGTCACCATCGAGTGCCACGCGCACCGGCACAAGGAAGCGACGCTGTGACGCGCGACATTCCCGGTGAGGGTGGAAGGGTGCGCGTATGTTCGCCCCTCACCCTGACCCTCTCCCCTGAGGGGAGAGGGGAGCGGAGACTGTGATCACCACTGCGCCGGACGGTGGCAAGGAGGTCAGGCCGCCGCTGAGCGATGCCGATATCGAGGCGCTGAAGGCCGGCGACCGGGTCCGCATCACGGGTGTTCTCTACACCGCGCGCGATGCCGCGCACGGGCGACTGATGCCGCTGATGGAAGCCGGCAAGCCGCTGCCCATCGACGTCAAGGGGCAGATCATCTACTACACGGGACCGTCGCCCGCGCGGCCGGGCCACGTCGTCGGGTCCATCGGGCCGACCACGGGCGGGCGTATGGACAAGTTCACGCCCAAGCTCCTGGCGCTCGGCCTGAAGGGGACGATAGGCAAGGGCGCGCGCTCGCAACCCGTCAAGGACGCGATGCGCGAGCACAAGGCGGTCTATTTCGGCGCCATCGGCGGCGCCGGGGCCGTGCTCGCGGCCTTCGTGAAGAAGCTCGAGGTCGTCGCCTACGAGGACTTGGGCACCGAGGCGATCCGCCGGCTCGAGGTCGAGGAGTTTCCGGCCATGGTCATCAACGACTGCCACGGTGGTGACCTCTACCAGGACGGCATGAAGCAATACGCGAGGGACTGACCGATGCTCAGACGGGCCTTCGGCAACCAGAGGGGAGAAGTCATCCCCGGCGCAACGCTGCGTACCGACGCGTGGTGGCTGCTGCCGGCTACCGTCGTCGTGGTGCTGGGCGGCTTCATCGTCTACTCCACGTGGGCGGCCCTCCAGAACGCCCACTACTTCGCCCCGCCGTACCTGTCGCCCTTCTATTCGCCCTGCATATCGAAGTCCTGCCTGCACTCGACCTTCGGGATCGGACTGCCGGACATCAGCCTGCCCATCATCGGCCTCGTCTCGCCGGCTTTTCTCATCCTCTGGGGTCCGGGGCTCTTCCGCCTCACCTGCTACTACTACCGCAAGGCCTACTACCGTTCCTTCTGGCTCGCGCCGGCAGCCTGCACGGTGCGCGACGCCCACGGACGCTATACCGGCGAGACGCGCTTCCCGTTGGTCCTCCAGAACCTGCACCGCTACGCCTGGTACGTCGCGGTGATCTTCGTCGTGCTGCTCACGTGGGACGCCATCCTGGCCTTCCGCTTCCCCAACGGCGTTGGCATCGGTGTCGGCACCATCGTCATGTGGATCAACGTGATCCTCCTCGCCGGCTATACGTTTTCCTGCCACTCGTGCCGGCACCTCTGCGGCGGGTCGGTCAACGTCTTCTCGAAGGCGCCGGCCCGCTACGGGCTCTGGCGCTTCATCACGCGCCTCAACGAGCGCCACCCGCTCTTCGCGTGGCTGTCGCTGTTGAGCGTGGGCCTGACCGACCTCTATATCCGGCTGGTCTCCATGGGCGTCATCCGCGACCTGAGGATTCTCTAATGGCGACGAACGAGAGCTACGAGACCCACGAGTACGACGTCCTCGTCATCGGGGCCGGCGGCGCGGGACTGCGCGCGGCCATCGAGGCCAGCGCCGCGGGCGTGAGGACGGCGCTCGTCTGCAAGTCCCTCCTCGGCAAGGCCCACACCGTCATGGCCGAGGGCGGCATCGCCGCGGCCATGGGCAATGTGTGGAAGGAGGACAACTGGCAGGTCCACTTCCGCGACACGATGCGCGGCGGTAAGATGCTCAATAACTGGCGCATGGCCCAGCTGCACGCCATGGAGTCGCCGGACCGCGTGCTCGAGCTGGAAGAGTGGGGCGCCCTCTTCGACCGCACCAAGGACGGCCTGATCAGCCAGCGCGACTTCGGCGGGCACAGATACGCGCGCCTGGCCCACGTCGGCGACCGGACCGGCCTCGAGCTGATCCGCACGCTCCAGCAGCACGCGGTGCACAAGGGCCTCGACGTGCACATGGAGTGCAATGTGCAGCGCCTTCTCAAGGACGGCGATCGCGTCTGCGGCGCCGTCGGCTATTGGCGGCCGAACGGCAAGCTCGTGGTCTTCAAGGCCAAGGCGGTCGTCCTCGCCACGGGCAGCGTCGGCAAGGCGTGGAAGTTCACGTCCAATTCCTGGGAGTCCACGGGCGACGGCATCACACTCGGCCTCGATGCCGGAGCCGAGCTGATCGACATGGAGTGCATCCAGTTCCACCCGACGGGGATGGTCTGGCCCACCAGCGTGCGCGGGATCCTCGTGACCGAGGGTGTCCGCGGCGACGGCGGCACCCTCAAGAACTCCGAGGGCGTGCGCTTCATGTTCAACTACATCCCCGAGTACTTCAAGGGCGAGACGGCGGACAACGAGGAGGAAGCGGACGCCTGGTACGAAGACAAGAAGAACCGGCGGACGCCGGATCTCCTGCCGCGCGACGAAGTCGCCAGAGCCATCAACGCAGAGGTCAAGGCGGGCCGGGGCAGCCCCCACGGCGGCGTCTTCCTCGACATCTGCACGCGCCGCTCGGCGGACTACATCCGCAAACGTCTGCCGTCCATGTACCACCAGTTCAAGGAGCTGGCCGACGTGGACATCACGAAGGAGCCCATGGAGGTCGGGCCGACCTGTCACTATCTGAACGGTGGTATCCGGGTCGACGCCGACACGACGGCCACGTGCGTGCCCGGCCTCTTCGCGGCGGGCGAGGTTGCGGGCGGCCTGCACGGCGCCAACCGGCTCGGCGGCAACTCGCTCTCCGACCTCATTGTGTTCGGCCGCCGCGCCGGGCTCTACGCCGCCGAGTACGTCAAGAACTTGAAGGGCGCGGCGGCTGTCGACGCCAGCCAGGCGCAGGCGTCGGTCCGCGAGCTCCTGTCGCCCTTCGAGCGGACGGGCGGGGAGAATCCCTACGCGATCCACGCGGACCTCCAGGACTGCATGCAGTCGCTGGTCGGCATCATCCGGACCGAGGGCGAGTTGCGAAAGGCCCTCGCGGAGATCGCGGTGTTCAAGCAGCGCCTCACGCGCGTCACGGTGGCCGGCGGGCGCGAGTTCAACCCTGCCTGGCACCTCGCGCTCGACCTCTATTCGATGCTGTCGGTGTCGGAGGCGGTCACCCTGGGGGCGATCGCCCGCACGGAGAGCCGCGGCGGGCACACCCGCGACGACTACCCGATGGCCGACGACCGGCTGGGCAAGGTCAACATGGTCATCCGCAGGCGCGGCGGACAGTTCAGCGTCACCGAGGAACCCATCCCCGAGATGCCCCCCGAGCTCAAGGCGCTCCTCCAGGAGAGAAAGTGATGGCCACCGCCACGGTGACGATGCGGGTGTGGCGGGGCGACACCAGGGGCGGCGCCTTCTCGGAATACCGGGTCGAGGCCCAGGAGGGCATGGTCGTACTGGACGTGATCCACACGCTCCAGGCGACCCTGGCCGGGGATCTGGCCGTCCGGTGGAACTGCAAGGCCGGCAAGTGCGGCTCGTGCAGCGCCGAGATCAACGGCAAGCCGCGGCTCATGTGCATGACGCGCATGAACACCTTCGAGCCCGCCGAGACCATCACGGTGGCGCCTATCAAAGCCTTCCCCCTGATCCGGGACCTCGCCACGGACGTCTCGTTCAATTACGAAAAGGCCAAGCAGATCCCGGCGTTCAAGCCGGGGCCGAAGGAGGCGGATGGCACGCGGCGGATGCAGCAGGAAGACGTGGAGCGGAGCCAGGAGTTCCGCAAGTGCATCGAGTGCTTCCTCTGCCAGAACGTCTGCCACGTCATCCGCGATCACCCGGAGAACAAGCCCGCCTTCGCGGGGCCGCGCTACCTCATGCGCATCGCCGAGCTCGAGATGCATCCGCTCGACACCAACGACCGTCTCGATCTGGCCCAGGCCAAGGCTGGGCTCGGCTACTGCAACATCACCAAGTGCTGCACCGAGGTCTGCCCCGAGCACATCCACATCACGGATAATGCTCTGATTCCCCTCAAAGAACGGGTGGTGTCCGAGAAGTACGATCCCATCGTGTGGCTCGCCCGCAAGCTCTCCGGCAAATCCTAGCCTGTGAAGATCCACGAGTATCAGGGCAAGTCGATCCTGCGCGAGTTCGGTGTGCCCGTGCCGCAGGGCGACGTGGCCGACACGCCGGCCCAGGCGAAGGCGGTCGCGGCCAGGCTCGGCGGGAAGGTTGTCGTCAAGGCGCAGGTGCACGCGGGTGGCCGTGGCAAGGCCGGTGGCGTCAAGCTGGCCGACGATCCCGCGGCCGCCGAAGCCGCGGCGAAACAGATCCTCGGCATGATGCTCAAGACGCCCCAGACGCCTCCCGAGGGCATCAAGGTTCTCAAGGTGCTCGTCGAGGAGGCCTCGCCCATCGCCGCCGAGCTCTACCTGTCGATGACGCTCGACCGGGGCAAGGGCACCCACGTGGTCATGGCCTCGCAGGCCGGCGGCATGGAGATCGAGGAGGTCGCGGCGACCCATCCGGAGAGAATCGTCCGCGAGTGGACGGACCCGGCCCTCGGGCTCCAGCCCTTCCAGGCGCGTAATCTCGCCTTCGGCCTCGGCCTCCACGGCGACCAGTTCAAGGCGGGGGTGGGGCTGATCCAGAGCCTCTTCCGCGCCTACCTCGAGAAGGACTGCTCGCTGGCGGAGATCAATCCGCTCGTGGTGACGCGCGACGGGCGGGTGATGGCGCTCGACGCCAAGCTCAACTTCGACGACAACGCGCTCTACCGCCACAAGGAGATCGTGGCCCTGCGCGACACCAACGAGGAGACCCCCCTCGACGTCGAGGCGTCGAAGTTCGGGCTCAACTACATCAAGCTGGACGGCAGTGTGGGCTGCATGGTCAACGGGGCGGGGCTCGCCATGGCGACCATGGACATCATCAAGCTTGCGGGCGGGGAGCCCGCCAACTTCCTCGACGTGGGAGGCGGCGCCTCTCCGGAGCAGATCGAGAATGCCTTCCGCATCCTCTCCTCCGATCCGTCCGTCAAGGCCGTCTTCATCAATGTCTTCGGCGGCATCCTCCGCGTCGACCGCCTCGCCGAGGGCATCATCGCTGCCGTCAAGAAGCTGGGCCTCAAGCTACCCGTCGTCTTGCGCGCCGAGGGAACCAATGTCGAGCAGGGCAAGAAGATGCTGGCCGAGTCGGGCCTGGCCCTCGTGATGGCGGACGATATGGGCGAGGGCGCCCAGAAGGCCGTCGAGCTCGCCCGGACGCCCCGATGAGGGCCCAAGGCCCCAAGAGGCCGAACGGCAAACCAGGCTCAATCACATTCAAGCGAGATCAATGAGCATCCTGGTCGACAAGGCAACGAAGGTCCTCGTGCAGGGCATCACGGGCAAGGAGGGTATGTTCCACGCGCTCCGGTGCAAGGAGTACGGAACGCAGGTCGTGGGCGGCGTCACGCCGGGCAAGGGTGGGACCACCCATGAGGGCTTCCCCGTGTGGAATACCGTGGAGGACGCCGTCAAGGCCACGGGTGCCGACTGCGCGCTCATCTTCGTGCCGCCGCCCGCCGCCGCCGACGCCATCATGGAAGCCACCGCCGCCGGCCTGCCGCTCGTGGTCTGCATCACCGAAGGCGTGCCCGTCACCGACATGGTCCGCGTCAAGGCGTTTGTCGGGCGTCGGACGAGCCGGCTCATCGGGCCGAACTGTCCCGGCCTCATCTCTCCCGGCAAGGCCAAGATCGGCATCATGCCGGGGCACATCCACAAAGAGGGGCCCATCGGCGTCGTCTCGCGTAGCGGCACCCTCACCTACGAGGTCGTGCATCAGTTGACCCAGCGCGGCCTCGGTCAGTCCTCGTGCGTGGGTATCGGGGGCGATCCGGTGAACGGCACCAGCTTCATCGATGTGCTGCGCCTCTTCCAGGAGGATGCGCAGACGGAAGCGATCATGATGATCGGGGAGATCGGGGGCACGGCCGAGGAAGAGGCGGCCGCCTTCATCAAGGCCCATGTCACAAAGCCCGTCGTCGGCTTCATCTGCGGGCAGACGGCTCCCCCGGGGCGGCGCATGGGCCATGCCGGCGCCATCATCGCGGGGGGCAAAGGCACTGCGGCCGAGAAGATGAAGGCCATGGAGGCCGCGGGCATCACCACCGTGAAGAGCCCCGCCGACATGGGCACCACCGTCGCCCGCGTCGTCGGCAAAAAATAGCCTCGGGAAAGGACGAACGCCAACCCATGCCTGTCGAACGTACCCTGACCATCATCAAGCCCGATGCCGTGTCCAAGAACGCGGTGGGGCAGATCATCGCCCGCTTCGAGCAGAACGGCCTCAAGGTCCTCGCCGCCCGGCTCATTCATCTCTCCCCCACCCAGGCCGGGGGCTTCTACATCGTTCACAAGGAGCGCCCCTTCTACGCGAGCCTCTGCGCCTTCATGACCCAGGGGCCGTGCATGCCGATCGTGCTGGAGGGAGAGAACGCCATCGCGCGCCTCCGGGACCTGATGGGCGCCACCGACCCCGCCAAGGCCGCGCCGGGGACGATACGGAAAGACTTCGCCTCGTCCATTGAAGCCAACGCCGTGCACGGCTCGGACTCGCCGCAATCGGCAGCCTTCGAGATCCCGTACTTTTTCGGCGCGATGGAGATCTTCTCGCGCTAGGGCGGCGGCCTTCAGCGCTTGAGGTGCCGATCCAGGAAGCGCATGGCGTCGGGCACGAAGAGGGGATAGCCCTCGGGACGCGAGAAGAGGTAGTGCCCGTTCTGCTGGAACTCCGGATAGACCGTCATCTCCACCCGCTTGCCCGCGAGCCTGAGGTCCTTCTCGAGCTCGCGGCCCACGTCCCGTTCGAGGAGCGTGTCGTTCTTCGACCAGAGGATGAGCACGGGCACCTGGATGCGTCTCGCCGACTCTTCCCAGATGTCCTGGAGCGGCCCCCACGCTTCGTCCACTCCTCTGCGGCCGCTTTGCCGGTAGCCGCCCGCCATGGAGATGAGCGCCTTGAAGCGCGGGTCGCGGGCCGCCGCCATGACGCTCACGAGGCCGCCCAGCGAGACGCCACCCACCCCCACGCGCGCCTTGTCCACGTAGGGCAGAGCACTGAGATAGCCGAGGGCCGCGATCACGTCGCCGGTCTCTTCCTCGGCGCCGCGCATCACGTCCGCCGCGCTTCGGCCGTAGCCGCCCGACGCTTGGTTCTGCGTATAGGTCGAGGCGCTGCCTTCCGAGCCCCTGTACCCGCGGCGGGCGAGGAGGAGGACGACATAGCCGTTCCGTGCGAGCGTGTCGGACAGCGAGTCCCTGGTGATGGAGGTCCACGGGCTGCGGCGGGCTTCTTCGATGGTCATGGAACCGTGATTCTGGATATAGACGGGAAAGGGGCCGTCACCCTTGGGCCGGGCGAGGAGGGCGCGGAGCTTGAGCCCGTCGCTCGGTATGGTGACGACCTCGGTGAGGTATGCGTCCGCCGGCTGGGCCACCGCATTCAGGGTCCAGGCGAGGACCAAGACAGTAGCCATGAGAAATGTCTTCACGTGCTCAGTATAGATCCGTGGCTCGAGGGTGGGGCGGGCGCGTGAGCGACCCAACGTTCCCCGCCGTCTTGGGAGCGCGCCAGCGCTGGATGGCTGGGCTTGGCGGCATCGGTCTGGGCTTCGTCGTGCCCTTCGTCCTCAGCGTGGTCCTCGTGGCCACGAGCGGCGACATGGCCTTGCTCATGCTGCCCCTGCCTTTTCTCTTCGGGCTGTGGGCGATGCAGGCGCTCGCTCCCGCCGGGTTCACGCTGGAAGCGGACGGCGTCCGGATCGAGCGCCGCTGGCTCTCCCGGCTCATCCCCTATGGGGTCATTCAGAGCGTGGATCGCGAGCGGCGCGCGGTGGGCGGGCTCGGCGCGGTGGGCCTCAATGGCCTCTTCGGCTCCCAGGGGCCCCGGTGGAACCGACGCACGGGCTGGCACTATCTCGCTATCGCCAACACCACCGACCTCGTGTATCTCCACACCACGGCGGGCCTCATGGTCCTGTCGCCGAGTCGTCCTGATGAGTTCTGCTCCCAGCTGCGGAAACGGATCGCCACCACGGCCTCATCGTGAAAAACTCTCTCGATCGGAGCGAGAATTCCCGCGCTCGTCCGCCGTCGCCGGTCTACGACGCGGCTTGGCGCGCGGCTCGACGCTCCCTGCTCCACGTCATCACGAGGAAGGCGGCCCCCGCCACCACGACGATCGCGGCGAAGAGGACCAGGTCCTCCTTCAGGCCGAACTTCTCGCGCAGCTTCTCGAACCAGTCGCCGAGACCGTAGCCCGCCCCGTAGCCGGCGAGCACGGGCCAGGGCACATAGCAGACGGCGCCCAAGAGATTGGCGGTGAAGAAGCGTAGGGGCGGGAGTCCCCCTGCGCCGGCGAGCGGCCCCGCCACCGTGCGGAAACCGGCCACGAAGCGGGAGACGAAGACGGCCCGGGCCCCGTAACGCGTGATGAGGGTCCGCGCCTGGGCCAGACGCGCCTGGGGCAGAGGGAGGCGCGCGATGGCCCGCTGGCCGTAGCGCCGCCCCGCCCAGAAGCCGAGATTGTCCCCGAGGCTGGCGCTGAAGATGCCCACGAGGATCACGAGGAGCAGGTCGAGTCGCCCTTGCCAGGCGAGGTAGCCGCCCAGGATGAGCACCGATTCTTCCGGCGCGGGCACTCCCGCATTGCCGAGGAGGACGACCACAACAATGGCCGCGTAGCCGAGATGCTGAAAGAGATGGCTGGGATCGAGCACGCCGGCAGGGAGGATAGCACGGTCTGGACCGTCGGCATTGACAGGGCGCGGGGCGTGGGCGACAACTGGAGCCTATGCGGATACTGGTCGTCGAGGACGACAGAAAGGTCGCGAGCTTCATTCGCAAAGGCCTCGAGGAGGAAGGGCATGCCGTCGAGGTCGCCCCCGACGGCGACGAGGCTCTGGAGCGCGCCGCCGACGGATCGGCGTGGGATCTCGTGATCCTCGACGTGATGCTGCCCAAGCGTGACGGGTTCAGCGTCTTGCAGGCCCTTCGCGCCGATGGCCTCAAGGCGCCCGTGCTCATGCTCACCGCCCGCGATGCGGTGGGCGATCGGGTGACCGGCCTCGACCTGGGCGCCGACGACTACCTGACCAAGCCTTTTGCCTTCGAAGAGTTTCTCGCCCGCGTCCGCGCCCTGCTGCGTCGCGGGTCCGGGGCGAGGCAGAGTCCCGTCCTGCGCGTGGCCGACCTCACCCTCGACCCCGCCACCCGCGAGGTGCGCCGCGGCCCCCGGCGTGTCGAGCTGACGGCGCGCGAGTACACCCTGCTCGAGTATTTCATGCGCAGCGCCGGCCGCGTGTTGAGCCGCCCCATGCTCGCCCAGCACGTGTGGGGGCTCGATTTCGACTCCGAGAGCAACGTCGTGGACGTGTACGTTGGCTACCTGAGGCGTCGCATCGAAGCTTCCGGCGAGCGGAAGCTCCTGCACACCGTGCGGGGCGCCGGCTACGTGCTCAAGGACGAGCCGTGAGGCCGCTGTCGCTCCGCGCCCGGCTCGCCCTCTGGTACGCGGGTGTGCTCCTCGCCATCCTCGTGGTCATGAGCGCGCTGTCCTATTCCCTTCTCCGCTGGAGCCTGCTCCAACAGGTGGACGCCTCCCTCGCCTCCGTGGCGCAAATCGTCCGGGAGACGGACGAGCGCGGCGCCGGCGACTCCGAGGTGGAGCGCGCCATTCGCGAGCTGCTCGGCCCCGGCTTCTCCGACCGGTACTATCAGTTCCTCGATCCCGAAGGCCGCTCGCGCTTTCGCTCCGGCCCGCCCCCGATGGTCCTTCCCCTGACGCCCGAGGCGCGCGCGAATGCCGCGCAGGGCCGCCGCACGCTCGAGACGCTCGAGGACCCGCGGGGCGGACCGGTACGGCTCCTGACCGTCCCCGTGCTTCGAGAAGGCCGGCGCGTCGAGATCATCCAGGTCTCGGCTCCCCTCGCGCGTCTGCGTGATTCGCTGGCCGGCTACCTGACCACGCTCCTGTGGCTGGTGCCCGTGGCCGTCGCCCTCGCCGCGGTGGGCGGCTTCGTCATCACGGGTCGCGCCCTCCGCCCCGTGCGGGACATGTCCCGGGCCGCGCGTCAGATCACCGCCGAGGATCTGGGCCGCCGGCTCGCCCGGCGGGGAGCCGAGGATGAGATCGATCACCTCGCCGACACCCTCAATACGATGCTGGCCGGTCTCGAGGCGGCCTTCGCCCAGGCGCGTCGCTTCTCGGCCGACGCGGCGCACGAGCTGCGCACGCCTCTCACCGCGCTCAAGGGCGAGATCGAGGTGGCGCTTCGCGCCGGGCGCTCGCCGGAGGAATACCGACGGGTCCTTCACTCCTCCCTCGAGGAGGTCGAGCAGTTGATCCGGGTGGCCGAGGACCTCCTGCTCTTCTCGCGATCCTCGGCGGCCCTCGGCCTCCCGCGGGACAGGGTCGATCTCGAGCCCATCGTGCTCGAGGCGCTCGAGGCGGGGGTACGGCGCGCCCACGGCACGGGCGTCACGGTACGGGCGGAGGATATCGAGCCCGTCACGGTCCTGGGCGAGGGGGGAGCGCTCCGCCGAGCCGTGCTGAACCTCGTGGACAATGCCGTCAAGTACACCCCGGCCGGCGGCAAGGTGAGCCTCTCCCTCCTCGTCCGAGACGGCCGCGGCTTGATCATCGTCCAGGACACGGGCATCGGCATCGATCCCGCCGACCGGGCGCGCATCTTCGACCCTTTCGTGCGGCTGGACGCGGCGAGGAGCCGCGATGCCGGGGGCGTGGGCCTGGGGCTCGCCCTCGTGCGGTCCATCGTAGCCGCGCACGGAGGAACGGTCGACGTGGAGAGTACTTCCGGAGCGGGCAGCCGGTTCACGATCCGCCTCCCCCTCGCCTAAGAATCTTCTCATCCGGGCTTCATCCCCCTCTCATGCCCCCCTGCTACGTTTGCTTGCGGCAGGACGCAGCTCACTCCACACACACCGAGGGGGAAGAACATGAAAGCTTGGTTCCGAAACGCGAAGTGGGGCTGGCCCGCGCTGGCTCTCGTGGTCGCGCTCGCCGTGGGCGGCGTCACCACCGGTTTCAGCCTGACCAAGGGCACGCAGCCGCAGATCTGGACAGAGCAGTCCGCGACCAGCGCGGCCGCCCCCACGGTGCAGGCGCCCGACTGGGTCAAGATCGGCCGCGACCTGAAGCCGGCCGTGGTCAACGTCAGCGCGAAGCGCACCGAGTCGGCACCGTCAGAGATGCAGAGCCCGTCCGGCGAGGAGACGCCGTTCGACCGGTACTTCAAGGACTACTTCGGCAGCCGCCCGAAGCGTCATACCCGCGCCATGGGCTCGGGTTTCGTCATCAATCAGAACGGCTACATCGTGACCAACAACCACGTGGTCGAGGGCGCGACGCAGATCTCGGTCAAGCTGAGCGACGGGCGCGAGCTGCCGGGCAAGGTGGTCGGGCGTGACGCGAAGACCGACATCGCGCTCCTCAAGGTCGAAGCGACCGGTCTCACCGTCATCCCGCTCGGCGATTCGTCGGCGAGCCAGGTGGGCGAGCCGGTCATGGCCATCGGCAATCCGTTCGGCCTCGAGCAGACGGTGACCACGGGCATCGTGAGCGCCACCGGTCGCGCCATCGGCGCCGGTCCGTACGATGACTTCATCCAGACCGATGCGTCGATCAATCCCGGCAACAGTGGCGGGCCGCTCATCAACGCGCGCGGTCAGGCCATCGGCATCAACACGGCGATCTTCTCGCAGAACGGCGGGTCGGTGGGTATCGGCTTCGCCATCCCCATGAGCCTGGCCAAGAACGTGGTCACCCAGCTGGCCGATTCCGGCAAGGTCACGCGCGGCTGGCTCGGGGTGGGCATCCAGCCCGTGACGCCCGAGCTCGCGAAGAGCTTTGGCCGGACGGAGACCACGGGCGTGCTGGTGTCCTCGGTGTCCGAGGGCTCGCCGGCAGAGCGGGCGGGCATCAAGACGGGTGACATCATCACGGAGTACGACGGTCGCAAGGTGGAGCGGGCGAGCGACCTGCCGCGGGCGGTGGCCGCGACCCCCGTGGGCCGTGACGTGAAGATGAACGTCGTGCGCGACGGCAAGCCGGTGACCCTCACCGCGCGGGTCGAAGCGCTCGATACGAAGGAAGCCGCCGCGGAGAGCGACAGCGGTGAGAAGGCCAAGCCCGCGCTGGGTCTGGCCGTGCAGCCCCTCACCCCCGCCCTCGCCCAGCAGCTGGGTGTGCGCGCCACGCAGGGCCTCGTGGTGCAGAACGTGATGGAAGGCAGCCCCGCCGCCGAGGCCGGTTTCGAGCGCGGCGACGTGATCGTGGAAGTGAACAAGAAGCCCGTGAAGAGCGTGTCTGAGCTTCGCGAGAGCGTGGCCAAGAACGGCAAGGGCTCGCCGATGCTCTTCCGGGTGCAGCGTCAGGATGCGAGCCTCTTCCTGACGGTGACCGTCTAGCAGCTCTTCCCACCTCGGTAATCCCGCCGGCGCCCCCAAAGCGCCGGCGGGTTTTTTTTAGTGCGCCCCGGCGCACGCGGCCGAGGCGCCGCGGGCCCGATGGTATCCTCACGGCATGCGTCGCTCCATCCAGGTTGCCCTCATCGCCCTCGTGCTTCTTGCCGCGACCCCCATGCCCTCGCCAATGATCTCGGCCGAGGAGCCCGCCCCCTCGATCACCGTGGTCGGGTCGGGCGCCGTCTCGAGCCCGCCCGATACGGCCGAGGTGAATGCCGGAGTCGTCACACAGGCGGCCACGGCCTCCCAGGCCATGAGCCAGAACAGCGCGGCGATGGCGCAGGTTCTCAAGGCGCTGGCCGCTCTCGGCATCGCCGACCGGGACATCCACACGACGAACGTGAGCATCGTGCCTCAGCGGGCGCCCATGCAGTCCGGTCGGCCCGCGCCGTCGCCCGTTGTCGGCTACGAAGTGACCAACCAGGTTCAGGTGAAAGTGCGGAATCTGGCCTCCCTCGGCCGTCTGCTGGACACGCTGGTGAGCCAGGGCGCCAATTCCCTCGGGGGCATCGGGTTTTCCATCGCCGATCCGGCGCCGCTTCTCGACCAGGCCCGGACCAAGGCCATCGCCGATGCCCGGCAGAAGGCCCAAGTCTACGCGGCGGCGGCCGGCGTGAAGCTCGGCCGCGTGATCTTCATCCGCGACGCGACGGTTGGTCCGCCCCGGCCGATGGCCGGGCGCGTGATGGCCATGGCTACCACGCCGATCGCTCCCGGCGAACAGGAGCTCGAAGTCAGCGTGAGCGTCACCTACGCCCTGGAGTGAACCGTTCCGCGCGCGCAGAGGTCAGGCGGGAGGCTGCGTCACTTCTTCCAGTGGAGTGACCGGGAAGCCGAGCTCATGCCACCCTTCGAGGCCGCCGGCCAGCGGGTGCACGCGTATGACGCCGAGCTTCCTGAGGGCGAGCGCCACCCGGGCGCTGGTCGCTTCGTTGGGTCACGTGCAGTAGAGGACGATCTCCGCGTTTCGCGGGATCTCGTCATGGCGCCGCTCGAGCTCCTCGGGGCTGATGCGGAGGGCACCCGGGATCATGTACGGCCGCTCCTGAACGCCCACGGCCGTGCGCAGGTCCACCACCATGGTCGCCTTCCCGTCGTCCATCATCTGCTTGAGAGCCTCCGGACTGATCCGGGCCATGCGCAGAGCCCGGAAGAAACGCCACCGCTGGATGTACTTCACTCCCACGTATCCGGCGAGGAGACCGAGGACGATGAGGACGGAGGTTCCCCCCAGCCGCGAAGCCTCCGTGGCGATCGGCTCGATCAGATCGGAGAAAAGGTACCCGAGACCCATCCACGTGGCCGACCACGCCAGCGCGCCCGCCGCCTCGCAGAGAAGGAAGAGACCGAGGGGAATCTTCACGACGCCGGAGAGCGCGGCGGCGAGGGGATTCAGGCCGGGAAGGAACTTGGCGATGGGAAGAAAGCGGAGCTGGTAGGCCACGAACATCTCCTCGACGCGGCGTATGCAGGAGTCCGGCTCGAGCGTGATGCGGCACAGGAGCCCGAGCACCGTGGCCCCCCGTCGGCGGCCGAAGGTGTACCAGAGGAGATCGGCGACGAGGCAGCCGGCCACGGCGGTTCCCATGGCCAGCCCGAGGCTCAGCCTTCCCGCACCCGCGAGCGCCCCGATGACGAGCAGGAGAGGCACGGCGGGAAGGGGAACCCCCGCCTGGTCGAGGAGGACCCAGCCGAACAGCACGGGCGGCCCGTTGCGGACGACGAAATCGATGATGGCGGTCACAGGCGAGGCCGGGGCGCGGTCAGCGCGGTGGCCCGTTGACGGCGGCATTCACGTCGGCCACGAAGTCGCTCTCCCCGCGATTGGTGAAGAAGCCGGCGCCGTAGCCGTCCCGCGAGCCGGGTGGTGGCGTCGCCGACAGCCACGAGGGGGCCACCGGAAGGAGCCGGCGCATTGATCAGGGTGGGCTCGCCTTACCCGCGCCTCGTGGCCGCTCCCTTGTCCAGGAGATCGTCGTAGACGCTCGCCAGCGATTCCAGCACCGGCGCCGTCTCGCCGGAATAGGAGGAGCCGTGCATGACGGCCAGCGTGCGGGGCGCGAGCCTGGCGAGGCGTCTGATGGTCGCGCCGGTGGCGGGGGTCAAGGCGGTGTAGCCGAACTTCTTCTCCGCGTCCACTGCCGGGCCCAGGATGTCGCCGTCGGTCAGAGCCGCCGGATTGCCGACGTGCGTGAACAGATCGCTGGTGAAGAGAGTGCCTGTCGTCTCCTCGAAGAGGAGGCCCGCGTCCCAGCAGTGCGGCACGTGCGGGGTATCGAGGCGGCGCACGCGCCGGTCGCCGAGATCGAGGACCTCGCCGTCGGCGAGGGCGCGGGGAGGACGCGGGGCCTGATCATTGAGCCAGATCGCGCAGCCGACGGCGCCGTGGGTGACGGTGGCGTGGGGGGCGGCGGCCAGCCATTCGTCGAGCGCGCCACACTCGTCGGCCTCGATGTGGCTGAAGGCGATCCAGCGCAGCCGGCGCAGGTCCAGGACGCGCGCGGCGGCCTGGGAGACGGACGGAAACAGCGCGCGCTGGCCGCAGTGGAAGAGCAGCGGCTCCGCCGCGTCGACCAGGAACTGATTGAACGTGAATCCGCTCGGACCCACCGTGGGCAAGAAGGTGGAGAGACGGTAGATACGCTCGGCGATCTCGTCGACTTTGGTCTCCATGGGATACCTCCGCTCCGATTATAGTCAGGACCGCCCGTGGGCTGTCGAGGGACACCGCGGAGCATTCACGAGGTCACCGATCGAGGGAGGCATGGTCATGGCTCTGGCCGACGGTGGGGCATTGAAGGGGAAGGTGGCCGTGATCACGGGAGCGGCCACGGGCATCGGCCGGGCGAGCGCCCTGCTCTTCGCGCGGGCGGGGGCCCGCGTGATGCTGGCCGATTCCCGCGAGCCCGAGCTCGCGCGCACCGAGGCGGACGTGCGCGCGGCGGGGGGCGGGGCCGCGTCGATCGTAGCCGATCTCGCCCGTCCCGACTCCTGCGCGGCGGTGGTCGAGGCGGCCCTGCGCGCCTTCGGACGGCTCGACGTGGTCCTCAACAATGCGGGAGTGGGGACGATGGTGGTGGGCGGCACCGTCGAGAGCATCGAGATCGAGCGGTGGGACCTCGCCCAGGATGTGAACGTCCGTGCCATCTATCTGCTCAGCCGCGCAGCCGTGCCGAAGATGCGAGGGGACGGCGGGGCCATCGTCAACATCTCCTCGGTGTCCGCCTTCCGGGGCTCGATGGAGCGTCCGAGCCACGCCTATGCCGCCTCGAAGGGCGCGGTGCTCGCCCTCACGAGGGCGATGGCGGCCTCCTACGGCCGCGATCGCATCCGGGTCAACGCCATCTGCCCGGGAACGATTCGCACCCGATTGACGGCCGACATCGTCGACCGCGTCGAGCAGGCAGCAAGGGAAGGACGCGGCATCCCGCTCGGCCGTGTGGGCGAGCCCGAGGATATCGCCCGCTGCGCGCTCTTCCTGGCCTCCGACGAGTCGTCGTTCATATCGGGCGCGCACATCATCGTCGACGGCGGTGCCATGGCCGCCTCGACCTGAGTGCCCCCTGCTGCACACCTTCGAAGTGGCTTATGATCGGCCGATGGGAATGCTCGAGCCGGCGCGGCCCACGTGGGCATGGGGCGGGAGGTTCCTTCCGGAGGACCGAACCACCCGGTATCTGGTGATCGCGGTCCTGGGCTCGCTGCTCGTGCACGCGCTCGTCGGCATGTCGGTTCTCCTTACGGGTTGGCTCGGCAGTCCCGTGATCGCAGCGCGGGGCGAGCTCCTCTTCGTGGATACGGCG
>WNGE01004331.1_pt1 | contig 27949 bp, 29 predicted proteins | sample 5400651 | NCBI WGS metagenome assembly WNGE01 (sample SAMN13153370, study PRJNA577476) | soil metagenome | isolation source: 60 cm soil or saprolite under grassland replicate 2 | place: USA:California | collected 2016-06-15 | reverse complement strand
GCTGGTGTGGCCATTCATTTGGGGACTGACCGAGCAGATGACCTACAATGGCTATCTGCTACCCCGCTTCCAGGTTCTTTGTCGGAGTACGAGCGTGGCGATCGCAGTTGTGGCGTTCGCCTGGTCCTTGCAACATGTTGTCATGCCGTTGACCTTTGACGCGAAGTTCATGGCATTTCGGCTGTTGTCATCGGTGCCGTTCAGCGTGTTCCTAACGCTCTTGTATCTGCGACTTCGCCGGTTGGTACCGTTGGCGATTGCGCATGCCCTGCTGGATGGTGCGAGCGTGCTGATCAGCGTGCTGCTCCCGTTGGTGAGGACATGAGGAGGCCGTTCCTACGGCGCCTGTGGCGACAAGTGGGGGGCTGTCTTCAACGCGCTGCCTAAACGAATTAAGGATTGTTGTCGCGCGAGGCTTTGCGAGCCGCGACAAACAACAAGCGCTTGCAACGGACTCGCCGGTAAGCATCTTCTTTGTTAAGTTGCCTTGGCGAGCCGCCGAAGCGCAACGTTAGCCACTTAGTAGGAGACCCTATTGTGCGCACCAATTTCGTCCTGATTGATTCAGAGAACGTTAAGCCCGAGTACATTGAAAAGCTCAAGCATGAGCATTTTCGGGTCGTCGTATTTGTCGGCGCGAATCTAAAGCGGCTCAACTTCCCGATAGTCAATGCGGTGCAGTCGCTTGGTTCCAATGGTAGTTATGTCCAAATCAGCAGCCATGGACCTAGCGCCTTGGACTTCCATATTGCCTATTACATAGGGAAGTTAGCCGCAGCCCATCCGGACGCATACTTCCACATCATCTCTAAAGACAAGGGCTTTGACCCCTTAATAAAGCATCTAAAGGATCAGAAGATATTTTGTTCCCGCTCGGCATCTGTATTGGAGATTCCGCTGGTTAGATCGACGGAAAAGCTACCTCCGAGGCAGCGGGCCGCAGATTTCTACGAGAAGCGCATTGCATCAGCCAAGGCTCGACCTGCCACGGTTACGTCCCTGCAGAGTGCAATCCTTTCCTACTTCCACAAGGTGCTCTCGGGGGAAGAGGTCGCTGAGGTGCTAGAGGCGCTTACGGCAGCCGGCCACGTTGTGGTAAATGGAAAGAAGGTCGCGTATCCGGACCGCGTCAACCTATAAGCGCTTGCAGCGGACTCGCCGGTGAGCGGCCTTTATTCATAGTTGCGTGGGCGAGCCGCTGAAGCGCATCAGCGTTATGCTGCTTCGCATTTCGAAGGTCGGAAAAGCCGGCAGTTGTTACGACTGAAGCCGCGTAGTGCGCCGTTTTGAGAACGAGAAAGGAGCCACATGCCAAGAAGAGTAATTTTCAACCTGTTGCTTGCTTTTCTTTTTTTCTGGGTCCAATCGATTAGCGCAAGAGAGACGGGGTTCTTAAATCGAGCTGTCACGGTTGGCCCAACGACCTACCGTTATCAGGTCTATGTTCCGGCTAGTTACAACCTACACGTCAAGCTGCCTGTCATTCTTTTTCTCCATGGTGCAGATTTCCGAGGCGACGACGGTATTCTGCCGACAGATGTTGCTCTTGGAAAGGCGATTCGCCGTCACAATAAGCAATGGCCAGCTATCGTTGTCTTCCCGCAATGTCGATTTAACGGTCTGTGGTTCGGCGACATGGAAACTCTGGCTCTCAAAGCACTCGATGAATCCGTCAAAGAGTTCCACGGTGATTCCCAACGGCTTTACTTGATCGGAGAATCCATGGGCGGCTACGGCGTATGGTATTTTGCCGCCCATCATCCGAGTAAATTTGCAGCTCTCGTGCCGATTGCTGGTGGAGTTCTGCCGCCTCCGAATTTTCCTCTCCCGCCAGAGGCGGCCGCAGAGCTTGCGGGAATTTTGAAGTCTCCAAATCCGTACGCGTTATTCGCTCGGCTCATAGGAAACACTCCAGTCTGGGTCTTTCATGGTGATGCGGACACACTTATTCCAGTCACCGATGCTCGCAAGCTGGTCCAAGCTTTGAAGACAGCAGGTGGAAACGCGAGGTATACAGAGTACGCAGGAGGAGCTCACAATATTTGGGAAAAAGTATATGCAGAACCAGACTTCAACAAGTGGCTGTTATCGCAGCAGCTCAATAAATAACCCTGTCAGATTTTTGCTATATTCTGCAGCATAAGCGCTTGCAGCTGACGGCGCGATAGCGTGCTTCTCAAGTAATATTATTCCTTCAATCCGGCTGCTGATTGCGCACCGCAGTCTGAAGGCCAGCGTTCGACGCTTAATTATGATCGGCAAAACGCTCCCATTCCTAGTGATTCTCATCAGCGGTGTTGTCGCGTTCGCACAGACAAGATCTTACGAATCGCCAAGCAAAACAGTTCGTGCGTTAATTGTTCCAGTTGGCGCGGAAAGTCGTGTGGAGATTCGTTCTAGATCGGGTGCCCTCTTGCAACGTAGAAATTTCATGTCATCAGATCACAACCACGGCGAATGTGTCGATCATGCTCAATGGACTGCTGATGGGCGATTCTTTGCCTTCACTACAAATAACTCCGGCGGTCACCAACCGTGGCACGTAGCAACTTACTTCTACAGTGTCGGTCGCAATCGTTTCTATAGCCTCGATGCTATTGTCGGCGCAATTATTTCGGACTTTACCTTACGCCATAACAGGCTATTGACGACTCGAATGGGTCTAAACGCGGATGACCCGAAACCTGTTACCATTTCTCTGGACCGGTGGCGCTGATGACATGGACGCGCCGAACAAAGCCTTGCAGCTGACGGCGCGATAGCGTGCTTCTCAAGTAATCTTGTTCTTTCAGCCCGAAATGGTGATCGCGCGCGGCAGCTGAAGGCCAGCGTTCGACGGCTTCATAATCAAACTATGAGCGACAATCTCAAAGAGCACCAAAGCGATCCTACCCCAGAGGGTTGGGAATGTGATGCTTGTGGTGCTGACGTTTCATTTGATGACGCCTTTTGTAGAGGCTGCGGTGCCGACATCACCGAGGCTATCGATGCAGAGGGAAATACTCAGGAAAAAGATGCATTCACTCCCATCGAGAGGAATTCGATAGCAGCGTGCTGCGGCCTAGCGCTTCTCCTTTTCTTTTTCCCCCTTCTGACCATGCACGTTCCAATTGCTGGTGACCAAGAAGTGAGCGGATACGACGTCTTTTCAAAGCTGACCGAATTCCGCGAGAATCTTAAACGTTCAGATGCGTCGTCGTCATCGGCACCGTACACGGCGAATCCGAAGCATCCCATACCAGACTTACCACTGAGCATAAAACTCGGATGGTTGATGCCGCTCGCACTGGTGATCGCCTTTGTATCTGCTGCGATTGCGCTGATAGCAGCTTTCAAAGATATCGGAACTACTCGAATAGCATGTGTAATCGGCGCTTTCTGCTCCTCTGTGGCGATTCTGCACATCACCATAATGAACTCAGACATCCATTCTTGGCTTTCCGAGTCCATGAAAACGGCGCGCGAAGATCTGAGGGGTAATCCCTTCGCTGGCCTAGCGGACAATTTGAGCGCGCTGATCGTAAATGCTTTTCAGATTAAACCAGGTTGGGGCATTTATGGGCTTCTGGTTTTATTAGGATTGGCTGCTGTATTCGGATTCACACGCGTGCTCTCGCGCTTGATAGTTGCACCAATCTCGGACTCCTAATTGTGACTTGTTTTTACTCGCGCCGTCGAACAAAGCCTTGCAGCTGACGGCGCGATAGCATGCTTCTCAAGTAACCTTTTCTCTCTCAGCCTGAATGCTGATCGCGCGCCGCAGCTGAAGGCCAGCGTTGGGCGGCAATTAGGGCGGGTTGGCCCAGCGGGGCCAGCCCCTGTACGAGAGGAGAATAGAGGCACATGAGTCGCGCGATTTTACTCATCTTGGTGGTGTGCACCGTGGCCGCTGCACAAGAGCGACCACCCGTGAAGTGCATCGAAGATTCTCCGGAACGGCGCGGGGAAGAAGGCTGCACGATTCTGGAGAACAGGCCCCTGCTGGGGTCTCTGAACAAGCCCGTCTATTGGCACATCGATCGCTTCGATTCGCTGGAAGCCGCGAAGAAAGCAGCCGGCCCCGACGGTGTCGCCGCCCAGGCACATGCCTCCGTGTGGCTCATGACTGTCGAAGCTAAGACCACCAAGAAGCATCACGGCGGGCGTCACGTCGCATGGATAGGCCCCATTGTGCTCCCTGCCGCGGACCGTTACTCGATGCGAGTAATATCAACGATGCTTAAGCCTGGATCCACGACGCCCGTCCACACTCATCCCGGTCCAGAGATGATCTACATTGTCGATGGCGAACAGTGCATGGAGACGCCGGAGGTCGGCCACCGACTTGTCGCCGGCCAATCCCTCGTCTTACCGGCCGGTGGCATTCACCGCGGGCGGGTCACAGCGCCCGGCGGACGGCGGGCGTTGGCGCTCAATCTGTACGACGCCGCGCAGCCCGCCAGCCACGACCTCGGTAAGCCACCGCCGCTTGTTCCGTGTAAGTAATGCCGCCCAACGTACACGTTGGACCGGAGCGGCGGTAGCTCAACTCTCAAGTAGCGTGGTCCATTTAACGGCCTTCTAATCGCGCCGTCCGGTCAACGTGAGCGTTGGGCGCGCAAACAAAGACGGTATGATTTGGGCTCATCGTTTTGTGCAGCGACACTGCGTGGCCAAAAGCATGGCGCAGACTCATAGTTCTGAACGTGCAGCGGTCGGGCACATATAACATCGAGCTCGGGGGATCGCGCCGCCGTGGCACTGAACACGTCCTCAGCCGCCCAGCGGCCGGGGACGAGAGCATAGACCCCTGTTCAGCTACCGCGGCGCGTGGAGTTCGCGGTTCTCAGCACAAGCCGCGCCCAACCTGTCGCTCCAGCCGACGGTGCTCGCCTTCGGCGTCGCACTTCCCACGCAGCGCTGCGCGCAGCTCGGCGCGGCTGAGCTCCAACGTTCGGCGGCATGGGAGTAGCGATCGAAAGAGTGGTATCAGGGTAACGAGTAGAGGCTCTCAGGGCCCAAGCTCGCATCGGCGTTTCTGATCATGAATTGAAGTATTTCACCAAGAGCATATGAAATTCGGATTGCTTGCCGTGGTTCTTTGTCTCACCGCGCTCGGCGCGTGCACGTCGGCGCCCGCGATCAATACTAAGGGCGCCGTTAGCGAAAGTGATCTAAGGTTGGCTCGCGCATTCGATCAGCACGAGAGCGATCTTCAGGTCGAGGGAACGGGGAGGGTGAGTCGGCTCCTATCGGACGATAACGACGGGGATCGACATCAGCGATTTATCCTTGAACTCAAAACGGGCCAGACAATCTTGATTGCCCACAATATTGACCTGGCACCGAGAATTATCTCGCTCGAGGTTGGCGACGAAGTAGGATTTTTCGGCGAATATGAGTGGAACGAAAAGGGCGGAACGATTCACTGGACACATCGCGACCCAAATCGGCATCACACTGCGGGATGGATCAAACACGAAGGTCGCGTCTATCAGTAGGTTCCGCAACAATGCCGTCGAACCTATAAGCGCTTGCAGCGGACTCGCCATAAGCGGGCTTCTTTGTTACGTTGCGTGGGCGAGCCGCTGAAGCGCAACGTTGGCTGCTCATCTGGCGCAAAAGGAAACCCGGCAAAACTGTGGCTATCCACGTTTCTATTGATCGTCGCAATCAGTATTTTCGGCGCTATGAAGCTGCTTGTGTATTTGGGATTCCTGGTGCTTGGCATTTTGTCTTTCCGAGGAATGCGCTGGGCCTACGTTACATTCGTGTTGTTCGGCCTACTCTATTTTCCCGCGAGTGTCGGCTTCCGATTAAATCCGCAGCCGTGCGAACTCATCCCCAACATAACACTGGCGGTCTACTCGTTAACCAATTATGCGCATATCGTACTGTTCATCTTGTTCTTCCTAATGACAAGCGCACAATTTCACATGTCGCGGTGGTCGGGATACGCCTGGGCAGTGGTGGCTTGCATTGCAATGGGGATCCTAGTGGAAGTAGCGGAGGGCATCAGCGGGACAGGACATTGCCGCTTGCGAGATCTGATTTCCGACGCTGCCGGGGTCCTGCTTGGGTCCGGCATAGTCTTTCTCTGGAATAGAATGCGCAGAAGGCCGCAAGCTACTTAGGCCGCAGCCAACAAATGGTTGCAGGTGAGCCGCGATTGCGTGCCCTTCATCAAGTCTTTATTCTCTCAGGTTGTCGCGACTCGCGCGGCCACTTGAACTCAATCGTTGGGCGGCGCTGCAGGTAGATGATGTTCGAGCGATATTCATTCGTAGCGATAACTACACTTGACCTCTATCGTGCGCGGAGTTTCTGGGTCGACGCACTTGGCTTCCCCGTTACTGAGGAAAAAGCAGGCCATTTTTTCATCGTAGACGTTGGCGGTTTGCGGCTCTGCGTTGATCTTGCGGACAATGAGATTCACAAGGTTGGAGGCTCGGATCCCGTCATAGGCTTAAAAGTGCAATCTGTTTCTGAGGCTCTTCGGCTGCTGGCAGCGCGAGGAATACAGTCCGAATCGACATCCGAGACAGGTGGTCGCGGCAACTACGCAACCATTCGCGATCCCGATGGCCGTGCGGTTATTATCACTGAATCAGATTGAGGACTAGTCCGAAGACGCCGCCTAACAAATCGTTACCGGAGCGCGGGTAGCCTCTTTCTCAACTTGATTGGTCCGGCGAAGGTGGAATGTAATCGCCGCGCCCAGTGAACTTTGACGTTATGTTGCTGTCGCCTTGCACAGTCATTCAGATCTATAATTCGCGCGTGAGCGGTGACGATCGATCCAAGTACCGGTGATTGAGGTTTTTGAGCCGGGGCGTCAGGATAAGGCTTAAGCCATTCAATCCTGTTTTCAGGAGCGCCAACCTTTTTATCGCACCGCTCACTTTTTTCTCGTTCATAAGGCTGCGTTGTTTCCACCGCCCGCAGTATGCTTGTCATTCATCTATTCAGATATTTGATGATCCACACGTAGCAAGAGATGAACCGTTATCGTATCGTAGGTGCAATTGCTCTTGTTTGGGGTGGAGCTTTGCTTCTTTCACGTTTAATTGGGTTCAGTCGAGTTGAAGGCGAAGGCGCATATGCTGCCGGACAGTATGCCGGGCTAGTATTCGGCGCATTGTTATTCATCGCGGGTCTGTATGCTGTCATAATAGGTGGAAAAAAGAAGTCTTGATTCATGCGTCAAGAGTAAGACCCGTCGCAAAAAACTAATTCTGCTGAGTGACTTCGATTATGCCGCGCCCAACAAGCGGTTCCAGCGGACGCGCAGTTAGCATGCCTCCTAACCCCTAAGCGTTTGCAGCGGACCAGAATCAGCGTGTCTCTCATCGACAGCTTGCCGCTTTCGCAATTGTCGCCGGCCGCGAGGCGGACCGTTAGGCGTGATAGGGTTGCAAATGAAGCGATTAAAACAGAGGTGCTAACTGGCGCAATAAGCCCCACTCCTAAAGTGAGTGGATCTGGTGTGCAGAAGCTAATAGTGTAATGATTGCTTTTGCCTAAGAACGTGGAGGTCAGCGATGACGGTTGACATAACAGATCAGGAAAGAGAATTTTTGCTGGAGTTGTTGGATACCAAAAGCACAGCGATGCTTCACGAAATGCACCATACGGACGCACGTGATTACAAAGGGATGCTGAAACAGAGGATGGAACTGCTGGAAGGGTTAAGAGCAAAGTTGAGCTCATCGCCCTCTTCCACCATGGCAGACTAGCGGTTGTCGAATTCAGGCTTGAACCCGACAGCGCGCGTCTAACAACCGCATCACCCGACCGCCCAATAATATGCCTTTCAAGCTTCCTTATCCCGGCTGAAATTGGGTGCTGTTCGCGGGTGACGAGTGATGCGGGGCAGTTCGGCAACAGGCAGAGCGAGCAAGTTTATTGCAAAACACAAAGCACTCAAGGATGCTAATACCAGTAGGGCTCGGCAGTGTGCCGAGGCGCTTGATAAGATAGTGCCGGAAGCTAGAGTAGCAATCCCGAGGTGTCAAGAGTCGTATTGCCATTGCCACCGGACAACGTCGTCGAACACGCGTTAAGCATCATAGGGGGCGCTCGCATTTCGCAGGTAGTTGTCCAGTGTATGTGCGGAAGTTATGCGATTGCCAATCAATTTCCCAAGGTGAATCTCCGAATCTCTTGTTTCTGACACTCGAGTAGTTTCGGCTTGTAACTTCAGTCGTTTAGTTGACGCCTTTTCTGACATCGATAAACAGCTAATGAGACGACTTGCTCGTTTTTATCTCCTTCTAGGGATTCTTCTCACCGGGCAAGTCGCTTGCTCCCGAGTCAGCCGGTCGAACGGAACGCCGCCGACACCGTCTCTCTCGCCAGATCAAGCTGCCATTGTCGATCAAATACTTGCACACTACACAGAAGCCGTTGGGGGCGAGGTTGCCATCGAACGGGTTAAGAGCTATCAAGCCAAAGGTACCTTCGCGACCTCCGTCTCGCCCGAGCAAGGAGCTTTCGAGACGTGGGGGAAGGAGCCAAACAAGACTCTAAGCGTGATCGAGTTCCCCCGGATAGGCGTGTTGAAGAAAGGTTTCGACGGCGAGACTCGGTGGGTGCAAACTCCAGCCGGCACATTCAGCGATCAGAGTCCCAAAGAAATGGCCGAGGTTGAGCGCGACGCCGACGTTTATAGGGCAGGCAGGATCAAGAGCCTTTATCAGAGCATGAGACTGGATAGCAAGGCCCGCCTCAAAGGGCGTGATGTCTACATTGTCGAAGGAACACCTGTCAAAGGTCCAGCGGAGAAATTGCTCTTCGATACGGAAAGCGGACTGCTTGTGCGCTGGGACATGGCGCGCAGAGATCCGCGCCGCGGGAACGTCTTCGTCAAGGTCCATTTAGATGACTACAGGGAGGTCGATGGGGTGAAGGTGCCCTTTAGCGTTCGTTTCGCCTTCGAATCTTTTAATTTGACAATCAAGATAAATGACTTGAAGCACAACGTCTCTATTGACGACGCGGTCTTCAAAAAACCTGGTACCAGATAGTTTGGCTGGGCATTGGGGACATAGTTAGAGAACTTCCGCTAACATTTAAATACAGAGACGTTGAGATGGGCGGTAGTAGAATACTGGCTCGGAGAGAAGTATTGGGGACGAGGAATAACGACTGCTGCTCTCCTGGCCATTACAGAGTACGCCTTCAACCAGCTTCACCTGGTCTGATAGCCCGAAAGGCCCGAAGGGCCGGCACAAACCGTGGCGCACCTTCGGTGCTCAGGTAACTAACGGTCACATCTCCCCGCCCTCACGGACGGGGCTACTAACTTCCGGTCCTTCGGACCTAAGAGTTCAAACTGAACCACTACCCAATGTTGCCTCTTTAAAGGTACTGGAAAAGGCTGGATACATTTGTGAGGGCTTGATGCGCCGAAGCGCGATTAAGGACGGAGTGGTGTTGGACCAATTCATGTACGCGAAGACAGACGAGTAACAATTCGAGGCTGATGTAGCCAAACACTCACCACAAAAGCCGAGTATGAAATCTATCAAAGCCATTCTGCGTTCGCCGAATTTCATGCGAGAAGTCTCGATCCTGCTGTTTGGCTTCGCGGCTGTCGCTGGTTTGTTCTCGATGGTTCTCCTCACGCGAGGCAATTCAGCTCCAGAAGCGTTGGCGTCAGGTGTCCTGATGTTGGCTCAGTCGATTGTATACGTAGCGCTGGGAATAATGATTCGGCGAGGATTCGTGAAAGCGCTTTGGTTGACTGGTATATTATTCACCTTAGATACCTCGCTCATATTTGTTCTTCCTTATGGGAAAGGTCTGGGCGCGATGATTCTGTGGCGCGGGATTCTTATTTTCATGCTGGTTCGATATATCCGTAGACAGCGAGCGGTGGCATGATCCAGTGACCTTGCAACGGCGAAGCTCAACAAGCGCTTGCGGCGGACTCGCCGTTGAGCGGCTTCTTTGGTAGGTCGAGCGGGCTCGCTGCTGAAGCGCGTTAGACGCTTCGGATTATCTCCGCCTACCGTGAGATAGAGCATGAGACGCAGAGACTTCTTGAAACAAACTACTCTCGCGGCCGCGACGCTCTCCGCACGTTCACTGAACACTTTCACTTTCGCCCAAAGGAGATTGGAACGAAGGGGCACTCCTAAAAAGGTCATCATCATCGGGGCAGGATTGGCTGGGCTGTCGGCTGCTTACGAGCTAACACAGGCAGGTCACGACGTCACTGTTCTTGAAGCTCGCAAGCGGCCAGGCGGTCGTGTCCACACGCTCCGCGATCCCTTTTCCGACGGGCTTTACGCGGAAGCCGGCGCCGCCCGGATCCCGGATCACCACCACTTCACGCTCAAATACGTCGAACTTTTCGGCCTCACGCTCGATCCGTTCGAGCCGACCAGTTTGCCGTCCGTTTACCACGTGCGTGGGAAAAGGATTCGGGTGACACCGGGACAGAAGGTGGAGTGGCCGTATGATCTAACGGCGGATGAGCGGGTGCTCGGGATCAATGGCATGCGGCAGAAATACATCTGGTCTATGTTGGGCGAAGTTGGGGACGTGACTGATCCGAATTGGCCACCGCCTGACGTGTTAAGAAAATATGATCAGATGAACCGCTCTGATTTCTGGCGCAGTCGGGGAGCGTCGCCTGAGGCCGTCGCCCTGTTGAGCTTAGGGGGCATTGACGACAGGGTAGAGACATGGTCCACCCTTTTTATACTGCGCAATCACGCGCTTAATCAAAAGCTCAACCGTTATTACAAAATCAGAGGTGGAAGCGACCTTCTTCCGAGAGCCTTCGCCGTGCGGCTGTCTGATAAGATCCACTACGCCGCGCCAGTCGTCAGAATCGAACACGGTGCGCAAGGCGTTAAAGCCGTCTTCCTAAACGCCGGTGCATATCACACGTTGGCGGGGGATTATCTGGTCTGCGCCGTCCCCTTTTCCGTCCAGAAAAATATCGAGGTTACACCGGCTTTCACGGTGGAGAAGCAAAGGGCCATTGAGCAGTTGCCATATCTCTCAGCCTCGAAAATCTTCTTGCAGGCGAGGAAAAGATTTTGGGTTAACGAGGGCCAAAGTGGCTTTGCCACGACCGACCTGCCCATCGGCCAGGTGTGGGACCTGAGCTACAAGCAGCCGGGCACAAGGGGCATTCTGCAGGCATTCCCAATCAGCCTGCACTCACGGCGAATCACGGCAATGTCGGAGAACGAGCGCATCAACTTCGCGCTCGAACAAGTGGAAATGATCTATCCGGATGTTCGAGATTATTTCGAGGGCGGCCTGACGAAATGCTGGGACGAGGACGAGTGGGCGCGCGGCGCCAGCTCTTATTACAAACCGGGCCAATTCAGTACGCTGTTGCCACACGTCGCGCGGCCCGAAGGCAGAATTCATTTCGCGGGTGAGCACACCTCAGTTTGGATTGACGGGTGGATGCAGGGGGCGCTCGAATCGGGCAATCGCGTGGCGCGGGAAGTGAATGACGCACTGTGAAGTCGTCATATATCGACCACCGCGTCTAACCAGCACTGGCAGCGGACTCGGTTAACCGTTGGGTTAGAAGTCATTGAATCTGAGCTTGCGTGGAGTCGCTCGCCGCTGAAGTCCAGCGTTAGATGCTTTCTTTCGTTAATTTATGAGAGTATTTCTTAAAGAGGTTGTCAGAATGAATATTAAGATTGGGTGGCCAGTTTTTTGTTCATGAGGTTCCTATTAATGATCTATGGTCAAGGTGTCTCTCCGTCTGCACTCATCACCACCGTCTCACAGCAGAGCACAATTCAGGTCGAACCTAAGGTTAACACCTATGGTTTTGTGCATCTCGAAACGACCGCGATAAACTCGTATGTCGTCATCAATGGCAAAGAAAAGCCAATCCTGTGCCGAGCAGACTCTGATCCTCTCGCTGTGAAGTCATTGTACGCACTTTGAATCATCAGTTCTGTTGGGCTAGCACGACCTGCGGCAGCGGATCGCCCGAGCTCGTCGTAATCGTGTCATCCGTGTAGATAACTGCGGCACGCGCATTCTGCGGATTGATCGCCACCTCAAACAGATCGAGTAGATTACGAGTGCCGTCTGCGCACGCAGAGCCCTCAGTGCAAACAACACCCACATGATTCGGTGTATTACTGACCAGACTCTGTGTGAAGCTCGCCCCATCATTGATTGTCTGGGCTAAGTAAACGTTCCACACGGCAATCGGATCATCTTTGCTAGCTGCGGTTGTCGCATAGTAAACAACATCAACTGTGCCATTGTAGGCCGCAATCCAGGGAAAAATTGCGGTGTTCGCAGGTGTAATATTGACGGTTGTCGCTGTTGACCAGTGCGCACCTTCGTCACTCGATGCTGAAAAGAAGACTGCGTGCGCATCAGACCATGTTGCGTATAGCTTCCCGGTCACCGGATCTACTGCCAGCGCAGGGAAGACATTACTCAGGGATGTAAATAAAGGTGCATGATAGACGAGATTTGCCGTCCAGCTTTTGCCACCGTTGGCACTCCGCGACACAAAGACGTTGTTGAAGTCGGCGGTGGTACCTTTCTGTAAGCCAGGCTCGCCGGCGGTGTAAATGGTATAGACGTTATGCGTGAACGGGTCGGCCACGATTGGCCCCGCTGTATTGTTGAAGGTTGCGTTACCAGTCGTTCTTCCCTGTCCGACTATAGGATCTCCAACGCGTCGCCAGGTGTAGCCGTCGTCATCTGACCGCTGCACGTGAATCAGGCTGCTGTTCGCCGAATCGTGATAAGCGATGTAGACGTGCGTTCCTTCCGAGGTTATCCATTGGCGGTCAGCCCCGGCAGTGTCTATGATTTGCGAAGTACAGTTGCTGGCACTAGCGTCTGTACAGGTGATCGCTGACACACCCACCTGGGCATTAATGAACGTCGGATTGATCAAAAAGATCAGGCTGGTGGCGTGCAGCTTACCACTCGATCCCAAGTCGACATCGGCATCGCCGCTGCCGAACACCTGTTTGCCTCGTTTTTGCAGAGACGCGTCAATTAGCCCCCGGAATGTTGGAGTTGAGCCAAATGTTCCGCTCCAAAGGTGCGTGCCAAAGAAGTTGGGATCGAAAAGCCACTGAAGACCAGTTATCGCCATCGTCCCATCGGCGGCAATCGAAATAGCAGGTTCACTGTCCCCCTCGGGCCGCAACAACGACGTATTGCTAAAGGTAAGACCGCCCGGTACTGTACCGGCGCTCACGAGGGATACAGAGAGCGCAGCGAGGATAAAAACGAGGACGAGCGATTTCAATATTGATCTATTTCTCATTGCTTGTTGTCCTTCCAGGAGTTTGAAACGGTTTTCGATAGAGGGAGACGGTTCTGGACGCTTGCTTGGGAAGAGATTTCTATCCGGTAAACGTTATGAAAACCTTGTGAGGGCACTTTATGAGTTAAGCGTATGCGTGTCAATGCCAACTCAACAACTAGAGACAGCGCAAATGGACGCTTTCAGCTAAAAAGAAAAAGGTTGACGCTGCTTGCTGTCTCCTGATTGCTCTTACTGTTTCTGATTCTTGTTACCGCCCACCGCTGACCACTCACTGCTTTACGCTCACTGCTCACTGGTCTGGACAGCGTTCCCGGGACTATAATCCCGCCAACTCTATTACCAGTGTCGGAGGTAGCGATATGAATTCGCCTGTCGCCTCTCTCTTCCTTCTTTCGAGCATCACGCTGCTGGCGCCGATCGCTCCCGCCCAAACAACGCACCGTAGGGTAAGCAAAGGCACACTTATCAAGCCGCGTGGTGCGACTGTAAAGATCTGCCAGGGCCTGCCTATTCCGGCTGGCTACATCATCACCGCCTACATGACGACTGCGGCCTGCCCGCATGGCGCATACGTGCTCAAACGACTGGATACAGAGTCTGAGAGCTCGATATCTGACAAAAGAGCGTCGACAGAGTCCGAGACGTCCGTAGCTACCAGAAAACAGAACACTGAGTCTGAGAGTTCGGTACCGGCGAACAAAAAACCGGTTAGAGCATCTCGGAGATCGGGAGCGGTGAGTAGCGACGCGCAAATGCCTGCGGCAACCGCTCCGTCAGGTTCGCGCCCGCGCCGGGTTGGTGTAGTACAAATGGATTCTGACATTCCATACTTGCACGGGATTGATACCACGGCACAAGCAAACGCACCGACATTGACCGACATGACGTCGATCGGTACACCGGTGAGTGCAGCTTCCAACGCCATTGCCGCACCTGGGCCGGAAGAGGTGGCTGAGGGCGACGTCGTGCGCGTCGATACGGCGCTCGTCACAGTTCCCGTGAGCGTCCTGGACCACCAGGGCCATTTCGTCGCAAACCTCCGGCGAGAAGACTTCAGCGTGTTCGAGAACGGCATTGAGCAGTCAGTTGCCTTTTTCGAACCTGCGGAAAAGCCTTTCACGGTAGCACTCATCCTGGACACCTCGGCTTCCACGCATTTCCACCTGTGGGAGATCAAAGAAGCGGCTATCGCTTTCGCAAGACAACTGCGTCCCCAGGATCGCGTGCTCGTCGTGAGCTTCAACGATCAGGTGCTTCTTCTGACCGAGGCGACAAACGACCTCAACGTTGTAAGTACAGTCATTATAGAGAACGCTACCGCTGGCGATTCCACACGTCTCTACGATGCAGTTGACCTCGTTATTAAGGAGCGCTTGAACAAGATAAAGGGCCGGAAAGCTATCGTGCTTTTCACGGATGGCGTTGACACGTCAAGCTACCTGGCAACATATCAGAGCACCCTACGCGAGGTCGAAGAGCTGGACGCGCTGATCTACCCGATTCAGTACGACACGAGCGATTACCTGCGTGCCATCCAAAATGCAGGCAGTATTACAATCGTAAGCACTAGCAGCAACTGGCCCTTCCCGGGCAGAAGCTCTTCACAAGTAATCTATGGTGGCCCAGCCACTGGCGGCATTCCGCCGCCCGGAACAACCAAGGCCGACTATGAGCGAGCGGACAAATATCTCAATGAGCTCGCTGAGAAGACTGGTGCCCGCCTCTATCAGGCCAACGATCCGGCGCAGTTGGCGCAAGCGTTCTCCAGGATTGCCGAGGAGCTACGTCGTCAATACAGTCTTGGCTATTATCCCGGAGTCTCTGCTGTCAAAAACGGCGAGCGGCGTCAGATCAAAGTGCGCGTGCATCAGCCCAACCTTGCCGTGAGAGCGCGAGACAGCTATGTCCGATCTTCTTCGGCAGGCCCAATTCAATAGTGTCTGCAGCAGCACATCGCCGTCCGATATCCGTCGTCGCGTTTGTGGCGCACTTCTGTCGCCCGAGGCTTCTATCTTCCGTATCCAGGTCGCCCTTTGTTTGGCGCACATGAATGTCTACTCCGATATGTAATGTCCTCCTTTGCGATCACACACCCGGGAGTTAACCGCTCTCGGTTCGCGGGCGCCGCGCGGCTCAATTCCAGCGTTTCTGCGGCTTACGTTGAGATTGGAAAAGGGGAAATGAACGATTGAGAGAAACCCTTTTATTAACATTCGCGCTAGCAGGCAGTTTGTTGTTGTCTACCTTTGCATTTGCTCAATCTGCTGCCGACAACCGCACGCGGCGTGTCAAAGATCAGATTCTTACTTCAACTTCTCTACCAGCTATCCACGTGAAATTTGATAAGGCCTTCAAGTACGTTGGCTCACAACAATTTATCCTGTATGACAGAGCACAAGTAGAACAGCATTTCTTTGTAGATGCCAACAGGCAGCAGCGTTTAAAGCGCATGTACATGGTGCAGTTTGAAAGGTATCTGCCCAATATCAGTGGTGCATACAATTATCCTGTAACGAAAACCCTTAACCTTGCCGGGCAGAGCTATATTGTGGATGCTGAAATCGTGCCGAACGTGCCAGCCGCTATTAAGCAAGATGCTCAATCAGATGTCGCTCGCGCCGCTTCGTTTTTGGAGGGTAAAGGCTACCATATTGGAGAAGGAATCGTATTTCAGCGTTTTGTCCGCCTGGTAGATGAAGCCAAACGCAGCGAGTTCATTCTGCTTTACGTTGAAGATTTAAGTGGAGCCGGCATTGATGCGGCTGAAAAAGAGAAAACCATGCAAGAGTTCTCAGGTCGAGCCTTGAAAGGCTTCAAGATTCTAAAATAAAGCCTTTTGCCTGCGAGCCGCCGCAGAAAAAGCGCTTGCGGCGGTCCGGAATCAGCGTGTCTCTCATCGACAACTGACGCACGATGCAGTTGTCGCTCGGCGCGGCTGAAGCGCGATCGTTCGACCGCGCGGGGCCGTAGAAGATCCTGCGCACGAAGGGGGCTAATGAAAATTCTGGCCACGGCATTGATGCTTCTAGTCGGGGTTCCGGCTCTTGCACAAAAGTATCAACCGGTGATCGATATGCACCTTCATGCTTCGACGGCTGATGCGAATGGGCCGCCCCCATTGGCCATCTGCATGTCTCCCAGCGAACTCCCGTTGCGTAATCCCGGAGAACCCTGGGAACAAGTTTTCATCGCGCGGCTCAAGAATCCGCCATGCTCGAAGCCTGTCTGGTCGCCGGCCACGGATCAGGCGGTGATGGATCAGACGATAGGAGTACTCAACCGAAGGAACGTAATCGGGGTGCTTAGTGGGCCGCTTGAGCGGGTAGAGCAGTGGAAAAAGGCGGCGCCGGGCCGATTCATCGCGGGCTTTCAATTTCAAATTGGCCGGGAAAAAATTACGCCAGATGAGTTGCGTCGTTTGTATCAAGCTGGGCGTTTTGTCGTCCTGGCCGAAGTCACGAACCAGTACGTCGGAATTGGACCGAGCGATCCGCTCTTCGAACCTTACCTCGCTGTCGCCGAAGAACTGGATATTCCGGTGGGCATTCACATCGGCATCGGCCCACCTGGCGCGCCCTACCTGGGATTCAACAAGTACCGGGCGGCGCTGCACAGCCCGCTTACGTTGGAGGATGCGCTTGTGAGGCATCCGAAGCTGCGAGTCTACATTGCGCACGCAGGTTGGCCCATGCTCGACGATCTGCTGGCGGTTTTGTGGGCGCATCCGCAGGTCTACGTCGATACCGCAGGAATCGTGTTCGCTCTGCCCCGGGCCGAGTTTTACCGGTACCTTCAAACAATCGTTGAAGCGGGATTCAGCAAGCGCGTGATGTTCGGATCCGATCAAATGACATGGCCCGGCATCATCGAACCTTCGATCGAAGTAATTGAGTCGGCGCAATTTCTAACAAGGGAACAGAAACGCGACATCTTGTACAACAATGCAGCGCGGTTCCTGCGGCTGAGTAAGGAAGAGATCGCCCGACACCATGGGAATAAGCTTGCCGAGGTTGAGCGGCCCAACCAAAAAGCTCTGGCAGCAGGCTCAGCAGAGCACAGCAGTAGATAATTTATCTTTCTAATTCTGAGATTATCGATCACGTAATTAAAACGTGCTTTTCTGATCCTGGAACCGGTGTTATGGGCCGTAGCCTCAGCTTTGCTGGAACTTGACGAAACTGTAGGAGCGTCCCTCTGTGCGTGCTCCCTTCCCATCCAGTCCGGGGCGCCCACAGAGGGATGCCCCGACAGAATTAGGACACTAATCGGAACGTCCTATCGATTGACTATCCCGCTCAATTGGCATAAATACATCTAGTTTGATCCCGACTAAGCTTCGCTTCCCGCCGATTCGCGAAAGGTTCAAAAAAATGAAACTTAGGAACCTCGGAGAAATCAAAACCGAGAAACTCATTATCGCGCTCATGTTCGTGGGAATAACCATTGTTTGCCTCGTTTCCAGAGCAAGTGGTCAGACGACCAATACGCAGATGCCGACGACCCCGTTGAGCTTCGGCGACTTACTCGCCAAGTTTGCCGGCGATGGCACGTTCACCGTTGATTGGTCGGGCAAACCAGCTCTCAATGGGACCTGGAAAGTTGCGGGCGACGAGATTGAGCTGATGAACGCGCCAAAATCGCTGCCCTGCGCGCGTGCGTCCTCCGGTCAGACTGTTTCGAACACAGGTGGTGGACCAGGCCGCTATCGGTTTCGAGTTGAAGGTGGCACCGTGCACTTCGATGTAATTTCGGATGAATGCAAGGTGCGACGGATGATGCTCGATGGCACGGTCTGGTCTCCACCAGGAACGCCAAAGGTTGTAGCTGAGCGGCACATCGTGCGAACCGCTGCGGCGCATGCGCGTTCGCTTCCGCGCGCAAATAACCAGCGAGGCAATTGGCCATCATTCCGTGGACCAGAAGCCTCGGGCGTTGCTGAGCAACAAAATCTTCCGGATCGCTGGGACGTAAAAACCGGCGAGAACATTCTCTGGCGCACAGCAATTCCAGGGTTGGCGCATTCGAGTCCTGTCGTTTGGGGCAATACCATCTTTGTTACCAGCGCTATCAGCAGTAAGGCTAACGCTACTTTCCGCCCGGGACTCTATGGCGACGGCGATGCGTCCGACGATCGTTCACTACATCGCTGGGTGATTTTTGCCGTCGACAAACGCAACGGCAAGATTCGCTGGCAACGTGTTGCCGCTGAGCGCGAACCTATCGATAAGCGGCATATCAAATCTACGTACGCCAGTTCAACCCCTGTCACCGATGGTCGCATCGTTGTTGCGTGGTTCGGTTCGCAAGGCCTGCATGCTTACGATGTTAAGGGCAACTTTCTCTGGAAAGTTGATCTGGGCCGCGTCAACGCCGGAGCCTACGACGTTCCGAGTGTCGAATGGGGACCCGCCTCTTCGCCGATCATCTGGAATGGTTATGTCATTCTACAGTGTGACACACAGGCCGATTCTTTCATCATGGCGCTGAAAGCCGAGACGGGCGAGACGGTATGGAAGACAGAGCGCGAAGAATTGCCATCCTGGGGCACGCCTACCGTTGTGACAGCCGCTGCCGGACCCGAACTCGTTACCAACGCCTCAAATTTTATTCGAGGCTACGATCCCCGCACCGGAAAGGAACTCTGGCGACTCGGGCGCAGCTCGAAGATTACTGCACCTACTCCAATTTTTAGCGATGGCTTATTCGTCGTTGCCAGCGGTCGAGCGCCGGAGCGACCAATTTACGTCATTCGGGCCGGGTCCCGTGGCGATCTCACCTTACCCGAGAGTCAGACAACGAGCGAGGCTATTGTCTGGAGTCGAACGGGACGGGGCTCTTACATGCCCACCCCACTAATCTACAAGGGCGTTCTATATGTGCTCGCCAACAATGGAGTATTCGACGCTTATGATTTGCGAACTGGCGAGGAGATTTTTCGCGAGCGACTTCAGCAGATAGGAAGCGGATTCAGCGCATCACCAGTGGCGGCGGATGGCAAGATCTATTTGTCTAACGAAGATGGCGAAATACTAGTGGTCTTAGCGGGGAAAAAATTCTCGCAAGTGGCAACAAACTCAATAGGTGAGTTGCTAATGGCCACGCCGGCGCTATCAGAGGGGATGATGCTCGTGCGCACATCGGAAAGTCTGATAGCGATTGGGAGAAAACAGTAGTGCAGCCTGGGCCGGTTTGGGAGTGGCAGTTAAGTGGTATTTCCGAGGTTTAGCAGGCGCTTTCGATGAAAGTTGTCGCTAATCGCGTGAGCAAAGGGTTTGGCATCGCTGGTCGACGAATACGGAACCGGGACCAGTAGAGGCCGTTACAGAACCGAGCGCGGTAGCGCCGGATGTGAGAGTCATCTTCAGATAAGCGGGCGGCCGCATACTGCCTAATACTGAAGTTGAAGGTGGCATCCGGCGCTACGGCGCTCGGTTCTGTAAGGCTCACCGGTCGCTACTGCCTAATACTGAAGTTGAAGGTGGCATCCGGCGCTACCGCGCTCGGTTCTGTAAGGCACACCGGTCGCTACTGCCTAATACTGAAGTTGAAGGTGGCATCCGGCGCTACGGCGCTCGGTTCTGTAAGGCACACCGGTCGCTACTGCCTAATACTGAAGTTGAAGGTGGCATCCGGCGCTACCGCGCTCGGTTCTGTAAGGCACCCGGTCGCTACTGCTCCGGTTCTGATTTTGTGTAGCGCCGGACCCCGCTTGCAGCTGACGACGCGAGATTGTTCACAATCCGGATCGTCACGGAGTACACCCGTCCACAGTGTATTTGACCCCGCTGTCTAAAACCGCACCGCCATTTGTCAGAGGAACGAGTACTTGTCGCACGGCCATGCCGACATTTCCAGCCGCGTCTTTCACCTGCAAGATTACCTTGTAGAGCCGGCCGTCTTCTCCTTCCGCCCGTTCACTGCGCAGCATCACTGACTTACAGTCAGGAGAGATCACAATATCGTTCTGCGTCTTACCGTCACCATTGCCCAGGGCGTCTTCCGGTTCGTCGCTTGTTACGCTCGAGATCACAACATCATTGATGTCTACACTCGTGTCGGCAGTGTCGCTGGCAGCGGAAACAAGATCGGCTATGGCGAATGTGCGATACGCATGATTCGGCGGAGACAGAAGCAGAGTGTTCGTCGTGAGACTGATCTGAGGTGCGGTCGTATCGAGCCTGATCACCTGAGTCGCCAAGGAGCTTATGTTTCCCGCGTAATCTACCGCCCTTAAATTAATTGTGGTGACTCCTTCAGTGTTGACGCTAAAGCTGGTAGAAGATCCTGAAACCACGATTACATTGCCGCCATCAATCCAATAACGCAGTTCCTTGACGCCGCTTCCACTGTCGGTTGCAGAAAGCGTGATGGTTGGACTCGTTTGCCACCAACCGTTTCCATTCGCCTCGGGGTTTACTCCGATGCTTGCCAACGGCGCGGTAAGATCTACGGCAGCGGGAAACGGTAGCAATACCGCGCCGCTGCGCGCTGCAAGAGTTACGTTCACAACCCCGCCGCTGACCGTGAAGGTACCGCCACTGAGGGCGTCCTGAAGCTGGGCGCCATCTGCGAAATAGGAGGAGACTGCAATGCTCGCAGTATTGCTTGCGCTGCCATTATTCAGAACTACAACGGCTTTTTCCGCGCCCGCAACACGCGCGAAGGCATAGGTGTTGTTGTCTGAGCCAGCCGCAGTTGTATCTCCGGTCAAGAGCGTCTCGAATGAACCCTCGCGCAACGCTGTGAACTGTTTGCGCAAATGTGCCAGGGTCGTATAGAGGCTGAGCACACTGTTGTCGATCGGCCCATAAACGGTTTGATCCCCAGGTTCATCAGACCATGGATAAGGGGCTCGATTGTATGGGTCATCCTCCGGTCCATTCGGTCCATTGGCAAGCGCAGGAGAGTTGAGCGCGCCTTCATCGCCGTAGTAAACCATCGGCGCTCCAGGGTATGTGAACTGGAAAAGCGCAGACAGCTTCAGTCGCTCTTTAGCCTCAACTAAACCGCTATCGCCGAGCAACGTCAGCACATAAAGCGCGCGATTGGTGTCGTGAGAATCAAGCAGGTTAAGCATCGCGGCTGTAGCCTGCGCCGGGTAATCTTCGCGCACCGACTTAAGTGCGTGATCGAACTGGCTTGGTGTGAGACCAATAATAACGTTGCTGCCATTGTTGTCGTTATCAACCCAGTTAAAGCCTCTGGCGAAGCCGAGCACATTCTTTCGGAAGCGATAGTTCATCACGGAGTCGAGTTGATCGCCGGCGAGATACTGGCTGGCGTCTGGCCAGATTTCACCGATCAACGGTCCATCAGATTTATAACCCCTGGCGAACGGCCGGTAATCGTGCCACCAATTGTGCGAGATGTCGTTAGCCACATCGAAACGCCAACCCGCAGCGCCGCGATCGAACCAGTGTTTAGTCACACTGTCGCTGGTGTCGCGATAAAAGAAGAAGCGCACGTCGGCGCTGCCATCCTGAAAAACAGGAAGGCTGTCAAAACCGAACCAGCTTTCGTAAGACTGTCCGTCGCAGGGACCACTGCCGAAAAAGCTATACCAGCTACGATAAACGGAAGCGACAGACTCACAACCGCCGTCGGGCGGCGGACTGTAGCGGTGGTAACGATCAAAGTAGCGACTATCTGATGATGAGTGATTGAAGACGCCATCAAAAATCAGCCGCATGCCTCGCCTCTCCGTCTCCTCGACAAGCGCAGCCAGAGCCGCGTCGCCGCCCAGCGCGGGGTCAACTTCGAGGAAGTCGTCAGTGTCGTACCTGTGATTCGAGCGAGCCTTGAAGATGGGGTTCAGGTAAAGCGCGTCAATACCAAGACTCTGCAGGTAGTCGAGCTTGGCTCGTATGCCGGCGAGATCTCCGCCGTAAAACTGCGTTCCGTACTGGTTTTGAAACTCGCCGGGTTGACGAGGGTCGCCTATCGCGACATTCCAGGGTGAGCGCGGTAGAGGAATCTGATCGCCATAAAAAGTCGGGCATCCCGAGGTCGAACCTGCTACACAATAGTCGTTCGTTGGATCGCCATTGCGGAATCGATCTGGAAAGATTTGATAGACGTTCGCATCACGCAACCAGATGGGCGTCTCAAATGCCGGATCATAGACTGTGATCTGAAACGCGGGAAAGGGTTCATTATCATTGGGTGCGCCTTCGCCACCCTGATTCAAATTATCGTGGTCATCGGCGTAAGAGTCGCTATAAAAATCCACGTCGCCCGAGTCAGTGACACGGAATTTGTAGTAGAGAACTGCCGGCGCTGATGGCGTTATCAGCGTCCTGGTCCAGACGTCGTACAGGATCCCGTTTTCGGTTCGGTTTTCAAGAAAGGTCATGGGGTAATCGACAGGGCCAGTCGTGCTGTCAGTTGCCGGATCGTACGTGTAGACGCGCACGGAAACACCATCGACATCGAAGTGAGCGGTCCGGAAACGCAACACGACACTCGTCCCGAGTGAAACCGCGCCGAATGGGCTGCGATAATAGCTATCAAATGTATCGTGTCTTAGACCGTCCCACTGAATGTCGCCAGAGGCGGCACTTATGCTCAGAACGTGGGTGCTGGAATTGTAACTGAAAGTCACAGCCGCGTTGTTGGTGGGCACGTTGAACGGGATGTTCGGGCCGTTCTGCACACCACCTTGCCCATAGTTTTCGTCCCAGCTTTCGTTGATTGCAACTTTACTCTCATAGTCTCCGGCAGGCAGTGCGGTAGTTTGAAATGTGTAGGTGCCGTCCCCATCTGTATCTTGCAACCATGATCGGAGGCAGCTCGGGTCCCAATCGCCTGCGCAACCTAGTTCGGATTGAAAACTGCCGGGAGCGACAGCGATAACCGAATTCTTGTTGCTGGTAATCCAATGTGATTTGTGGTCGTAGTAGAATTTGACGCTTTGTAATGATCCCAGGTTTAAGGAAATGTTGGCGCCGTTCTGCGCACCGCCCTGGCCGTAGTTCTCCGTCCAGCTATCGTTCAATGCCGCCTTATATTCCCAGCTGCCGGCGGGCACGTTAAAAGTGCCTTGCCATACGTCGTCGTTAACATCAAAGGTCAAGTGCGTATTGGCACAGTCTGGTTGCCAATCGCCAGAGCAACCAAGCTCGCTTTGAAAACTTCCTGGTACGGTGACGCTTGTAGGGTTCGGCGTATGTGATGCCTGCGTTACCTGGACTCTTAATGAGAGCGACAAGAAGACAATCATAAAGGGACCAATTGTGAGTAAACTGATCCAATAATATATTGAACGGCGCATCAGGAATTCCTCCTTGTTTAGGAGCAGCAATGATTGGGGGAACCGTCTGGGAGGCGATAATGATTTCTCAAAAGGTAACGGCCTGATTAAAGCGAGTAGTGCTCAACTCGTTTTGCTGTTGCAGGTCCGTACCAACTATACGGTCCTTACATTCATCGAAGAAATCGGTCGAGCGCGGGAAGAATAGGTCAACCTTTATTAGCAAGTCAAACAATCCAATTGGGTTGCGAATTTCAAAATTGGCGGCCACTATTCAAAGAATGTCGCTGTTTCGTGGGAGCCCGACACAATCGAGTAGTTTTCTGCTAAAGAGGGTATCAACGTGACTCCTGCTCGTAAGACAACCAGCGAATGGACGCTCTGGGTTGTCGCAGCGTCATGTGTTCTGCACGTAACCGAGGAGTACTTCACCGGCTGGCAGGAATGGGCGGTCGAGACCCCCGGTATCGTGATGCCGACAACGCGGTTTCTCGTTGCGAATACAGCGCTCGTCGTTGCAGCATTTTTTTTGCTCGCAGCGGTTGGAGTCGGCCAACGCTCAGCAAGTTAAACGAGGAACCTTCAGATGCTCCTTGAAATGCTTTCCACTTTATCGGCAGGTTTGTTTGCTGGGGCAGCGATCTACATCAGTTTAGTAGAGCATCCTGCGAGATTGGAGTGTGGGACAAGCCTGGCGATTACCGAGTTTGCGCCGAGCTATCGCAGGGCTGCCGTAATGCAGGGCCTTGGCAGCGATTGGATTCCTGAGCGCAGCCGCAGCCTGGTTCATGGGCTCCTCGTTTTGGTGGTTGATTGGCGGCATTATTCTCCTGACAGTTATTCCGTTTACCCTTATCGTCATTTTCCCTACCAATAAGCAGATGTTAAATCCTTCTCTGGACAAAAATTCTGAGTTAGCGTCGCAGCTTCTGAGTCGCTGGGGAAGACTACATGCTGTGAGAAGCATACTGAGCCTGCTCTCATTTTTGATCTTTATCTTCTTGCTTGGGAAAACAGCTTTGAGATAGTTTTATCAACGCTGCACCAAGCAACTCATTCAGATTGGATAGAGACAATCATCGGAGAATTGCAATTGAATGTTGTAGAAGTGGAAGAGCTGAAGTGGCGTTGCGTTGAATGCCTGCGCTTATTCTCCAGCTGCTAATCGTGCGCCGGTCAACTCCGGCGTCAGCGACTTCATCTCATCACATAGCTCAAGTACCTTCAACATTGTTGGGAATGGACTGGGTAGTAGCTGGCAGATATACGGCTTTTGCTCAATTGCTTAATTATGCTTTCGACATTGAAGACATGCAGGCAGGCTTTCTTGCTTGCCCTTACACTGGGAATCGTCGCTCAAGCACAGCAGGTATTACCTCGCTTGCCGGCGGCGCCAGCTTCAAGGGAGCGCCAATCCCCAGCAACAGTTCAAAGTGGCGAGGAGGTAGGGGAAGGCGAGGTCGTGCACATCACCGCAAATCTTGTCTCTGTCCCAGTCACGGTTATTGATCGTCAAGGTAAATACGTTGTCGATTTACAGCAGAAAGACTTCCGCATCTTTGAAGATGGTATAGAGCAGCCGATCACCCACTTCAGTAATGTTGATCAACGCTTCTCAGTGGTCCTCCTGATGGATACCAGCAGCTCAACTGCCGATTTCTTAGGACAAATGAAAGCGGAAGCTAAGTCGTTTGTCGAACAACTACGGCCGGCAGATACCGTGCAGCCTGTCTATTTTCATGGGGAGATAAAGCCACTCACTCCGCAGAGCATCAATGATACCAATCTTCTGAAAGCGGCGATTGATCAGATGACTCCCGGTCCAATCAACATGGGCACCAGGTTATATGACGCGGTCGACTTCGCTGTAAACGCATTAAAACCTGTGTCCGGACGCAAGGCCGTGATCCTTTTTCACAGAAATATCTACAGCAGTTAGCAGAGAAAACCGGAGGGCGTTACTTCATGGCGGCGGATGCGAATACAATTAAGAGATCCTTTGCTGAGGTCGCTGAAGAATTGCGACGACAATATGTGCTTGGCTATCACCCTAACGTAGTCGCGCAAAAGGGGCGGGAGAGAAAAATAAAAGTCAAAGTAAATCGCGAGCGGGTAGCAGTCAGGGCTCGCAGATCCTATACTTACAATCCATAACCTCGAGGAGTTCGTAATAAACATGTGCCGAAATATCAAAACTTTGCATAACTTCAAACCGCCTGCGTCGGAAGAGGAAATCCGCGCGTCATCGCTGCAATTCGTCCGCAAACTCAGTGGCTTTTCAAAGCCTTCGAAGGCCAACGAGCTCGCTTTTAACCGCGCCGTAGACCAGGTTGCACAAGCAGCACATGAACTACTTCAATCTCTGGTCACGAACGCCCCTCCGCGGGATCGTGAAGTTGAAGCTTCAAAAGCTCGGGCCAGGACCGCGGAACGCTTTCGCACGCAAGAGCAATCGCAAGCCAAACCTCACACTCAAATACCATGAGCGAAAAAGAAAGTGGCACCATTCTGGGTCTTCAAAGAGGTATTGTTCGCTTGCACGCCTACACCCCACTGTGGAAGGAACTCTACCAGGAAGAAGAAAAACGCATCCAGGCGGCTATCGGCCACCTCATCATTGACATTCAACACATCGGCAGCACAGCCATACCTGGCATCAAGGCCAAACCTGTCCTTGACATGGTGGTTGGCGTGGCGCGACTTAGAGACGCACTACACTTGCAGGGTCACAGTTAAAGCAGAAGAAAGCCCTTGAATCAGCTTGCTTAATCTACGAAGGTAGAGCTCATACCCCCAACTTGGGAGAAGAACACTGTGTTTGCACAACCACAAACTTATCCCTGTCCAAAATGTAACGAGATTATAAATGACGCAATGGAGAAATGCCCTTATTGCGCGGCCCCTGTAGATCGGCAGGTTGCAGCTGCCGCCGCCGAGAGTCAGAGCGAAGTAAATCAGGCGGTTAGTGACGCAAGTTACCTCAAGACCGCGGCGTTCGTGATGTGGGTATTCCTGGGCCTGAGCTTCATCCCGGTGATACCAATTGTTGGCTGGGCCTTTATCTTCACGTTTGTAGTCGTGCTGGTTATGATCATCCGCTGGCAGATTAAGTTTGGCGGCGTCAAGACGAATGACCCTGAATATCCCCACGCTAAACGCAACAGGAATTTGGCGCTGGTTCTATTGTTGGCGGCATTCGTCGCGTTCATAGTGAGGCAACTGTTGGTTGAAATAATCTTGTCGCGAATTTAGTGCTAAACGGAGAATTAGCGCTGCTTCTGCGTCGTTTCTAATAGGACTGCTTTTTTTGTCGCAATCGCGCTTAGATCAGCAGCCCTAATAGCAGGGAAGACATGAATCTGACAACCAGGGAGCTGAGGCAAGGAAAAGATTTTACTGACGTTGAAGAACAAAAGCTGTTTGGCTGGGGAGACGATATCTTTGGTACTTCATCCCTTGAACTTCATTGGAGAGGTAAAGATTATCATTTCCTGCTTTACATCGGTGGCAGTCCTGTTAGTCACGTCGGAGTTCTAAAACACGCAGTGAGCGTGAGCGGGCAATTGTTGACGGTTGGAGGAGTGGGCGGCGTAGTCACCGTGCCTGAAGAGCAGAACCGGGGGCACGCACGAGAGCTCATGCGACACGCGACTAGATTGCTCGCCGAGTGGAAGGTCGAAGCCGGACTCCTCTTTTGTCTAAAACGAATGGTTCCCTTTTACGAGGCGCAAGGGTGGCAGAAAGTTGAGCAGCCGGTGATAATCCAGCAACCGGGAGGAGAGATCAACTCACCGCTGGAGGTCATGGTTCTCCCATTGGGTACACAGCATTGGCCTGAGGGCATAGTTAAGCTAAATAGTTTTCCCTGGTAACTGCCGTGTGTCGCCTGCCAGCTTCCACGGGAAGGTTGGCGCGGGCATGCGTGACTTACGTTCGTCACTTTTGATCTGACATGAAGAATGATCACTGTTCAGCTGCTGATCCTGGGAGCGATGACTATGACTTATGATTCAAACAACCGCGACATGCTGCGACATACTGTGGCGACCCTGGCGTATCGCGGAGGTAAAGTGGTGGCCAACGTGCCGCGGGATTTCGCTAATTTCCGCGCTGCTGAAACAGGCCGGACACCTGGGGAAATACTGGCCCACATAGGAGATTTGCTTGATTGGTCGCTGCAGGTAGCAAAAGGCGAATATGTTTACAAAGAAGTCGCGTCGCGCACGTGGGAAGAAGACGTGGCACGGTTTTTCGCCGCCCTTCAGGAGCTTGACGCTTATTTGGCATCGGCTGCGCCCCTAGCAGGCTGCTGAAAAACTAAACATTCTTCCCACTGGTTGATCGCGGTCAACTATAATCTGGTCCAACGCCAACGACGGAGGAACAGAATGCGGGGAGACAACGAACAACAAGCGGGCATGTACAGTTACATATCG
>WNGE01002935.1_pt1 | contig 27986 bp, 24 predicted proteins | sample 5400651 | NCBI WGS metagenome assembly WNGE01 (sample SAMN13153370, study PRJNA577476) | soil metagenome | isolation source: 60 cm soil or saprolite under grassland replicate 2 | place: USA:California | collected 2016-06-15 | reverse complement strand
GCCTGCTCCCACGGAGGAATTCACGCCTCAGACCGCGGTAATAACCGCGCACGTAAACGCTCTGTTCACCTTGAGATAGGAGCTCAGAGTCGAGCGAATGTGCAAGGAGGATGCATGACCGAGAAATTCGCTGGAATCTCGGCCTCTAATACTCGCTGGCGGACCGAAATCTGTCTTGCTGACCTGGAATCCGATTCGCATCCAGCGGCACATCGCGCTGGATGACCATCTCCAGCGTGGTCCCTGCGTCTAGCCTCACGTCATTACCTCGCGTCAGCAACGCGCTCGCGATTCCGATGCCTCCGCCAATGCCGGCGCCCACTCCTGCTCCGGTTCTGCTCCCGGATGCGAGAACGCCAGCCAAGGCGCCTCCTTCTGCCCCCTTTATTCCTCGATTAGCGGCTTTTCCCGCCTTCTCTCCGCCCTGACTGTCGTGGCGGATGGTGCCTTCAGCATCCTTCATGGATGTCTTCTCCGAGCCAGGCACATTCTCCAGCGCACCCGGCAACATCACCGTATAGCCACTCGGGTAGATCATCGTAGTGAAATGCATGAGAACTTCAGCCCGCCCTTTGAGCCTTCCGGCACGCTTGACGTTGCTGATTTTGCCCTGCACATACGTTCCAGCCGGAATCACAATGCGATCATTCATCACCACTGGAAAGGTCGTTTGCGCATACACGGGATCGCCGTCGCGGGCGTTCTTGGTGGAGAGCGCCTGCTTCAGCACAAGGGGAACCTTGGTCCCTGCCGGAATTGTCAAACTTTTGGAAGCCGCAGAAGCTGTATCAGGAGCGCTGGGGCGCAACGTGGCGGTTTGCTGAGCCGCCGCAAGCGTTGCCAGCAGAAACACCATGAATATGGTGCGCATAAACATTCTCCTTAAAGATAGGCCCAAGTGCTCCGTAGGATGCGACCAGAATGTCAAAAGGTTATCGGGTAGGCGGAAACACCTCCCATCGGAAGGACATTCTACTCGAAGAATGGCACAGCCTACTTATAAATCAGATACTTCTGCCGGAACTCCTGGAATCGCTCGAGCGGCTCGCGCCAGTCTTCCGCGATGCGGCGCGGGTCTACTCCTTGTGTAAGGGCGTCGTACACCCTCTGGTTCAATAGTAATTCGATCATTCGCTCCATGTGGAATTGCTCTGGGTACAGCTTATGCAGGGCGGAAGCCAGCTCGATTCCCAACTCCGGAGCGTCAAAAGCATTGCGCTCGACCACCACGATGTTCACGCCCTCACACTTCTGTCCAGCATAGTTGCTGGCATTGGGAGTGAAGCTGACCGGAACGAATCTCACGCCAGAAATTTCGCGCGCGTTGAGGTACTGCGCCAGCTCGCGCCCGTGAATCCAGGTAGCGCCGAGCAACTCGAACGGGGTCTCGTTCCTTCGACTAGGGCCACCCCAGGATACAGGGTTGCCTCCGTAAGGCTGCGCAGGTTCGGTGATGGGTTCACCCACCCAAGCGCGGTTGAATCAAACCAGTCGCCGCGCATCCAACCTTCGATTGGAATGATGGTGAGCTTCGCGTTGATATTGCGTTCCGAGTTATACATTTTCGCCAGCTCGCCCATGGTCATCCCGTGACGAACAGGAACAGCGCCATAGCTGACAAAGCTTTCGCGGCCAGGATCCGGCATTGGACCCTGCACAAACGAACCGGTGACCGGATCGGAACGGTCGAGCACAAAGACCTCAACCCCACCTTTAGCTGCCCCCTCAAGGAAGTATCCTAAGGTGGTCTCGTAAGTGTAGAAGCGCACTCCCGCATCCTGGATGTCCACAACAATCGCATCGAATTGTTTAAGAACATCGGGTGATGGCCGGCGTGCCGCATCAGTTGCGCCATAAACGCTGTACACGGGAATTCCGGTTGCGGCATCTTTCATGTTCCCGACATCGGTCGTGTCGAGCGTTCCCGTCACGCCGTGCTCAGGGCTGAAAATCGCGTCCAACGAAATGCCATCAGCATGAGCAAGCACGTCAATCGTGCGACGCCCTTGAGAATCGAGCCCGGTCTGATTCGTTAGCAGCCCAATCTTCTTTTTGCCAGAAACTCCACGAACTGGATCGAAGTTATTCCTCTCGAGGACGTCAATTCCAGTTTGGACTGATCCGTTACGGGCCGCCACCCGACGCACTGCGGTCTGCGCTTCGTTGTATCCGGTGATGCTCTTCAAACGAGCCTGGTCTTTTTCAGACGGAGTCAGGGCGAGAGCTGCTGTAACTGCTGTCGCAAGTTTGGTCCGGAGCGCCACCGCACTTCCCTTCCCGCGAGGATGCACAGCATTGGTAAGCAGAATGATGTACGTCCGTGTCGTGGGGTCAATCCACAGCGAAGTTCCCGTGAATCCGGTGTGCCCGAAGGATCCCACCGGGAGCAATTCACCTCGATTGGTGGAGAACGGCGAATCGATATCCCAACCAAAGCCGCGCAATTCATGGGCTGCCGGCGGCTGCTGCGGCGTGCTCATTTTCTCAACCAGAAGCGATGGGAGCACCGAGCTACCCGCGATTAGAGCACGGGCAAACTTTGAAAGGTCGTCCGCGGTGGAAAACAGACCGGCCTGTCCGGCAACACCACCCATGCGACGCGCCGAGGGATCGTGTACAACTCCGCGCAGCATCCGGTTCTGCTCGTCGTATTCTGTGGGAGCAATCTTCGGCACCCAGGTCGCCGGTGGAAGGAATCGCGTGCGGGCCATCTTCAGCGGCGTAAAAATATTTTGAGCACAGTATTTGTCCAGCTCGACTTTTGATACACGCTCGACCAGCGCACCCAGGGTAATGAAATTGATGTCACTGTAGACGAACCGTGATCCGGGAGGGTTCACTGGTTTTTCTGCAAAAGCCATGCTGAAGGCAGTGTCCCGGCCCTGCCACGGGTGAGTGAGATCAAGGTCCGGCTCCAATCCAGAATAATGCGTCAGCAGCCCACGTACAGTGATATCTTCCTTCCCGTTCTGCGCGAATTCCGGAATGTACTTCGCCACGGGATCGTTGAGCCGGACTTCGCCTTTTTCCACAAGCTGCATCACCGCCGTAGTCGTGGCAACCACTTTCGTAAGTGAAGCCAGATCGAAGACGGTATCGACGGTCATCAGTTCCCGGCGCGGCTCCAGCGCGCGATATCCAAACGCCTTTCGATAGAGGACCTGACCGTTGTGCCACACCAGTACCACTGCCCCGGGAATCTGGCCGGCGTGAATGGCCTCTTGTACGATGCTGTCGACCACCGCAAGCCGGTTCGGAGCACGGGCTGGCTTTGCTGCGGCTGCCGAGAGGGCCGAAGGAAGCAGTAGAAGGAGCGTCAGCATGAGCTGGAGCCCCCGTCGATTTGTGGAATTGACGTGGATATTCTGAATTTACATAAGCCGCGCGGGTCACTCAAGAAACGAAAGATCAGGAGTACCGCCTACGCCAGTAATCGCAAACGGCACGAAAATAACTGTTTATCCACAATTTCCACAGGGCCGGCCGATCAGAATCTGGGGCATACTTACCGCCGCACGCCCGGGAGGAAATGTGAAAGACCCGATAGTGGTTATGCGCCAGAAAGAGATGGAATTGGCCAGGGTCCGAAGAGAAGTTGAGGCATTACAAATCGTCGTTCCCCTCCTTGATGACCCGACGGAGCGGTTGCCGGATCTAATCTCTAGTCAACAGCTGGCGGTTCCTTCCGAACCTGGTAGCCTCACGGACTTGGAGATTTATTATCCGTTCGTCAAGAATTTGCGACTGGCTGATAATCGGGCGAAGCAAGGTTAGGCTGCTCTTCAGCCAGGAGATTAAGTTGCCGGCGGTGTCCGGATTCGACCACGAAGGGCACGAAGGCACACGAAGGAAGCGCTTTAGGATTAAATCCTTTGTGCAACTTTGCGTCCTTCGTGATTCATGAAATTGGGACGCTGCTAAGTTTGCCAAAACCACACGCCGGTCCAAACCTATTATTTACCCGCCGCAAGGACTTCTGCTATAAACCAATATCGAGCAAAGAATATTGTCCGAAGGCTCCTTTCCGCTGGACACTGCCGCCAAATCCTACACGCAATTGCCCGACCCAGATTTTCAAAATCAGGATGCGGTGTTTAGCCAAGCATTCGAATTGCTACACCATGCCATAGCAGAACGCGCCTTCCCGGCGGCGTCGCTGGCGGTAACTCATCGCGGAAAGCTAATTATTTTAAAAAGCGTGGGCCGTTTTAGCCATGAGCCGAATTCTCCTCAAGTCACAACCGGCAGCATCTTCGACCTTGCCTCACTTTCAAAGGTCGTGGCCACCACCAGCATGGCCATGATCCTCTACGCGCGTGGGCTTCTGGATCTGGAAGCGCCTGTCGCGGCTCTCATTCCGGAGTTTGGCGCGGCGGATTCCCGCAAAGCGGAAGTTACGGTTCGCATGCTGCTAGCGCACTCTTCCGGGCTGCCCGCTTATGAAAAGCTTTTTCTCCGGGTTAAGAATCGTCAGGAATTGCTCGCCGCGGCATTCACAACTCCGGTCACTGCTGATCCTGGCACACGAGCGGAATACAGCGACATCGGCTTCATTATTCTCGGGGCCGCTCTCGAGCGCATTGCGGACGAGCCACTCGACCGCTTTTGCCAGCGGGAAGTTTTCGGTCCGTTGGGCATGAGCCGCACCACATTCAACCCTCCGGCGAATTGGCGGGCTTCCTTCGTCCCCACCGCTGACGACCGCACGTTCCGTCGGCGAGTGATCCAGGGCGAGGTGCAGGATGAGAACGCCAGCGTGCTTGGCGGTGTTGCCGGACATGCCGGCGTGTTTTCTACGGTCCAAGACATCGCTATCTTTGCTCAGGCCATGTTGAACGGAGGTGCGCCGATCGTCCGTCGCGAAACCCTAGCGCAATTCACCCGGCGTGAATCCTCCCCGGTGGGCACTTCACGCGCTTTGGGATGGGATACTCCTTCGACACCCTCACAGTCGGGGAAATATTTCTCTTCGTATTCGTTTGGGCATCTCGGTTACACAGGAACATCCTTGTGGATCGACCCGGAGCGTCAGCTTTCGGTAACTTTTCTCACAACCCGCACCTGGCCGGACTGCAAGAATGAAGCGATCAAGCAAGTGCGTCCACAGATACATGACACGATAATTGAGGCTTTGGAGAAATCTGAGTGAGAGCAGCTCCCCGCGGAAAGCTTTTAACCGCAGACCACGCAAAGCAGTCGCAAAGGACACAAAGAAAATTGCTGGTTTGGATCCCCAACTACTTACGAAGTTCTCTGCGAGCTCGGCGGTCAGAGGCCGCTAAAGGCTTTTGAGTCGCTAATGCAATTTCCGGCGACAAACTCTTGAAGAAACGCAAAAGCCAATCCCGATTGAGCCAACTCGGCGCTAAGCAGACTAAAGCCGTCGCGTCAGACCTGGATCTGAAATCCTCGTTCGAAATCGCGCACATTATCAATACTGAAGATGCAAAGGTCGCAGTCGCAGTGAAAACTGCTCTTCCGCAAATCGGCAAAGCAATTGATCTGATCGCCGATGCTATCGCGCAAGGAGGCCGTCTGATCTACGTCGGCGCAGGCACTAGTGGACGCATCGCTGCGCTCGACGCGGCCGAGTGCCCGCCAACTTTCAATGTGGCTCCTGAAACAGTTCAGTTCGTAATGGCCGGTGGCCCCAAGGCTCTTGCCACAGCGGTCGAAGCCAACGAAGACTCCCGGAGGTTGGGCGAGCGGGAAATCACTAAACGAAAGCTCCAAAAACATGACGTGGTTGTAGGAATTGCGGCCAGTGGCCGCACCCCGTTCACTGTAGCTGCGCTCGAATACGCTCGACGCCGGGGAACCAAAACAATTGCCGTCACCTGCAAACGCAATTCACCTCTGGAGAAAGCCGCCGATCTCGCGATTGTCGCTGAAGTCGGCCCGGAGGTAATCTCTGGTTCCACCCGAATGAAAGCCGGAACCGCCCAGAAAATGATCCTGAACATGCTTTCTAGTGGCGCCATGACGCGCCTCGGATACGTGTACGGAAACCTAATGGTCAATGTCCATCTGAAGAACGAAAAGCTGGTGCAGCGCGGGGTCAACATTCTCGAGCAGGCCGCCGGTGTAAGTAACAGCCGCGCACGCGAAGCTTTGAACTCAGCCGGCAACCGGGTTCCTGTAGCGCTGGTCATGCTGGCTGCGAACGTAAACCGTCGCGCGGCGGAAAGAGCGCTGAAACAAGCCAACGGGCATGTGAGGCGGGGAATTGCCCTAGCTGCTTCCAAGAAACACTCGTAATCCTCGTCGTTTTTAACTGAATCATAACCGGAGATCGCTGCTCTGCCCTTTTTATCCCGTCATATATAGTTGGACCAACTCTCATGAACGTGCAGGAAAACGTGTCTTTGGCGCCACTAACGACGATGAAGGTTGGCGGGCCGGCGCGGTATTTCGTCGAAAGCAAGACCATTGCCGAAGTACAAGGTGCAGTTGCGTTGGCGCGCTCGCGAAACCTGCCGCTGTTTGCCCTGGGAGGCGGAAGCAATCTGGTCGTCTCGGATACCGGTTGGCCAGGCCTTGTCCTGAAAGTTGGGATTACGGGAATCGACGAGCGAAATGAAAATGGCACAGCGATATTCGAGGTTGGCGCCGGGGAAGAATGGGATAAGTTCGCCGCTCGCGCTGTAGCACGAAACTGCGCGGGAGTGGAGTGTTTAAGCGGCATTCCTGGAAGCGTGGGTGGGACGCCGGTGCAGAACGTCGGCGCCTATGGACAGGAAGTTGCCGAAACCATTGAGTCGGTGCTCACGCTCGATCTGCGAGATGATCAGATACGGGAATTATGTGGCGAAGCCTGCGGGTTCAGTTACCGGACGAGCATTTTCAATACCGGCGAGAGCGGACGTTACATCATCTTACGTGTAACGTATGGGCTGACGCCTGGGGGTCAGCCGCGAATCGATTATGCTGACCTGAAGAGACATTTTTCGGGTTGGCAACAGATTCCCACTCTGGCCGACACGCGAGAGGCTGTGCGCCGCATTCGCGCTAGCAAGGCCATGCTGATTACTCCGGGAGATGCGGATGCTCGCAGCGTCGGATCGTTCTTCAAGAATCCAGTGCTTTCAAGCGAACAGCACGAGGATCTGAGCCGCAGAGCCGCAGCCAGAGGGCTCCAAATTCCCAGCTATCCCGCGCTAGACGCACAACACAAAATCTCCGCCGCCTGGCTGGTTGAACATTCGGGTTTCAGCAAAGGGTACGACAGCGGGCGCGTGGGTATTTCGAGCAAACATGCGTTGGCGATTGTCAATCGCGGCGGGGCGACGGCGGCAGATGTCGTAGCTTTGAAAGAACACATTCAGCACCGGGTGCAGGAAATCTGGGGAATCTGCTTACAACCGGAGCCTGTCTTTGTCGGATTTTAATTTTGGAGGTTTCGCAGAAGACTGACGAGTGCGGATCAACAACTGATTTTCAAGGGCGGCGCCGCCCCGGTTCGCGACCCTGATGATTGTTTCCCCACAATGGGGTGGGTAAAGCGATCCGGCTCCAGCGGCGGCCGCTCTCCTTATTTATCGGCCAACTGCGCCGCTTCTTTAAAGATTTGCATGAACATTTGGCGCGTCAGTTTTCCCGTCTGGGTATTTTGATTGGAAGGGTGATACGAGGCCAGGAGCACCTTGCCGTTTTTCATCTCATATTTCGCGCCATGCTGAAAGACATAAGGCTTCCGACGCTCCAGTTCGCCGCGCCGTTTCAAGTAATTGAGGTAAGCATCAAACCCGATCCTCCCGAGAGCGACAATGACCTTCGCACTTCTTAGACCTTCCATTTCGCGACCCAGAAACGGAGCGCAATTGACGAGTTCTTCCGGCAGCGGTTTGTTATCTGGGGGAGCGCAGCGCACAGCAGCAGTAATGTAGAGATCGCGAAGCTTTAACCCATCATTGCGGTCCGTAGCATTCGGCTGATTGGAAAATCCAGCTTCGTATAAAACCGGGTACATGAATTTCCCTGAAGCATCTCCCGTAAACGGCCGTCCAGTACGGTTAGATCCATGAGCACCGGGAGCGAGACCGAGCACAACTACGCGGGCATTGGGATCACCAAAACCAGGCACCGGCTTGCCCCAGTATTCCCAATCATGGTACGCGCGGCGCTTCTCACGAGCGACCTGCTCCCGATACGCGACGAGGCGTGGGCAGCGAGTGCAGGACACGATTTCTTCATTCAAGATCCTTAGCCAATGGGCTGTCATCGATTCATTAGCAGTCACCATAAATTTACACGGTGCGTGGCATCTTCTTTGTGGGGAAAAACAGCTTCCAGTTCTCAGTCCTCAGCTCTCAGCTCTCAGTTCCCAACCAGAAAATAGTGGTGATCTAATTTTATGGGATAGGAGAACTTTCGGGTCATTGACGCTCCTTCCCTCTCTCTTTACACTCAAATTAGCGAGGAGCGGGTCGCCAGAGTCTGGCCTGTCGCGAAAGGTGAATGTGAGCCCCACAGAAACTGCCAGCAACACAAAACGGGAAATCCAGATTGAAATTCCCGCTGCTGAAGTCACTCGTGAAACCGATACGCTGATTCAGAAGTATCAGAAGCTTGCCCGTTTGCCTGGTTTTCGCCGAGGACACGTGCCCGCCTCCATCATTCGCCAGCGTTTCGCCGAGGACCTGAAGAGCGATGTCGTGGAAGCCCTGGTCCCTCGCTACTTTCGCAAAGAAACGGAAAAGCAGGGTCTGATCCCGGTCTCGCAGCCACGGGTCACCGACTTGCACCTGCATGAAGGTGAACCGCTGCGGTTCAAAGCCAGTTTCGAGATCATGCCAGAGATCAAGGTCGAAGGCTACAGAGAGCTTCGCGCCGATAAGCCCTCCATTTCCGTTACTGATGAAGAAGTGGAGCAAGCGCTTTCCGACCTGCGCGAGCAGCACGCAACCTTTTCGGCGGTCGAAGGCCGGCCATTGGCGGAAGGCGATTTTGCCCAGGTCTCTCTCGACGGCCAGCCTAAAACCGGCGAGGGCAAGCCGGTGCACATGGACGATATTCTCGTGGAGATCGGCGGCAAAAGCACGATGGCGGAATTCACGGAAAATCTGCGTGGCGTATCTGCCGGCGACGAACGCACGTTCGACGTCCATTATCCCGATGACTACTCCGATAAACGGCTTGCCGGACAAACTTTTACCTACACCGTTAAGATTCAGTCCATCAAGCAGAAAAGCTTGCCGGAGTTCAACGATCAGTTCGCGAAGGAAGTGGGAGATTTCGCAAATGTAGATGACGTACGCAAACGAATTCGCGAGCAAACGGAAGCTGAGCGTACTCACGCTGCCGAACGCGAGGCCAAAGACAAACTGGTTTCTGAACTGGTGAAACGCAACGATCTAGAGGTTCCGGAAGCCCTGGTCGAACGGCAAATTGATGTTCGTCTGGAGCGCGGGCTGCGCGCGCTGGCTGCGCAGGGCATGAAAGCCGAAGACATGAAAAAGATGGATTTGAATCGCTTGCGAGCAGGCCAGCGCGACCAGGCTCTGCACGAAGTCAAGGCTTCGCTGCTGCTGGATAAGATCGCCGAGGAGGAAAAAATTGAGGTCAGCGATGCGGAAATTGACCGCGAGATTGAGGCACTTGCAACGCAGTCAAAACAAACGGCGGAAGCGATCCGCTCGCGTTTGACACGTGATGGAGCGCTGGATAGAATCCGAAATAGAATCCGCAACGAGAAGACCCTCGATTTTCTGTACCATCAGTCCGCATGATGCGGACGCTTTCGAATCCTCCCTCGAAAAGCTGACGGACATTCGGGGCAGGAGTGTGGGGTGAACGTGAACGATCCAAAAATGATGCTGGTGCCCATGGTCATCGAGCAGACCGGCCGGGGTGAGCGGGCCTACGACATTTACTCGCGGCTGCTGCGGGACAACATCATTTTTATTGGCACGCCGATCGATGACAACATTGCCAACCTGGTCATCGCCCAGATGCTGTTTCTGGCGCAGGAAGATCCGGAGAAGGATATCCAGCTCTATGTAAATTCTCCCGGTGGCTCGATTACCGCCGGTATGGCAATTTACGACACCATGCAGTATGTGAAGAACGATGTGACTACAATTTGCATCGGACAGGCGGCGAGTATGGCGGCACTGCTACTCGCCGCAGGGGAGCCCAAGAAGCGTTTGGCGCTGCCAAATTCGAGGATTCTAATACATCAGCCCTCGATGGGAGGCTTATCCGGCCAGGCGACAGATATTGATATCCACGCCCGAGAGATTCTTCGTATGCGAGAGATTACGAACCAGTTACTCGCCAAGCACAGCGGGCAGAAATTGGACAAAGTGGAAAAAGACGTGGAGCGCGACTTCATTATGAACGCGCAGCAGGCCAAAGAATACGGAATCATAGACGATATCATCTATAAGACGAGATAAGGGTATGATCGGCTTTCGCCGGTCGCTAAGACAGGAGTCAAAAAGGGGTGAAAAACCGAAGCGGTACCGAAGAGATGCTGCGCTGTTCGTTCTGCCACAAGTCGCAGGACGCAGTCGCGAAGTTGATTTCATCCCCCAGCGACTATCCCCGGGCTTACATCTGCGATGAGTGCGTGGCCGTCTGCAACTCCATCCTGGAAGACGACAAGGCTGCTACTCCTCCCAGCACCGCTCCCAACCAGCTTCCCAAACCCCATGAAGTCAAGACGTTTCTTGACGAGTACGTAATCGGCCAAGAGCAGACCAAAAAGAAGCTCGCCGTCGCGGTTTATAACCACTACAAGCGAATCTACATGAACCGGCAGCGCACCGGCGATGGCATTGAACTCACCAAGTCGAACATTATGCTGATCGGGCCGACTGGCACCGGCAAGACGCTTCTGGCTCAGACCTTGGCTCGCATGCTGGACGTGCCGTTTGCCATCGTGGACGCCACTACCCTGACGGAAGCGGGTTACGTCGGCGAGGATGTGGAGAACATCATCCTGAAGCTGTTGCAATCTGCCGATGGCGATGTGGGCCGGACACAGACCGGGATTATTTACATCGACGAAGTCGACAAGATCGGCCGCAAGGATGAAAACCCTTCGATAACCCGAGATGTATCCGGTGAAGGCGTACAGCAGGCTCTGCTGAAAATTCTGGAGGGGACGATCGCGAATGTTCCTCCCCAAGGCGGGCGCAAGCATCCGCACCAGGAATTCACGCCGGTTGATACCACCAATATTCTTTTCATCTGCGGCGGTGCCTTCGTAGGGTTGGAAAAGATCATTGGCCGGCGCGTGGGGAAGAAATCGCTGGGTTTCAAGGCGGGCGATAATGGCGAACAGGAAGAGGCGCCCGCAGCCAACCGCAAGCGCAATTTCGAGCTCCTGAGTGACGTACAACCGGAAGACCTCATCAAATTCGGGTTGATTCCCGAGTTCGTGGGCCGTCTGCCTGTAGTAGGTGTGCTGGAAGACTTGGATGAGGCGGCTCTCATCGAAATCCTGACCCGGCCAAAGAATGCGATCGTTAAGCAATACCAGCGGCTATTCGAATTTGAGAACGTGCGCCTGAAGTTCAGCGAAGATGCTCTGCGGGCGATTTCTCGCCAAGCCATGGCCCGAAAAGTTGGCGCACGTGGCTTGCGCATGATTCTGGAAGAGCTCATGCTGGATTTGATGTACCATTTGCCAAGCCAGAAGAAAGTCAAGGAATTCGAGGTTACCCGCGAAATGGTGGAGAAACGCGCGGTCTCACTGGCTATGATGGAGAAGGCGGGATAGACAGCTTTTAGCCGTTAGCCGTTAGCTCTTGGTTTTTCGCGCGCCACTGCCGACGACTTGCTAAACTTAGATAGCAAGCGAAGGCGTTAAGAGCTAAAAGCTGTTAGTTGAGAGCTGACGTTCGGAGAAGAAGTGACCACTGCAAAGGAAAAATTCGAAACCAAGAAGCTGCCCATGATGCCCATCCGGGACGTGGTCATCTTCCCCTACATGATGACCCCGTTCGTGGTAGGACGGGAATCCAGCGTGCGCGCCCTCGAAGAAGCGCTGACCTCGGATAAGAAGATCTTTCTGGCCACGCAGCACGATGCCAGCGTCGATGAGCCCAAGCCGAACGAAATTTACCAGGTGGGCACGATCGTCAACATCGTGCAGAGCCTGAAGCTGCCCGACGGCAATATCAAGGTTTTAGTCGAGGGCATTGAGCGCGGCAAGGTTCTGCAAATTAGTGAGAGCGACGGTTACATGCAGGTTTCGGTGCGTGTCGCTCGTTACGCGACAGAGACAAACGCACAGATCGAAACCGGCATGCAGCGGGTTACCGGCCTCTTTGAGCAGTACGTGAAGCTCTGCCAGTCGCTGAATTACGAAACCATGATTGCGGCTGTGCGCATGGAAGATCCGGCGAAGCTCACGGACACCATCGCGGCCAATCTCCAGCTCTCAATCGAGGAAAAGCAGGAACTGCTGGAAATCTTCGATCCTGCCGAGCGCCTGAGCCGCATTGGTGATGTTCTCGATGTCGAGATTGAAAAACTGAACATGGATCGCACCATCCAGTCGCGGGTCAAGCGGCAAATGGAGCGGGCCCAAAAAGAGTATTACCTCAACGAAAAGATCAAGGCCATTCAGAAGGAACTCGGACGCGGCGAAAAGAGCGAATTCGATGAGCTGAAGAAAAAGATAGAAGCTGCGGGCATGTCCAAAGACGTGCGTGATAAGGCCATGCAGGAACTGAAGAAGCTCGAAGCCATGCCGCCGATGTCGGCCGAGTCCACCGTGTCTCGCAATTATCTTGACTGGCTGCTGGCCGTCCCCTGGAAGAAGCGGTCGAAGGAAATTCGCAACATCTCTCGCGCTGAGAAGGTTCTCAATGAAGATCATTATGGGCTGGAGAAGATAAAGGACCGCATTTTGGAATTTCTCGCGGTGCGCCAACTCGTAAAAAACCCCAAAGGCTCGATCCTCTGCTTTGTCGGGCCTCCCGGAGTCGGCAAGACATCTTTGGGAATGTCCATTGCGAAAGCCACCGGCCGGAAATTTGTGCGCATGTCGCTCGGCGGCGTGCGCGACGAAGCCGAGATTCGCGGCCATCGCCGGACCTACATCGGCGCCCTCCCTGGCCAAATCATTCAGATGATGAAGAAAGCGGGGACCAAGAACCCGGTCTTCATGCTGGATGAAGTGGACAAAATGTCGATGGACTTTCGCGGCGACCCGTCTGCCGCACTTCTCGAAGTTCTCGATCCCGAACAGAATTACATGTTTGTGGATCATTACCTCGATGTCGAATACGACCTCTCGCAAGTCTTCTTCATCGCCACCGCAAACGTGATGCACACCATTCCTCCCGCACTCACGGACCGCATGGAGGTATTGCGCCTGCATGGTTATACCGAGCAGGAAAAGGTCGAAATTGCCAAGCAATTCTTGGTCAAGAAACAGATGCTGCAAGCCGGGCTTACCGAGAAGAACGTGAAGTTCACGGACGATGCGATCACGTCGTTGATCCGCTCGTACACGCGCGAAGCCGGCGTGCGCAATCTGGAACGGGAGATCGGGAACGTCTGCCGCAAAATCGCCCGCAAGGTAGTGAAGGAAGGCGAAAGCTATAACGTCGCAATAGGCGCCGAAAACGTCAACGACTTCCTTGGTGTAATCAAATTCCGCGATACGCTGGCGCACGAAAAAAGTGAAATCGGCCTGGTCACTGGACTCGCCTGGACTGAAGTTGGCGGCTCCATCCTCAGCACGGAAGCCACGGTGGTTGACGGCAAAGGCAAGCTTACGCTCACTGGCAAGCTGGGCGATGTGATGCAGGAATCAGCACAAGCGGCCATGTCTTACGTGCGTTCGCGCGCTCACCGCCTCGGCCTCACGCGCGATTTCTACCGCAACCTTGACATTCACGTCCACGTGCCTGAAGGCGCGATTCCGAAAGACGGACCCTCTGCCGGCATTACCATTGCGACAGCCATTGCCAGCGCACTCAGCAAAATCCCGGTTCGCCGCGATTTAGCCATGACTGGCGAAATTACGCTCCGCGGCAAGGTGCTTGCGATCGGCGGATTGAAGGAAAAACTGCTCGCCGCGCATCGCGCCGGGCTCTTTGAAGCGATCCTACCCAAGGACAATGAAAAAGATGTCGCTGAAGTTCCCGAGAACCTGCGCAATGCCATGAAGCTGCACTTCGTTGAAACTATGGACCACGTGCTGGCGCTGGCTCTGGAGCAGCCGTTGCCGGAGATTCCGGAAGCTACGGCGCAGCCAATCGCAGCGATTGCACCGCCTCAGCCGGGTGAAAGTCCCGCCACGCACCAGTAATGCGGTTTAGTCCTCATCGTTAGCGCTCTCATCCAAGGCGGGCGCGGGCCTTTTCGTATGGTCCAAAGTCCAACGGCAGCCTAAAATGATTTTGGGACACTCACGATGGACGCGAATTCCCAGTCCGAGCCGAGAAGCCATTTTCGCGGTGCTGCCGGCCTGCTGGTTGCAGTGGGAGTAGTTGCAGTTCTATTGATCGCGCTACCTGCTTACCGATGGTTCTTTCTGATCAGTGTGGGTATCGGGATCGTCGTCGCGGCCATCTTATATCTCTGGCATAAGTTCAAGCCGGTGAAGGAAGCGGACGTGGACCACAAGCACCCGCTCGGCTTGGGATGATTGTCTGCAACTGTTGGCTAGATCCACTCGGATTACGTGTTTCTTACCGTGAGAGTCTTGGCCCAATTCGTAACCGCAGCTACCGACCCAAATCAATTCCCGCCTCCGAGCCTGCCAGAAGTGGCGTTCCTGGGAAGATCGAATGTCGGCAAATCAAGTGTGATCAATTCCCTGCTCGGCAGCAAGATCGCTCGTACCAGTTCCACGCCTGGGCGCACCCGGTCCATTAATTTCTTTGAAGTCCGATGGCCCGGAAAGCCTCGCCCAGAAGTCGTTTTCACTGATCTACCTGGTTACGGCTACGCGCGTGTTCCTCAACAAGTGTCGCAGCAATGGCCGGGTTTCATTGAACCGTATCTTCGTGAGCGGCCATCGCTCGTACTTTCTCTTGCGCTGATTGACATCAACGTTCCGCCGCAAGCGAGCGACCGCCAGTTGCTGGAATTCCTGAACGCGAGCGGACGCCCTTTTCTGGTTGTTGCCACCAAGAGCGACCGGCTGTCCGGCAATCAGTTGCGGAATTCAATCCAGAGCATGATTCAGGAATATGCAGGCACAAGCGTGATCCCATTCTCGGCGAGAACTGGGGCGGGCCGGGACGACCTTTGGCAGGCGATCCGCTCCGCAGTGGAAGGCTATCGCGAGCTACACCGAGCTTAAAAACTTCTCCAAAGGTGTACACTCTCTTTAAGTCCCACCCGGAGGTGCCCAGTGGAACGCCTCCTTTCGCTCGTCCTGACAGTCTCCTTGCTCGTGTTTTGTGGCGGCTGCGGCAATGTATTCTTTCGCGGTGCCATCCAGACCGGATCTACCATCACCGGCTCGGTAAGCATCGTGCAAATCAGTAGCGTGGTAGACGGAACGGGTACAGTACAGGTCACGTTTGTGACGTTCCTGCAAAACGGCACCTCGTCCACGATCGGCTTTTGCGGCGATCAAACCAGCCTCTTCCCTCTGGACCAAACCGTGCGCGCCAATTTCAATCCAGGATCATCCTGCGCGACGATCATCACAGTTGTAATCATTATCTGAGATCATCACCGCGGCACGCGGCACCTGCTTCGATCCGTTATTATAAATTGCTTATGGCCACATACTTTATTACGGGCATTGCGGGCTTTATTGGATCGGCGCTGGCGCGCGCTGTTCTGGCGCAGGGAGACCAGGTACGCGGAATTGACAATCTTTCTACCGGAAAGGCGGAGAACATCGCAGAAATTCTGAACCGGATAGATTTTCGTGAAGCGGACTTGCTCGACATGAAGGCCGTACAGTCGGCCTGCACCGGAACGGATTACGTTCTACACCAGGCCGCGATTCCATCGGTGCCAAAATCCGTGCTTGATCCTCTCAGCAGCAATCGCGCGAATGTGGATGCCACGGTGAACCTGCTGGTCGCCGCTCGCGATGCTAAGGTCAAGCGCATTGTGTATGCCGCATCGTCTTCCGTATACGGCGACACGCCCACACTCCCCAAGCACGAGGACGTGCCCCCGAATCCAATTTCGCCATACGCGGTCGCAAAGCTGGCCAGCGAGTATTACATGATTTCGTTTTACCGCTGCTACGGGCTGGAGACAGTCTGCTTGCGCTACTTCAATATTTTTGGACCTCGGCAGGATCCCAGTTCGCCCTATTCGGGTGTGTTGGCAAAATTCATTACTCAGATGCTTAAGGGAGAGCAACCGACAATTTTTGGCGATGGCACTCAGAGCCGTGATTTCACATACGTTGACAACGCCGTCGAGGCGAACCTGCTCGCGTGCAGGGCACCGGCAAGCCAGGTTGCAGGTGGCGTGTTCAACATTGCCACTGGACATCGCGCTGATCTGAACCAAACCTTTCGCCTGCTCAAGACGTTGATTGGATACCCCGGGAATGTCGAATACGCGCCCGAGCGGGCCGGAGATGTAAGGCACTCTCTAGCGGACATTTCCCGCGCCGAGAAGTACCTAGGCTACAAGCCCAAAATCGAATTCGAAGACGGCCTGAGCCGGACCATCGAATGGTATCGCAGTCAGGAAAAGGCAGCCGGAGCATAGAAGTTCTGCCCTAGAAATGGTCTGAAATTTGAGGTCTGAGGTCAGGAGCCAGATGTCCAATTACTTTGGTTATCTGTGGCCGCTCTGCACAGCAGACTAAAGTTGCGGACATGACGCTTTCATCCGTGGTGATTTCCCGCGATTGGCCAGAAGTCAGCGTGCTCGAGTGCATTCTGGGTGGCTTGCATATCGGAGTCGATGTCATATGCGAGCCCGATCGCGCTCGGGCGAGGCTCGCGAAATCGAAGATCGATGCCTTGATCGTCGATTGCGACCTGAATGGCGCCTCCCGGTTTCTGCGTGACGTGCTCAGTGGCACGATCCGCAATTCTGCACCTCTGATTATTGTCAGCGGTTCGCAGGGACGAAACACTCTCGAAGCTAAGGGAGCGTCGTTCGTCTTTCAAAAACCAATTTCGGTCGAGCAGGCAGTCCATACGCTATCGGCAGCGCGCAACCTCATTATCGAGGGCAGGCTGCGCTACCATCGCGAGGGTCTGAATGCGCCTGTGTCCTTGGACTGGAATTCAAAAAGCCGCGTAGCAGCTTACCTGCGCAATGTGAGCCAGGGAGGAATCGGCATTCGCCTGCGGCGCCCTATTCCATTGAGTGGACCCGTTCAGGCACACTTCGTACTACCGGGAACGAAACGCCGCATGAACGTTCAAGGTGAAGTCGCGTGGACCGGCCCGGACGGAAACGCTGGAATCAGGTTTGTTGAAATCAAGCCCCAGGCAAAACGACACCTTCAACTCTGGCTGGAACGGCAATACTTCACACATTAAAACCGTCGTTGGTCGCTGGTTCGGTCGCCAGGGGCTCGTAGCCGGCCAACGACTAAGGACCAACACCGGTTTACCGAAATCGCGGGCGGTCGTCCTCTAGATGCATTTCATCTGATAGATGCATTTCATCTGAATCGCGGGAAGTGAGGCGAGCCAGACTTGCTCCCGGTGTAGCGCCGACCCAAAAGTGAAACAAGAACCCGTACAGGCACGCAAGAACGCTAGTGAGCACCGCCACCATGGCCAATGCAGTTGGCCAGGTCGGAAGAATGTGTGTTATCGAGATGCCCACCACGGAGAAGAGCAGCACTGCCGCGAGCAGCATCAAACCATCCACAAGCCGTGAAAATACGCGGGCCTGAATTCGGATGCGAGCGCCGCATATCCGCACCGTGGCGTCTCTACAATCTTTCGGATTCAGCGCGGTGCTTGCTCTTGCTGCAAGCCGTATCGGCGCGCGCGCCCCAGCCGAGAATTGCAGCTGACTGTCCGTGGCCGGTTGACCCTGGGCAAAAATCGTGTCCCATGCTGCGTTCTGCGCAGAGCTCAATAGATGAGTGAAAAGCCATTCTTTCAGCAGGCGGCGAGGGCGCTGCTGAAGTCCAGTAAATTCGAGCCCTGCCTGTCCGCTGGAATCTGCCCAGGCAACGCGTCCCGTCGTTTCCACGCGAACTCGCGGGCTCACCAACTCGAATCGAAGCTGCACTTGCTGATTGACCTGCAAAGGAGCAACGGCCTGAACAGCAACTCCGCTTTCGGCGAGGTCGCGAATAATGCCGCCATTACCCTGACCGATATTGACGTACGCCAAGCTGTTGACTTGATGGCGATGATGCTGCCGTTTGCGGCGCAGCGCAACTGCAGCCGCTGCTGAGGGGGAGGAGGCAATGAGATCAGGCCCATACTCCATGATTAAATCTTAGCCTCGCAAAGTTAGACCTCTCATTAACGTTGCTGGTTCTCATCCATTGCAATGTAGACGCGGCTATCCTCGTTCCTGTAAAGGCTCGCGACGGAATGCGACGGCCATGGTCGCGCATGCCTATATGGGTTGAAGTTTACGCAGGACGCTGCTCGGAAGGGGATTGTGACTGATCACGATCCCAAGTGATAAGGCGATTCAGATCGTACTGGTAGGGTCCGTAGCCGCGGAACGCCTTTTCATCAAACAGGCGTTTGATGCCGCAACCAAGGCATACCTGATAGCAATGGCCTTGGGCGCGCACCGGCCAACTCATCTTGCTGTGCCAGCAGCCACGAAACAGCACCACACCAGCGCCAGCTAAGCTTGTGGCCACTATGCCAAGCGGCCACTTCCAACCCAACTTCTTCTTTGCGTCACTCACCTATCCACAACCTGTAAGGGCCTGAAAATTAAGAATATGACCAAATCCCAGCGCAACGCAATAGCACGAATGGGATGGCTTACGAAAGGCATAATTCGATCTCCCACCTTCGTGCCATGCTGCAGTATTGCGATTCAGCGCAAACAACTGTAACTTACACTGGGCAGATATGAGAGTATCGGCCCCGAGTGCATGTGGAGTACGCAACTCGTGAATTAACAAGAAGTTCCCCCGTGACAATTGAGAACTGGCGAAGCATAATCCACAGAGATTTCCACCGTTCGCATGAGCGCGAGTCCGCAAAACGCCGCTGTCGGGAGTAACCCTGAACCAGCGGACCCGGGCATTTCAGCTCAGCGCGAAACTTCAACTTCCCGTGTTACATATGCACCTGGACATGAGGCGCTGCAGGCGCTTCTCGCGTTTTCTTCTCTTCATGAACAAATCAGGCAGCGCAAAGCGCGTGAGAACCGGCACGACAGACAGGCCAGCGAGGACGTTTGGGAGTTGGAGCAGTTTGTTCTCGATGAAGTCTTGCAACTCGTCGCTGAACGCGCCCTGACGATCACCGGAGCGGACGGAGTTGCCATTGCGCTCGCCCAGGATAACGCAATCATCTGCCGCGCCTCTGCCGGCACAATCGCCCCAGATGCTGGGATGCGTTTGGATCCGAACTCTGGATTTTCGGGGGCTTCCTTCCGCACCGCGCGGATCGTCCGCTGCGATGACGCTGAGACCGATCCCAGAGTGAATGTGCAGGCCTGCCGACGCCTTGGGACACGCTCCATGGTGGCCGTGCCGCTTGCCGGGCAGCAAAACGTGATCGGCCTGCTGGAAGCCTTCTCAAGCGAACCCTATGGATTCAACGACAGCGACGTCCGCAGCCTGAATCTACTCGCGGAACTGATCTTGGCCGCCATGAAGCCGGAAGAAGAAGACCAAATGGCGGAAATTTCCCAGCGTGTTGTTAATCGGGATCCGGAGCCAATCACAGAAGACGTGGCTGCCTCGCTGCCGAAGCCACTTGCAGCTGAAGCGGCAGTTGCACCGGATTTTCCGACCGATATGGCTCCTGCTACTTCGCCGCAAATCAGCAAAGCCGATCACGCTAAGCCGGGACTCAGGATTGCTGTTTTGTTGGTTGCAATAGCGATTGCAATTGGCGGCGGATTGTGGTGGAAAATCGGTAGATCCTCTGGGGCGCAAAGGTCCGAACAAGTTACGCCGGCTGTTTCCGCTAATGGATCATCTGCAGCGGGTCAGACGAATCAGGCGACGGAAAACGATTCTTCATCATCCTCTGAACTGTCCTCGCCCCTCCGCGAGAAGTTGTCTGTTCTTCCGCAAGTAACTGGGATCCAGCACACGTCTTCGTCCAACAGCAGCACCGTGATCATCAGCCTGCAAGAACAAGTTCAGTATGAAGCCCATCGGCTTAGTGATCCTGAAAGAATCTATTTCGATCTGCACGATACCGCACTTGCGCCTGGACTCTTCGGCAAGGACATTCAAATCAATGACGCACACCTGACGCGGATACGTATCGCACAACCCACGCCTGGGATCACCCGAGTGGTGTTGCAAACAAAAACCACCGCGGATTTTTCAGTTCGCATGGAGTCGAATCCTTATCGGCTGGTCATCGACATTCGCGGATCTGCGAAACCTGAATCCATGGAGCGGCCCGATCTTTCCAAACTGCCGAGTTTGTCGCGCCCGCCTCAATTGAGCTCGCTTCCCGCACCAGCAATCACGAGTGAGACACCGGCTGTTGCGACTGCCCAAAAGCTTCGAATCGTGCTCGACGCCGGCCACGGCGGGTGGGACATGGGCACGATCGGACGCAAAGGCTTAATGGAAAAGGATCTGGTTCTGGATGTTGTCAGCCGTTTGGGGAAACTCATCACAGAACGGCTGGGCGCTGAGGTTCTCTATACACGCCAGAGTGACAGCTATGTAGCGCTCGAAAAGCGGGCTGAGATTGCGAACATGGCGCAGGCCAACCTGTTCGTGTCCATTCATGCGAACTATAGTAGCTATTCTTCTGCGCGTGGAGTGGAGACTTATTACACGGACACATATTCGTCCGTGAAAGCAAGAACTCGCGGAGCCGGGGCCCCGGAAGAATTACAGAGCATCGACTGGACCACTGTTGACATCCGCGAGAAGGTGGAGGAATCACGGCACTTCGCGGCCATGGTACAGCGTGCGCTGTACGGCATGCTTGCGGCGAAAACACCAGGCATTCGGGATCGCGGCGTGAAGAAGGCATCCTATGTCGTGCTTACTGGCACATCCATGCCGGCAATCCTGACGGAAATTTCATTCGTCAGCAGTCCCACTGATGAAGACAACTTGCAAAGCGAAGTTTACCGCCACCAGATTGCAGAGGCGCTTTTCAAGGGAATTGAACAGTACACCGCATCTCACCAGGTGCATCTGGCCAGTACCTCGGCCAAGACCGCTAATCGGTAAATATTTCCTGAAAAACATTTGGCCCGCTAAGCGGCGGCTTCAACTTCTGACCGATGGGAATGCCTGCGGCGTGCGAGCCCAAAACGAGGTTCCATCGCCGCAATGGCACACAGCACGTAGAAAAGCGCGGCATTGGCAGGAATCTGAAGGTTGAAGTCGAAGAGACTGTGAACCAAGATGCCAGTAATGCCCAGAGTTGCCGCGAGCGCCGTAGCGCCATTCACGTCGTGCATCCATTTGCTGATCTTCTTGGCCGCCCGGCGATAAACGATGACTAGAGCGTCCCGCCCGACAGTTCAGCTCGCGTTTCGGTTCTGATACTGGCCATGCGCTTGGTCAATTCACCTCCACCCAGCCAGGCGAGCAGACCGGCGGAGACAGCAAGAAATGCGCCCACTACAAGCGCCAGCCGCTTGCTCTTACGCTGTCTTAGCAAGACGCCAGAGAGAACGGCCATTTGTATGCAGAAAGCCACCATGCCGCCGCGTGAGCCCGAGAGAAAAATTGTGCTCGCCATCACTGCCGCGGCGATTGCTGCCATGGTTCTGCGCGGACCGTGGGCATAGCGGCTCAGCGCAAACACCAACGGAATCGGGGCCAGCATTTCCATCAGCCCGGCATAATGGTTGTGGTTCACGTATGGACCGTAGATCCATCCGCCGGATCGCGGGGTTCTAAGCCAGTACAGTTTCCCGCTCGATGACATGCTCTGGACAAGCGCGAAACTCGCGACCGCGAAGCCGTAAGCAGAGAACAAAACGGTCAGAAATTTCACCTGGGAAGTTCTGCGCGGCGACTGGACGACTACGAACGCCAGAGCCCCATACGCGACATACAAGAGCGCGGATCGAAACGTTTGATAACGATACGCCGTGTGTCCGCCGAGCAACTGTAATCCTACAAGAGCCATGAACGACAACATAGGTGCGAAGAGCGGGCTGCTACTCACCATCACTTCGCCTGCTTGCGCCTGCCTGATGATCCACATTAAGAACAGTAACGCGCTCCCAGCTTCCAAGAGGAAAATCGACCACGGCTCCGTGGCGCCAAAGGCCACTGGACCAAATAGCAACAGACCGAATGCCCCATAGAAAGTGATCGGATCGAGTAGTGAACGATATCGCTGCCGCATAACGGCCGGCTCAGTACTCGGCGAAGTGAGAACTGGCGAGGTCAATGCCTAAGATCCCTCATAATTTGTCCGCACCAGCCGGACATCATCAATCCAAAGTTTCCCTCTGATCGGACTTCTAGCCGGTACGCGCTGCACGCGGAAGATCAGCAGCTTGGTTCCCGGCCCAGTAGTAAATATCCCGGAGACCTGTTTCCAGGACGTCGAATCCTTCAGTTCATCGCTGCTGAAATATGTCTGCCCGCTATAGAGGTCTTGAATTGCAAACCGCGGGCCGCCGGCGCCTTGAATATCTTCAGCTTTGAAATATGCAGAGAAATCGTATTCGGTGTCCGGCTGCACCCGAATTAATTGGTGTATGCCGGCGTCCTCAAGGCTTCGGGCATCGAAATTGATTAGCAGGGATCTATCTCCTGAGTGAGATTGCGTTGGATCAAGAGCCAGGGAAACCTCACTCGATTGTTGATAGAGCCAGTCGAATCCTCCGTTCAGAACGCTGAGCCTGAAATTTCCATTGACGACAAGGTTCTCGGGAGATGGCTGGTAAGCCGCAAGTCCGGAGAGATTCACCGCCTGTTCCCAGACGAGCTGCGCTTGATCGACTTCCTGCCGACTGACCAGATAACGCATGTAATCGAAGACGTGACGGCGCTCGACTGGCTGGTGAAGAACTGCAAGTTGCGTCCATGCTTTTGCCGCGCTCTCGGTTTCTTTTCGCGAAATCAGAAAATCCAGAAAGCTGGTGTAAACGGCCGCGATCGGCGGAACCACATCACGCAACAAATCATCAATATCAGGCTTCATGCGCCAGCAAAGTTGCAAAGCGGAGGGCGGCAAATAGGGATCGTGCTCCAGCACGGTGCGGAATTCTCGTAAAGCGGCGCTGGTGTCCCCTAGAGCGGAGTAAAGATTCGCTGCGTCCCAGGCGACTGCGGTGCTCGTCGGCCCTGCTCGGAGCGCGTGCTCCAAAGCATCCTCCTCGGGCTGTGCGGCGCCTTGCACTTGATATGCGTTTGCCAGGTCAATCCAATAGCGTGCCTGATGCGGATTTAGCGAAACGGCAGAAAGATATGACTGAACCGAATCGTCGGCGGAATTCTCCTGAAGGAAGAAGTACCGGCCAAGGTGATCGCGGTACTCCGCATTCCACGGCTGGAGCCGGACCGCTCGCTGCAAGCTCGTGAGGTCGGTTCTTTCTGAGAACCGGGCGGCTAAATAGTCGGTCAGCGCAAATCCAACATATGCCAGAACGATAAGCAAAGAGGGACCCAGCAGGAGGAGTCGTCTGCCCGGACTAAGTGCCATTCTCATGCCAAGTTTGAGGACGGTTGAGAACCTTTAGGCGCTTCCGGAGCTGATTTTTGGCGCAGATTCCGCTGCGCTGCCCAACTCGTCCTCGCAGTAATACCGATGCCCGTATTTCCCCTGGTATTCGTAGTAGTAGTAATAATCCGGAGAAGTCAGATCGACGGCGTTTAACAGCACTCCCGCGACCCGAGCGTTCACCTGCATCAACAGATCGCGCGAGCGCCGCAACGCCTGCTTGGTGGTTTGGCCGGAGCGAATGACCAATACTACGGCATCGGCACGGGTTGACATCACAACCGCGTCGGTCACTGATAACGTTGGCGGCGTATCCACCACGATGTGATCGTATTGCTCACGCAGCTCCGTGAGCACATCTCTCATGTTGGTTGAGGCCAGCAGCTCGGCCGGGTTCGGCGGAGGAGTGCCGGCAGGGAGAATGAATAATCCAGGCAGAATGCTTGAGCGGACCGTCGCCTGTTGAAGTGTGGCGTTCCCGGTAAGTACGTTGCTTAGGCCCATCTTCGGTCCCATGCCGAGAGTCTTGTGAATGCTGGGGCGCCGCAGATCGGCATCAATCAGCAGCACCCGGACACCTTTCTGCGCTAGAACAATGGCTGTGTTGATGCTAGTTGTGGTCTTGCCTTCCTGGGGAAGCGCGCTGGTGATGAGAATAACTTTCGGCGGCGCACCCAAGGAAGTTAGGAGCAGAGAAGTCCGCAGAGCGCGATAAGATTCAGCCATTTGCGATTGCGGGCGCGATTGGGTAATTAGTTCGACAACTTCCTTGGAGGAAGCCACCGCAAGGCGCTGCCTGACACTCGCCTCGACGCCGTTCTTTGATCCGAGTGGGATCAAGCCCAACGAGGGCAGCCCAGAAAGTGCCTGTGCCTGCTCTGGCGTGCGCACGGTGTTATCGATGCCCTCGAGCAGGAATGCAAGACCAATGCCGGTTGTAAGCCCGAGGGCAAGGGCAAAAGAAAGGTTGCGCGGGACATTCGGTTCCGCCGGGTACATCGGCACGCGAGCTTCATCTACCGGCCGGATGTTATTGGATCTCAATCCAGCAGTAACTCCGGCTTCCTTCAATTTTTCAAGCAGGCCTTCGTACAATGTGCGGTTGGTCTCGACGTCGCGCTTCAGAAGGCTGTACTCTATGGCGCTCTCGTTCAGCTTGTTCGCTTCCTGTTTCTGCTTGTCCATCGCAGCACGCAGCATGGTCTCGCGCTGGAGAGCCGTCAGGTAGTCGCTTCGCACCCGAGAGACGATCTTTTTCATCTCCACCTGGATTTGCGCATCTACCTCTTTCATTTGATTATTCATTTGCGCGACCTTCGGGTAGGAAGGTCCGAACTGAGTGCTAAGCTGCGCGACTTGAATCTTCAAGTCGGCTTGCTGCTCACGCAACTTTTCCAGTAAAGAAGAAATCGTCACTCCACCGGGAGCGGGAGCGTCCGCGCTGGTGGCCGCCGCAGCCGCTGTGTCCGCGTCGCCCGACTGCACTAGTTGATAGACAGATTCTTTCTCCATCCGTCCTGACTCAGCGGTGGTTAGCTCTTTATTCAGTTCGTCCAGCTTGGAAGTAATGATGTTCTGCTTTTCGTCAATGCCGAGGATTTCATGTTGCTTCTGGTATTTGACCAGCTTCTCCTGCGAGGTCTCTACCTTCATCTGCAAGTCGATAAGTTGCTTCGAAAGCCAGTCCGAAGCCTGCATGGTCGATTCGAAACGCGTTTTGAAGTTCTGCTCGATATAGGTGTGAATCAGCGAATTTACGACATGCGCGGCCAAATCCTTATCGGCGCTGCGGTAATGGATATCGATGACGCGCGTATTCGGCCTGAGCGAAACTTGCAGGCTCCCCTTGAACGCCGCCAGCAATTCCGAGGTGCTGGCAGAGTCAGGCTGGAGCGCGTCAGTGGTCAACTCCAGAGAAGAAGGCTGAGTGTCTCCGCTGCCGCCAAATTCTGGCCGCTTATCCAGATTGAGTTGCTTGATGACCTGAAGCGCCAGCAGGTCGCTTCTCAGAATGCTGACCTCGGTATCCAAGTCAGAGGGATCGTAGTCGATGGCGCCGTTTGCGCTGTCCTTCAGATTGAGCAGAGCTGGATCCGTTTTATTAATGGCGATGCTGCCTGCGGCCTCGTAAATTCGCGTTGTTCTCATGGTCGCAGTCGCGACCACGCCAAAAATTATGAGTACGCTGCTGATGACTACCCACTTACGTTTGATGAGCACGCGCAAATATTCGCGCAGCATCGAATCCTGCGCCTGAAGTTGCGGGTAGTAGGTTGGCGCCGCTGGGCGGCTTAGTTCGATCGGCAATATGGGCGGAGCTTCGCGCAGACCTTGGCCGTTTGCCGGGATCATTTGTGAAGCGTCCATCCATGCACCTTAAACACCCCAACGCCGGTCGCCGACCAGCTTCACGGGCGGCCTCGCACAGAGAAATTAGTGCAGAGATTTCCCTGCTCAATAGCCGCGCATATCTTAGCAGCAGCCAAACAGCGCTGATCGTAATCAGGCTGGTTCCAATGATGAGTGTGGCGGTTGAACTGTGCAAAGCGGGACGTGCATCTCCGCTATAATCCGGCTCAATCCAACGAGGATCAATGATGAACTGGTCGGAGCAGGTCGTGCTCGTCACCGGAGGTACGGGTTCATTCGGCAGGAAATTTGTGGAGGTGATGCTGCGCGAATGTCACCCGGAAAAGCTCATCGTTTTTAGCCGGGACGAACTCAAACAGCACGATATGCGAACGACAGGATTCGACGACCCAACGCTGCGCTATTTCATCGGTGATGTGCGCGATGCGCAGCGTTTGGAGCGCGCGCTTTCCGGGGTCAGCGTGGTTGTTCATGCGGCAGCTCTCAAGCAGGTGCCAGCCTGCGAATACAATCCGTTTGAGGCGATTCAGACCAACATCATCGGCGGGCGCAACGTGATCGACGCAGCCATCAATCGGGGCGTGCAGCGGATTCTGGCGTTGAGCACCGATAAAGCCGTGAACCCGATCAATCTTTATGGCGCAACAAAACTTTGCGCGGAAAAAATGTTCGTGCAGGCCAACGCCTACGCCGGCGAGCAGAATACACGCTTCAGTTGCGCCCGCTACGGCAATGTAGTTGGCAGCCGGGGCAGCGTAATTCCCGTATTTCTCGAACAACGCAAGCGCGGGAGAGTTACCATCACCGATCCGCGGATGACGCGCTTCTGGCTCACGCTCGATCACGGTGTCAGGTTTGTGGTCAATTGCATCGAGAACATGCACGGAGGAGAAATTTTTGTTCCCAAGATTCCCAGCATGAGCTTGCTCGAAATGGCCGAGGCGGTTGCTCCTGGATGTGACATTGACTACATCGGAATCCGCGCCGGCGAAAAGCTGCACGAGGTACTGGTTTCAGAAGACGAAGCACGCCACGCACTAGAGACTGAAGACATGTTTGTAATCCAGCCGGCGCACTCCTGGTGGCAAAGGGAGAACTGGCACGATGCCCGTCCGCTGCCCGATGGATTCCGCTACACCAGTGACTCCAACCCGCACTGGCTTACTCGAGAGGAACTTCAGGAATTGATCGGTGGCGGTTCACCCGAGTCAGAAAAAGTAATGATCCTGCAGCCACAGAGCGCAACTGCATGAGCGCAAACACGCCTGTCCGGGAAATGCTCGCCGTGGAGGGCGGAGAGCCAGTGCGCGACACGCTGCTGCCCTACGGCCGCCAGGCGATCGATGACGACGACGTTCAGGCGGTTGTGGAAACGCTGCGTTCGGATTGGCTCACCACCGGACCCAAGGTGGAGGAGTTCGAAGAAGCGTTCGCGGCGTGGGTAGGCGCAAAACATGCGATCAGCTTCAGCTCCGGAACCGCAGCCCTGCACGGCGCTGCCTTCGCAGCAGGATTGGGACGCGGAGATGAAGCGATCACGTCGCCGTTGACTTTTGCGGCCACAGCAAATTGTGTGCTCTATCAGGGCGCCACGCCCGTATTTGCCGATGTGTCTCCCGACATTCTAACCCTCGATCCCGAGCAGGCCGGTTCCAAGATCAACTCGCGTACGCGCGCAATTCTCCCGGTCGATTATGCCGGCCACCCCAGTGATTTAGATCCTCTGCTGCAATTGTCCGAACGTCACGGCTTAGTTGTTATCGAAGACGCCTGTCACGCGTTGGGCGCGGAATACCGAGGCAGACGAATTGGAAGCCTTTCGCACATGACAGTGTTCAGCTTTCATCCCGTAAAGCACATCACTACGGGTGAAGGCGGCATGGTCACAACCGACAATGCCGAGTT
>WNGE01001663.1_pt1 | contig 27986 bp, 30 predicted proteins | sample 5400651 | NCBI WGS metagenome assembly WNGE01 (sample SAMN13153370, study PRJNA577476) | soil metagenome | isolation source: 60 cm soil or saprolite under grassland replicate 2 | place: USA:California | collected 2016-06-15 | reverse complement strand
TGCCCCAGAGGATGAGGGTCGGGCCGTCCTGCGACTTGAGGCGGCGAAGCCCCAAGACGATGTCCGGTCCGACGCCCTCGAACGGTCCCCATGCAAGACTTTCCGGACGGTGTGTCGCGACATATTTCGTTGCTGCATTAAGGCCGTCCGCCATCGGACTGCTTGGCGCCTTGGGCCAGAAGCCCGACCACAGATCATAGGTGCGACGACCAAGCAGCAGATCGAAGCGCTCGCCCTGCGCGGCAATGATCGCATCCCGGCCAGCGGGGGATCGATAGGGCGCGGTCCAGTCGCTGTAGGGGAAATCGCCGCCATCGGCGGAGTGCTGGATCACGCCGTCGAGCGAGATGTGTTCGATGATTTTGAGCTTTCTCATTTGGGCTCCAACGGCATCGGGAAATGCTTGTGCATCCACGCTTGCCACCGCGGTGTCTCACGGGCGACGGTCGCGGCCGCCTGATCACCGTACAGGTACAAGTTCATCGCCACCATGCCCTGGCCACCGGGGTAGGTGACGGCGCCCAGGGCGGCGATGCCTGGCCCCGGCTTGTCGAGCCTCAGCAGGGCATGAGGAGATGGTATCATTCACAACTTATACTGTCACGCGTGATCCGAGGCTTGAGCAGGACGAGCGGACCATCCATCGTTGCAGCATGACGGACGGACGCCTCTACGCCCGCGTCACCCGGCGCCTGATCCCGCTGCTGTTCGCCTGCTACGTCGCGGCCTTTCTCGATCGGGTGAACGTCGGCTTCGCGAAACTGCAGATGCTGAGCGATCTGCGGCTCAGCGAGACGGTCTACGGCCTGGGCGCCGGCATTTTCTTCATCGGATACTTCCTCTTCGAAATCCCGAGCAACATCATCCTACACCGCGTCGGGGCGCGCCTGTGGATCGCGCGCGTGATGCTGACCTGGGCGGTCGTCTCGGCCGCGATGGTGTTCGTCACGTCGGCGACCGGGTTTTACATCCTGCGCTTTCTGCTGGGTGTCGCGGAGGCGGGGTTCTTCCCAGGGGTGATCCTGTATCTGACCTACTGGTATCCGTCCGACCGGCGGGCCGCGATCATCGCGCTGTTCATGACCGGGATTCCCATCGCAGGGGTGATCGGTGGGCCGATCTCCGGCTGGATCCTGAAGGCGATGGCAGGAGTGCACGGGCTCGCGGGCTGGCAATGGCTCTTCCTGCTCGAGGCGCTCCCCTCACTCGTCCTCGGCGTCGCCGTGTTGGCCTACCTCGATGACGGGATCGCCAGGGCCCGCTGGTTGGCCGCCGACGAGAAGGAGATCCTCGCGGGTCACATCGCCGCGGACCAGCAGCACGCCTCGACCCACGCACTGTGGGAGAGCTTCACGGAGCCCCGAGTCTGGTTCCTGGGCGTCATCTACTTCTGCCTGATCGCGGGGCTGTACGGCGCTGGATTCTGGCTGCCGACACTGATCCGGCGAACCGGCGTCGAGAGCCCGCTGGCGATCGGCATGCTCACGGTTCTGCCCAACGCCGTCGCTGCGGTCGCGATGGTCACGATCAGCCGCCGGTCGGACAGGGCGCGCGAGCGGCGGTGGCACCTCGTCATTCCTGCATTGGTTGGAGCCGCGGGCTGGATCGTGACGGTCCGCTACGGTCGGGACACGGCGATCGCGCTGTCAGGGATGTCTCTCGCGATGGCCGGCGTGACGACCTCGCTCGCGCTGTTCTGGTGCCTGCCCACTGCCATTCTCGCCGGCGCGGCCGCTGCGACTGGAATTGCCCTCATCAACTCGCTCGGCAATCTCTCTGGGTTTGTCGGCCCACTGCTGATCGGCTGGCTCGTCGATCGCACGGGGTCGACAGACTTCGGCGTCTACTCGCTCGCGGGCGTCATGGCCATCGGCAGCATGTTGGTCCTCACGATCCCCGCGCGGATCGTCAACCGCTGAACGGACGCGGTGGGCCTCTAGACCGCCAACGTCACCTGTAACGGCGTGGCGTGGCGGGTTTTCTGGGTGTCAGCGGGAATTGCCGTGGGATACTGACCCGAGAAACAGGCATCGCAGAATTCGGTCGCATCGCCACCGGCGGCGCGTTTCATGCCCTCGAGCGACAGATATCCGAGGGTCTCGACGCCCAAGTGCAGCCGGATCTCCTCGAGGGAATGACTCGAGGCAATCAGCTCGGACTTGGTCGGCGTGTCGATGCCGTAATAGCAGGGACCGGTGATCGGCGCCGAGGCGACGCGGAAATGGACTTCCTTCGCACCGGCTTGCCGAATCATCTGTACCAGCTCGCGGCTCGTGGTCCCCCGGACGAGCGAGTCGTCGACGACGACGACCTTCTTTCCTGCCAGCACCTCACGCACGGGGTTGAATTTGATCTTCACCTTCGCATTGCGCGCGGCCTGCGTCGGATTGATGAACGTGCGGCCGACGTAGTGGTTGCGGATCAGGGCGTGCTCGAGCTTCAGACCCGACTGCTCCGCAAAGCCCAACGCCATCGCGTTCGAGGAGTCGGGCACCGAGAAGACGCAGTCAGTCCCCGCCGCGGGGTGCTCGCGCGCCAGCTCGCGCCCCAGGGCCCGGCGCACGCGGTCGACCGACCGCCCGAAGATCGTGCTGTCGGGCCGCGAGAAGTACACCAGCTCGAAGATGCAGCGTCGATGCGGCTTCGCGGGGAGCGCCGGCAGGCGATCGAGCTCCGGCGGTGACCCCTGAATGCGCAGGAATTCGCCGGGCAGGATCTCGCGGACCGCGGTAGCGCCGATCAGGTCGAGCGCGCACGTCTCGGAGGCAACGACGTAGCCCTCGCCCAGTTTCCCGAGCCACAGCGGCCGGAACCCTCTGGGATCGACGATCGCGTACAGCGTCCGGCCGATGGTGACGACCAGCGAATAGGCGCCCTCGACGCGCTCCAGCGCATCGAGCAGCTGGTCCTCGGGCTCGCGGGCCTCGGAGCGGGCGATCAGGTGGATCAGGACTTCGCTGTCCGACGAGGTCTGGAAGATCGAGCCCTTGGCGACGAGGTCCGACCGCAGCGCTTCGGCATTGGTCAGGTTGCCGTTGTGCGCGAGCGCCAGCGGTCCCTCGCGGTAGCCCGCAAGAATCGGCTGCGCGTTGGCGAGCACCGACGAGCCGGCAGTCGAGTAGCGGGTGTGACCGATCGCCACGTCCCCGGGCATCCCGGCCAGCACCGTCTCACTGAAGACATCAGACACGAGTCCCATGCTGCGGTGCGAGCGCGCCACGCTGGCCCCGTCCACCGCGACCATGCCTGCTGATTCCTGGCCGCGGTGCTGCAGGCTGTAGAGCCCGAGATATGTGATGCGCGATGCGTCCGGGACGCCCGCTACGCCGATGATGCCGCACATGCTTGGGTCAGTCTCCCATACGTCGTGGAATGGCGCTGAAATATACGTCGCGCAACCGGCTGACCGACTCCTCGATCGTTCCGTCTCGCAGCCTGATACGGAAGGCTCCGTCGGGGCTGCCGACCGTACCCGCACGGAGCAGCGGGACGCCCAGCTCGCCGGCGAGCGCCTGGACCGCGCCGGCGCGCTCCGGTGAACAGGTGACGACGGCGCGACCGTGGGATTCGCTGAAGAGCAGCTCGTGCGTGGAGAGTGGTGCGTGGTACGTGGTTACGTCAACGTCGAGGCCGAATCCTTGTTCCTGGTATGGACTGCCCATCGCGACCTCGGCGAGCGCGACGCCCAGACCTCCCTGCGAACAATCATGAGCGGAATGGAGGAGGCCGCGCTCAGCACCGGTTACCAGGAGCTCGATGAGACGTTTTTCTGCCTCCAGGTCCACACGAGGCGGCTGGCCGCCCCTGAACTCCTGACACACCTCCCAGTACGCCGAGCCACCCAGCTCGGCCCGCGTTTCACCCAAGACGAACACGACGTCACCCGGTGCGCGCGCGTGACTCGGCACGGCGCGGTCGGCGCGCGTGAGCAAGCCGATCATTCCGACGACCGGCGTAGGATCCACGGCGCCGGTGGGACTCTCATTGTAGAAGGACACATTGCCGCCGGTGACCGGCGTCCCGAGCGCCCGGCAGGCATCCGCGATGCCGCGACAGGCCTCGCGAAACTGGTAGAAGACCGCGGGTCGCTCGGGGCTGCCGAAGTTGAGACAGTCGGTGATGCCGAGTGGCCGGGCGCCGGTGCAGGCAACGTTGCGCGCTGCCTCGGCGACCGTCGCCTTGCCGCCCTCGTACGGATCGAGCCGTACGTAACGGCTGTTGCAGTCGGTCTTCACAGCAATCCCGAAGTCCTCATGACGCACACGCAGCACCCCGGCGTCGCCACCTGGGGGAATGACGGTGCCGGCCTGGACGGTGGAATCATATTGCTCGAAGACCCACTTCTTTGAACTGATCGACGGTGCGTCGAGTAGTCGGAGCAGGGCATCGCTCGGCGTCGTGCGTCGTGCGTCGTGCGTGGGAGCTGCGTTTCGAAGCTTCGCGATCTGCGGGTCTTCCTTCGCATCCGGATAGTAGACCGGGGCGTCGTCGACCAGCTTCTGCCCCGGGATCTCCACGACGACTTTGCCCTGCCACGTGCACCGGTACATGCCGTCAGCCGTGACTTTGCCGATCGGAGTCGCGGTAAGCTCCCACTTCGCCGCGATTGCCTGAACGTCTTTGATCCGGTCGCTCTTTGCCACGACCAGCATGCGCTCCTGTGATTCCGACAGCAGGATCTCGTACGGCGTCATTCCCGGCTCGCGGGTGGGGACCGTGGACAGATCGATTTCCACGCCAACCCCACCACGCGCCGCCATCTCGGCCGAAGACGACGTCAGTCCCGCGGCGCCCATGTCCTGGATCGCGACGATGTGGCCTGACGCAATCAGCTCGAGGCTTGCTTCCAGCAGCAGCTTCTCCGTGAAGGGATCGCCGACCTGGACCTGGGGGCGCCGCTGCTCGCTTTCCTTCGTGAGCTCCTCGGACGCGAACGACGCGCCGTGGATCCCATCGCGGCCAGTGCTCGACCCGACAGCCAGGAGCACATTACCCACGCCATGCGCGGCGGATTTGATGAGATCTTTCTCCTTCAACACTCCCACACACATCGCGTTGACGAGCGGATTCCCGGAGTAGCCAGGGGCGAAATCGACCTCGCCGCCGATGGTGGGGACGCCGACGCAGTTGCCGTAGTCGCCGACGCCGCGGACCACGCCCGCAAACAGATAGCGGTTGCGCGCGTCGTCGAGCGGGCCGAAGCGGAGGCTATTGAGCAGCGCCACGGGTCGTGCGCCCATCGTGAATACATCGCGCAGGATGCCCCCGGCACCGGTTGCCGCTCCCTGATAGGGTTCGACCGCCGACGGATGGTTGTGGGACTCGATCTTGAAAGCGACGGCCCAGCCGCCCGGCAGGCGCAATACGCCCGCGTTCTCGCCCGGGCCCTGGACGACCTGCGGGCCGGTGGTGGGAAATGTCTTGAGAATCGGTCGCGAGTGCTTGTAGGAGCAGTGCTCGCTCCACAAGGCCGAGAAAATGCCCAGCTCGGGAAAGGTGGGCGTCCGACCGAGCATTGCGAGGATGCGCTCGTACTCTTCGGTTGTGAGGTTGTGTTCCTGCACCAGCTCCGGTGTGACCTTCGGATCTGTCACTTCCGTGTCACGCCCTTCGCGACCGCGCGGAACACGCGGGCGAGGATGTTCGGCGCCGACGTCTTCATCAGCGACTCGGCTTCCCCCGCATCGAACCAGATGCCGTGGCAATGCGTGCATTGGTCGATCTGCACGCCGTCCCAGTCACCGCTGATCAGGTCGTAGCCGCACTTGGGGCACTTCATGAAATGTTTCTTGCGCTCCGTCTCCGCGGCGGCCTGCTGCGCCGCCGCGCGCTGCTGCCGGAGCAGATCGGCATCGCGGCGAGCAAAGTACTTGTCTTCGTTCTTGGTCGGCTTGTCGTGACTCATGGGTTGGGCGGTGGGGGCGGGGGCGTGATGTGAAGTGAATCCCCCGGGTTCGCCACCGGAACGCGCCCGGGGGGCGACGACGATTCGCCCGAATAGCGGTGGCCGTCCCAGCGCGCGATCACATCCACCACCTTCCCGTTCTCCAGCGTCACCACGTCCATCGTGCCGCAGGTGTATTCGCAGCTATTGCGGAAGAAGAGATAGGTGTACTTACCGACCCGCCGGACGGCCAGGGGTGCGGCCCACAATTCATAGACCTCGCGCTCGGACATGCCGGGATTCACGGTGCCGGTATCTTTGGAGACGTAGGGCACGTCGCGCGAGAACGCCTGTCCCGGAGGTGCCGCAGGGGGACCGGGACGCTGCGGGCGTGTCTGTTCCTGTACGCTGGCGACGCGCGTAGCCGCCGTATCGGTCGCGGGACGCACGGGCGCCGGCGGCGGGGATTGCGTGGTCGAGCGCCCCCGCAACTTGTCCCACGCCAGCTTCAGCTTCGTCTTCGCGGCGTCGACCTGATCACACCCTAAGGTGGCGACCGTCAACAGCGCGCAAATCGCCAGCGTGCTGCGTCGCATTGCGAGCCTCCAGAGAGAGAAATACGCGGGCGCCATCCTGACCGCCGAGAACCTGCGCGTTGCGGCGCTCCGGGTGCGGCATGATTCCCACCACGTTGCGGCCGGCGTTGCACACGCCGCCAATATCCTGCATTGACCCGTTCGGGTTCTCCGTGACGTACCGCAACACCACCTGCCCGTTGGCCTCGACTTCCGCCGCCGTCGGTGCATCGGCGACGTAGCGGCCGTCACCGTGCGCGATCGGCAGCGTCAGCTCCTCGCCGCGCTCGTAACGGCATGTGAACGGTGTATCCGTCGCTTCGACGCGCACCCGCACCGGCCGCGACAGGAACTTGAGTCGCGCATTCCGCATCAACGCGCCGGGCAGCAGGCCGGCTTCGCACAGAATCTGGAAGCCGTTGCAGATGCCGAGCACCGCGCCGCCGGCACGCGCATGAGCGGTCACGGCGCGCAAGACCGGCGAGAAGCGGGCGATCGCCCCGGAGCGAAGGTAATCGCCGTAGCTGAAGCCGCCCGGCAGGATGACCGCATCGGGCTGTTTCAGGTCGGTGTCGCGATGCCAGACGTAATAGGCGTCCGACCCCGCCGCGCGGGCCGCGTCGAGCGTGTCCGCGTCGCAATTCGAGCCGGGGAAGACGACTACTGCGACACGCTGCATTCGTAATCCTCGGTCACCGGATTGGCGAGGAGGCGGTCACACATGGTGCGAGCTTTCGCCGCTGCCTCGTCACGGGTCGCCGCCTGAACCTGTAACACCAGGTGTTTGCCCGCCCGGACATTGCCGACGTCGCCGAAGCCGAGCGCCTGGAGCGCGTGCTGCACCGCCTGACCCTGAGGGTCGAGCAAGGATGCGCGAGGCATCACCCGGATTTCGACGGTGTAGGCGCTCATGCCGCACCGCCGGCGCCGCTGCCCGGACGCCGGGGTCCACCGTAGTTCTGCGCGCTCTCGTCGATCACGATCGGACCAGCGATTTCTGCCTCCTCATCCTCTGTAGGGGCCCTGAAGAAGCCGAGCAGGATCGCGCGCCCCACGCCGTAGATCATGTAGGCGATCCCCAGGGGGAACAGGAACACATCATGCTGCCAGATGCCGAATACCAGGATAACAACAATCAGCGCGAGTCCCAATAGTCCGCTGGCCGTGCGGAAGCCGGCCCGGGGAAGCGTCGGATAATGCACGTTGCTCACCATCAGAATCGTCAACGCGATCATCAGGAATGTGAGTGTGAGGTGCCAGGGAACACCGTGCAGTGAGGCGTACAATTCCGTCTGCGTGAACGGATAGAAGGTCGCGAGCGTCATCCCGGCCGCCGGGGAGGGCAGGCCGATGAAATAGGCCTTGGCGCGCCCAGCCTGGGTGATGTTGAAACGCGCCAGCCGGATCGCCGCCGCCATGACGTAGAAGTAGCAGAAGATCCAGGACGCCTGGCCGCCGGTCGTGAACTCGACTTGATACATGAGGAATGCGGGCGCGACCCCGAAGCTCACGATGTCGACCAGGCTGTCGAGCTCCGCGCCGAAGCGGGTCCCGGTTCCTGAAATGCGGGCGACGCGCCCGTCGAGCGTGTCGAGAATGCCGGCGAAGACGATGAACCAGCCCGCGCGGTAGAACTCGCCGCGCGTCGCGAGGACCATCGACCAGATCCCGAAGAACAGATTGAACAGCGTGAACAGGCTCGGCACGACAATGACGACGCGGCGGAGCGGCAGCGGCGGTGGTCTCACGCGTATTCCGCCAGGACGGTCCCGCCGACGCGCACGCGGTCGCCAGGTTTGACCTTGATGGCCGGGCGCGCCGAGAGTGGCAGGAAGACGTCGGTGCGTGAGCCGAACCGGATCAGCCCCAGACGCGCGCCCTGCGCGACCCGGTCACCGGGTTTCGAATCGGTGACGATGCGGCGGGCGATCAACCCGGCGATCTGCCGCACGAGCACCCGCCCATGCGGTCCCCGCATGCCGATCGATGACTGCTCGTTGTCGAGGCTCGCTTTTTCGTCGGCGGCATGCAGGAACTTGCCCTTGTTGTAGTGCACCAGCTCGACCGTCCCGTCCACGGGATAGCGATTCACGTGGACGTCGAACACGGACAGAAAGATCGAGATGCGAACCGACCGTTCCTTTACATACATCGGCTCGTCGGTCTCGATCACGTGCACCACATGGCCCTCGGCCGCGGCCACGACGAAGCGGTCACCGCGCAGACCGCGGCGAATCGGATCTCGAAAGAATGCCACGACCCACACCGCGAGGATGCCCAGGACAATCGCCGCCGGCCACCACAGGAACGCGGCGGCCAGCGTCACGAGCCAGGCAATCGCGATGAAGGGCCATCCTTCGCGTGCGATCCTCACTGAATTCCCACCCTAAAGGGTGGGCTCGGCACTTCATTGTCCTTAAGGACAATGCCTCGCCGAGCACAGGCTTTAGCCTGTCCAATCACGAAGCGCCATCCAGTGCTTTCCCCGTAATGCGCCGATACGCGTCCCGGTAGCGCTCGCTCGTCGCGTTCACCACCTCGGACGGCAAGGGCGGGGGCGGAGCGTCGCCATTCCACTTGGCCTGGTGTTTCAGACCCGCCAGGTAATCGCGCAGCGGCTGCTTGTCGAAACTCGGCTGGCTGTGCCCGGGCTGGTAGCGGTCGGCCGGCCAGAACCGCGAGGAGTCGGGCGTCAGGATCTCGTCGATCACGATCAGCTCACCCTGCGGCGTCGTGCCGAACTCGAATTTCGTGTCGGCGATGATGATGCCGCGCTTCGCCGCGTAATCGCGGCCCGCCTCGTACAGGGCCAGGCTCGCGCCACGCAGCCGCTCGGCGGTGAGTCGGCCGAGGCCGTTCACGACGTGATCGAAGGTGACGTTTTCGTCGTGCCCCTGCTCGGCCTTGGTCGCGGGCGAGAAAATCGGGGGATCGAGCTGGGCGCTTTCGACGAGCCCCTGGGGCATCGGCTCGCCGGCGAGCGTTCCCGATCTCTGATACTCCGCCCAGGCCGAGCCCGAGATATAGCCGCGGACGACGCACTCGAACGGCACGGTGGTGGCGCGGCGCGACAGCATCGCGCGGCCGTGCAGCTCGTCACGGTGCGGACCGAGCGCCGGGACCCGCGCCACGATTTCGTCGGCGTCAGCCGTCAGGAGGTGATGCGGCATCACGGATTTGAGGCGCTCGAACCAGAATGCGCTCAGCTGGGTGAGTACGGCGCCCTTGAAGGGCACCGCTTCGCGCATGACGACGTCGAATGCGCTCACGCGATCACTGGCGACAAGAAGCAGCGTGCCCTCGTCGACCTCGTACACCTCCCGAACCTTCCCGCGACGCAGGAGCGGGAGGGGCAACTTGCTTTGCACCAGTACTCCTCCGGTCATACCTGAACCTCCGCGACGGCCGCCGCAGGTGCGGCCGCTTGAATGGAACGCATCAGATCGGGAAGCACTCGATCGAGGAACTCATCGACCTGCTCTGGCGCGCGCCCGACGTACGCCGCCGGATCCAGCTCCTCGCGCATAGCTCGTACGCCGAGCTGCTTGAACTCGGGGGCACGGGCCAGGCGGTCGAGCAGATCGTCAGCGCCCTGGAGACTCTGCGCGCGGATGACTTCGTGTAGCTGTTGGCGGTCGCCGCCGGCTTTCACGCCCCGCATCAACAGGCGCTCCGTGGCGAGATACGGCATCGCCTTGGCGATGTGCTGCCCGATCGTGTCCTCGCGCACCTCGAGACCCGCCGCCACGTTGGTCGCGAGCACCAGAATCGCGTCGGTGGCCAGAAACGCCTCGGGAATGACGAGCCGGCGGTTGGCGCTGTCGTCGAGGGTGCGCTCGAGCCATTGCGCGGCCGCGGTGTGCCAGGCGTTGCCTTCCAGCTCGATCACGAACCGCGCAAGGCTCGTCATGCGCTCCGCCCGCATCGGATTGCGCTTGTAGGGCATGGCGGAAGATCCGACCTGCTCACTCTCGAATGGCTCGAGCAGCTCGCCTTCGTGTTGCAACAGCCGCAGGTCGGTCGCGAACTTCGCCGCCGACTGCGCGATGCCTGACAGCACCGCCAGCACCTGACCGTCGAGCTTACGCGTGTAGGTCTGGCCGGTGATCGGCAGGACGTGATCGAACCGCATCGCGCGCGACACCCGAATGTCGAGCTCGGCGACCTTGGCGTGATCGCCGTCGAACAGATCGAGGAAGCTCGCCTGGGTGCCGGTGGTCCCTTTCACGCCGCGGAATTGCAGCGTCGCGATGCGATGGAGCAGCTCTTCGGCATCGAGCGCGAAATCCTGCATCCACAGCGTCATGCGCTTGCCCACGGTCGTGAGCTGGGCCGGCTGGAAATGCGTGTAGGCGAGGCAGGGCAGGGCCCGATAGCGTCGCGCCACCTTGCCCATCGCGACGAGGACGGCGCCGATCCGCCCGAGCAGCAATTGCATCGCCTCGCGCATCAACACCAGGTCGGCGTTGTCGGTGACGTAGGCGCTCGTGGCGCCCAGATGAATGAAGGGGCGGGCGGCCGGCGCCTGATCGCCGAGGTGATGGATGTGCGCCATCACGTCATGGCGCAGCCGGCGCTCGTACTCCGCCGCCTTCTCGAGGTCGGCGTCGTCCAGGTGCGCGCGCAGCTGCGCCAGCGCGGCGTCGGGGATCCTCAGCCCGAGATCCTTCTCGGACTGCATCAGCGCCAGCCACAGCCGGCGCCACAGGCCGATGCGGCGGCGCTCGCCCCAGAGCGCCTGCATCGCGGGAGAGGCGTAGCGTGCGGAGAGCGGCGAGACCCAGCTCAAACCGCGGCCTTCGCCCGCGCGACCAGCTTGCTCCAGTCGGCGAGGAACTGATCGAGGCCGCGGTCGGTGAGCGGGTGGAGCAGCAGCTTCTTCAGGACCTCGGGCGGCAAGGTCGCGACGTCGGCGCCGATCATCGCGGCCTCCACGACGTGACGCGGATGGCGGATCGAGGCCGCGAGAATCTCGGTCTCGATGTTGTAGTTATCGAAGATCGCCCGGGCCTCGCGAATCACATCCATGCCTTCCTGTCCCACATCGTCCAGCCGGCCGATGAACGGGCTCACGTACGAGGCTCCGGCTTTCGCCGCGATGAGGCACTGCACGCTCGAAAAGCAGAGCGTCACGTTGGTGCGGATACCGGACGCGGCAAGCCGGCGCACCGCGATCATCCCGTCCTCGAGCATCGGGATCTTTACGACGATGTTGTCGGCGATCTTCGCGAGCTCGATCCCTTCCTTGACCATGCCCTCGGCATCGATCGCGACCACCTCTGCCGAGACCGGTCCGTCCACGAGCGAGGAGATCTCTTTGAGGACGTCGCGCGGATCGAGGTCACCGGCTTGCTTGGACAAGAGCGACGGATTGGTCGTGATGCCATCGATCAAACCGGCTTGGGCGGCCCAGCTGATGTCCTTCAGACTTGCGGTGTCGAGGAAAAACTTCATGTCTCGGACTCCTCGGCGTAGAGTTCCGGAGGATACTGCACCGCGTCCAGGTACAAGCCCTGGGGCGGGGCAGGCGGGCTGGCCGCCAGGTTGTCGGTCGCTGCGAGCAGACTGGGGAAATCCGCCGGCGGGCGCCGGCCGAGGGCGATATCGACCATGGTGCCCACGATGAAGCGCACCATGTGATGCAGGAATCGATCGGCCTCGACCGAGAACGCCATCCCCACTCCGTCCGCTCGCGGCGCCCATCGCGCTAGCGCCACGCGGCATCGGTAGTGAGCGGTGTTCGCGCCGGCCGCAGCCAGACCGCGAAAGTCGTGCTCTCCCAGCAAGGCCGCTGCGGCGCTCTCCAGTGAACCGAGATCGAGCGCGCGAGCGAGGGCCCATTCGTACGGCTTGCGAAACGGCGACGCGGCTGCCTCGTCAGTGCCGATCAGATACCGGTAGCGGCGCGCCGTCGCGCTGCGCCGCGCATCGAAACCCGGCCGCATCGAGTGCACCTGCTGAACCCAGATCCCCTGCGGCAACAAGGCATTGAGCGCGCGGCGCAAACCCGCTGCATCTCCGGACCAGCGCTCCGTGCCGAGGAAACTGACGCCCTGCCCAAGCGCATGCACGCCCGCGTCGGTCCGACCGGCTCCGGTCGCTGCGGTCTTCCGCCCCATCAGCTGCTCGAGGACCGCTTCAAACTCGGCTTGGACCGTGCGGTCCGCAGGCTGGCGCTGCCATCCTGCGAAGCCCCCCCCGTCGTATTGAATCACCGCTAAGAAGGGGCGGCTTGTCACGCGGGAAAGATGCAACTCGTTGTCACTATTTGACAAGGGTGATAGCCTTAACTCCTCATGGACTCACCGCTGCGCCGCGCGCTGGGCGCGCTCGCCAATCGTCAAGCGCTTTCCGAAGACCAGACGGCCGAGGTCTTCGGCGTCGTCATGCGCGGCGAGGCCACGCCCGCGCAGATCGGCGCGCTGCTCATGGGGCTCCGCGCCAAAGGCGAAACCGCCGACGAGCTGGCCGGCGCCGCGCGTGCGTTGCGCGACGCGATGGTGCGCGTCACCGCGACGCAAAACCACCTCGTCGACACCTGCGGCACCGGCGGCGGCAGCGTGCCCACGTTCAACATCTCGACCGTCGCCGCCCTCGTGACCGCCGGCGCCGGAGCGGTGGTCCCCAAACACGGCAATCGATCGTTTACGTCACGGTGCGGTTCCGCGGATGTGCTCGAGGCGCTTGGCGTCCGGATCGTGCTCGACGCGCCGAGCGCGAGTCGCGTGTTGAACGAAGCTCGTGTCGTCTTCCTGTTCGCTCCCAACTTCCATCCGGCGATGAAGCACGTTGGTGCGGTGCGACGAGAGTTGGGGACTCCGACGCTCATGAACCTGGTCGGACCGCTCGCGAACCCGGCGGGCGTGCGGCGGCAGGTGGTGGGTGTCGCCGACCCTGATCGTGCCGCGATCGTGGCCGCGGCATTGGCCCGGCTTGGCGCCGAGCATGCGCTCGTCGTGCATGGACGCATCGGGATGGACGAGATCTCTCCGCACGGGGTGACGGATGTATGGGAGGTGAAGGACGGCACGGTGCGGAGCTGGGAAATCGATCCTGAGCGCTTCCGCCTCGGCATCAAGGACGTCGGAGAATTGCAGGGTGGGGAACCGGCCGCCAACGCCGAGCGCCTGGAGCGGATTCTGGGGAATGGCTCTGCCGATCCCTCGGGGCTTGCTGCGGTGCTGCTGAACGCCGGTGCGGCGATCTACGTGGCGGGAATCGCGGCGTCGCTGGCTGAAGGAATCGGTCGCGCACGCGAAGTGGTGGCATCCGGCGCGGCACGCGCCGCACTCGATCGGCTGCGCAAAGCGACGGCTAGTATTTCCTGATGACGCCGACCACCACTCCCTGCACGATGACATCGCGCTCGTTGAGCCGCAGCGGCTGGAGCGAATCGTTGGCCGGCTGCAGCCTGATCCACCCGCCGGGCTCGCGGTAGAAGCGCTTCACCGTGGCGCCCTCTCCATGGACGAGCGCAATGACGGTCTGGCCGGCATCGGCCTGGTTGCGTTCCTGAACGACGACATAGTCGCCGTCCTTGATATGCTCGTCGATCATGGAGTCGCCGCGCACCTTCAAGACGTAGCTGCGGCCACGGCGGGGCAGCAGCTCATCGGGTACGGCGATGGTTTCACCCTCCGTCACCGCCTCGATCGGCGCGCCGGCAGCGACCAGACCCAGCAACGGCAACTCCGTCGCCCCGGTCTGACCCTTGGGCGGAACGACCTCGATCGCCCGGCTCTCGTTGTGCGTGCGCCGGATGTACCCTTTGCGCTCGAGATTCGTGAGGTGCTCGTGGACCGTCGCCAGCGACTGAAACCCAAACTGGCGGGCTATCTCCTCGAAGCTGGGGGCGTACCCCTTCTCTTCGATGTGTTTCCCGATGAAATCGAGAATCTCGCGCTGGCGCCGCGTGACCGGCATAATGGCTCCGAAGATTTACCGAACCACAATCTACCCGAATAACGACCGAACGCAAGCATGTCAGATAACCCGCTCACGCTCTCGCTGGACGCTATTCTGGCCGTAACCCGGACACGGGTCCAGGCTCTTAAGAGGAGGGCTGGCGATCTGGAACGGCAGGCCGCCGCCGCCCCACCGGTGCGACCGTTCCAGGAGCCTACCGACACCGTGGGACTGATCGCCGAGGTGAAACGCCGCTCGCCCTCACAGGGAGATATCCGGCCTGATCTGGATCCCGTACAGCACGCGCGCGCATACGTCCGCGGGGGCGCCGTGGCCGTTTCGGTGCTCACGGACGAAACGCACTTTGGAGGCTCGATCGAGGATCTGGAGCGTGTCGCCGCGGCGGTGCCGGTGCCGGTGCTGCGCAAGGACTTCATCCTCGACGAGCTGCAGATAATGGAGGCGAGAGCGGCCGGGGCGAGTGCGGTCTTGCTGATTGTGCGCGCGCTGGCCCCGGACAGGCTGCAGGCCCTCGCGCGGGCGGCGGCCGCCTGCCATTTGCCGACGCTGATCGAGGTTCACTCGGCAGCGGAACTCGAGCCGGCACTCGCCGCCGCGCCGGGTGCGATCGGCGTGAACGCGCGGGACCTCACGACCTTTGCGGTCGACTTGCGAGCGGCAGAAGCGGTGATTCGGGACGTGCCCGGTAATATTGCCGTCGTCGCCGAGAGCGGTATCAACAGCCGGGCGGATGTGGAGCGGGTCGCGGCCGCCGGCGCCGATTTCGTGCTTGTCGGCACCAGCGTCGCGCGACAGAAGGATCCCGAGCAGGCGGTCAGAGCGTTGGTGGGCGTGAAAAGACACGCGGGAGTTCGATCGTGATTTCACAGGCTAAAGCCTGCGCTCGGCAATCAGTGTCCTTAAGGACAATGTTGGCCGAGCCCACCCTTCAGGGTGGGAAGAGCAATGACCGCAACTGAAACGGGCAGATTCGGGCCCTATGGCGGCCGCTACGTCCCCGAGACGCTCATGCATGCGCTCGAGGAGTTGGCGCACGTCTACGATGCGGCGCGCCAGGATCCGCGGTTCTGGGCCGAGCTCGAGGCGTTGCTGAAGAACTATGTCGGTCGCCCAACGCCCATCACCACCGTGCCGCGCTTGTCCGCGCAGGTCGGTGCCGAGGTTCTGCTCAAGCGCGAGGACCTGAACCACACCGGGGCACACAAGATCAACAACACCCTTGGACAGGTGCTGCTGGCCCAGCGCATGAGCAAGCCGCGTATCATCGCCGAGACGGGCGCGGGCCAACATGGCGTGGCGACCGCCACGGTGTGCGCGCGGTTTGGGCTCGAGTGCGTCGTGTACATGGGCGAAGCGGACATGCGCCGGCAGCGGCTCAACGTGTACCGCATGGAGCTGATGGGCGCGAAAGTGGTGCCCGTCACGTCAGGCACGCGCACCCTCAAGGACGCAACGAATGAAGCGCTGCGCGACTGGGTCACCAACGTCACCACGACACACTACATCATCGGCTCGGTCGTGGGACCCGATCCATTTCCGAGGCTGGTGCGGGATTTCCAATCGGTGATCGGGCGGGAGGCCCGCGCCCAAATGTTGGCGCAGGTGGGGCGTCTGCCGGCCACGGTAGTCGCGTGCGTCGGCGGCGGGTCGAACGCGATGGGCATTTTCACGGCGTTTCTGGACGATAAAGCGGTCCAACTGGTAGGCGTCGAGGCGGCCGGTGAGGGTGTGGCAACGCAGAAACATGCGGCCACGCTGGGCGCGGGCCGTCCCGGCGTCTTCCACGGCAGCAAGAGCTACCTGCTCCAGGACGCCGACGGACAAGTCCAACCGGCGCACAGCGTTTCGGCGGGTCTCGACTATCCGGGGGTGGGCCCCGAGCACGCTTACCTGAAAGACACGGGGCGCGTATTGTATGAAGCCGTGACGGACCGGGAGGCTCTGGAAGCATTTGCGGCCCTCTCGCGATTAGAAGGCATTCTGCCGGCTCTCGAGAGCGCCCATGCCATTGCGTGGGTGATGAAACGCCGCCGAGCCTCTGACGAACTCATCCTGGTCAACCTGAGTGGCCGTGGCGACAAGGACGTCGCCATGGTCGCGGAGCTGACGGGAGCAGCGATCTGACGAATCCGCAGGCCGAGATACCCGAGCTAGCCCTCCCGCCGTCGCAGGTCGAGGAGCTGATGCAGGTCGTCAGCAAGGGGATGCGGGCGACGCAGTTGTACCTCCCGAACAATCCCGTCTATCAGCGAGCCGTCGACAACATTCGCAACGCGTTCCGCCAGATCTGGCAAGCCACCGACGATCTGGTGTTCGACATCGGCGAGACGGAGATCCGCTGGGAAGATCACGTCGTCTATCACCAGGACCAGCGCAACGAAAGCATCGCGTGGACGCTCTTCAAGGACGGTGTCCGCTCGCTCACGTTCAAGCCGGGCGTCGAGGAATTGGAGATCGTGCGCTTCCTCGCGGTGCTGCAGCAGGCGAAGAACCTGCAGGCGGACGCGGCCGACGATCTGCTGACGCTGCTCTGGGCGGAAGACTTCCAGATGGTCACCTACACCTTCCGCGAGCTCGCCAGCGAAAACGCGGTACCGATCGAGCGGGCGGAGAAGGGCGCGCCGACGATCAGCGGCGGCGGCGGCACCCCCGGGGGCGACGCCGGCTCGGCGGACCCGACGACGGTGCGGCGCCAGGTGGAGGAGGAGGCGCCCCCCAAGCGCGAAGGGCTCGTGTCGATCGACGACTTCGACACGACACTCTACTTCCTCGACGACAAGGAGATCGAGTATCTCCACAAAGAGGTCGAGCGCGAATACGCCCAGGATCTGCGCGGCAACGTGCTCGCGATGTTGTTCGATCTGCTCGAGCTGCAGACCTACGGCACGGTCCGCGCCGAGCTGCTCTCGATCGTCGAGAACTTCATCCCCTACCTGCTGGGTGCGGGGGATTTCCGCTCGGTGGCGTTCATCCTGCGGGAATGCAAGGTCATTCTCCAGCGCGCCCGCGAGCTCATTCCCGAGCACAAGCAGATCCTCGAGGGGCTTCCGGGTCGCCTGTCCCAGGCCGACGCGCTGTCGCAGCTGCTGCAGTCGCTGGATGAAGCGACGCGCCACCCGACCGAAGACGAGCTGAGCGAGTTGTTTGGAGAGCTCGGGGCCGACGCCCTCGGCACGCTCATGGGCTGGCTTCCCAAGCTGACCAACGAGCGCGTGAAGGCCCTGGTGCAAAACTCAGCCGAGCGCCTCGCCCAGGCGCACGCGGGGGAAGTGCTGAAGGCGCTCGCCAGTGCCGACCCCGCCGTGCAGCTCGAGATGGTCCGGCTCGCGGGGCGCCTCAAGCTGCCGGGCGCGCCGGACGGGATGGGTCCGCTGCTCGAGCGGGGCGAGCGCGACCTGAAGCTCGCGGTGGTGGAAGCCCTGACGACGATCGGCAGCCCAGGTGCGACCCGTCTGCTCGAGAAGGCCATCGATGATGTGGAGCGGGACGTACGCATCACGGCGGTCAAGTTCCTCGGCCAGCGCGGCCATCGGAACGCATTCTCGCGGATCGAAGCCGCCGTCGTCGGGAATAAGCTGAAAGATGCGGACCTGACCGAGAAAATGACGTTCTTCGAAGCCTACGGCGCGTTGGCCGGGGAAGCGGGGATCGGCACGCTCGAGAAGCTGCTCGTGGGGAAGGGCGGCCTGCTGGCGCGGAAGGAGGATCCCGAGACACGCGCCTGCGCGGCAATGGCGCTCGGCAAGATTCGCACGCCCGCGGCGCGCGATATCCTCCAGAAAGTCGCGCAGGACAAGGAGCCGCTGGTGCGCAACGCCGTCAGCCGGGCGCTGCGCGAAGTGGGGGGTGGGGGAGCCGAGCGGGCATGACGGCACCGGGCGGAGGCGGGAAGCGGCCCTCGATGATGGAGACCGTCCAGACGACGGACGGTTTCCTGCGGCATGCCGGGCGGGACTTTCTCATCGTCCTCTACACGGCGTTCCGCTCGCTCAAGCTCTATCCGATCGAGAACACGCAGGTCCAGAAGGCGCTCGACGATCTCGCCGCGACGACGAAGCAGCTCCTGGACGTCGAACGCGAGCTCGAGATCCGGCTGCAGGGTGAATTCATCTTCGTAAACTCGACGCGGCTGCGCCTGGACCTCGACAACTACGCCTCGTTCTCCCACATCCTGAACGTCCTCCAGCAATGCGGCATCGGCGCCGTCCGCCTGGACGAAGGCGTGGACCGCCGGCAGCTCCAGGTGTTCGTCTCGCTGCTGCTGGCCTATGCGGCAAAGGAAGCCAATCCCAACAAGCTGTTCGAGCTGTCGCAGAAGCTGAGCGACGGCGGCGTCTCGCACGTCAGCGTCGAGCCACCGCTCGAGGCGGAAGAGGACGTCGAAGAGGAAGAGCGGCAGAAGGAAGCCGCCAAGCGCACCTACGCGCGATCGGTGGCCGTCACCAAGGAAGTCATCAACAGTATTCGCATGGGCCGCACCGCCAACGTGAAAAAAGTCAAGCGTGCGGTCCAGGCCATCGTGGATCAGGTGCTCAACAACGAGTCGTCCCTGGTGGGACTGACCACGCTGCGCGACTACGACGAGTACACGTTCACGCACTCCGTGAACGTCTGCATCTTCTCGGTGGCGCTGGGCCGCAAGCTCGGGCTGACGAAGCTGCAGCTCTACGATCTCGGCATGTCAGCGCTGTTCCACGACGTCGGCAAGTCGCGCGTGCCCTTGGAAGTCCTAAATAAGGAAGGGGGCTTGACCGAAGAAGAATGGCGGATCTTGCAGGCCCACCCCTGGCTGGGTGTGCTGACGCTATTCGGGTTGCGCGGCTACGGCGAGATCCCCTACCGCGGGATGGTCGCCGCCTACGAACACCATATGAAGATCGACCTGACGGGGTACCCCAAGTCGATCCGCGGCCGCACCCTGTCGATCTACTCCAAGGTCATCGCGGTCGCCGACGGGTTTGACGCGGCGACCAGCCGGCGCGTCTATCAGACCGTGCCGATCCAGCCCGACCAGGTACTCAAGGAGATGTGGGAGAACCCGCGGCGCGGGTACGATCCGGTCGTGGTAAAAGCGTTCATCAACCTGATCGGGATCTACCCCGTCGGCACCTGCGTCATCCTCGACACCTACGAGGTGGCGCTGGTGCACAGCGCCAACCCCGACGTCGCGCACGTCCACCGCCCGGTCGTACGCCTCGTGACGACACCCGATGGGGCGCTATTGAATCCGGGTACGGTCGTCGATCTTTCCGAGAAGAATGCAAACGACGTCTACCCGCGCACCATCGTCAAGGTCACCGACCCGGTCAAATACGGTATCAACGTCAGCGATTACTTTGTCTGAGAGCGCCCCCATCGCCTCGCGGTGGCGGGCACTCGGCACATCCCGAGCGCTGATCCCGTACCTCACCGCCGGTTTTCCCACGCCTGCTGTTTCCCGTGACGCCCTGCGAGCGGTCGCGGCCGCCGGAGCGGACTTCATCGAGATCGGCGTGCCGTTTTCCGACCCGCTCGCCGACGGCCCGACGGTCCAGCGCACCACCCAGACGGCCCTCGAGCAGGGCACGACCGTCCCGCGCGTGCTCGACTTGATCCGTGCAGCCGCGGCCCAAGTACCGGTCATCATCATGACGTATCTGAATCCAGTGCTGGCGTATGGCGTGGAGCGGTTCGCCAAAGACGCACACGCGGCGGGAGCAGCGGGAGTTATCCTCACCGACCTTCCCGCGGGCGCTGATCCTGAGGTGGAGCGTGCCGTGACGACGAGTGGGCTCGATCTGATTCGCCTGGTCGCGCCCACCACCGATGACGGACGACTGAAAACCGCCCTGAGCGGAGCCACGGGATTCATCTACCTGATCTCGCGCCTCGGTGTGACCGGGGCGCGGACCGATGCGCCACGCGATCTCGATGCGCAGGTGCAGCGCGTCAGGGCGGCAAGCGCGAGCCGGCTCCCGGTGGCCGTCGGCTTTGGCATCAGCACGCCGGCGCAGGCTGCGGCGGCGGCGCGCTCGGCGGATGGCGTCGTGGTCGGGAGCGCCCTCATGGACGCCCTCGCAACAGGCGGCGTCTCGAGGCTCGAACAGCTGACCCGCGAGCTGGCCGCGGCGGTCCACGCATGAAGGTCTCACGCTTCGTCACACTCTACAGTCAGGGCCTGGCCTGGGTGGGCGGTGCCCTGCTGGTCGCGCTGCTCGCCGTCGACCGACGGTGGCTGGGGCAGATCCCCGAACTCGCCGTGCTGTTCGGCAGCGCGGTCGCGCTACGCGGCCTGTCCGTCCCCCTCAGTAAATACTCGTACCTGACCCAGACCGCCCTCGTGGGGCTGGCGGGGAGTCTGCTCGTCGGCGTCCCGGCGACGGCGCTCGCCATCTCCGGCGCGACCGTCGTCACCGATTCGCTGTGGCAACGGAAGCCCCTGCGGGTGGCGTGGATCAATCTGGGTCGCGAAGTCATCACGCTCGTGGGGGCGTTTGGCATCTACGCGGCGGGGCTGCACTGGCTCGACATGCCGAACGGCGCGCCCGTTCTGAATATCGAGCTCCTGCCAGTCCTCGCGGGCTATGCCCTGGCGTACTTCGTGTTCGGCCGGCTGCTGTTCTACCTCACGCTCATCATCCGCGCGAAGCTGGAGCCGGCAGAGCGTCTGATGATCGTGCGTTACGAGGTGATCGCCTATGCCGCGACGCTGCTCGCGGCGACGATCTTCGTCGGCGCGGTCGTCGCGTGGTCGTTCGGCGCCTGGATCCTCGTCGGGCTGGTCCTCACCTTCCTTGGCCTGCTCCTCAAGCAAATGATCGAAGAAGCGATCTCGGCCGAGGAGTTGAACAAGATCCACGCGATGGAAGCGGTCATCACGGCGAACATCAGTCTCGAGGATTCCTTCCAGCGAATCGAGCGGCTGGCGAATCGCCTCGTCGACTGGGGTGACTTCCGGATCTACCGGCTGCACGACGGTGCGATGTCGCTGGTCCATCGCTCGGAGCGGGGCCGCGACGGGAGGGGGGAGCCGTCCGAAGATACCGCCGCCCTGCGCCAGGCCGTGGCGGCGAGCGGCGAAACGGTCGTGATCGACGATGTGACGCGCGACAAGCGCGTCGCGGACGCGCCGCTCGTAGTCCAGAGCCTCGTGATTGTGCCGCTCAAATTCGGTGATCAGGTGATCGGCACCCTGGAGCTCGAGCATCACAAGAAACACTGCTACCGGCGCCAGGACATCCTCACGATCACCACGTTCGCGAGCCAGCTGGCGACCGCCGTCCACATCACCGACCTGCGCCGCCCGCTCGTCGAGACCGTGGAACGGATGACGCGCCAACTCGCCAGCATCGCCCAGACGGCCGAAACGTTGAAAGGCGCGGCGGCGGCCGTGGCGCAGTCCACCGGCGTGATCCGCGAAGGCGTACGGCGAGAAGAGGGCGAGGTCTCGGGGGGGCTCGAAGCCACCGAAAGCCTCGCGCAGGTCTCGCGCCGCGTGTCGGACGACGGCGCCGGCGCGGCGCGCGCCTCGACCGCAGCGAGCGACGTCGCCAGCCGCAATCGCACGCAGATCCGGGAGGCGATCGAGCGGCTCGTCGCCCTGAAAATCTTCGTGGGCGAAAGCTCGATCAAGGTCCAGCAGCTCGGGCAGATGAGCCGCCGCATCACCGGGTTCATCGCGTCGATCCGCGAGCTGGCCGACATGACGAATTTGCTGTCGTTGAATGCCGCGATCGAAGCGGCGCGCGCCGGAAAGCACGGCAAGGGGTTCGCGGTGGTCGCCGACGAGGTGCGGCGCCTCGCCGAGCAGAGCGCGACGGCCGCGGCAGAGGCGGGGGAGCTGGTCCAGGACATCCACACGCAGGTGGGCGAAGTCGTCGAACAGATGCGCCGCGGCCAGGTGAACGTCGGGGACGTGGAGGAGCTGTCCGCCGCGGCGCTCGAAGCGCTCGACGCGATTGTGGCGGCCACGGCGGAGGCGACCGCCCATGCGGGGCGGATCACCGCGGCAGCCGGAGAACAGAATCAAGCGTTCGCGCGGCTGCGCGAGCGCATCAATGCGGTCGCCAGCATCGCGGGGCAGAACCGCGTCGAGGCCGACGACGTCGCCACCCGCGCCATCCAGGCGGCCGAGGGACTCACCGATCTCGAGCGCGCGACCCGCGACCTGGAGCAGGTGGCCACCATGCTGCGCGACTTGACCCGCGGGTTTGCCAACGTCAACTGAGCGGGTCTTTGTGGCGCTCGGCTCGAATGTGGGTGATCGCGCGGCGCATCTGGCGCACGCCCGGGCACGCCTGGGGGCCTTGCCCGGCACCCGGCTCGTGGCGGAGTCGCGGGTCGAGGAGACGGCGCCGATCGGCCCGGTTGCGCAGCCGCCGTATTTGAACCAAATGGTTCTCCTCGAGACCTCGCTCACGCCGGCGGAGCTCCTGGCGCATTGCCTGGCGATCGAGGCGGAGCGGGGCAGAGCGCGGCGCGAGCGGTGGGGACCGCGGACGCTCGACCTCGACATCGTGCGCTTCGGCGCCCACGCGGTGCGGAGTCAGCACCTGACGATTCCGCATCCGGAGCTCGAGAACCGCGATTTCTGGCGGCGAGAAATCGCCGAGCTGGAAGGGGAACATGTCTAGCATCACGACGCGGACCTTGCTCGAGATGAAAGAGAAGGGCGAGCGCATCGTCGCACTTACGTGCTACGATGCCCTGTTCGCGCGCCTGCTCGATGCCAGCGGCGTCGACATCCTGCTGGTCGGTGACTCGCTCAACCAGGTGCTCGCCGGCGCGCCATCCACGCTCTCGGCGACGCTCGATCAGATGATCTATCACACGCGCATCGTGCGCCGCGGGGCAGAGCGCGCCATGGTGGTGTGCGACATGCCCTTCCTGAGTTATCAGGTCTCGCCCGAGGACGCGCTCCGGAACTGCGGCCGCGCCATGAAGGACACCAACTGCGACGCCGTCAAAATCGAGGGCGGTCAGCCGATGGCCGCGACGGTGCGCCGGCTCGTGGAGATCGGCATTCCGGTGATGGGACACCTCGGCCTCACGCCGCAGTCGGTGCACGCGTTGGGCGGCTACCGCGTGCAGGGCCGCGACGACGCGGCGGCGGCGCGGCTGAAAGCCGATGCGGCGGCGCTGCAGGACGCGGGCGTCTTCGCGGTCGTGCTCGAGCTGCTGCCCGCGCCGCTCGCGTCGCAGATCACGAAGTCATTGTCGATTCCGACGATCGGCATCGGCGCCGGCCCGGCCTGTGACGGCCAGGTGCTCGTGCTGCACGACATGCTGGGCTTGAACGATCAATTCTCGGCTAAATTCGTGAAGAAGTACGCCGCACTGGCAGAGGATGTGCGCGAGGCCGCCCGGGTATTCGCCGCCGAGGTGCGCGAGGGCCGCTACCCGGGGCCGGAGCACTCATTCGGCAAATGATCAATGATCAATGATCAATGTCGAATGATCGTGATCCGCCATCGATCCTTGATCATTGATCATTGATTATTGATAATTGATCCTTCGGACCGGAGGTCCGCAGTGTCCAAGACGGAAGACGAAAAGCTCGCAAAGCTGATCAAGAAGAACATGGCCAAGGCCGCGAAGGCGAAACCCAAAGCGCGCAAGCGCTATGACCCGACGCTCCCGCCCGACAGTTCGGACGACGACATCGAGCGTCGCGACTTCTTTTCGGAGATGAAGAAGCGCGAGTTCTAGTGGTCGTGGTTCTCGTTCTCGCGATGACCGTTCCCAGTCCGGTGCTTTCTGTCGTCGCGGCGCAGCGGCCACGCGTGCCCCTAACCGCGCCTGACACGGTCCCCGCCTGGGTAAGCGCGCCGAAGAATCTTGCCAGAGACACCGGCGCGTCATACCAATACTACGCTGACATAATTCTCGTGAGCTTTACACCCAATGCCACGCAGACTGAACGCCAAGCGGCTATCGACGCGGTCAATGGCGAGGTCGTGGGCGGACAACCGATGCCAACGGGCGAAGGCTTCTACTACGTGCGCCTGAACGCACGTCGTCGCTTGGAACCGCTCGCGAATGCGGTCACGAAGCTCCTGTCCTTTCCACGTGTAGCTGCGGCCTCACTACTCACGCCCCTCAAGTGGCAGTCCCGAGGCCCATCACATGTATCGACCGTCCGATCAGCTGCAAGCGCGGTGGTCGTCGGTAGCGTTCTCGATAGCGCAGGCAGGCACCCGGTGCATCCCTCCCGCGTGGAGCTCGCGAGTAGCTCGGCGTTTGTGCTCGGAGACAGCCTGGGTCGGTTCGCGCTCCCGGCCGTGCCGCGGGGCAAGCAAACACTCAGAGTTCGCGGCATCGGTTTCATCGAGCAGCGCATCTCGATCGTCGTGGACCGCGACACCGTTCGGCTGCCGGACACCCATCTCTGGCGCAATCACACGCTAGACTCCGTGCGCATCATCGCGCCATAGCCCTGCGCGGCCCTACCGGGCGAGGCCATCGCCCGTTTCCTTTAACGCCGCCCCCATGCGTGAAATCACCTCCATCACCGAGATGCGCTCCTGGTCTCGCGCCGAGCGCTCTCGCCGCCACACCATCGGCTTCGTTCCCACCATGGGCTATTTCCACGCAGGCCATTTGCGCCTCGTGGACCGCGCCCGGGAGCTCGCTGACCGCGTCGTCGTCAGCATTTTCATCAACCCGCTGCAATTCGGCCCGCACGAAGATCTCGCCCGCTACCCGCGTGACCTGCCGCGCGATCGCCAACTGGCCGAGGCGCGTGGGGTGGATTGTGTATTCGTCCCGGAGACCGCCGCAATGTATCCGGCGGAACCGCTGGTCCGTGTCGTCCCCGGACCGGTGGCGGACACACTCGAGGGCATGGCGCGGCCGGGCCACTTCACCGGCGTACTCACCGTGGTCGCGAAGCTGTTTGACATCGTCGAGCCCGACGTGGCGGTGTTCGGCCGCAAGGATTTTCAACAGGCGATGCTCGTCAAGCGGATGGTCCAGGACCTCGATTTTGGACTCACCATCGACATCGCGCCGACGGTGCGCGAGCTGGATGGCCTCGCGTTGTCGTCGCGCAACAGCTACCTCACGCCCGACGAACGACGCTCTGCACTGGTGCTGTCCCGCGCACTCCGGACGCTCGAGCAAACCTGGCGCGGCGGGGAAGCCGATCCGTTGAAGGTGCAGCGCGCCGGGCTGGAAGCCATGCATGCGCCCGGCGTGATCCCCGAGTACTGCGCGCTCGTCGACGAAAACCTCCAACCGGTCTCCCGCGTCACGGCCCATACGGTCGGCGTGGTCGCCGCGCGCGTGGGGAAGACCCGTCTCCTCGACAACGTCGTGCTGGGCGAAGGCATCGGGGCGGATCCGCGAGTCACGCCGTGAGCCTGCCGGGGTGGGCGCAGGCGTCACCGCAGCGTCGCGCCCACATCGAGCGCGTCGTCGCACTCCTGAGTAGCTGGGCGGACGCGATGCATGTAGCAGCGAACGAGCGGGACCGCTGGCTCCGCGCCGGCTGGCTGCACGACGCGCTGCGAGACGCCCCCCTGGCCGATTGGGCTGCGCATGGCCCGGCCGCCGCTGATCGCGCGGCCGCAACCGGCGAGCGCGACCCCGGCGTGCTCGCCGCGGTTCGCCACCACACCCTCGGCTCGGTGGAATGGGACGACGTGGGACGAATGCTCTATCTCGCCGATTTTCTCGAGCCCGGCCGCGATTTCGCAGCGGCGGAGCGGGCCGATCTGGCGCAGCGTGTCCCAACCGAGCGGGATGCAGTGCTGCGCGAGGTCGCGCGACGGCGGCTCGAATGGGTGCTCCGCTCGGGATGGCCGGTTCCGCAGCAGTCGGTCGATTTCTGGAATCAGCTGGTCGGACGGTCGGACGGTCTGACGGCCGGACGGCCGTGAGGATTCTCGTCCTGGTGCTCATCATGGCGGGGTGCGGTGGCGACTCGACCAAGACGCGCCCGATTCCTGGCGATCGGAACCCGGCCATCACGGTCGAAGTGCTGAACGCCAGTGGTCGCCCGGGTGACGCCCGCGTCGGGACACGGCTGCTCCGTCATGCGGGGATCGACGTGGTGTACTTCGGCAATGCCGGGGAAGGTGGCCTGGATTCGACGCGCATCATCGTGCGGCGCGGTGCGGCAAAGGTCGGCGAGCGGGTGCGGGCGGCACTGGGCCAGGGGCGCGTCGAAGTCGCGCTCGACAGCGCGAAGCTACTCGATGTGAGCGTGCTCCTCGGTGCGGACTTTGCGTCGCGCTCGCGCCCCCTCGACTTCCACCCGTAGCTGGCCGCACGCCGCGCTGATATCGAGGCCGCGACTGCGCCTGAGCACCGCTTCGACGCCGCGTTGTTTGAGCCGCCGCGCGAAGGCAAGCATCTGGGGACGCGCACTGGGCGTGAGATCCGGTGCGCCGCCAGGGTGCAACGGCAACAGATTCACGAGCGCCTCGAGCGGCTGCGCCAGCGCCGCCAGCTGATCGGCGACCTCGAGCGAGTCGTTCTTCCCTCCGATCAGTACGTACTCGAGCGTCACGCGGCGCCGGAACTGTTTGAGCGCCGCGATCAGCTCGGGCAACGCGTACTTCTTCTCGATCGGCATCAGCTCCTGCCGTAACGCCGGTGTCGGAGCGTGCAAGGAAACCGCGAGACGGAACTGCTCGGTCCGTTTCGCAAACTTGGCGAGATTGGGCAGGATCCCCACCGTCGAGACGGTGATATGCCGGGCCCCAATCCCCAGGCCCTCGGGCCCGTTCAGTATCGTGAGCGTCGTGTCGACCGCCTCCCAGTTGAGCAGCGGCTCACCCATCCCCATGAACACGACGTTTGTCGGCTTGAGTGCCGGGTCGCCCAGCATCAGCTCGCGTACCTGACCGGCGATTTCCCCGGCCGAGAGGTTGCGCCGAAATCCCATGCGGCCGGTCGCACAGAAGACGCATCCCAGCGCGCAGCCGGCTTGCGATGAGATGCACAGTGTCCGACGCTTGCCTTCCGGGATCAACACCGATTCGATCGCCTCGCCGTCATCCAGGGTCCAGAGGAATTTCTCGGTGCCATCGCTCGAGACCTGCCGCGTCGCAAGCGTCAATCGCCGCAGCGGGAACGCTTCGTCCAGCGCCGCGCGCAGGGACGCGGGCAGATCGGTGACGTCCGCCCAGCGGCTGACGGGCCGCTGCCACAGACGCGGAAACACCTGGCGCAGGCGATAGGGGGGCTCGCCATGGTGTCCGAGCCATTCGCCCAGCGACGCCTGCGCGGCCTCCGGTGTGAGACTGAGGAGGTCGACGCTCACCGGAATCGCATCTCGACACCGACGCGATAGGACGAGCCCAGGTCGCTCACGCCGCCATCACGCGCCAGCGTGACGCGGTACTTGCCGATCGCGATGCGCAGGGCGCCGGCGGGCCGCCAATTGACGGCATTGCTGTAGCTTCCCTCGCGCACAACCATGAGATCGAGGCCGAGGGTCTTTGCGAAGTCGGCGCCCAGGCCAAACTGATGATCCGCTGCAAAACCGTGCGCGAAGGACATGCCGTAGCGCCCACGCACAACGACGCGATTGTTGCCCCGCCCCATCGTGCCGCTCCACACACGTCCCTCGATCCCGGCATAGACGTCCTGGGCCGGGTCGTTCGTTTTGAGCGATG
>WNGE01004709.1_pt1 | contig 27990 bp, 25 predicted proteins | sample 5400651 | NCBI WGS metagenome assembly WNGE01 (sample SAMN13153370, study PRJNA577476) | soil metagenome | isolation source: 60 cm soil or saprolite under grassland replicate 2 | place: USA:California | collected 2016-06-15 | reverse complement strand
ACAAGCGGAAGCTCTTCTTTAAAACTGCGCGGAGTTGTGCTCGATAATTTCGATGGGCGGACCTGGGCCAACACCTTCGCGCCCAAAAAAGTCACACTGAAGAGCGGCGCCGACGGAGAGTTCGATCTGGTTTCGCGCGACTTTCCAATTCCAATCATGCGCGGGCGGCGCATCGACTATCGCGTAACGCTGGAGCCATTTCTTAGCGAAGTGTTTTTTCTTCTCGCCACGCCGCAAAGGCTTAAAGGCAACTACCGCGCGGTTGCTGAAGACGCTGCGGGCAATGTGTTTGATCGGGACATTGACCACCCTGTCACGCGTTATGAAGCGGAGTCGCAAATCCGCCTCGCCATGGGATCGCGCGCTCACAACGATTCCGCGAGCTACTTTCCCGACGTTCGTGGCTACTTACAATTACCCGCCCTCGATCCGCGAGTGAAGTCGCTGGCTGAGGAAATCACGGCCAAGAGCTCCACGCCGCCTGAGAAAGCAGCGGCGATAGAAAACTATTTACGACTGCATTTTGGCTACACCTTGCAGCTTCCGCGGACTGAGCCGCGCGATCCAGTTGCCAATTTTCTGTTCGAACGCCACCAGGGGCATTGCGAATACTTTGCTTCCTCGATGGCGGTCATGCTGCGCGCGGTAGGAATTCCTTCGCGTATGGTGAACGGTTTTTCCGGTGGAGAGTTCAACGAAATTACTTCGGAATACGTCATTCGTGCCAGCGACGCCCATTCCTGGGTCGAAGCCTATCTCCCTGACGAAGGTTGGGTGGAGTTCGACCCAACGCCCTCCTCCAGCGCCGAGGCGCATACAAGCTGGAGCCGATTGATGCAATACCTGGATGCCATGCAATCTTTTTGGCGCGAATGGGTGGTGAATTATGACTTTGCTCACCAGCTGCGCGTGACGCAGGATGCAAACCGTGGCAGCCGGGCAATGGTCGGTAAGGCGCAATCCTGGGGGCGTGATCAGTATCAGAAAATTCTTGATTGGGCGCGTCGGATCGAGGACCGTATTGGCGACTCGACCGTGAAGTGGGGGTTACGTGCGCTAGCCGCGCTGGTGCTTGCTTTGTTGGCTGCGAGTATTCCGCGCCTGATGCTATTCGTTCGTCGCTTCCGCGTCGCACGCCGTCCGCAAAGGTCGCCACAGATAGCTGCCACGATCTGGTATGAGCGGATGCTTCGGCAAGCTGCTGGGCGTGGCTGGGAAAAGTCTCCCGCGCAAACCCCGGAAGAATTTGTCGTTGTCATCAGCGATCCACACTTGCAGAAGCGCGTCGCCAATTTTATCCAGCACTATGAGAGCGCCCGGTTCGGAAAATCATCCGAAGATGCCGAACAACTGCCCATGCTCTACGAAGAAATCAAGAGTTCGCGCAAGACATATTCGGTAGAGAGGTAACTGGCTACGTCTCAGCCGTTGCGAAACAACACCGCTACGCCGACAAAGCCTTAGAAACGAAACACCCCGCCCGCCGCGACATAGTAGTTGTGTTGACGGCTTCTGCCCGTATCAATATTGAGTGGTGGCGCGCCGCTCCAATCGTCCCGGGCTTCAAACCGAAATTTCAAGCGGTGTATGGGCAGCCGGACGTCCATGCCAACTCCACCCTGAAGGACGCCCGTTGTCTTGATTCTGTTTCCGGTGTTTGGCCCGAAGAATACTAGGTCTTTGCTGGCCGCAAAATGACCGACTCCGCCGCCAAAGCTCACCCAGGGTGAGATCGCCATGTCGGGAATGAGATTCAGCCGCGCTGACGGCGTGATGAAGTACGAACTGTAATCGCTAGGAATCTGATTGGCTCCATAGTTCAGGTCTTCGTCAGGATTGAAGATCGCGGGTACTTCTAGCCAAAGCGCGCCCCAGCCCAAATTTCGGAATCGGTGCGCATAGTTGACTTCAAAAGAAGTCCCGTGCCCGAAGTGCACTGTGTGGAATGGAATGCTGGTGTCCGAAGTAGTCTGATCGCCGATGATGGTGCGTCCTATCGTCCCCGCCAGCTCATCTGTGTGGTCTTGAGCACGAGCGGTCATAGCCCCGACAATTATCAGCAGGGCCGCGATCAGCGATTTCCGCATGCATCCTCCAGCTAAACTTATGCCTATCAGGAGCCTAGCACGCGTCCCGCGCGCTTCAGGTTAGCTTAGCTGGTGCCTCTGAGGTACTTCGGTCATCGTCGTTTGAACCGCATCCTGCCCACGTGTTAGTCTCATTCGTTTCCTGGTCGGCGGCCCAGCTACCGCCGATCGTCGAGGCCTTATTTGCCCCCTGTCGAAGCCACGCCAATTGTCCGCAAAACTGCTCTGAATGCAGCCCACCGCAAGCTGGGCGCGAAGATGGTCGAGTTCAATGGGTGGGATATGCCTGTCGAGTATCCGGCGTCCATTGGCTGCGGAATCATTGCCGAGCACATGGCAGTGCGCACCGGCGTGGGCCTCTTCGACGTAAGTCACATGGGCGACATCCGCTTGGCTGGCCGTGAGGCACTGGCAGCGGTGCAGCATATCTCGATGAACGATGCCTCGCGCCTTGCCATCGGGCAGGCACAGTATTCGGCACTGCTTTATCCGCAAGGAACGTTTGTGGACGATGTCATCGTCCATCGGCTTGGCGAAGACGAGTACCTGCTGGTGATCAATGCCGGCACGCGGGAGAAGGATTTCGCCTGGGTGCGTGACAACACCCGCCAGTTCGACTGCGTTGTGGAGAATCTTTCAGACGATTACACCCAAATTGCGATTCAGGGTCCCAAGGCGGTCCACCTGTTGCAGAAGCTTACTGATGCCGAACTCACAGCCGTGAAATTCTATTGGGTGACTCGCGGCACCGTTTGCGGGCTCAGGAACACGTTGATAGCTCGGACCGGATACACGGGTGAAGATGGCTTCGAGATTTACGTCCCTAGCGACGAAGAAACCAGCTCCCGGGTGTGGAACGAAGTGCTTGAGGCTGGGGGTGAGTTCGGCACCGTACCGTGCGGCCTGGGAGCACGCAACACACTTCGTCTGGAAGCGAAACTCCCACTCTACGGACACGAAATTTCCGATACCATCAATGTTTGGGAAGCTGGACTTGATCGCTTCTGCAAAATGGAGAAGCCGGAGTTTGTCGGCAGGGAAGCATTGGAGCGGGCCAAAGGTGAGGCCCTGGAGCGGACGTTAGTCGGCTTGGAGATGATGGAGCGCGGAATCGCTCGGGACGGCTACAAGGTTCTGAACAGTGATGGAGCTGAGATCGGTTTCGTGACCAGCGGTTCGTACGCTCCCTTTTTGAAGCGAAATATCGCGCTGGCCTATGTGCCACTCGGATTCGCAGCCGTGGGCACGAGCATCAATATAGAGATTCGCGGCCGGGGCGTGAAAGCCCAAGTTGTGCCAACACCGTTCTACAAGAAGCAAAAGAAGAATTGATGTTCGTCTGAATGGCAACCATAGCTTGAGTTCGCGCCAGCCCCGAAGGGGCGGAATACGTTAGCCCAGGACGTGAGTCCTGGGTAGGCAGAGCAAAATGACCGAGTCCCTTTAGGGACGGCACCCGGAGCGAAATGGCCTATCCAGCCGATTTCAAGTACACCAAAGAACACGAGTGGATCAAAGCCGACGGTGGCAACGCCACCATCGGCATCACCCACTATGCTCAGAACTCACTGGGCGATATCGTTTTCGTTGATTTGCCGAAGCCAGGAGCGGAACTCACAGCCGGGAAAACTTTTGGCAGCGTTGAATCGGTGAAAGCGGTTTCGGACCTGTACGCGCCTGCCAGTGGTACTGTAACCGAAGCAAATGGCGATCTTGCCACCGCTCCTGAGAAAATCAATCAAGACGCCCACGGTTCCTGGATGCTAAAGATCAAGCTGAAGAATCCTGGCGAATTGAATGCGCTCCTATCAGCCGCCGACTACGAAAAATTCGTGGCTGAAGAGGGAGGACACTGAAAAACGAGTGGCTGGGGATTAGTGGCTAGTGGGTAATAGGCAGTGTCAAACTAGCAACCAATCACCAGCCACCGAGAACCTATGCGTTACCTACCCAAGTCTCCCGCCGACCGCGCAGCCATGCTTAAGGACATTGGCGTCGCCACCATTGATGATCTCTTCGCGCCGATTCCGCTTGAATATCGCCTCAATCGCGATCTAAAAGTCCCGCGGCAGATGGCCGAGTCGGAAATCGTGGACTGGTTCCGCGAGCGTTCTCGCGAGAATGGTGAAAGCCACGTCAGTTTTCTCGGCGCCGGAGCTTACAACCATTACCGGCCGGTCATTATTGACTCGCTGATCTCGCGCGGCGAATTTCTGACTGCCTACACTCCTTACCAGGCAGAGATCTCGCAGGGAACGCTGCAGTCTATTTTTGAATTTCAGACTATGATCTGTGAGCTGACCGGCATGGAGGTCGCCAACGCCTCGATGTATGACGGCTCGACCGCCGGAGCGGAAGCCGTGATGATGGCTGTCCGCCTTACCGGACGACGCTCGGTCGCGGTGGCGCGCAGCGTGCATCCCGAGTTCCGCGAAGTGCTCGCCACCTACGCCTTTCATCAGGGAATGCCACTGACAACGCTGCCGTTTGGAGACAATGGAAGGCTAGATCCGAAGTCGCTGGAAGACGCAATCACCGCAGACACAGCATGCCTTCTAGTGAAGTCGCCAAATTTCTTTGGCACTCTTGAGGATGTTGAGGCTCTGGCCGAAATCGCGCATCGCAAAGGGGCAATGCTGGTCGTGTCTATCGCGGAAGCGGTTTCGCTCGGTATTGTCGAGCCGCCGCGACAGGCCGACATCATCGCCATGGAGGCGCAGTCCTTCGGCGTGCCTGTCGGATTCGGTGGGCCTTACTGCGGTGTGATTGCAACCCGCGAACAATACGTCAGGCAGATGCCGGGACGCCTGGTGGGCCAAACCACAGATCGCAGCGGCAAACGTGGTTTTGTTCTTACCTTAGCTACCCGCGAGCAGCACATACGCCGCGAAAAGGCCACTTCCAACATTTGCACGAATCAGGCACTGGTCGCACTCATGGTGAATATTTTTATGACCATCTACGGCAAAGTTGGCTTGAAGGAACTGGCGCGGCACAATCTTGCCAAGACCGCCTATGCCGCCCAGCAATTTAAAAAACACGCCAGTGTGCTTTTTCCCAGTGCGCCGCGATTCAATGAATTCGTAACACAGACCAGCGAGGATCCGTACGCGATCAACTCTCGTCTGCTGGGGCACAAAATTGTCGGCGGCCTTCCGTTGAAGAAGTTTTATCCCGAACTCGGGAATGCTTCGCTGTCATGACCCGCAAAGCCACTCGGCACGTCAATCAGAATGAAGGATTGATATTTGAAAAGTCTTCCCCCGGCAAAGCAGCCTGGAAGCTACCGCCACTCGACGTTCCGGATGTGAACGTGTCCACCCTCCTGGGAACGCAAGAGCGAAAAGATCTTGGCAATATGCCGGAAGTGAGTGAGATCGAAATCATCCGCCATTTCACACGCCTCTCTACCTGGAATTATGCGATCGATCTTGGCATGTACCCGCTCGGCTCTTGCACTATGAAGTACAACCCGCGCGTGAATGAAGTGGTTTCGCGCCTGGAAGGAATTGCCAACGGACATCCCTACCAGCCCGAGAAAATCTCGCAAGGCGCGCTGCGGATTATCAAAACGTTGAGCGATTGTCTGCTCGAAATCACCGGCATGGACGCGATTACATTACAGCCTGCCGCTGGCGCACACGGCGAGTTCACCGGACTACTGATGGTGCGCGCCCATCATGAGTCGAGGGGAACTGCGCGCAAGAAGATCCTGATTCCTGATTCGGCCCATGGCACGAATCCAGCCACTGCTGCCATGGTTGGCTATGCGGTTGAGAACTTGAAATCGAATGCGCGGGGAATGGTGGAGATCGCTGCACTCCAGTCGCAAATGAACGAAGACGTTGCAGCCCTGATGCTCACGAATCCAAACACGCTGGGCATCTTTGAGCAAGAAATCCACAAAGTAGCCGACATTCTTCACGCTAAAGGCGGTGTGCTCTATATGGACGGCGCCAACATGAACGCGTTAGTCGGCAAGGTGAGGCCAGGAGATTTTGGCGTTGACGTCATGCACCTGAACCTGCACAAGACTTTTTCGACTCCGCACGGAGGCGGAGGTCCCGGCTCTGGCCCAGTGGCGGTGAAGAAGGTTCTGGAACCATTTCTTCCGAAGCCGGTGCTGATCTGCAAAGCAGATGGCACTCTCGGATTCAACTACGACCGCCCGCAGTCCGTAGGCCGCGTTCGATCTTTCTATGGAAACTTCGGCATGTTTGTGCGAGCTCTCGCCTACACTCTTGCGAACGGGCCTGATGGCTTGCGCCAAACTACCGAGGATGCGGTTCTGAACGCAAACTACATTCGCAAGGGACTCGAAGGCGTCTTCGATCTACCCTACTCAAGCCCCAGCATGCACGAGGTGGTATTCAGCGACAAGCTTCAGGCCAAGAACGGCGCACGCACTATGGATATTGCCAAGCGCCTGATTGATTACGGCTTCCATCCTTACACGACGGCGTTTCCGCTCATTGTGCCCGGCGCAATGATGATTGAACCGACGGAGAGCGAATCCAGGGAAGAACTAGATTTGTTTATCGAAGCAATGAAGTCCATCGCAGGCGAGGTCGAGGAGGACGCAGAAGTAGTCCGCACCGCGCCGCACACAACCCGCGTCGCGCGATTGGATGAAACTGCTGCTGCCAGAAAGCCGATTCTGCGCTGGAAGCCGGTAAACCAAGAGCCAACAGCCAAGAGCCAGTAGTCGGTCTTCAAGCGCTCTTTTTCGACGTGACGGCGTAGAACGCAGCCGCATCTTGTTCTATGTTTTTACTGCCGCAGTGCGGGCATCGGATCTGGCTCTTGTCATGCTCATGCAGCGTTAGTGTCTGTTCGAAGGTCTTTCGGCAATCCTTGCAGTGATAATCGTACACGGGCATAGCACACACCTCCCGTTAAGATTTCTGCAAATTGTAACTCCCTTATTGCAGCCCAGTGCCTGTGATTATCTCGCTTAGGAAAAACGCACCGGCATCTATTTCTTTTCAGTGAATTTCACCGAAGCCTGCGTGCTCTCCCAGTTCAATTTCAGCGTGCACGCACTTCCCGACTGATCGAAGGCGATTGTCAGGTTTTCGACTGGCGACGATGTACTCGACACCGACATGGGCACCCGAGCCAGTTCTTCCGATTCATACTTGTAGGGAACACCCCACTCGCCGGTGTGCTTATTGATGATCAGCGTCCATTTGTCCTGTGTCGGCAACGTGAAAATCGTGTAACTGCCCGCTGGAACGTCTTTGCCTTCCACGGTGAGACCTGCGGTGCTCACAAATGTGGTTGCCTCGTTTGCTCCAGCCCGCCACACTTGGCCGTAGGGCACTAAGTCGCCGAAGATTTTGCGGCCTTTCATCCGCGGACTGGAATAGTCCACAGTGATGGTTTTTCCATCGGAAAGCTTACATTGCGCCTGGGCCGGCGGGCTGGGACGTTGGCTCTTGTCTTGTTGTGCCGCGGCCACTATGCAGAACGCAAGAGTGAACAGAATTGCGAGACTCATTTGTTTCATGAGCAGAATTTCTCCTTTAAGGCGCTGAGAACTCAGCATTCAGCCAATCAGCCTGATACGGCTGTCGGTGAATGCCAGCGCAAATTAGACTATCCCGCTCGTTCAAAGTTAGCAATTCATGGCTATTTGGCTGATTGGTGAGTGCTGATTGCTGAGTGCTTATTTACAATCTCCCCATGCCCGTATTCGAAGATAAACATGAAGAGCTAGACCATTTTGAGACCATGATGGGAGTACCTCGTGGTCGCCTCGCCGTCACCATGGATATGATTACCGACGCCATGGCCCTCGTCGGACAGCATGGCGTGTATTGCCAGAGCCAGCGCTGGCCCGGACGCCCCGTGCTAGACGTGCAAATGGTGATGAAGAGCCTCACCGACGCGAAAGAGCTGATTCAAAGCGTCATGGAAGAGTTGAAAAGGCCGGTGGCGGACTAGAAGTTCTTCTTTGCGTCCTTTGCGATCTTTGCGGTTTACGCCTTTCCCATCTTTCCGTCTGGAATCAGGTCAAATCTTTAAAGCTTTGTAACCGCAAAGTTCGCTAAGTTCGCAAAGAAGGCCGCTGGGATCCGGTTTATTCTGTAGTTAGCGTCCGAGCTGATGTGCGAACGCCAACACCAGTGCTCCCACGATAATCCGATACACCGCAAACGGCACAAATCCGCGTTTGCGCACCCAAGCCATGAACCATGCAACCGCCGCATAGGCCACAAAGAAAGAGACTGAGAATCCTATGGCAAGCACCAGCCAACCATGCGGACCAATGTGCGAGACTCCAATCGGGTTCGCCCCCTTACCGCGCAACGATTTCAGCAGGTCGTAACAGGTTGCGACAACCATGGTCGGGATGGATAGAAAGAATGAAAACTCAAGGGCCGCCGCCCGCGACATCCCCGCAATCTGCCCGGCTGCAATGGTGGACATGGAACGTGAAGTCCCCGGAAAAACCGCCGAAAGAATCTGGCACGCGCCAATCCAAATGGCCTGGCCCAGGCTCATAGCCTCCATCTTCCAGGTGTGGATGCGCCCGCCGGTGGCGCTCGGCCCGTTTCTTTCTGCGCGCGCGTTCAGTGCATCTACGGCCCACATCACGACACCTCCGATCAGGAGGGAAGCGCCCATGATATAGAGGCTCTCAAGATGTTTGCCAATCACTTTAGTCAATAAAAACGCAGGAAACGCGGTCACCACGAAGGCAATTGCGGTCAAGCCCAAGGGATGTGTTAGCGCGATCCGGTCGCCATTTTCACCATGCGGGAATGTGTTCAAAAACTTCGCAATCCTAGCTCGAAAATAAATCGGCAGGCACAAGATCGCACCCAACTGAATGACAATGGTGTACATCTTCCAGTAGCCATCATCGCGGCTAATGTGAAACAAGAATTCGGCAATACGCAAGTGGGCCGTCGAACTGACAGGCAAGAATTCCGTCAAGCCCTCGATAATGCCCAGAATGGCAGAAATAAAATAGTCGTTCAATATTCCTCCCAGTACGCCGCGGATCTAAGCGCTCTCCGCAATCACCACCGCTCCCGATGCCGGCACTGCCCTTTGCTTGGCCCAAATTCTCAGAGCTTGGATTTCTTCAGCCCGTGTGGTCGAAAGCGGCACGGTGTGCGCCAATGCAGTCATCAGCGCATCAGTCGTGAGGGATTGCTGGCTGGCAAACACCGCATAGAGTGCGCTCTGCACAGCTGCGTCAATCTCCGCGCCGGAAAACCCTTGGGCTGCGGCCGCGAGTCGGTTTAGATCAAAATCCGCCGGGTTCCGCTTGCGCCTGGACAACTGAATGGAAAATATCTGTTGGCGCTCGGCCTGATTTGGCAGATCGACAAAGAACAATTCATCGAAGCGCCCCTTGCGGATTAGCTCCGGAGGAAGAACGGTCACGTTGTTGCAGGTCGCTGCAACAAATACCGGCGGCTTGCGATCTTGCATCCACGAAAGAAAGGAAGCCAGAATTCGCGACGAAACACCTGCGTCCACAGAGGCTGAATCCGGTCCGCTACCTGCAAAGACTTTTTCTAGTTCGTCAATCCACAGGACGCATGGTGCCAGCCCTTCGGCCACACGGAAAACCTGCCGGATGCGCTTTTCGGTCTCACCGATGTATTTGTCGAACACTGCCGCAGTATCGAATTTTACCAGCGGCAATTTCCATTCGCCCGCGACTGCGCGCGCGCAAAGAGACTTGCCGCAACCTTGCACGCCCAAAATGATCACGCCTCGCGCCGGTTCCAGCCCAAAGGTGCGGGCTGCCTCGTCCCACGCGCCGCGGCGTTGTGCTAGCCAGTTCTTCAGGTTTTCCAGGCCGCTGATCGCGGCCATATTTTCGGAGGTGTCCACAAACTCGAGCATTCCGGAGCGGCGCAGCAGGTCTTTTTTGGCTTCGACAACGTCAGTGACAGTTTCCGGGACCAGACCATAGCGGGTCACAACGGCCTGCGAAATCGCGCGGTCCGCTTCTTCCTCGGTTAATCCACGGAGGTTCGCCGCTACCGCCTCGAGTCCGGCGTCATCAAGCCCTCGTCGAAGCGTCCGTGCCTTCCCGAGTCGGACCACGACTTCATCAATGATTTGTCGCAAGCGCAGCTTGTCTGGCAGTGGCAGTTCGACGAATTCGATCAGGCTCCTCAGCTCTGGCGGAACGGTAAACGATGGCGCGGTGATGACGATGGTGCGGCGGTTCGTCGAAAACTTCTGTCCGACATCGCGCAATCGCCGCACAACCACGGGGTCTTCAATATGACGGTGAAAGTCTTTGAGAATGAAAACGGCCTCGATCGAAAGCGCTTCGAGATTGCCGAGGGCCTGGGCCGGATCTTGGCTGTGGTATAAGGCGACGGCTCCCGCCGCATCCGTGTTGTGGGATGAACCCGGGAATCCGTGTTCATGAAGCACGGTGTCACTTCCGCAACGGACCAGGCCACTGGCGATGCTCCATTCGAAGACCGCGAGATTCAGCGGCGACGATGCCGCGCGCACAAGCCGCACCGCTCTCATCTCCTCGACCGTTTCCATCACGATGATGGGGGTCGAGGAATCGATTAGGACTTTTAATCGCTCAAGGACGTCGGGCATTTGACGAGTGGAAGAAAATACCCCTAAAAGTTAAACCATTGCGTGCTTGGCTGGAAGGTTTTTCGATTCAACTCAAAGAGGTGAACCAGACTGGCAAATGGCAGAGCCAATGAGCGACGGAAGAATGCGTCAGAAGTTCGTTTTCAGACTGAGACGTATTCTGTGACCGCACTTGGCACGGGAATAGGGTCGCCATGCTCACGCATGCCTTCGAGATGAAATTCGATTGCTTCGCGGATCAAATCCTTGGCCTCATCCAATGTCTTAGCGGCAATTCCCAGGCCGGGCAGATCAGGGACGTACGCACCCCAACCGTTCGATGATTTTTCATAGATAACCAAGTACTTCATTTCAAGTAAGAGCCTCGTTATCGCTTCGGCCGGTACAGATCGGTGCTCGTCCCAAAGAATACTTCGGCCGATTGCATCACCGTTTCTGACAGCGTCGGATGCGGATGAATGGTCAAAGCAACGTCTTTTGCAAGCGCGGCCATTTCAATCGCCAGGGTACCTTCAGCAATGAGTTCTCCCGCTCCTGCACCCACAATGCCGACGCCGAGCACGCGCTCGGTCGCAGGATCGATGACGAGCTTGGTCATGCCTTCTATCCGGTCCAGCGTTACTGCACGTCCAGAAGCTGCCCAGGGAAACTTTGCGACCTTGACCACTCGATTTTCATTTGCAGCCTGGGTCTCCGTTAATCCCGCCCAGGCGATTTCAGGATCTGTGAACACCACCGCAGGAATTGCATTAGGCTCAAATGCCACCTTGTGTCCCGCGATGTGCTCAACCGCGGTACGTCCTTCATGGGAAGCCTTGTGCGCCAACATCGGCTCGCCCACAACGTCGCCGATGGCGTAAATGGCCGGATCATTGGTCTGCAAATGCTTGTTCACCTGGATGAAACCGCGCTGGCCGACGCAGACCTGTGTGCGATCAAGGCCAGGGATCTCCGAATTTGGTTTGCGACCGACGGAAACCAAAACTTTATCGAATACCTTTTCGCGTTCTTTGACGTCCTTACCGTCGAAAGAAACTCGAATGCCGTTAGATTCCTCTTTAACGGCGGTGACCGTGGTGTTCAATAGAATTGATTCGAAGCTTTTTTCCAGGCGCTTGTGAAGCGGGAGAACCAAGTCACGATCAGCGCCGGGCAACAAACCAGCCGTCATTTCAACGACCGAGACCTTCGATCCAAGTGCCGCATACACCGTTCCCAATTCCAGCCCGATGTATCCGCCACCAATTACCAGGAGCGTGCCGGGTATATCTTTAAGGTCGAGCGCGGAAGTCGAGTCCAACATGCGAGGACTTTCGAGCTTCAAAGCTGGAATTACGGCCGGGCGCGATCCAGTCGCGATAACGATGCGATCGAAACTCAGCTTCTCCTCGCCAGCACCGTCCTTGATGACGCGAAGTGTACTGGAGTTTTCGAAGGCTGCATTGCCTCGGACGTATTGCACCTTCCTTATCTTCGAAACTTGACCCAGTCCTCCGGTCAGCTTGCTGACGATGCCTTCCTTGAACGACCGCAGCCGGGCAATATCAATCTTCGGTTCGCCAAACTCAATCCCCCAATTCTTGGCATGACGCGATTCGTCAATCAGTTTGGCAATGTGCAGCAGCGCTTTTGAGGGAATACATCCGCGATAGAGGCACACGCCGCCTGGATTTTGCTCAGGATCAATCAGCGTCACCTTCATGCCGAGATCGGCAGCGAGGAATGCAGCGGCGTAGCCGCCAGGTCCTCCGCCGATAACTGCGATGTTCAGATTAGAAGTTTCAGGCATTTGTTGGGATTAGGGTCCGTGCGAAGCTTTACTCTCGAATGTCCATCCGCCGGATCAGACCATCTTGTATGAGATACACGTGCTGCACCATCCGGTCCATCAATATGGTTCCCTTCATGTCTCGAACCACCTGATGAACATTCGTAACGATGCGTCCTTGATCGTCAGCCTCGAAGCGAACCGGATCTACGTGAGGATCAACCACTGCCCACTGCCGCGTCCAATAAGCGCGCACACTTTCGCGGCCATTCACCCAGCCGCCTTCCATTCCGTTGGGCCACTGGACCTCAGGATGCATCAATGCGAGGATTGGCTCAATGTTGCGTTGGTTGAAAGAGTTATAAATTGAAATCAGCAGATCGCGTTCTCTGGAAATATCGTGGATTGCGGTCATCATCCCTGCACCGAAAGCAGGAACGGCTGCTCGAAAGCTTCCGCGATCCAGCGCAGGAACCGCGCGGCGTCGGCGCCATCAATCAGCCGATGATCATAGGAGAGCGAAAGCGGCAGAACCTGGCGCGGCTCGAATTTTCCATTCATCCAGACCGGCTCCATGCTTGAGCGGGAAAGCCCCAGAATCGCGACTTCCGGATAATTAACGATCGGCGAGAAACCTGTGCCGCCAATTCCCCCAAGATTCGTGATCGTAAACGTTCCGCCTTCCATGTCAGCAGGTGTAAGCTTTTTGTCGCGTGCTTTCCTCGAGAGCTGAGTGAGTTCGGCTGCCAGCTCGACAATGTTCTTCTTGTCCACGTCGCGAATCACCGGCACCAGCAGTCCGCGATCGGTGTCCACAGCAACACCGATGTTGATGAACTGCTTATAGACGATCTCTTCCTTCTCCATGTCAATGCTGGCGTTAAATTGAGGGAAAATCTTCAGAGCAGAAGCACAGACCTTCAGCGCGATGGCGGTCACGGTCATCTTGCCGCCGGCCTCCTGCGCCTTCGGACCGAAACGTGTACGTAACTGTTCAAGTTCCGTAATATCAGCTTTGTCGCTTTGGGTGACGTGCGGAATCGAACTCCAGGCTTCCCACATATGTTCGGCCGTCTTACGCCGAACTCCTCGCATGGAAACGCGCTCGATTTTCCCCCACTTACTGAAATCAGGAAGGGTGGGCTGCCGCAGGTGAGTAGCTTGTGCCGTTCCGGTGCCTGACACCGCAGAGGCTAGCAACAATTTTGTGTACAGCTTGATGTCGTCTTCGCTAATGCGCCCACCGGGGCCTGTTCCCGTCACGCTGTGAACGTCAACGCCCAACTCGCGCGCCAAGCGTCGCACGTGTGGCGCAGCGGGAACCGGGCCACGATGGTCAATGCCTGCGGCTCTGTCCAGGTCAAGCGGCATGCTAAACGTCGCAACTGGCGCGGACCTAGGCTGGTCAGGAGGCAACACCTGTTCTTCCGTTCTACCCTCCGACTTCACTGCCGCTTGAAAAGTTGAGCGCTCGTGCTCATGAGATTCGTCCATCCGCGAAGGCTTTTGCGCGTGTGGATGCGAGGTGGCGCCGGCTTCGAGCGTGAAGACAACTTGCCCGACCTTGATTTTTTCTCCCTGATTGACCAGCACATCTTTCACGATCCCGGTCAAGGATGAGGGAACCTCAACCACGGCCTTGTCGGTTTCCAGTTCCATGATCGGCTGGCCTTCAGAAACCTGCGCTCCCGAGGAAATCATGAGCCGAACCAGATCGCCCTGATTGATGTTCTCTCCGAGTTCAGGAAGCTTGAACTCGGCGACCTCGGCGGTTTCGGTGGGAACGGCAGACCTAGCAGGCGTGGAGCGCAACGGCGATTGGGTGGTGGCCGCCTGGGTGTCGCGTGACAGCCCTGGTGCAACAGGCCCAGGTTGTACTTTCTCTTCTGACGCGGGTTTCGACGCCTGCGGCTGTGCGGCTCGGCTACCGTTGTCGAGCGTAAAGATCACCTGACCGACTTTGATCTTTTCACCCTGCTTGACCAGAACGTCCTTAACCTTGCCGGTCACTGAGGATGGGACTTCTACGACTGCTTTGTCGGTTTCGAGCTCCATCACCGGCTCGCCTTCCGAGACGGTCGCGCCCGGAGCAACCATGAGACGAACCAAGTCGCCCTGATGAATATTTTCGCCAAGCTCGGGAAGTTTGAATTCAGTCATAAACAGTTGTCGGTTGTCAGTGGTCGGTGGTCAGTTGTCAGTGTTCAATTGCTGGCTGCGGTCCGCAGTGGATTCTGACCACTGATCACCGACCACTGGTCACTAAGATACTGCTGGGTTCGCCTTCTCGGGGTTGATTCCCAGCTCTTTGATTGCTTGATTAACGACTTTGGACTCGATCCGTTTCTCTCGTGCCAAGGCATGCAAAGTCGCCAGTACGATGTGCTTGGCATCCACTTCGAAAAAGTCACGCAGCGCGGCGCGGCCTTCACTACGGCCAAAGCCATCAGTCCCGAGCGAAACCAGAGGACGAGGCATCCACTGAGCCAGCGACTCCGGCAGCACTTTCATATAGTCAGAAGCGGCCACCAGTACTCCCTCGGTCCCCTGTATCTGTTGTGCCACATAGGGTACTTTCGGCTTCTCTCCGGGGTGCAACATGTTCCAGCGTTCGCAATCATTTCCGTCGCGATAAAGTTCCTTATAACTGGTCACGCTCCACACGTCGGCAGAAACTCCGTACTTGCTCTCGAGAATCTCCTGGGCCTTGAGGACCTCGAACATGATTGCGCCGCTACCAAACAATTGCGCTCGCAGCTTCGCATCCTTTTTCTGTGATGGCTTGAACAGGTACATGCCCTTAAGAATCCCACTGCGAACGTCGGCTCCATCCGGCATTGCGGGCATTGGAAGCGGCTCATTTCCGACCGTGAGGTAATAGAAGATGGATTCTCCATTTACGTACATGCGGCGGATTCCGTCCTGAATAATCACTGCAATCTCGAACGCGAACGCTGGATCATAAGCAAGCAAATTCGGCACAGGTAGTGCGAGCACATGGCTGTGCCCGTCCTGGTGCTGCAGGCCTTCGCCGGCAAGTGTCGTTCGACCGGCGGTGCCGCCCAGGAGGAATCCGCGAGCACGCATATCAGCAGCTGCCCATATCAAATCGCCAATGCGTTGAAACCCGAACATGGAGTAATAAATAAAAAACGGGATCGTATTGATCCCGTGATTCGAGTACGCGGTTCCAGCGGCGATAAATGAGCTGATAGAGCCGGCCTCAGTGATTCCTTCCTCGAGAATCTGCCCATCTTTGGCTTCCTTGTAATAAAGCAACGTATCCATGTCCACCGGCTCATAGAGCTGGCCGACACTGGAATAAATTCCGACTTGACGGAACAACGCCTCCATTCCGAATGTACGGGCTTCGTCTGGAATGATTGGAACGATCAGCTTGCCAACTTCTGGATCGCGCAACAATTTGGCCAGCATGCGCACGAACACCATCGTGGTCGAAACTTCGCGGCCTTCTGTGCCTTTGTAAAATTCTTCGAATTGCGATTCGGGTACCTGCTTGATCGGCTTTGAGCGGATTTTCCGCTCAGGCATGTAGCCACCGAGCTGTTTGCGGCGCTCCTGCATGTACCGGATCTCAGGGCTGTCATCCGGGGGCCGATAAAAGGGCGCGCCATGCAGCTCCTCATCGGAAAGAGGGATGCCGAAGCGCGAACGGAACATTTTCAGCTCGTCATCATTGAGCTTCTTTTGTTGATGGGTGATGTTCTTCCCCTCGCCTGCTTCGCCGAGACCATATCCCTTGATCGTCTTTGCGAGAACAAGCGTCGGAGTTCCCGTCTGTTCAACGGCCGCCTTGTAGGCTGCGTGAACCTTGATTGGATCGTGCCCACCTAAGCGCAGTCGCGAAAGCTGTTCGTCTGACAGGTGCTCGACCATGCGCAACAATCGCGGATCGCTGCCGAACAGGTTTTGCCGGAAATAGGCGCCGCTTTCGACGAAGAATTTCTGATACTGTCCGTCGGTGATTTCGCCCAACCGACGAACTAGCAATCCATCCCGGTCGTTCTGGATAAGGCTGTCCCAGTCGCTGCCCCAGATGACCTTGATCACATTCCAGCCGGCGCCGCGGAAAATGGCTTCCAATTCCTGAATGATTTTTCCGTTGCCTCGTACCGGACCATCGAGCCGCTGCAGGTTGCAATTGATTACCCAAATTAAATTGTCGAGCCTTTCGCGAGAAGCCAGTGTGATCGAGCCCAAAGATTCGGGCTCGTCCATTTCTCCGTCGCCGAGAAACGCCCACACCTTCCCGCCGGTGCTGGACTTGAGTCCGCGGTTCTCCAAATACTTGATGAATCGTGCGTGGTAAATAGATTGCAGCGGTCTCAGTCCCATGCTGACGGTCGGGAATTCCCAGAAATCCGGCATGAGCCACGGATGTGGATAGGACGAGAGACCTCCGCCGGGCTTCAGTTCGCGGCGAAAATTTTCAAGCTTCTCCTTGGGCAGCCGACCTTCTAGGAACGCACGCGCATACATTCCTGGTGCGGCGTGGCCCTGGAAATAGACGATGTCACGGTCGCCTGTTTCAGTGCGCGCTCGGAAAAAGTGGTTGAAGGCGACCTCGTACAAATTTGCGGCCGATGCGTAAGTAGAAATGTGGCCGCCAATACCGTTCTCTTCCTTGTTGGCCCGTACCACCATCGCCATCGCATTCCAACGTACGAGGCTCTTAATCCTCCGCTCCATATCCTGACTTCCGGGAAACGGGGCCTGCTGTCGGACCGAGATGGTGTTTTGATAGGGAGTCGTTGCGGTGAAGGGAAGATTGACGCCTGCCGCCCGGCGCGCATGTAACGACAGCTGCTGAATAAGCCGTCCCGCTCGCTCTGGACCGCCGTGCGAGAGTACGTAGTCGAGCGAGTCCAGCCACTCGCGCGTCTCCAGGACTTCCAATCCGTCATTGTTCCTATCGTTATTTCTTAAGGCCTGTGAGCTCTGTGGCAGCTCTTCCAATACTGGGGTCTGTGCCAATTCTGCCTTCTCCGCGTCGTCAGTGAGTGGGAACTTCTCATCATAAAAGATTCCTCAGATTTTTGCTGAGATGTGACTCATCGCCCGCTCCGAACTCCCGAGGGAATCGTATTCGAGACTAGCAACGAGGAAGTGCATGGTTATGATGTGAGCACACGCATCCGCCCAAAGCCCATTCCTAGTATGGGCTCTCGTTCGTGGGTTCTCGAAAGGCTTTCTCGTAATCGTCCGACGTGGTGCGATAGCACCGCAGTTTCGCCTGGCGGCGGTCGAGATCCGCAATTGGAGTTTCGGCTGCGTATCTCCAACCTGCAACGCTTCGATCAGCCTGGCGGCGCTGCTCAAGCGCGGTTCGCATCTCCCAAAGGCTTTCGTCGCAACTTGTATCACGAATCGCATTCACGCGGTGCACCAGCGAATAATTCAGGCCAGAACTCGAGAGCGGCGACTGGTACGGCAGGAAGTCATACACCAGCTTGATGAAGCGCGACTCTTCTTTCGCCAGTTCCTGCTCGGCGATAAAGACTTCGTCGTTCGCGAAAAAGGATGTCCGCGGATAAGCGATGGCCAGCGCAATCAGTCGAACTTCAATCGCCTCTTTGTGCGATTGTCGCCAGTGCAACTGCGCGTCAGCAGTAGGGCGCCCGCTGAGCAAGACAAATGCTCCGCCGATCAAACACAGAACGGAAACGCGCTGGAATTTCATGACCTGGGACCTGCAGTCAAGATGCGCTTCGGCGTACGCCAGTTGTCAAAGCGTGCCCACTCACAGAGTTGGCGAATTATAGAGCCTTCGCGGTTGTGAATTGTTAATAGTTTGAAAAATGCGCAAGTAGGTGGTTCTAAGACTCGGAAACGCGAAGGTCAGCAACCGATGCGGCCTGGATCAGAAGACCGATAACTGCGTGCTATAATTTCACTTCGCCTGCACTTTCTGGGCAACCGAGGGCTTACAGTGCTCCTCTCTCACAGGCGAGTCCTGAGGCGAGAAATCAGCTCAATTTAAGCTCCATAAAGGCGAGGTATATCCATGTCCGGCCACTCAAAATGGGCCACAATCAAGCACAAGAAGGGTGCACTTGACGCGAAGCGTGGCAAGATCTTCACCCGCGTGATTAAGGAAATCAGTATTGCTGCGAAAAATGGTGGCGATCCCGACACCAATCCTCGGCTGCGTACCGCAATTGCCGCCGCCAAGGCCGAGAACATGCCCGCAGATAACATCAAGCGTGCCATCCAGCGCGGCACAGGCGAATTACCCGGTGTAAATTACGAAGAATTCTCGCTCGAGGGTTACGGGCCCGGCGGCGTCGCGATTCTGCTCGACATTAATACGGACAACCGCAACCGCACCGTCAGCGAAATTCGCCATGCCTTCGGCAAGAACGGTGGCAACATGGCCTCGGCCGGTGCCGTTGCGTATATGTTCCACAAGAGGGGCGATATCATCATCCCCAAGTCGGCGGCCAAGGTCGACGATCTGATGAATATCATCATCGAAGCGAACGGCGAGGATGAACCGATTGACGACGGCGAGAATTGGGAAATCCTGACCGCGCCTTCTGCCTATGAAGGCATGCTCGAGGCCTTAAAAAGAGCTGGCATCGAGCCTGCTTCGTCGAGCGTGAGCATGATTCCCGATAGCTACATCAAGCTCGAAGGATCACAGGCTACAACCATGATCCGCCTGGTCGAAGCCCTCGAAGAGCACGACGACGTGCAGAACGTTCACTCCAATTTCGATATTGATCAGAAGCTGCTGGAGGAAGTGGCCGGCTAGAGAACGTACAAACTGTGGTTGCAAGACTCGATACAACAAAACGCCGAACAAGACGCAAGCTCCCAACATTTGGGAGCTTTCATTTTGCGCTTGCCATTCCAATTTGTTTCATGAGCTCTAAACTTAAAAGTTGTCAATGTACTTTGTTCGTTAAACTTCGGGGAATTTTCAACACTCCTGTGGATAATGCTGTGCAGAACGAACCTCCGAGCTGACTAAGTCCTTACTTCAGAGTCAGTTTTACAAATTGCACACAGGTAAGTGCGACGGCCAATAATTTTTCTGTCGATGAAAGAAGCTTCAACAAAAATTCGTCTTGACCAACTCTTGCTGCAGCGCGGCTTGGTTCCGTCGCGAGAGCGGGCACAAGCCCTGGTGATCGAAGGCAAAGTGCTCGTGGATGGGCAAAAGATCGTGAAATCAGGCACCTCGGTGGCTGCGGAATGTCAGATTCGACTGCTCGGGGAAGACTTGAAATACGTCAGCCGGGGCGGTTTGAAGTTGGAGCGTGCTCTGGAGCATTGGAAGATTGATGTGCGAGGGAAGATTTGCCTAGACATCGGCGCTTCAACCGGCGGGTTCACCGACTGCTTGCTGCAGCACGGCGCCGCGCGCGTGATTGCCGTGGACACAGGGCATGGACAAATAGCGATGAAACTGCGTCAGGATTCGCGAGTGCGTCTCCTGGAAAAGACCAACGCGCGCTATCTCACCCGAGAGCAGCTGGGCGAAACAGTGGATCTGATCGTGATCGACGTCTCGTTTATTTCAGCAACCATAGTGCTGCCACCAGTGGTCGCAGCCGCGATTCCGGATGACGTCGCGGATCGCTCCGGCCGCGCCCTTATTGTTTTGGCGAAACCTCAGTTTGAAGCCGGTCGAGAAAAGGTCGGCAAGGGAGGCATTGTTCGCGATCCGGTAACGCAGCAGCAAGCAGTGCATCGAGTGCGGGGCGCCATTACCGCCCTCGGAGTCGCCGTGACCGATGTGATCGAATCGCCGATCCAAGGCGCCGAAGGAAACCGGGAGTTCCTGCTTTACGCGAAATTCTGATTTTCACCACAGGGTCACGGAAGCACAGAGAAGATCAAATCAATAAAAGGATTTGGTTTCTCTGTGTCCTTGTATCTCTGTGGTGAACAAGAACTGCCTTTCTGTACAATTCCATCTTCAACATGAGAAAAGACGCGCCAGCACAAAAAGCTGTAGGCATCGTTTCCAAACCTAGTAAGCCGGAAGTCGCGCAGATTGTGCCTCCCCTTGTGGAATGGCTTCGGAGCCACGGTTACACATTTGTGGTTGATCCGGAGACTTTTCCCTACGCCAAAGGCGCCGAGAGCGTCTCTCGCGAAGCTATGGCTGCGAGAAAGATGGATTTCATCATCGTGCTCGGGGGAGACGGCACTCTTCTCTCCGCGGCGCGCGCGGTTGCGAAGGCCGGCATTCCGATTGTGGGCGTGAATCTGGGCGCACTTGGATTCCTGACCGAAGTGCCGCTCGACGAACTCTATTCCACGCTCGAGAGCATTGATCGCGGATCTTCCGGGATTGATGTCCGTTCCATGGTCCATTGCGAGGTCGGTCGCGGGGGTTCAATCATCGCCAGCTTTGACGCCCTCAATGACGTTGTGGTCGGGAAGGGAACCATTGCCCGGCTCAACCACTGCGATGTTTCAATTCTCATGCCCAATGTAGAAAGTTTTGTGGTCACGCCAGTTTCGGCGCACTCGTTGACTCACCGTCCGCTGGTCGTGCGTGACACGTCGCACATCGAAATCGTTGTCATGACCGGCGAAGAAGAAGCCTACCTGAGCATTGATGGGCAGGCGGGTATGCCGATGCGGGATGGTGACCGCGTGTTCTGCCGCAAATCAGATTTTCAGGTGCGACTGCTGCATACCAAAGGCACATTCTTTGACGTCTTGCGTACCAAGCTGAAATGGGGACAGCGTTAGTGAGTACAGCGCTCGCGCTCCATGAATTCGCAGAAAAAACATTTTCCGGAACCGAGATTTCATTCAACTATGCCGAAGGGCCCGTAAATGGCCCGCCGTTATTGCTTCTGCACGGATTGACGCGGGACTGGCGATCATTTTCCGTATTGCTTCCAGAACTCTCCCGACGCTTCCATGTGTTCGCGCTCGACTTGCGCGGGCACGGCGGCTCCAGTCACATTGCGGGCGCATACCGGATCTCTCAATTCGCACAAGACGTTACGGACTTTGTGCGCGTACGGATTTCTGAGGGTACTGCGATTTTCGGTCATTCTCTTGGCGCGATGACGGCCATGAAGGTTGCGGCAAGCGGCGATTGCCGCATCAAGGCTCTTGTTCTCGGCGATACCATGATCACGCCCGAGAACTTTCGACGCAGTTTATACGCGCCTCTATTTCGGCAGCTACAGATGCTGCTACGGCCGGTCAGCTCGCAAAATGCTTTGGCGGCTGCAATGGGCAAGATCGTGATCCCTGTGCCCGGCCTCGACGATCCGGTACGCATTGAAGATCTGCCCGGAAATACGCACCAGGTCCTCTCGGAATGGGCGCGTTGCGCGCAGCAGACCGACCCTGACGCAATTGCCATGACGCTCGACGGTAGGGCGTTTGAAGGTTGGCTTCCGGAACAGACTTTGCCGCAAATTTCCTGTCCTACGCTGCTGCTCCAGGGCAATCCCGAGTTGGACGCGATGCTCTCCGATGACGACGTAAAACTGGCACTGCGCCTGCTGCCAAATGCACAACACCTTAAGTTCCATCTACTTGGGCACGCATTATTCATGCATCAAGCGAAGCCGGTGCTGGATGCGGTGACCAGTTTCTTGCGCGGGAAGTAGTTACAACTCGGCCTTCATCAGGTCCGTCATAGTTTCGCGACGCCGAATCACCTTCCCTGATTTTCCGTCCACCAGCACCTCGGCAGGACGCGGCCGCGAATTATAGTTCGAAGCCAACGCCATCCCATACGCGCCAACATCCAGGATGGCCAACAGATCGCCCTCATTGACGTGAGGCAATTCGCGTCCGCGCGCGAAAAAATCTCCTGATTCGCACACTGGACCTACAATGTCCACGATCTCTGAACTTCCACTAGCCATTTGAACAGGAATGATTTGGTGCTCCGCCTGATAGAGCGATGGCCGGATCAGGTCATTCATAGCAGCATCCACGATGACGAATTTCTTCTCACCATTCGCCTTCCGGTACACAACCCGCGTGAGCAGTATGCCCGCAGGACCAATGATCGAACGTCCCGGTTCGAGCAACAGCTTGGCATTCAATTTCCGCAGTGGCTTCGATATGCCTTGAGCGTATTCGGCGGCAATCGACGAAAACTCAGAATGCGAACGATGCTGGTAATCGATCCCCAGTCCTCCGCCGGCATCCACGAACTGAATTTTGTGACCATCACTGCGAAGTTGACGCACCAAGTCTGCTACTCGCTCCATTGCCACAGAAAAAGGAGCGACATCGGTGATCTGTGATCCGATGTGAACGCTCACTCCCGCGGCGCGCAAGTACTTTGAAGACGCAGCTCGTGTGTAAAGTTCACGCGCCTCAGCGATTGGCACGCCGAACTTGTGCTTCTGCAAACCGGTAGATATATAGGGATGCGTATCGGCTGGAACATCGGGATTCACGCGAAATGCAAATCGGGCTGAGCGCTTCAATCGTGCGGCGCAGCTTGCCAATACTTCCAGTTCCGATGCGCTTTCCGCATTGAACATCAGAATATTGGCTTTCAGCGCGGCTTCGATCTCAGGGACGGTCTTGCCAACACCGGAAAAAACAACACCCGCCGCCGCAGTCCGCTTCGCTCGCAGCACTCGTTGCAGTTCTCCGCCTGAAACTACATCGAATCCGCAGCCCAGACCGACGAGCAAACGGAGAATGCTGAGGTTCGAATTGGCCTTTACCGAGTAGCAGATCCCGCAGTCAATGCCGCGAAATGCATTTTTAAAGGCCCCAACCCGCTCGCGAACCATGCCCGCCGAGTACACATACAGCGGCGTGCCAAAACGTTCGGCGAGCGTGCGCAACGAAATCTGTTCACAGAAAAGCTCCTCCGAAGTAGGAGCACCGTTTCTCGCCGATTTTGCGAGAAGTGGGCTATCGGAGCCGTATTCAAATCCGGGAGGCCGCTGAGAAGTCTTGCTCACTTCCGCTTGGACGCACTCCCTTTCACTCGGATCGCGACCACGGTCTCATCATCGAAAGTCTCGACATCGGCTGCATGGTCGGCAACCGCCTTGAATACTGACTTGACAATAGAATCGGCCGAATTGTCGGCACAGTCGGAAATAATTTTCTCAAGGCGTGCACGGCCAAACAAATCGCCGGCGCGGTTGGTTGCGTCCAAAATTCCGTCGCTGAAGAATACGAATAAATCTTCGGGCTCAGCCTGAAAGGTAAATTCGTCGTACTCAGCATCGTCGAATAGACCAAGCGGGAGTCCGGTGGCTTCGATGAGCTGGGTCTTTCCTTTATGGCAATAAATGGGTCGCGGCAGGCCGGAATTCGCAACTTGAAGTGTGAGGTTCCGGTCGTCCCACACCGAATAAATCAGCGAGCAGAATTGTCCATCGATGCGGCGCTCTGCCAGCGAATAGTTCACCGCCGCTAGCATCTCCGCCGGGCCGGGCTCCATGGGAGCATGCGAGCGCAGGATTCCGCTCACCAGGGCGGCATAAATCGCCGCGGGAGCGCCCTTGCCGCTGATGTCACCAATCACGAACGCCATGCGTGACTGTGAGTAGCTGATGAAATCGTACAAGTCGCCGCCGATTGCCCGCGCCGGCGAGAATTTTGCGGCGATTTCCAAATTCGCCAGTTGGGGTCGCGACGGCGGCAGCAGCCGAAACTGCAACTCCCGCGCCATTGCTAGGTCGCGTTCCAATCGACGCTCCTGTCGCCCGATTTCTTCGTAGAGCCGTGCATTCTCAAGCGCAATCGCAATCTGTGCCGCAAGCGTCGTGATCGTACGCTGGTGATCGTCGGTGAAGAATCCCTTCCGCGTGTGCTCCAGATCGAGAACACCAATTACCTTATCCTTGTAAATCAACGGCACAGCCAACTCCGACCGCGTCTCGGGATTGGTCTCGATATAGCGAGGGTCTTTTCGTACATCACGTATCAGCACAGCCTGTTTTTGCTCGGCAGCGGCGCCGACGATCCCTTTTCCAATCGGAATGTCGTTTTTGAGGTGAATGTTCTCCTGAAACCTTAGGGAAAACCGATGCTGCAGTTTTTCGCCGACAGCATCCAGCAGCAAGATGCTGAACATCTGGAAATCAATCAGACGGCTAACCAGTTCCCCCACGCGTTTGAGAAGCTCATCGACATTCAGGATCGAAGTCAGCTCGCGGGCGATCTCATTCAATAACAGCAGGCTCTTGGCCTGACGCGAAATGCGGGTGTACAGTCGTGCGTTTTCAATCCCCACCGCCATTCGCGACGCGATCAGCGTCAGCAGGCGTTTGTGGTCTTCAGTGAAGTGGTTGGCTTGGGGCGACTCGATATCAATTACGCCGATGACCCGGTTCTTGACGATCAGCGGGACAGCGATCTCCGAGCGCACATTCGGTACAACGGAAATGTACCGAGGGTCCTGCGCTACATCGTCCACCAGAATGGCCTCGGCGCGCTGGGCCGCTACGCCGGTCACCCCCTCGCCAACCTTGATTCGCATGCGGTCCGCGACTTCATGGGAGTGTCCTACACTGAACCGGAAATAAAGCTCCTGGGTTTTCTCATTGAGCAAGAGGATGCCAAAGATCTCATAATCAATGACTTTGCGCACTAATTCCGCGACCCGGCGCAAAGTCGTGTCGAGGTCAAGCGTAGTGTTGACCACGTCCGCAACTTCGAGGAGCAGGGGCTCGATCCGCGATTGCAATTCAGTTTGAACGGCTGCCATTTCCACTCATTCAATGATATCAGTGAGGTTGTGGAAACCGGGTACCCGCTGTTGATCGTTCGTCTGATCCGAGGGCCCGATTTTTCTCTCGACCTTTGCGGTTAAAAGTTTTTTGGGACTGCGACTCAAGCCTCCAAATTACGATTACCGATGAGTCCGACCAACGCGGTCCTACCCCTGCACTCCCGGCAGCACACAGATGTCCGGAAGATTGCGGAATTTTTCTGCATAATCTAGCCCGTATCCAACCACAAACTCGTCAGGGATTGTGAAGCCGACGTAGTCCGCCTCGATAGCAAGTTTGCGACGCGAAGGCTTATCCAACAGTGTTGCCACTCGAAAGCTCTTCGGTTGATGTCCAAGGAGCAGTCGCTTCAAAAACGTGAGCGTCAGCCCGGTGTCGAGAATGTCCTCGACCAGGATGACGTTTTTACCGCGCAGGGACTGGTCAACATCCTTGGTGAGGCGGACTTCGCCGGTCGAATCCCAGGCAAGCGTTGCTTCCTGGCCCGCCGCGACGCGACCATAACTTGCGACGCCGATGAATTCGAATGTTGCTTGAAGCTCCACCGCCCTGACCAGATCGCTTAAGAAAATCGCCGCGCCCTTCAACACGCCGACGAAGATCACTGGTTCCCCGGCGGAGTCAGCCGCGATCATACGGCCCATCTCAACAATGCGGGCTGCGATCTGTTCACGCGTAATCAGGATCTTCAGTTGGTTCACGAAGCGAACATCTTACGCTTGGTGTTGGCCCTCGCCAAACCGGCGCGCTGTTGAAGGCAGATCGCCACGTCACTAGAATGTTTGGGCGGCAACTCCCAAGCTAAGGGCAAGACGCTAGGAGGTAAGAGCTAACATGAAACTGAACGGAATCAAACTCACTTGGCTCGGACACGCCACCTTCCGCATTCGGACCCCCAAAGGCACCACCATCCTTGTTGACCCGTGGGTGATGGGAAATCCTGTGTGTCCCGACAGCGAAAAGGACGTGAAAAAAGTGGACGTGATGCTGGTCACTCATGGACACGGTGACCACATCGGCGATGCCGTTGAAATTGCAAAGGCCCACAATCCCAAGGTTGTCGGAATTCCTGAACTGTGCGGTTGGCTGCAAAAAAAGAAAGTGAAACAATTAGCCGAGATGAACAAGGGAGGAACGCAACAGGTCGAGGACATCAAGGTCACCATGGTGCATGCCGATCACTCTTGCGGAATCCTCGACGGCGATACTTTTGTTTACGGAGGAGAGGCTTGCGGCTACGTGGTCGAATTTGAGAATGGCGTCAAGATGTATCACGCGGGCGACACGAATGTCTTTGGCGATATGGCGATCATTCGCGACTTGTATGCGCCAAAGATTGCGATGCTGCCGATCGGCGATCACTATACCATGAGCCCTCGTGAGGCTGCTTACGCCTGCAATCTGCTGAAACCGGAAACTGTGATTCCAATGCACTTCGGAACTTTTCCGGTACTGACGGGTCGCCCCGATACACTTGGCAAACTGGTGAAGGGAATAGAAGTGCTGGAAATGAAACCGGGAGAGACGATTTCGTAGATAGTGAACATTATGCCGAAAGACTCCGACAAGCCGCGCTGGATGATGCATGGCATCACCTCCGAACCCGTTGAGAATTATCTTTATTCGTTGTTGCCCGCGCGTGACGAGGTGCTGCTCGAGATGGAAACTGCCGCGGCAAAGCGCAATATTCCAATCGTTGGGCCAGCCGTCGCCCGCATTCTTCATCAGCTTGCGCTCATGACGGATGCGGCGCGGGCCGTGGGCGAAGGCGGACGAGTCATCTACACCGATGGCGACCGCAATAACGCCGATGAAGCCCGTGGTTATTTTCAGCGCGCGGGTATCGCCGATCGTATCAGCGTCAATGTCGGAGACGCGGTGGAACTTTTGTCCGAACAGAAGCACCAGTTCGACATCATTTTTTGCGACGTCGACAAAGAAGATTATCCCCGTGCGTTACGCGTTGCCTTGCCGAAGCTACGCAAGCGAGGACTGTTCGTGGCTGATAACGTCCTGTGGAGTGGCAAAGTGACCCAGGAGAATGCCGAAGAGGCTACGACCAAAGCCATTCAAGAGTTGAATCATCTGCTGTACGGTTCGTGTGAACTGTTCACCACAATTTTGCCGATAAGAGATGGCCTTGCCGTAGCAATCAAGGCGTAGAAGACTACGAAGTATTTCGGTTCATCGACTTCACATCAGAGGAGGCTTTGTGGCGAAGAAAATCATTGCAGTAGTAGGTGCAACAGGATGTCAGGGTGGGGGTCTGGTTCGCGCCATCCTTGCCGATCCAAATGGAGAGTTCACTGCGCGTGCTCTGACCAGAAACGTTAATTCCGAGAAAACCAAAGCGCTTGCCAAACTCGGAGCCGAGGTGGTGCCGGCCGACGTGGACGATGTCGAATCCCTCAAGCGCGCGTTCGATGGTGCCCATGGCGCATTCTGTGTAACTTTTTTCTGGGAGCACATGTCCCCGGAGAAGGAAACTACCCAAGCTCGGAATCTGGCTAAGGCCGCTGAACATGCGGGAGTTCAGCATGTGATTTGGTCAACGCTGGAGGATTCGCGGAAGTCGGTCCCACTCAACGACGACCGTATGCCCACGTTGCAAGGCAGATATAAGGTGCCACACTTGGACTCCAAGGCCGAGGCGGACGACGATTTCAGGAAGCTGCCATCTACGCTGCTGCTGACCAGCTTCTATTGGGACAATCTGATCAATTTCGGCATGGGCCCGAAGCGGGATGCTGACGGCAATCTGACGTTCATGCTTCCAACGGCCGATTCCAAGGTGCCAACTATTGCTGCTGAAGACATCGGCAAGTGCAGCTAC
>WNGE01001662.1_pt1 | contig 27995 bp, 22 predicted proteins | sample 5400651 | NCBI WGS metagenome assembly WNGE01 (sample SAMN13153370, study PRJNA577476) | soil metagenome | isolation source: 60 cm soil or saprolite under grassland replicate 2 | place: USA:California | collected 2016-06-15 | reverse complement strand
AGATCGAGACGGTCGCCACGTTTGGCGAGACGCTCGCTGCGGCGAGATGCGACAGGAACTCACGCTCGCCTTCGGTGTCGGACTGGAAGACCCACGCGGCGTTGGGGTCGTTCGCCACGGGCAGCGCTTGGCCGAGATTGCGGTTGGGACCGTTGTGAACCACGTTGGCCAGGATCCGCTCGCCCGATTCGAACATCACCGGCTGGGCGATCCAGTACTCGGTGTGGATGTGCTGGATCTGCTGCTGCTCCAGAGCCTGGATCAATTGCGCGCGAGTCGCGGCGTCTGCCTGGACGATGTCTGGTCCGAAGAGAAACAGCGGAGCCAGTAGCAGGCTTCTCGCGTGCAGCACGGCGAGCGCTCCGCCGACCAGCATGCGCAGCAATTTCGGCAGTCGCCACACCGCCGCGAGGAGGAGCGGCACCGCGGCATATGCAGGCAGCGCGTAGCGGGGCTCAGAGGCGAAGTAGCCGTACGAAGTCAGCGTGAGCGCCACTGCCACCAGAAGCACGACGCCGAGGAGTAGGACCGGTTCCGCTGCTGGGCCAGAACGCCGCGCCGCACAGGCACGCACGGACGGCAGGTGCATTGCCAGGGCGGCGAGGACGAGCAGGCAACCCAGCGCGGCGGCCCAGACCGGGCCAGCAGTCGCGCTGACGTAGGCGCGGTCGAAGAACTCGCGGTCCGAAGGCGGGACGGGCACCCCGACACCCAGCAGCACGGGCACCGAGACGCGGAAGAAGCGCGCTACCTGCTGCAGTGGGTCGAACGGCAGCGGTGATGGCCTGATGAGGTCGGCGGAGGTGACCCAGTCGTTCTGGAGGTTGTAGAGCAGCAGCGGCGCGGCTCCAACGAGGAACCCCGCGGCCAGCGCGAGCACGTGGCTAGCTCGAATGCCGCGCAGCAGCAGGTACGCCACGCAGGGCACCAGGTAGACAACGGCCAGCAGGTGCGTCCACAAGGCCAGGCCGCCGAGCGTGCCGCATAGCAAAGCGGGGCCAGCCGACGGCGAGCGCGCAAGGAGCAGCGTGACGAGGAGGAGCGCTTCGCCGAGTGCGAGCAGCTCGGCGTAGCCGCCACGCGCCTTCGTGCTCCACAGCGCCAGCATCGCCGGCGGCAGCGCGAGGTACGCGGCGGTCGCGAGCGCGGGGCCTGCGCCGAACATGCGCCGCGCGACCACGCCACTGAGCACGACAAAGCCAAGGCTGTAGAGAGCGGGCACGAGCTTCAGCCAGAAGGTCGCGGCGCCGAAGAGCAGGAAGAAGGGCGCGACGGAGAATTGCTCGAGCGTGCCCAGATACGACTGCCCCCAGTAGAAGAGCGGGCGCTCACCAAGAAAGGCAATGTGCCGCGCCATCAGGCCCGTGACGGCTTCGTCCGCGTCCAGCTCGCCCAGCGGGCTGCTCAGTACCGCCAGCCGCAGCGCCACGCCAGCCACGACGATGACCCCCAGCGCAACGGGCCACCAGAAGCGCCTAGCCGCGGGTAACACGCTCCAGGGTTGGCAAGCGCTCGACGTGTTGCGGGACCCACGCCACGAGCCTCGCCAAACGGCCACGGGCCGCCGCCAGCTGCGCTGCGACCTGGTCTGGTGCGGTGCCGCCGACTACGTTGCGCGCGTCGACGACGTCGGCTGCCCGCAACCCAACGGCCGACGGCTCGAACAGCGGCGAAAACTGGCGAAGCTCATCGAGACTGAAGTCCGCGAGTGAACGATTTTTCGATTCGGCCGCCTTGACGAGCCGCCCGACGACCTCATGCGCCTGGCGGAACGGTAGCCCGCGCCGCGCGAGGTGATCGGCCAGATCGGTCGCGGCGATCAACGGGTCCTCAGCGGCCTGCGCCAGTCGCGCCGTATCGAACGCGGCGCCGCCGATCATCGCGGCGGCGAGGACCAGGCCATCCTGCACCACGTCGACTGCCTCGAAGTACGGCGCCTTGTCCTCTTGCAAGTCGCGGTTGTAACTGAGCGGCAGGCCTTTCAAGGTGACCAACAGTGCCTGCAGCGCGCCGTATACGCGGCCGGCCTTACCGCGCAGCAGCTCCGCCACGTCCGGGTTGCGCTTTTGCGGCATGATGCTCGAGCCGGTCGTGAACGCTTCATCCAGCCGCACGAACGCGAACTCGGCGCTGGACCAGAGCACCAGCTCTTCGGCCAGCCGCGACAGATGCATGGCCATGAGCGCCAGGGCAGCAAGATGCTCGATGAGAAAATCGCGATCGCTTACGGCGTCCAGGCTGTTGCGGCTCACCTCGCCGAAGCCAAGCAGCTTCGCCACGTACTCGCGGTCCAGCGGAAAACCCGAGCCAGCCAGTGCCGCCGAGCCCAGCGGCAACACGTCGGCGCGACGGTAGGCATCCTGAAGTCGAGCGGCGTCGCGCTCGAACATCTCCACGTACGCGAGCAGGTGGTGCGCGAGCAGTACGGGCTGTGCGCGCTGCAGATGGGTGTAGCCAGGCATCACCGACTGGCCCTCGCGCTCGGCGGCCTTCAGGAGCGCCTCGATCAGCTCGGCCAGGCCAGCGACGCCGTCGATCAGTGCCGATCGAGCGAACAATCGGGCATCGGTGGCGACCTGGTCGTTGCGGCTGCGCGCGGTATGCAAGCGCCCGCCAACGTCACCGATACGCTGCGTGAGCTCGGCCTCGACGAGCGAGTGGATGTCCTCAAACGGGCTCCCTTCATCCTGAGCCCTGAGCGTGTCGAAGGGTCGAAGGCTCCGCTCATCCTGAGCTTGTCGAAGGAGTGAGGGTGGCTGGCGCAGAAGCTCGCTGAGGCCCTGCACCAGGGCATCGGCGTCGGCAGCCGTGAGGACGGAGGTGCGGCCGAGCATCCGCGCGTGGGCGATGCTGCCCAGAACGTCCCATTCGAACAGTCGCCGATCCACTGGCAGCGAGGTCGTATAGCGCAGCGCGCGTTCATCGAGCGACCGGGAGAACCGACCACCCCGCAGAGCAGGGGTCAGGGATCGGGGGTCGGGGGTCGGGCTATCGAGATCCGATCCGCTCATGCGCGGGGTTACCGCTCGCCGTCTCCTGACCCCTGGTCCCTGACCCCCGACTCCTCGTCATCTATATTGGGGGCGACCAGCCGCCGGATCTGGGTCGCGCCGCCGCCGGCGTTGAGCTGGACCCGCGCCTGGGTCAGCAGACCCTGGCTGTACAGCTTGATGAAGGCCTCGGCGGCGGAGTGGTCGAACTGATCGCCCGTCTCGTAGGTTGCCAGGCCGAAGTCGTACAGCGACTGCGGTGAACGGCGGCCGACGGACACCGCGAGGCCCTTGAGCAGCCGCATACGCACCGACCCGATCACGCTGCGCTGGGTGCTGGCGACGTAGTACGACAGATCGCGGTAGTGGCCCGAGAACATCCGCCCGTCGTAGATGAGCTGCGCCATCTCGTGTGCGACGATCTGCTTGAAGCGCAACTGCTCGCGGCTGAGCGTGAGTCCCTCCAGCGAGGCGTGGGCGGCGTGCAGGATGAGCGCGGCCGGCGCCTCGTACACCTCGCGTGACTTGATGCCGACCAGACGGTCCTCGACGTGGTCGATTCGGCCGATGCCGTGCGACCCGCCGAGCTCGTTCAGTCGCGTGATCAGTGTGACCGCGTCGAGCCGCTCGATGCGTTCGCCATTCTCGTCGCCCAGCGCGACCGGGATGCCCCGCTCGAACTCGATCGTGAGATAGGTCGGCTCCTCAGGGGCGAAGCGCGGATTGATGGTCCAGGCGTAGGCATCTTCGGGCGGCTCGTTCCACGGATCCTCGAGCACACCAGCTTCGACGCTGCGGCCCCACAGGTTGGCATCGACCGAGTACGGGCTGGCCGCGGTCACTGGGACGGGGATGTTGTGCTCCTGGGCGTAGCGGATCTCGTCATCGCGGGTCATGCGCCACTCGCGCACCGGGGCGATGATCTTGAGCTCAGGCGCCAGCGCCTGCACCGAGACATCAAAGCGGACCTGGTCGTTGCCCTTGCCGGTGCAGCCGTGGGCCACGTGGCTAGCGCCTTCCTGTCTGGCGTAATCGACCAGGAGTTTGGCGATGAGGGGTCGGGCGAGGGCGGTCGCCAGCGGGTACACGTTCTGGTACAGCGTCCCCGCCTGCAGCGCCGGGAAGACGAAATCGTGGACGAAGGTGTCCTTCGCATCGACCACGAACGCCTTGATGGCGCCCGTGCGCAGCGCCTTCTGGCGCACGACCTCGAAGTCCTTCTCGTTGCCGACGTCGACCGTGAGGGCGATCACCTCTAGGTTGTATTTCTCGTTGATCCAGCGAATCGCGACCGACGTGTCGAGTCCGCCGGAATACGCCAGCACCACCTTCATGGCTGGGGGTCGGGGGTCAGGGGTCGCGGGCTGGGGGTCAGGGGACGGGGGTCGGGGGTCGGCAAACGGCGGCAAGACGTTGTTGCAGTCTACCAGCGGATGGTGCCGGTATCCCTGTTTGACGGACGATACACCCCGTCCCCCGTCCCCCGTCCCCCGACCCCCAGCCCCCGACCCCCAGCCCCCGACCCCCAGCCCCCGACCACTGATCGAGAGTGATCCGTAACACGCTCAGTGCCGATCCGTTCGGGATGCATGAGTAGACTCGCCTGACTGGCTCATGCTGAGGCGACTTCTTCGGGCACCCATCGCAGCACTCCTGCTGGCTACCGCGCTGCCACTCGCAACTCCCGCGGCCGCGGCCGAGCTGATCGTCGACAACCCCGACGGGGCAGTGCAGGTGAAGGGCAAGTGGTCGACCACCAACACCACCGGCGGCTTCCAGGGCAACGACTACCTGTTCCGCGTGGCCGGCGACGGCTCCTCCAGCGTGTTCTGGCCCTTCCCTGGCACCGCCGGACGCTACGAGGTCTTTGCCCGCTGGAGTGCCGGTCCCAACCGCGCCACCAACGTGCCGTACCAGGTCGTGCACAACGGCGGCACGCAGCCGGTGACCAAAAGCCAGCGGGACAACGGCGGAAGTTGGCAGTCGCTCGGCAGCTTCGACTTCCAGCCCAACAAGAGCCAGGGCGTACGAGTCACCGACAAAGCTGACGGCGTCGTCGTCGCCGATGCGATGCGCTTCGTTGGACCCAATGGCGCGCCGCAGCAGCAGGAGGCCTCCGCGCCCGCGCCGACGCCGGCGCAGGCGGCCGCGCCAGCCATGCAGCCGATCGTTCGCGACAGCCGCTACTTCGAGCAGACCCGCTATCGGATCGACGAAGATGCCTTCTGGGATTACTTCCGCCGCCGCGGCGGTGTGCGTACCTTCGGCTACCCGGTCTCGAACACATTCGTGCTACTGGGGATGAAGGTGCAGTTGTTTCAGCGCCAGGTCTTGCAGCTGCGACCCGATGGCGGCGTGCAGACGATGAACCTTCTGGATGAAGGGCTCATGCCCTACAACCGGATGAACGGCAGCACGTTCCCCGCGCCCGACAAGAACGTCTACGGCCAGGCGCCCAAGCCGGACGATCCCAACTACCACGAGAAAATGCTGCAGTTCGTGCGCGACATGGCGCCGGACAACTGGGATGGTGAGCCAGTCAACTTCGCCAAGACGTTCTTCAGCACGGTGCGGCTCGACGAGGCGTACCCGAACGGGGTGCCCGCCGAAGGCGAAGACTTGCTGCCCTTCTTCAACCTCGAGATCTGGGGCCTGCCGACGTCACGGCCGATGCGCGAGCCGACCAACCCGAACTTCATCTACCAGCGGTTCCAGCGCGGCATCATGCACTACGACAAGGGGTGCGGGTGCACGCAGGGCCTGCTGCTGGCCGACTATTTCAAGGCACTTCTGACGCGGAAAAACCTGCCGGGCGATCTGGCTGAGCAAGCGAAGGGGAATCCGCTGCTCGGGCTCAACCCGTCTGGCGGATTCCGCCGCGACGCGTCGATCACGCTCGATGCTGGCCACGGTGGGACCGAGATCGGCGCAAGCCACACGTATTCCGACGGCACAGTATTGGTCGAGAAGGATCTCAATCTGCGGGTGATGCTGCGTTTGCGTGACCTCCTGCAACAGGCAGGCTTCCAGGTCACGGTCACGCGCACGCGCGACGCGCAGGTCAACAGTGACAAGAAGGACCTCACCGCCGACGGCAAGGTCACCCTGTCAGACGATTTACAGGCGCGGGTCGACCTCGCCAATAGCACGGGCAGCGATGTGTTCGTGGCCGTGCACTTCAACGGCATCAGCGATCCCAATCGCAAGGGCACCTACGTGTTCTGGGATCCCGATCGACCGTACGCGGATCGCAGCAAAGCGCTCGCGGAGATGGTCGACCAAGCCATGGTGCGCTCGATGAAGGACGCTGGCTATTCGCCTGATGACCACGGTGCCACACGCGACACTTCGGTCCTGGGCGGCGATCACTACTACCTGTTGAGTCCGAAGACCAATCTCGTCGAGCGGCCGAGCCAGATGCCCGCGGTCATCGGCGAGGGCCTGTTCCTGACCAACGACGACGATGCCAATGCACTCCGCAAGGAGAACGTCGTCGAAGCGATCGCCACAGGCTACGCCGAAGGCATCAAGAACTACTTCAACAAATACCCCGCTAATTAGGGGCTCTGGAACGGCGCTCCGCGCCGAGGGGCTGCGCCCCTTCACCCCGCTTCATCGGCGCTTCGGGTTTGACACCGTGCGTTCAGCGCTAAACAAGTCAAGGGTTTGGCTGTTGTTCGGAACGTCCTTGGCACTCGGGGTTTCATCGTTGTCGAGCGACGCGCCTCCGAACGAAAGGCAGACCCCGCACAAGACCAGCGCTGAACGCACGGCGCTGCACAGCGAGCGTCGATGTAACGGGGGTGAAGGGGGCTTGCCCCCTCGCCGCGGAGCGGCGTTCCAAAGCGGCTGAATACTAAGAGGGTGGTAGCTCTACTTGAGCGCGATCTGGAGATCGATCGCGCCGACGCGGGTTTCGAGCGGGACCACCAGGCGCGCGATGTCCAGGCTGGACAGAATCCCGCCGCGGCCCACGATCAACATCGGCGGTGCGATATCCGCCGAGATGCCCGCTTTCTCGAGCAGCACACCGGCACGACCCGTAATAACGTTGCCGAGCTCGCCGATACCGCTCCGAGCCAGCGCATCCAGCTCGCGAAACTCCTGATTCATCATTTGCCCGACGATCGCCAGCGCGGTCGCCTCGGACATGCGATACATCACCGCCCCGGACAGCGCCCCGGTGACTCCGACCACAGCCGTGATCTCTCCAGCCTCGAAGTCTCCGCGCTCGACCGTGATCTGGCCGCGGCCGACCTCGCCACCCAGCTCTTGCTCCAGCACGCCCCTGGCGGCCAGCAGAAACGGTTGCGCAATATCAGCTCGCATACGGTGAGTATCGACCACGCGGGCACGCGCTGAAGAGCCGCGGAGTTACGTCACGGCCGGTTGCTCATCGGTTACAACTCAGGTTCCCATGCGCATTGCCCAGCTCGCACCGCCATTCGAGACCGTGCCACCGATCGGCTACGGCGGCACCGAACGAGTCGTCTCCACCCTGACGGAAGAGCTGGTCCGCCGCGGCCACGACGTCACACTGTTTGCCGCGGGCGACTCTCGCACTGCCGCCCACCTCGAGCCAATCGTCCCAAAAGCGCTGTGGCACTGCGATCCGCCGTGCAACGACTTCGCTGCCCACCAGGCGGAGCTGTACGAGCGCATCAACCGCAAGCTCAGCCAGTTCGACGTCGTCCATAGCCACCTCGACTACATGGGCTTCCGACTGGCCGCAAGTGCCAGCCAGCCGATCGTCACGACCATTCACGGCTCGCTCGAAGCCTCCGAGACCTGGCACATCTACCGCGCCTTCGCCGACTTGCCGCTAGTCTCGATCAGTCAGGCGCAGCGCGCACCTCTGGCGCGAGCGAACTGGATCGCGACGGTGCACCACGGCATCGACGTCGATGCCTTCACCTTCAACGATCGGCCGAGCGGCTACCTTGCGTTTCTGGGCCGCATCTCACCTGAGAAAGGCGTGGACGTGGCGATCCGCGTCGCCCGCCGCGCGGGCCTGCCCATCAAGATCGCGGCGCGACGGCCGCTGCCGTTCTCCGACAATCCCGAGGTCCAGCGCGACCGCGCCTATTACGAGAGCTGCGTACAGCCGCTGCTGGGCGAGCCCGGCGTCGAGCTGATCGACGAGATCGGCGGCGCCGACAAGGACCGCTTCCTCGGCAACGCCCTGGCGCTGCTGTTCCCGATCCGCTGGCGCGAGCCATTCGGTCTGGTCATGCCCGAGGCGCTGGCGTGCGGTACGCCCGTCATCGCATTCGGCCAGGGCAGCGTGGCTGAAGTGATCGAGCACGGCCGGACCGGCTTCATCGGCCATGTCGAGGATGACCTGGTCGAGGCCCTCAATCGGCTGCCGCAGATCGACCGCGCAGTCTGCCGAGCCGAAGCCGAGCGCCGCTTCTCCCCCGCGGCGATGGCCAGCGCCTACGAGCAGGTCTACGCACACCTTCTGGAACAGTCGCCGGCACTGGTCCCCGCGTTCGCCTGACATTGGCGGGCGCTCAGCGGTAGCGTCTTCCACACCGTCATGCGCTACGCGATCAGCCTGCCCAACTTCGTGCCGCGGGTGCACGTGGGCGAGGTGGACCTGCACCGCTACGTCGAGTGGGCACGGATGGCTGAGACGGCGGGGTGGGATGCGTTCTTTGTGTGGGACCACCTGCTGTTCTGGAAGCCGGACGTCCTGTACGTCATGGATCCGTGGGTGCTGCTGGCCGCAATCGCGTCCGCGACCCAGCGCATCAGATTTGGGCCGATGGTCACGCCGCTGCCGCGGCGTCGGCCGTGGCAGGTCGCGCGTGAGGCGGTCTCGCTCGACCACCTGTCGAATGGGCGGCTGATCCTCGGTGTCGGGATCGGGGCACCCACCGAGTCGGACTTCGCGCCATTCGGCGAGCCGGACGATATGCGGACGCTCGCGCACATGCTCGACGAGGGCCTGGACGTGATCGACGGCTTGTGGTCGGGAGAGCCATTTACGTTCACTGGCCAGCACTACCAGCTCGACGAGGTGCGCTTTCTGCCCACCCCGAAGCAGTCGCCGCGCATCCCGATCTGGGTCGCTGCGTTCTGGCCGCGCAAGGCGCCGCTGCGACGGGCGGCGCGGTGGGACGGTGTCTATCCGCTCAAGCTGGGCGCCGGACCGGACGAGTTTGCGGCAATGACGCCCGAGGACGTCCGTGACCTGCTTGCGTATGTGCGCGAGCACCGCACCGTGGAGCGACCGTTCGACGTCGTCGTGGCGGGCTGGACGGGCGATCTCACACCCCGCCAGGCGCACGAGCACTGCCAACCCTACGCCGACGCGGGTGCGACCTGGTGGATCGAAGGCCTGGCCTGGTTTGGCGGCGTGGAACCGAAAGACATCGCCGAGCGTATCCAGCACGGCCCGCCCCGCTGAAACATTGCGGTACGCTCATCGTCGTACTTAGAGAGTCTTTCTTACGAAGGGACCTGCACGTCTATGCAGCGAATCCGACGCACGTTCCTTGCATTACTGGCGGTAGCCGCGGTGGTCGGCACCGTCCTGGCGCCACTCCCAGTCGCCGCGCAGTCATCGGGCTGGCAGGCCGGCCCGGGCGCCGTGCTCGACAACACGTATGACGGGTTCATCGATGTGCCCGCCGCCAGCGCGACCGTCTCGACCAATGGCTTCAACGTCGCCGGCTGGTTCGTCGATCGCACTGCTCAAGGCTGGTCAGGCGCCGACGACGTCGAGGTGTGGTTGGGCACGATGGATGGCGGTGGCCGCATGCTGGCCAAGGCGCAGTTCGCACAGAGTCGGCCCGATGTCGGGACCGCGCTCGGCGACCCGTTCTGGGCCGCGTCTGGCTACAACGCGTTCGTAGCCGCCGGCGCGCTGCCCGAGGGTGGCCAGACACTGTCGTTGTACGCCCACACGCCGGGCAAGGGCTGGTGGTTCAAACAGGTTCAGGTCACCGGGTCGGCCAGCGCACCGTCTGCAACTGCGCCGTCCGCACCGTCCGCGCCTGCACCGGGTGGCACCGTCTCGGGTGGCGCCCCGCCAATTCTGGTCATCGAGTCGCCAAAGGGCGCGGAGATCGTGAAGACCAACAACGACTTCACCATCTCTGGTTATGCGCTCGACCCGAACGCCGCCCCCAACCAGGGCTCGCAAGGCACGGGCATCGACAAGGTGGGCGTGTACATGGACTTCGACAAGGACGACCCGCAGTCGATCTTCCTGGGTGATGCCGAACTGGGGTTCAGCAGCGCCACCGCCCGCACCGCGTACGGCGATCGTTTCGATCCGTCAGGGTGGCGGCTGACGTTCAAGCCGACCAAGTTCAAGGCCAAGGGCCACCAGTTGTTCGTGTACGCGCACTCGGTGGTCACCAACAAAGAGGTGCTTGAGCTGCGCGGCTTCGACATCCGTGAGCCGTAGACCCCACATCCGCGAGCCTTAGACCCCACGCTTCATCCTGAGCCGAAGGCGAAGGATCTACCGTTGCGACGAGATCCTTCGCTACGCTCAGGATGAGGCAGAAACAATCGTGGCCAATACTCCCCACGTCTTGATGGCGGTGCACGCGCACCCCGACGACGAGTGCATCACCACCGGCGGCCTGCTGGCGCGCTCCGCCGCCGACGGCATTCGCACGGTGCTCGTGACCTGTACCGACGGCGCAGTCGGCGAGATCAGCGATCCGAGCCTGGCAACGCCCGAGAACCTGGTCGAAGTCCGCGCCGCTGAGCTGGACGAGTCCGTACGCATCTTGAAGGTCAGCCGCTTGAGAAAACTCGGCTACCGCGATTCGGGCATGGCCGGCACGGACGACAACCAGCACCCCGAATCCTTCCACCAGGCCGATTTCCAGGGCGCGGTCGCGAAGGTCGTCGACATCATGCGTGAAGAACGACCGCAAGTGGTCGTGACCTACGACGAGAACGGCGGCTACGGGCATCCCGACCACATCCGTGCTCATCAGGTGGCGGTCGCCGCATTCGATGCGGTCGCCAGCGAGCCGTGGGCGCCGAAGCGCCTGTTCTATACCGTCATTCCCCGCTCAGCGTTCACGCGCTTCGCCGAGGTTGTGCGGGCGGCGGGCATCGAGGTGCCATTCTCCGAGACCAATGAGCCGCCGCCCTTCGGCGTCGATGACGACCGCATTACCTCAACGCTCGACGTGAGCGACTACGTCCAGCAGAAGCGCGAGTCACTGGTCGCGCACCGCACCCAGATGGGCGAGAACATGTTTTTCATGCGCCTGCCAGCGCCCATATTCGGGCAGTTATTCAGCCAGGAGTTCTTCCAACTGGTCCGCGGCCCCGCCGAGGGTGCCGAGACCGACCTGTTCGGCGGGCTCTAGGCAGTCACGCTCGCCTTGAGCTCCAGGTCTTGGCGGAGCCGCGCGAACAACGCCACCGTCGCCGGCTCGGGATCGGGATCGTCCTCCGGCTCGCTGCTGCGCCGCAGGGCGGCCCGCAAACGCTGCTCCTCCGCGAGCAAACCATCGAGGTCGCTGAGCGCGGCATGGCAGCGGAAGAGGTCGCGCACCACGTCCTCGAGCAGCGGCTCGACGTCCAGCAGCGCGTGGAAGAGCGGGATCGCCTCGCCCACGCGCTCAGACCGGATCAACAGTTGCGCCAACCGCAGCGTGGCGCGGTAATACTGCTCGCGTAGCCCGTCGCGCAGCGACAGCTCGCCGTCCTCAGCAGGTGTGCTGGCCCAGGCGTGCGCGCGCGCACCGGGACCGTCCAGGAGATCGCCGCGATACAGCGCGCGTGCCTGTGACCACGCATCGACCGCGTGCTCGGCCGGCATCAACGACGCGGCACGGCACAGGCGCATGAAGCGGTGGACATCGGATTCGACGCGGTTCAGATCGAGCCGACACGTCCCGTCGCGGGTGTCGAGGGTCACCGGCGGCGCCGTTGCTTCGAAGCGACTCAGCGCTGGTTCGAGCAGCGCGTTCAAGCGCTCGATCGTGGCGGCAAGGCTGGCGGCGGCATGGCGTGTGTCCTGGCCAGGCCACAGCGCGAGCAGGACGTCTTCGCGCGCCGCGACGCCCTCGGGCTGACTGCCGAGGAACGCGAGCAGCTCCCAGGCGCCAGCGCGTTCGGCAGCGTCCGCGGGCGAGGACGCGGTGGTGAGATCGCTCGAGCCAGCCACGACGTCGAACCCACCGAAACAGCGCACCTCGACCGGGGTGGGAAAGTCTGTCATCCCGAGGCGAAGCCGAGGGATCTCCTGGCCAACACCGAGATCCCTCGCTGCGCTCGGGATGACATCCAATTCCTCATCATCATCGGCTGCTTCAGTCCACGCAGGCTCGGGCCGCATGACCTCCATGCCGCGCGGGGGCAAAACCTCGCCGCGCAACTTGCGGACGCTGCGTTCCAACTCGCCCTCACCGACGCGGAAGGCATATGCCTCGACCGGTTCGCGCTCATCTAGTCGCAGCAGTAGTTGCCCACCACCGAGCAGGTCGGTTGCCGCGGTGCTGCCCAGCAGCCGCGTGCTCTCGGCCTCATCGGCTACGCGCAACACGGCTCGAGCGGAGAAATGCGCGAGCAGGCCGTCGGGCAGCGCCTGTGAGCGAGCGCTCGCCGCCAGCAGTCGCACGCGGTGGGCAGGTCCGTACGAGCCGATCATGTCCAGCGTCGACAGATGTTCCAGCACCCCTTCCAGCTCGGGCACGAGCACGACCAGCTCGGGCAGCGTTGAGACGGAGCCACCGCGCTCGACCCGCTCCATGCGCCGCACCAGCTCGGCGCGAATGTCGCGCAGCGCGGCCGAGGTGGCCAGCTGATCCGCGGGATCGATGAACGAGCCAACCTGCTGCGGCAATCGCTCGAGCAGCGACGGAAGCACGCCGTCGCGCGCGATCGTGACCAACTGCAGCTCTTCGGCGGGCGCCCGCACCGCCAGACTTGCCGTCAGGCTGCTGAGGACCGTCGACAGCGCGCCGCGTCCACGACCCGCCACCAGCACGTGTCCAAGCGCAGGCCAGTTCAGTGACAGCACGCGGCGATCGGGCAGCACCCCCAGCGGCAGCAGCCGACACGGCGCAGCCGCCTGGCCACCCGCGGCCGCGTCGAAGCGAGCCCGCCGCAGACTGGCCAATCGCAACAGTACGTCGTGATCGCGCGATAGCTGCGTGCGGACCTCAACGCCCAGGCGGGACGCCAGACCATTCGCGGTTTCGACCACGCGTGGCCGATCGGCCAAGCGCTGGCTGACCACGGCCAGCGTCGTGCTCGATCGACCGTGTCGCACCGCGACCAGACCGACAGAGCCGTGCAGCCCACGCTCGTCGAAGTAGCGCAAGACCTCATGGGCCGCGGTCTCTTCGGGTCCGCTATTCGCGCGGGTCAAATCCTCCAGATCGGCGAACCCCCCGCGCACGATGAAGTCGCTCTCGGGCTCATCGCCCACCGGCGGCTCGTCAAGCCCGCGCCGACCGCGCCGTCGCGCGAACAGCGCCGCGGCGACCGCGCCCGCCGCGCCCATACCGGCCGCCGCGCCCATTCCGGCGGTGGCCACGCCGTTGCCATCCTGCGCCGCCACCTCGACCTGCCCGTTCGACGGCACGGACTCCACGGCAGGTCCTTCGGCAGCAGGGACTGGTGCGGCAATGGCCTCGAGCACCGGCTCGCCAGCTTCCACCGACATCGGCAGGCGCAGGCGCAGCTCGGGCCAGATCAGGTCAGGGTTGCGCAGCGTGCGGCCATCTGGCAGGGACGCCGCTTCGAGGTTCGACTCGTAGATCTCGGGCCAGCGCAGCGGGTCACCGAGGAAGCGCGCGGAGATGCCCCATAGCGTGTCGCCGCGCTCGACCGTGTACACGGTCTGGCCGTCCTCGTCCTCGAGATTGGTGCTGGGTAGGGGAACGCGGAGCTGCCAGCCCGGCTCGATCACGCCCGTTTCGGGGAAGGTCGCACCATCGGCCATGGATCGCCCGGCGTTGGCGTCGACCAGCCGCGCGTACTCATGCCCGGTGCCGTAGAAACGCTCGGCGATCGACCACAACGTATCGCCCCGCTGCACGGAGTACATCGCTAGCCGAGGCGCCAACTCGCTCTCCCTCTGTGAGAGGCTTAATCCAGGCGTGAGGGCTGCGTTGGCCCCAAGCGTCTGCACGATTGGCGTCTCTTGCGGCAGCTCAGCCGCCGCCACGCCAGCTGGTCGGGCCACCACCTGCACCACCATAGCCACAGCAAGCGCGGAGTCGACGGCGCGGCGCACGAACGGTAGCGTGAAGATGTCCGTGACCCGCCGCAGCGATGCAACCCACGCGGCGCCCTGCGTAGCCACATCGGCCATGGCAACCGTGAGCCGTACAACCAGCGAAACCGATAACCAACCCCAGATCAACCACGCAAGACTGCTCAGCACATATCCCAACGCGTCGAGGGGTATGGAGCTGCCGCGCAACGTTGCCCAGGCAATCTGCAAGTCTGGCGCTTCGGCAGGTGGTCGAGGCGGCCCAGCCGTGGAATACAATGCTGCGCCCGCTGCGATGAGCAGCACGATCAGCCTGAGCAGTGGCCACCAATCCCGAGAAACTGACGTGATCCGATCTCGCCCGGCCTGCTGTGTCATAGTCGTGCGCGTGCCCTGTCGAACGCTAGCACGATATGCGCCACCTGAAAATGGTGGCGCGCATCTTGCCACTATCAGCAGGCTTCGCGGAGGAGGGGTGTAGTCGGTGGCTGTGATTACCGCTTCACCGACCCGGGCGCTGCGGCGTCCATTACGCCTGGACGTTCGTGCCCTGGTCGGAATCCTGTTGATGCTGGTGGCGACCGGCGGCTCGATCGCCGTCTGGAGCACCGAGCAAGACACGCGCACCGTCCTCGTGCTCGCGCGTGATCTGCCCGCGGGCGCCACACTGACACAGGGCGATCTGAATGTCAGCCGAGCTCGGCTGGATGATGCTGTCTACCAGGCAGCCGTCCCGGCCGGTCAGTTGAGCTCGATCGTCGGCAAGCAGCTGTCCGAGCCCGCGCACGTGAACCAGCTGCTCTCCCGAGCCCAGATCTCCACCCAGCCGCGACTCGCCACGGGTCAGATGGTCATGGCCATCCCGGTCCGCATTGACGCCGCCGCCGGCGGTCGCATCCGCGCCGGTGACACCGTGCAGGTGTTCGGAACCACCAAGCAGGACGTGTCGACCAGAGTTGTGCTGCAGCGCGCCACCGTCTACGACGTCGGACGCGAGCAGACGTCCAGCATCGGTTCTTCCGCATCGTCGCAGTCCAGCCTCACCTCGGGCTCGGCAACGTGGATCACGCTGATCGTCGATGATGAGCAGGCGCTGCGCCTCGCGCAGGCCCGCTGGAATAGCGACCTGGACGTCGCGTTGTTGCCACCCCAGCCAGCGCAGTGACCAACGTGGCGCCCGTGCGGGTGGTCGTGGGGCTCGGCGATCCCGAGCGTGAGCGACGCTTGTTACCCGCGTTGGCCGAGTTCGAAGATGTGCGTGTCGTTGAGCGCTGTCTGAGCGCCGATCAGCTGTTGGCAGCGGTCAGCGCCGGGCGCGCCGATGTGGCCCTGGTCGCCTTCGACCTGCATCGCCTGGGCACCGGCGCTCTGTCCGACCTGGAGTCCATGCGGCTGCCGCGTGTGTTGCTGGTGCGCGATCCCGCCGATCCACGGTGGGAAGCGCAGCGCGGCGTGGTGCTGCCAGACAACGCCGACGCCAACCTGGTGCGGCGGGCGTTGGACGCCGCCATTCGTGGCGAGCGCCTGTCCCTCAACGGGGCAGTCTACGAAGCCGCGCACGAGGCGCCGCAGGCTGAACAGGCCGAGCCGAGCGAACTGCCCTCGACGCTCTCAATCATCGGCCTGTGCAGCGGTCCGGGTAGCCCCGGTCGGACGACGGTGGCGATCAATCTCGCGGCAGCGCTGGGTGCGGTCGTGCCGACGATCCTCGTCGATGCCGACCTGGCCGGGCCGAGCGTCGCCGCGCAACTGGACGCCGACCCCACGCGCAACCTGTATATGGTCGCGCACGCCGAGCCCGAGGCCGCCTGGGAGTGGGATCGCGCCATCCAAGGCGAGGTGCAGCCGCTGGACCGCACGCGGTCACCGTACGCCGACATCCTATGCGGCGTACCCAAACCCGATATGCGCGGTCGGATCACACGCCGCTTCGTCGAGCGGCTCGTGCAGGCGCTGCAGCGGCGCTATCGTTATGTCATCCTGGACACGGGCGGCGAGCTGGTCGGACCTGAAGGCAGCGTGCACCGCGCCGCGCTCTCGCTCACGCAGCAGGTGCTGCTGGTGTGCTCCAGCGACCTGGTCGGGCTGTGGCGGGCACGAGCCACCCTCGGCCTGCTGCAAACACACCTGCAGATCAGCCCCGAACGCGTCGCGCTCATCGTCAATCGCCACGACCCGCGCTTCCACCATGGTCGCACCGAGATCGAGTGGGCGCTCGGCGCCGCGACCGCCGCCGTGGTGCCCTACGACCACCTGGGTATGGAGCGCGCGCTCGCGGCCCAGCGTCCGGCGATCCTCGGCCGCGGCGCGGCTGGCAAAGTCCTGCTCGATCTGGCCGAGCGGATTCACGGCGGCAAGGTCGTTCTGGCGCCGGAACCGGAGCGAGCCGACCGCCGCCGCTTCCGCATTCCCAAGCCATCGTTGCGTATGCGCCGCTCGCGGCCTCCAGTGACCAGCGAGGCCGAAGGATGACCCTGCAGCCCAACGGCACCCATCGCGGCGGCCACTCGGCAACACTCGATCGACTCGGTGAGCGCGCGTTGCGTGAGGAGATCCGCACCGAGATCGCGCGTTTGCTCGGCGAACGCCAGCTGCTCGAGCCGCGGGCAGAGGACGAGGTGCGCATCCGCACGCTGATCCACGAGCGGGTCGCCGCCTACCAGCGCCGCGCGGCCGCGACCAATGCGCCGCTGCTGCTCGATCCCGAGGGTGTCGAGCAGCGGCTGTTCGATGGCTTGCTGCGCCTTGGCATCTTGCAGCCGCTGATGGAAGCCGCGGATGTCGAGGAGGTCATCTGCAACGGGCCGCACCGCATCTTCGTGATCGAGGATGGCCGCAAACGACTGATCCCGGACCTCTACTTCGAGGACGACGAGGAGCTGCGGCAGCTCGTCAAACGGCTGATCGGTCCGATCGGTCGGCGGCTCGATGAGTCCTCGCCGATGGTCGATGCGCGGCTGCCCGACGGTTCGCGCTTGAACGCCGCGATTCCCCCAGCCACGACCCGCTGGTGTTGCGTCACGATCAGAAAGTTCCTGCTGCGCGCACACGCGCTCGAGGAGCTGGTGGAGCTGGGCACGCTCACCGAGTCAGCCGCCGCGTTCCTGGACGCGGCGGTCCAGGCGGGCGTGAACATTCTGGTCAGCGGTCCCACGGGCGCGGGCAAGACCACGCTGCTCAATGCGCTGGGCGCCTCCATTGCGTCGATTGACGAGCGCATCGTCACGGTCGAGGAGGTAGCCGAGCTGCAGCTCGAGCGCCAGCTGCCAGACTGTGTCGCGCTGCAGGCGCGCGCTTCCAATGTTGAGGGCACGGGTGAGGTGCGCATTCGTGACCTGGTCCGTAATGCGTTGCGGATGCGGCCGACTCGCATTGTGGTGGGCGAGGTGCGCGGAGCCGAGGCCCTGGACATGCTGCTGGCCATGAACACCGGCCACGAGGGATCGCTGACCACGATCCATGGCAATACGCCGCGCGATGCGCTCGATCGCCTGGCAACGCTGGCGATGATGGCCGAGGAGCGGCTGTCCGGTGATGCGCTCACGCGGATGGTCGCGCGCACGATCGAGCTGGTGCTGCAGCTGCGGTTCGAGCCGCTGAGTGGTCGGCGGCGTGTCTCGTCGATTTTCGAAGTGACTGGCCTCGAGGGCGATGTCATCTCCGGCCACGAGCTGTGGACCCTGGACACCGCGCGCGATCGGCTCACGTGGACTGGCATCCAGCCGCGCGCGATCGAGAAGATGCGCTCCAAGAGCGTCCCATACGCGCTGCCACCCACGAGCACCGAGGAAGCCGACACCATGGTCGCCCGACCCCAGGTAGGGCAGCTCTGGTCATGAGCTCCGTCCTGCCGCTGGTCCTGTCGGTGTTCTTCGGCGCCGGCGTCTACCTTATTTATGACAGCCTGACGCGGCCCGCGACACCGCGCCGCGGCGCCGACCGCGGCTGGACCGCCCGCGCCCGCGAGTTCCTGGTCCGCGCTGGCCTGTACGGCGTCACCCCGGGCGAGTTCATCCTCTTCTCGCTCGGCGCGGGCGCCCTGGCCGGCATCATCGCCCAGTACGTCCTGGGTTGGCTGCTGGTCAGCGTGGTGGCGACCGTGGTCGGCGGCGCGCTGCCCTTCCTGTATTACGCGGAGCGCCACGACCGCCGCCGCGCCGCCGTCCAGAACGCCATGTCCGAGGCGATCAGTCAGCTGCGCGACGCAATCCGCAGCGGCCTGTCCATTCAAGAAGCCCTGCACGGGCTCGCCCGCAATGGCCCCGAAGCCCTGCGCGGCGAGTTTTCGACGCTCGTCCGCGAAGCGCGTCTGATCGGGTTCGAGCCCGCCCTGCGAGGTATGCGCGAGCGCCTTGCCGATCCCGTGTTCGACATCGTCTCCGCCGCGCTGGTGCTCAACGATCGTGTCGGTGGCCGCAACGTCACGCACGTCCTCGATCGGCTCGCCATCGCCACCCGCGCGCAGCAGCGCGTGCACCTGGAAATGCGCGCGTATCAGAGCCGAACCGTGTTGTCGGCGCGGATCGTGGCCGGGGTACCGGTGGTCCTGTTGTTCGTTATCCGCTGGCTCAGCCCCGACTACCTCGAGCTCTTCGACACGTGGTGGGGTCAGTTGATCCTGATGGGCAGCCTGGCCAGTGTCGCCATCGGCTACATGGCCATGCGCTGGGTGGCGCGACTGCCCGGCGAAGAGCGGGTGCTGGTGCCGTGATCGACGACCTGCAGCAGCTGCTCTACTCGATCCCGCCCGTCCATCCGCGCGCCATGCAGCCGGATGTCTTGCTGTGGCCGCTGCTGTTCGGGCTGGGGTTCTACCTCGTGCTGCAGGTGCAACCGGTCGGTCGACCCAAATCCGACCTGGCCGACCGACTGCGGCGACTCGACGTCGACGAGCGCATCCGCAGCCAGTTGGAGCAGGCGCCGGGTGCGCGTCCGATCTTCGCCGTCCGCTGGTTGGAGGGTTTGCTCCGACCGGTCGTCGACGACATCGGCACCGTCGCCCGCGCCGTGTTGGGTCGCTTCGGCATCTCCGGTGGCGATGACCTCGAGCGTCGGTTGCACCTGCTGCGGCCAGGTGTCGGGCCGGTCCAGTTCTTTGGTGAGAAGGTCGCGACCGGTCTGGTGGGGCTCATCTTCTTCCCGATCGCCAACGCGGTCGACCTGACGCTGTTCGGTCCATGGCCGGTATGGGTGTGGCTGGTCGGGTTCGTGGTCGGCTTCATGGCGCCGGATTGGCAGCTCGATGCGCGGCTGGCGACGCGCCGCACGCGCATCGTGATGGAGCTGCCGACCATCCTGGACATGCTGACCATCGCTGCCTCGGCGGGCCTGGCGCTCGAGCAAGCGCTGCTCGAAGTGGCGCGCCAGAGCGGTGGCACGGTGGCACAGGAGTTGCAGCGCGCGAGCCGCGAAATGGCCCTCGGGCAGCGCCCGCTGGTCGAAGCTTTACAGGCGATGGCCGAGCGAAACGCCGTACCCGAATTGACGGGTGTGGTAGATCATCTTCGAGCAGTGCATGACCAGGGACTGCCACTGGTACAGTCACTTGCTGCGCAGGCAGAGGCCCTGCGCGATCGACAGCGCTTGCGTATCGTAGAAGAAGGTGGAAAAGCAAGCGTACGTATGGTGCTGCCGGTAGCGCTGTTCATATTGCCGGTTCTATTCGTCGTCATCCTGGTTCCCGCAAGCACACAGCTGATGAACCTGGGCGGCTAAGGGTAGATGGAGGGAGGTACATCCGGGTGCGTTCCATAGCGATTCACAGCACAGCTGTCGGGCTCGCCGCGGCGGCCCGCATTCGCGCCGCCGCACGTTGGCTGGTAAATAGCGGGCCGCGCGTGGCGCAGTCGACCGTCGAGTACGCGATCGTGGCCGCCGTCATCGCGGTGCTCGCGCTCGCCGCCGTCAGGGCACTGGGCCCGTCACTCGACCGAGCCTTCCAGGCCATTGGCACCCAGGTAGAGAGAGCGCCTTCCGAGGCGGGCGGCGGCTAGGCGGGATCTCCGGTACTTCGTGAACGCGCGCGCTCGTGCGCAGTCGACGGTCGAGTTGGCCGTCATCTTTCCGCTGCTCACCCTGGTCGCCACCGGCCTCCTGCAATTCGCGATCTACTACCACGCGCGTAACGTCGTGGTGGCCGCGGTGCAGGAGGGTGCGCAGGTCGCCGCCGCACTGGATGGCAGCGAGCCAGCTGGCGCGGCCCGCGCAGACGCTGTCTTGCGCGCAGGCCTCGGCGAAGCGGCTCGCCAACACATAAGGCTCCTCCGACCAGAGAGGGGCGACGAACGCGTGCGCATGGAGGCGGAGGGCTACATGCAAATGTTCGTCGGGCGGCTGCCGCTCAATGTGACCGCCGACGTCAGCCGAGAGCGGTTCCGAGGACCGCCGTGAGTCCAACCCGGCGGCGAGGTCACGCGCAGGCCGCGGTAGAGGCGGTACTGGTCATGCCGTTGTTGATCATGCTCGCGCTCGGCGCGGTGGGCGTGGGGCGGGTGGTTCAGGGTCGCATGGCCCTGGAGTCGGTCTCGCGCGAAGCCGCGCGCGCGGCGGTTCTGTCGGACATGCCGCGCGTGGGGTCGAACGGCGAGCGCGAGTGGCAGGTCGCGGAAAACCGTGGCAGGGCGCGCGCCCAAGATGTGGCCAATCAGTTTGGCTGGACCAGCTCGCGCCTGGGGATCGAGCTCCATGCGCGGCCCAGCTTCGAACCGAGCAACTGGGTGGTCGCCGACGCCGAGCTGCGCATTCCGATCAACATCCCGATCATCAGCGGCATCCTGGGCGAGCCGACCGTCACCTTGCACAGTCGGCATTGGGAGCGCATCGACCCCTTCCGGAGCCGCTTGCCATGAGGCACCGCACCCGCGCCCAGGTCGTGGTCTGGGTGGCAGTGCTGCTGCCCACGATATTTCTCCCGGTTCTTGGCCTGTCGATCGACGCCGGGGTGATGTTCGATGCGCGGCGCGAGCTGCAGAACGCCGCCGACGGCGCGGCGCGGGTCGGGGCGATGGAGATCGCCCGCCCATTGGGCTCGCTCGGCGAGATTCGCCTGGATGAGGGCAGAGCACGAGCCGCGGTCGACGACTATTTCCGAGATCGCGTCTCCGTGCCGATGAGCCATGACACCGATATCACCGGGAACCGCGTCACGGTGACAGTGCATCGCACCTTGCGCCTACCGTTTATGCGCCTGCTCCATGTCCCCAACCCGCGCATCGGGACAGCAGGTAGTGCCCGGCCGTGCTCTGGCGTCACCGAGGGCACCGCCACGTGCGAATAGGTTGAGTGCAACAATCGACGCGGTGACGATTTCCACGCCCGTGCTGGCGGCGCTCCTCGTAGTTGCGGGGCTGCTCATCACGGGCTGGCTGGTATGGCGGCGTCGACATCGCTCGCGACCACGCGCACCCGCGCAAGCCGAGACACTGCCCGCGCTGCACCTGCGCACGCATGGCGATGACGTCCACGTCCTGCCCGAGGTCATCCAGTTCCCCGCGGCGGCAACGCAGCTGCGCATCGGCTACCACCCACCGCTCATGAATCGCCACGTCGGGCGACCCGAGTTCGAACGGCTGCCGCACATCGACATCCGCGGTGATAGCACCGCCGCGCGTGAGCTGAGTCGCCACGCCGCGTGCATCTGGCGCGACCCAAGCGGCGACTGCTATGTCCAGCTCGGTTGGCCAGGACCGGGCGAGCCGATCCGGCCGCGCAACCAGACGCGCGTGCTGCGCTTCGGTCGACCACACGACGCGGCCAGTCAGCCCTTCCGGCTGGCGCACCGCGATGTGCTGCGCTTGTCGTCGCAAGTCGAGTACGTGTTCCTCGAGGTGGAGGCGGTCCGCGATCGGGCCACTCCCGAGCAGAAGAAGATCGAGGCGTTCGAGTCGTCGGGCGCGGCGCCGTCGTCGAGTGCCAAACTGAGCCTGCTGCGACCGCAGCGGCGGCCCGCGCTCACCCCGACTGAGCCGGACGATGACGATGACCTCGCGTGAGTGCGAGTGTCATCCCGAACCTTAAGTGTCATCCCGAACCCTAAATGTCATCCCGAACCCTAAACGTCATCCCGAACGTTAAATGTCATCCCGAGCTTGCGAGGGATCTCATGGTTCGACGCCTTTGGCATGAACCAGGCGGCCAATGCATCTGACTGACGAGCGCGTCGCCTCGGCCGAGCTGGACTACCTCGCCGATGCCTTGCGGCCGCCGTGCAGCCTGGGCGCCTTCGAGCTGACCGGCCAGCTCGCGCGCTCGACGACTGCCCTCCTGTTTACGGCTCGCGGCGGGGCGTTCGGCCTCGACTCCGAGGGTGTTCTCAAAATCACCGGCAGCGCCTACGCCCCCATCCTCCAGCGCGAGCTCGCGCTCCTGCAGCAGGCTGCCGCCGCGGGCATCGACAACCTCGTGCGACCGCTCGGCGACGCGCTCCTGTGGCTGCCCGCGGGTGGCGAACGCGCGGCAAGGCCAGCCGCGGCCATGGCGGTGCCGTTCCTGGCCGGTGGTGACCTGGCTGCGCTTGCCGAGCGCAGTGGCCGCACCGGCGGACTCGGTGTCGCGCTCGCCCTGGCCGTGGCGCGTCCACTCGGCGAGGCGCTGCGCGGCCTGCTGACGGAGCTGCCCCGCCCTGTCGTCCACGCCGATGTGCGCGCGCAGAATGTCCTGCTGCCGTTCCCGACATCCTTGCCCACCGAAGTGCAGCTGATCGACCTCGACGCCGCGCACGAGCTCGACACCGACCTCCAGCATCCTGGGGCGGAGGGCGCCCGGCTGCTCGCCGAAGATGTGCGCGGCTACGGCGAAATCCTGCACCTGCTGGCAGGCGGCTCGAGCACCGCCAGTCGCTCCCTGGACCAGCTCATCGCCGAGTGCCGCGAACAGCGCCTCACGTCCCTGGCCGATCCACGCCTGTGGCACACCCTCGCTGCGGCGGAGCGCGCGCAGATGGCGCCGCGCGGTTGGCTCAACGGGCTGTTGCGAGCGTTCCGATGACGGCAGTCGACGTCCGCGCCGACGCCTCGCCAGCGCCGAAACCGCAAGCGCCGGGTCGACTGACCTTCAATCGACCACCGCGGCTGCGGCCTGCGCTGAGCGTGCAGCGGTTTGAGGTGCCGGCTCCGCCGTCGCCGCTGCAGAAGCCCAACACCACGTTCAGCTCCGGCCTGATCATCCCGATCATCGCCGTCGTCGCGATGGGGTCGCTGTTCATGTTCGGCGGAATCGCGTCGAGCGATCGCACGTACCTGATCCTGGCCGTCGTCGCGCTCGGCCTCGGTTCCGCGTTGCCCACAGCGTGGATGTTCTTCGAGGAACGCCGCAAATTCCGCAACCGCGCCCGCGAGCAGGTGCTCGACCATGGTCGGCGGCTGCGGAACGCGGAGCTCGAGCTGCAGCGGCTGCGCGACGAGGAGCAGTCACTGCGCGCCGCCCAGGACCCACCGCCAGATGACCTGGTGCGCCGCGCGGTCGGGCGCGGCCGAAGGCTCTTCGAGCGCCGGCTCGGCGACGCCGACTTCCTGCAGCTGCGCCTCGGATCGGGTCTGGCGCCCAGCAGCATCGAGATCGAGTACCGCGACGATCGCGCCGCCGACGCGAACGACCTGCCACCCGACCTGGCGCGCATGCGGCGCGAGGGTCGCCACATCGCCGATCAGTATCGGCAGGTGCCAGATGTGCCCATTCGCTTCGACCTCAAGAAGGCCGGCGCGGTGGGTCTGGCCGGCCGCTACTCGCGCACCGGGCCGCTGGCTCGAGCAGTGCTGTGCCAGATGGCGGTGCAGCACAGCCCCGACGATCTGCGAATCGTCGGCTTCCTGGGCACCCGACCGCTCGAGCACTGGGCGTGGATGAAGTGGCTGCCCCATACCCGCAACGGTGGCGCCGGCGAGGCGCCGACCTCGCTGGCCTGGGACGAGCCGACTCGGCTGTTGCTCGGCCGCTGGCTGTTCGAGGAGCTGACCGCTCGCAAGCGTGCGCTCGACGAGGCTTCGCCGTTCGGCGCTTCCAACTCTGGCGTCGTTTTTCCATGGCTGGTCGTATTCGTCGACGACTTGCGTGTGGCGCAGGCTGATCCCGCGCTTCGCACCGCGCTCGCCGAGGGCCTGCGCGTGCGCGTGGCGATGCTCGGCCTGGCCGACGACGTCAACTCGGTGCCGGGCGGCTGCGGCGGCGTGGCCGCGGTCGAACGGCTGGTCACCTATGCCGAGTCGAACGGCGACGCGGAGCCCATCGAGTGCGTGCCCGACGCCCTGGCGGTCGAACCGGCTGAGCAATTGGCCCGCGCGCTTGCGCCACTGGACGTTCTCGACGAGGGTGCCGAGGCGGGCAGCGGCGACATCCCGGCCCGCATCAGCTTCCTCGAATCGCTCGGCATCGCCAATATCGATCAGCTCGACGTCGCTTCACTCTGGCAGCTTGGTGCACCGTCGGCTCTCCTGCGAACCCCGCTCGGCCCAACCGCCGGCGGCGAAACGCTGTGGCTCGATCTGAAAGAGCAGAGCCAATCTGGCCACGGTCCGCACGGGTTGGTCGCGGGCACCACCGGCGCGGGCAAAAGCGAGCTCCTGCTGACGTTGATCGCTGGCCTGGCGATGCGCCACCCGCCCGACGTCTTGAACTTTGTGCTGGTCGACTACAAGGGCGGCGATGCCTTCCAGACCGTTGCTGACCTGCCACACACCATCTCACTGATAACCGACCTCGACCGCCACCTCGCCGCGCGCGCACTGGTGACATTGCGAAGTGAGATCAAACGTCGCGAGCACCGGCTGCTCGAGCTGCGCACCGCCGGTGTCACCAGTCTGGCCGAGTACCAGTCGCGGCGCGGCGACGGCGAACCGATGCCGTTCCTGGTGATCGTGGTCGATGAGTTTGCGCGTCTCAAGGATGAGCTGCCCGAGTTCATCAGCGGCCTGATCGACGTTGCGCGTGTGGGGCGCAGCCTGGGCGTGCACCTGATCCTGGCGACACAGACGCCATCGGGCACGGTCGACGACCAGATCCAGAAGAACTCCAACTTCGGCATTTCTCTCCGCGTGCGCGATCCGATGGACAGTAAGCAAGTGATCGGCGAGCCGGACGCCGCGTTGTTGCCAGGCTCGCTGCCAGGCCGTGGCTATTTCCGAGCGGGGCTCGAGCCAGTCCGGCTATTCCAGACCGCGCGCGTCGGCGCCGCGTACCAGCCGCGGACGAGCTACGCGACGTTCGACGTGGTGCCGTTCGAGCCCCGCATGTCATTGGTTTCTAGCGCGCTGCCATCCTCGTCCACATTGCCCATCAACGGCACCCACCACACCGAAGTCCGCGCGCTGGTCGCGCACTTGCGCCAGGCCGCTGCCGCTCAAGGCAACGCCGCCCCCCGCTGGCCCGCGCCCCTACCCGACGTCGTCGCCCTGCTCGGCACCGAGCTGCCTGACCCCGAGCTAGCCCCGCCCGCGCTCTTCCCCCCGCTGGGCGACCAAGCCCGCCGCGCCATCACCAGTGCCGCTGAGCGAGCCCCCGGCGCCAGCCGCGCTGCTCAGCCAGCCCCCGCCGGTATCCGGGCAGATGCACCGGTACCCCCCGATGGGCCGAGCGAGCGAAGCGATGCAATGGCCCGTGTCCCACCCTGGTCCTGGCCCAGCCCGCTCGCGGACGACTGGCTCGTCGCGCCCGTGGGCCTCGTCGACGAGCCCACCCAACAGTCGCAGGGCCCCTTCCGCCTCGATGTCAGCCGCAACTGCATCGTCTACGGCGGCGCCGGCTCCGGCAAGAGCACGCTGCTCCGAACGTTGGCAGCGTCGCTCGCCATTACCCACGCGCCACACGACCTGCACCTGTATTGCCTGGACTTCGACGCCCGCACCCTCTCGATCCTCAGCGGACTGCCCCACTGCGGCGATGACGGCGTCTTCTTCCCCAGAGACACGGTACGCATCAGACGGCTGATCCGCTTGCTCGAGCACGAGCTGTCGCAGCGCCGCGAAGCCGGCGTTACCAACCTCAAACAGCAGCGTCGTACCGGCAGCGACAAGAGCTGGAAGCGCTTCCCCTTCATCCTCGTCCTGCTCGACAACTTCGCCGCCTTCCGCGAGACCTTCGAGGAGGAAGAGAACCTGACCCGCAGTCAGGACAGCATGGTCGCCGACCTGGCGTCACTGATGCGCGATGGTCCCGCCGCGGGAATCCACTTCGTGCTCACCGCGGGCGCGGGGGCCTCGATTCCCAACTCGATCGTCAACGCCGCCGAGACGCGAGTCGCCCGGCGGGTGACCGATTCCACCGACTACAGCATCGTCGGTCGACTGGAGAACGTCCCCGAACGCCTGCCACCAGGCAGAGGCTTCGCCGTCGGCACCCCGCCGCGCGAGTTCCAGGTCGCGCTACTTCCAGACGAGGTCGAGGCCGCAACCGAGATGACCGTGTCGAGCGCCCGCACTGCCGACCTGTTCCGCCAGTTGCGAGCGGCCGCGGGCGATGTTCGACCGCCGGCCGTCCAGGACCTGCCCGCCTGGCTCAGCATCGACGATGCCCGGCTAACCCTGCCAGCCGCGAGCCAGCGCCCACTAATTGCCCTCGGACTCGACGACGAACGCTCACCACCCGTCCTCATCGACCTTGCCGAGCTGCTGCACATGCTCGTTCTGGGCCCCGCGGGCTCGGGTAAGACGAGCCTGCTGGCCTCATGTGTGCTGCAGGTGCTGGAGCGGTGCCCAGAAACGCAGTGCTATGTCGTGCTGCCGCGCCCGTCGGCGCTGTCGGAGCTGTCGAAGAGGTCGGCCTGCCACGCGACCGCTCGCAACGCTGTCCAACTGGGTGAGCTGCTGGATGACCTCGAAGTGGTGATCGACGAGCGCCGCGAGGCCCTGCGGTCCTCGGACGGTGCGCCAGACTCTGCGCCGCCGCCGCTTTTGCTGGTGCTCGACGATTACGAGCTGCTGCGCCAGGACGACGACTTCTACGAGCTCGAGTCGCGGCTGGCGCGGTTAACGCGGCGCGGAACCACCGTGGGGCTGCACGTGCTGCTGGGTGGCTCGAACATCGAGCTGCGCGATGCGCGCGATGACCTGGTGCGCTACATCTCGCAGTTGCGCGTGGGAGTGCTGCTCCAGCCAGACATCGAGTTCGACGGCGACGTCTTCTCGGTGCGCTTGCGGCGGATGGTCGAGGCCGCGCCCGTGGGTCGCGGCTACCTGGTCGTGCGCCAGCAGCAGCAGTTGTTTCAGGCGGCCACGCCACAGGTCGAAGGCGAGCCGCTGGGGGTCAGTCTCGGGCGCAGGAGCCTCGATCGATGAGCTCGATGTTCACGCTTGCGCTGACCGTCGCCGATGCCTCGGCGGAGCTCGACGATGTGCTGGTGCGCGGCAACGCCGAGCAGAGTGTCGGCGAATTGGCCCGCCGACTGGCTGGCTACCTGGGTCGACCCGCGGCTGATGCTTCTGGCAAGGCTCTCGCGTACGGCCTACGGGTCGAGCGCACGGGCGAGCAGCTGCGGCCCGACGCGCCACTGAGCACCGTAGATCTGCTGGAGGGCGACGTCGTGCGCGTCCTGGTGCCGCGCGGCGGAGAGCGCCGCCGTCCGCGCTGGGCTGCAGACGAGGACGCTGACCCAGACGGCTCCGGGACCGTGATCCCACTCCGCCGCCGCCGCTAACGGGTCACCATCATCCCGACCCGCGAACAGTGCATCGGCATCGCGACCGCGGACAGGCTCATCGTCCACCCCAGGTGTTGAGCGAAGAAGCGCTGCAGGCTCAGGAAGCCGCCGAGCTCCGTGACCGCGAGAACATGCCCCTGGTCAACGCCAACGCCGCATTGCCCGTCAACGCCGCTGT
>WNGE01003766.1_pt1 | contig 27997 bp, 20 predicted proteins | sample 5400651 | NCBI WGS metagenome assembly WNGE01 (sample SAMN13153370, study PRJNA577476) | soil metagenome | isolation source: 60 cm soil or saprolite under grassland replicate 2 | place: USA:California | collected 2016-06-15 | reverse complement strand
GAACCGCCGACCTTGGGGTTATGAATCCCACGCTCTAACCATCTGAGCTACCCCGCCTTTTTTAAGTCTCAGGTCCCAAGTCTCAGGTCCCAAGTGAAGAGAAATTCCATTATAAGGCGCAAGCTTGCGAGGTCAAGAAAGTAGTGGGAGGTGAGCAGTAGGTGATCGGCAGTAAGCTGATAGCGCAAAAGGATGTCCTCGAAACTTGCGTCTGCTGCCGCCCCACTGCTCACTGCCCACTGCCCACTGCCCACTGCTCATCCCTCACACTCGCGCGAAATCGATGAAGCCACGTTCCGGTTCGGTTGAGAGTAAGCGGACGCGCACTTTCTCGCCGACGCGTAGGCCATGCTCTCCACGCACTATGCGGCCATCCACCGGCGGTGTTAGCGTACGCGCGAATGTCCCTTTCGGCGTGACGCCGGTCACAATCGCCTTAAACTCGTCCCCAATCTTATCGTGCAACAACAGAGCGCCCGCAACCTTGCGCATCTTCCGTTCAACTTTGCGCGCTGCGCTATCGCGCTCAGTGCAATGTGCGGCGATTTGTTCCAGCTCTGCCGCTTCATAAGGTGTGGGCTCGCTTGCCAAAGCTGCCTTCACCAGTCGCTGCGTGACCACGTCGGCAAAGCGACGATTCGGTGCAGTCGAGTGAGTGTAGTCCTGTACGGCCAGACCAAAATGTCCTTCGTCTTCCTCGCCTGGCAGTTGCACCGTGTATTCGCCAGGACCCAGCGATTTAACAACGGCGAGCGAAAGATCGGGAAAGTGAACCGGATCAGCGCGCTTGCGCCGAGCAAGAAAATCAGCAAGAGCGCGGGAGTCAGGCTTAGCGGGCAGCTCTTCGCCGAGCTCGGCGGCAATCTCCACGATGCGCGACCAGTATTTCGGCGTTCGTACAACGCGCCGCAGCGATGGTCCACCTTTGCTTTCGAGAAACTCGGCCATCGCCACGTTGGCTGTGATCATAAAGTTTGCGATCAGATCTCGCGCGCTGTTTGGTTCTATCACGGCAAGATCGACGACCTTACCGCGATCATCCACCACCGGCGTCGTTTGAATAGTTCCCAGATCGATAGCGCCGCGTTTTCTCCTGAACTCTTCCAGGCGATTCGCAATTTCCGACTGCAACTTTATCTGCTCCTCCATTCCGGAAACGCTCTTAACGCGCTCGGGTATTGCAGACTTGCCGTCCAGCCAGGCGCCGACCGATTCATAAGAGAGCTTTGCATGATTTCTAATTATTGCTCTCTGAAAGTCGGTTCTTTTCATTGAGCCGTCGGCGGCCAAAAGCATTTCGGTCACTACAGCTATGCGGTCCTCGGCCTCAACAAGTGAAGTCAAATCAGTAGACAATTCTTCCGGAAGCATCGGAAACGTTTTGATTCCCGTGTAAACCGAAATGCAGTTTGTAGCAGCATGCTTGTCAATCGCCGATTCTTTCGGAACAACTGCGTCGACGTCAGCGATACCTACCAACAGTCTGACGTCGCCGCCACTGATCTTTTCTGCGTATTCAACTTGATCGAGATCGCGCGACCTTTTGTCGTCAATTGAAGACCACAACAGTTCACGAAGATCCTGCGCTGATGAATGGGCGGCGATGGCGACGCTTCCAGAGACGATTGAGTTGACTTCCTCTATTACCGCACCCGGAAAGTCAGGTACGAATCCGGCGTCAATCATTGTCTGACGCGCTATTCGAAAGAGATCGAGGGAGTTGGAATGAGATGTGTTCCTGGTCATAAGCAGCGAGGAAGTATAGCGGAAAGATTGTTCCACCGCTCAAGCTTCCGCTTAAGTAGTGAGTCAGTTTGAAATTCTCATTAACACCGTACTGTAGTGGTCTATCCGGCCGATTTTCAGACCAACCGTTTCAATTGTTTACCAGTGAAACCGTTAAAGCGGTTTGCGAATAGATGACTGCCTGTGACCACCTGACTGCAGTCCGGCGCTAATGAGAATTTCAAACTGACCCACTACCCTCCCCTACGGTCGCGCTTCCGCCCGAACAGGAGGTACGTTTTTGGACGAGTTTGACCTACCATGAAGACCTGTGAAGATTGAAGTAATTATCAATGCGACTTCTGGTGCCGGCAGTCGGCCAGAGGTGCAAAAACGCCTGGCAGAAGCTTTTAAAGCAACCGGCTCAGAATTGCGAATTTCAATAGTCAGCAACGGCGCAGACGTTGTAAAACTCGCGCAACGCGCAATACGGGGTGACGCTGAAATAATAGTTGCCGCAGGCGGCGACGGGACTGTCAACTCCGTAGCCGCGGCAATTATCGATTCCGACAAAATGCTGGGAGTTCTGCCGCTCGGCACTATGAATCATTTTGCTAAAGATCTGCACATCCCACTGGACCTGCAGGGCGCAGTCGAAACCATCGTGGCCGGCGAGACAACGAGGGTAGATGTTGCTGAAGTTAATGGCCGCGTCTTCATCAATAATTCGAGTCTGGGACTTTATCCCAGCATTGTGCACGAACGAAAGAAACAGCAACGGCTCGGTTGGGGCAAGTGGCCCGCATACATTTGGGCGGCGCTTGCGGTCTTGCGCCGTTATCCGTTTCTGAATATTCGTCTGGGTGTTGATGGAAAAGAGCTAACCAGCCGCACCCCTTTTGTTTTTATCGGCAACAACGAATACGAAATGGAGCGGCTCAACATCGGCAGCCGAGCATGTCTCGACAAAGGCGAGCTCAGTCTTTACATGACTAACCGCACCGGTCGGTGGGGGTTGCTGCGTCTGGCACTACGCGCGTTGCTGGGCGGTCTGCGTCAGGAAAAGGATTTTCTTGCCCTATACACTAAAGAAATTTGGATCGGAACGAAACATAAGCAGCTGCGTGTAGCTCTGGATGGCGAGGTGGCAACGATGGAGCCGCCGCTTCATTATCGCGTGCAGCCGCGGGCATTACGCGTGCTGGCACCTCGAGCACATTTGGGCACGGTCTGTCACACTGAAGTTCATAGTCGACCTTGATGTCTGATTGCAAATAGCAAGCTTCCCCCTAAAATCTACCCGAGACCTTGATGAGGCAGGTAATGCGCTCGATAGTTCATCTTTCTGACATCCATTTTGGTCGCGTCAACGAGGAAGTCATCGCGCCATTAATTGAGACGGTCAAAAAGATCAATCCTGATCTGGTGGCCGTGTCCGGCGATTTGACGCAGCGTGCTCGCTCACATCAGTTTAGAGAGGCGCGTGCTTTTCTCGAGAGCTTGCCCACACCCCAGATTGTTGTGCCCGGCAATCATGATGTACCGCTCCACAATGTGTTCGCCCGGTTTATGCAACCTCTGCGGAAATATCGACGTTACATCACCGACGACCTGCGGCCCTTTTATTATGACGATGAAATCGCTGTGCTGGGGGTCAACACAGCCCGTTCGTTGACCATCAAGGGTGGACGCATTAACGAACGGCAAGTCGAATGGATGCGCGATAGACTCTGCGCTTCCGACCCAGGCGCTGTGAAAGTGGTGGTCACCCATCATCCGTTTGACCTGCCGGAAGGTCACGATGAAAGGGCACTGGTTGGCAGGGCCCGCATGGCGATGGAGCAACTGGCGAGCTGTGGTGCTGATCTTTTTCTTGCTGGCCACCTTCACGTCAGTCAAACAACTCACAGTGCCACCCGCTACAAAATCAAAGGACACTCCGCGCTCGTAGTGCAGGCAGGAACTGCCGCTTCAACCCGAGGCCGCGGTGAAGAAAACTCCTTCAACGTTGTCAGGATCGATAGACCACATATCGCCGTTGAGCGGTTCGAGTGGCAGCCGGAGCTCAGGGAGTTTGGCCTTATGACGACTGAGCGCTTTCGCCACACGCCTGACGGTTGGAGTCGAATCTGATTGACAGCCATGTCTCAACGCGATCACCTGAGTATCATTATTTACGACTACTACCTCGACTTGAACTTTGGCTGCGGGTTGCAGTCAACCGTGAAGTTAGCTCTTTCGGAACGCTTGGTACCATCAGGTAACATAACTTCAAGTGTCATCCAACTGCGGTAGAGTGGAGTCTTTACTGTCCCCCCAGGCGTTTTGAGGCTGCCGCCGGGATCATTCTCAGGCGCTTGAATAAAGCGACGCCCATTCACCGATCGCGGCTGACCGCGCACCACCGATACGGGTAACCAATCGGTCTTGTAGTTATTATTCCCGACAAACCTGTACTTGGTATTGAAGGTTGAGTATTGGCTCTTCTCCCCCGCCGTAATCCTGCCTCTGAAGTTTACATAGACCGGACACTGCCGCCCTTCAGTTTCAGGTGGATCGGCGGTAACCGAAACGGACTCGATGGGCGGATCGGGAACAGGCGTCCGGCGGGGTGGCGCGTCAGGAACCGGTGTGCGTTGCGGCTCTTTATAGCCCGTGGGCATGCAATGGATTTTTACGTTGAGGTCTGCAGAGTCGGAGTACCGATGATCCGGGCTGAATCCCAGGATGCTATTGTTTTGGCACAGAACCTCAAACGTGCCCTTGTACGCTGTGAAGGTGTGGAACTCGAACCCACTTTGTAACAAGCTTGCTCGCTTAGAACCTTCCTTGACCAGCCTCTCCAGCTCCGCATTGCAAGCCTCGACGGGATCGGAAATAGATTTCGGTGTATGGCTCTTTGCAAAGAACTTGTAGTACGCCGTGAGGTCAGGCTTGTAGTATGGAGTTGTAAACGGGACCTCAACGGAATCGCGCCCGTGATTCCCTCCTATACTTCGATGCTCGCGATTTACCGGATACGCTACTTTTGTTTGCCCTACAGTTAGGTAAGCACTCTTGAGTGAGTGTTTCTCGGGACAGCGTCCGTTAACGAAAAGATGGAATTCAAGACCGCCGGTGGCTGGCTCAACCGAGTCATAGATACTCGGGTCCTTTTTTGCGGTGACCCTTATCCTCGGATAAGGGGGCCCTTTCGAGAGTTCAAACGCCTTCCTGGAGGCTGTCGTTTCGGGCAGCAGCGCTGACGGCACGAGCAGAGCGGCCAGCAAGCCGAATAGCAGATATCGTCGCGAGTTGTATTTTTTTTCCTGCATGGTGTTTCCTTTCATCAGTGGGTTGCGTGTCAACCGATAGTTTTCCAAACACAACATTGATTAGTAAGGCCTCATCCCCGGAAGGCTGAGGCATTAATGGGTCTTGAACAACTCTGAAAAGCATCCCAGCATTCAATTGAAGTGCGTGTGCGTCTATGCCTTCGAGCCAGACACCAACATTAGCAATCTGATTGCCCACGTTGAACAAAGACAACTACTTGAAGAACTTCCTGCGGAGCATGCCGTCCTTTTCTATTTCAGCGACTGTTCAACCGCGGCGGCCAACAGTTGTCTCAGACCCGGTGATGGAACAGCGGAGTTGACCATCACGTAGGCCTGCACGTCGCTCGGATACACCATGAGTTGAGCGCCGCACATCGAGCTTGGGCACCCACCGTTCTTTGTGTAGTACTTACCGGCGAGGCCGGAAACGGGAGGATCGAAACCCAGGTTGCCGTTGTACATACTCTGAACCAGCGATCTGGAGATAATGTCCCCGCGGTTGAGCGCTCCGAGAAACTTCACGTAAATTCAAGGCCGAAATGGCGAGGTAGCCGGCTCCGGCGTGGCGCGAAAAGTCAGGCCGGGGTGGCACACCCTTCACCGAAGGATTGGCCGAGTCGTAGACCAGGGCAAAGTCACCGGAAGGGAAGTAACTGGCTTGCGCATTCGCCGGCTTGAGCACCTTATCGAACAGGTACCGAACGAACATTTCCGAGACGTCGCTGTTGAGCTGCCCGTGATTGTCTTCGCACTTGAAGAGTTTGAACTGACCGTTGGCCTGTTGCGGCGTAGCCACCAGCGGCACCAGAAGGCGCATTAGACCGTAGCCGGAGTTGTTGTAGTTGTATTCTCTGGGGCGCGTGCGGCCGTCCGCCACCATCTTTTGCAGACAGCCGAAAGGATCGTCTTTGCAGCCACTCGTTTCAGACAATCCGCTGGTGTGATCCAGCAGCTCGCGGAAGGTCAGCGTGTTGACTCCCGGCCCCTGCTTCAGACAGTTCGGAAGAAAAGGTGCGACTCGAGAATCAACTGAAGACCCACGGTCGTTGAGAGCTTTGACCAGGGCTACAGCGGTCAGGGTCTTGGAAGTGCTGGCTGCTTGTGACTGCGTATTGACAGTGAACTTCTCTCGGCTGCCATCCTGTGCGAGTTGGCGAAATCCACCGGCGCCGGATCGGATCAAAGCTCCGTTGCGACCAATCGCATACGAGTAGCCAATCGTTTTGCCTTCCAGCGCGTTGCGGATAAGACTGGCAAAGCGGTCCCAATCGATCGCGTATTCGGGATCCAGAGTGTGCCCGCGACTGGCGCCGATCTGTTGCAGCGCCAGTCGGCGCTGGTTGCCAATCAACGCCGCGCCAAAAGTCCCTTTGGCGCTCGTCATACCTTTCGGGACGTCGGCAAAGTTACCGCTGAAGCCGTTGGTTGGCTTTCGCTTGCCGACGAAAACGCTGATCCAAGCCGGCCGCTCGCCAGGCTGCGCGGCTGTTTCAGCAACCCACACGACGTCGCCATTCAGTTCGCGCACATAGTGCCGCGTAGCGGTTTCATCAACAAACACACCATCCAGATCGCCAACGCCGGTTTTCTGAAAGCCGGCCGCTTCCCTCCCAGGCCAGGAAATTCCGTTCGGCGCTATTTCCTGCCATGTGTCGATGCCGATTTTTGAGGCGCTCTTGCGCACTAGCCTCGCGCCCGCCTGAGAAACCTGCAACTCGATAGCACCGTATTCGGTTCGCGTCCCCTTTGGAATATCCCAGAACTTTGCGTTGACGCGATCGCCATTCTTTGTGCCGCTCAATACATACGCGTACTTCTTGCCCGGATGCTCGCCAAAGCCGTACACCGTATCGCCGACTATGCGCACGTAAAGAACGCCGCCATCGTCGCTGCGGTAAATCGATTTGACCACTCGTGTTTGGGCCGCAACTGGACTCGCCAGCGCGAACAAACTCATGGAGAGTGCCGTAATCGTTGAAAGCGTTTTGATATTCATACTTATCCTTCAGTGCTCGTTGGTTCGGTATCACCTAATTTGGTCTTCGAACTACAGACATCAGACTGAACGTGACTGTAGTCACTTCGCCTGACTTGATTCGGAACTCAGATCGCCGATCGGCAAAGCCCGGTTTTCTAACTACGAGCTGATAAGAACCGGGTGCCAGGGTGTTGACTGCGAATGACCCGTCGCGGCCAGTGACGACGTTTTGTCCACCGGACAGGGCGACGATCGCGCCGGCGATCGGCATTCCGCTGCCGGCATCGATGACGCGTCCACGCAGTTGGCCCAATTGAACCCGGGCGGGCGTTGTTTGCGCGGCTGGTAGGCGACTGGCACTCGGAATGTTGCCAATGGCAGGTCTCTTCAGTGCAAAGTCCTCGCGGCTGCTTGCGCCCGCCCGAATCGCCACGGACCTTTGCTCTTCTGAGAAGCCCGCCCTCGCCACGTTGATCTGATAGTTTCCGGGCGCGAGGTTGTTCAGCGAGAAGCTTCCGACTTCAGTGGTCTTGACGCTGCGGCCGCGAATTGACACCGTCGCGCCGACTATCGGCCGCCGAGTTGCGGCGTCGACAACGCGACCAGTTAGTTCGCCGGCAGACGGTGACACCGGACGAAGCGCAACTGCGGCGCTGCGTTCCGGAACCGTAGGGCTACGAACTGCAACCGCAGAGCTACGTATGGATTCGCGCGACGGCCGGCGGGGAGTTTGGGCATTTAGAGCCTTCGCCACGTAAGGCGAGGCCTGGCGCTTGAGCTGAAAGTCCAGGGACTCTGCCTTTCCCAGGTTTACCGTAACTTTGAGCTTGCGGTTTGCATATCCGACCTGCGTCGCCACCACCGTGTAGGTTCCTGCTTTCAGATCCTTCAACTCGTAGTCGCCGCTGCGAGAAGTCCGCACCGACGTAGCGCTGTTTGATTGAAGCAGCAGCACCTTCGCGCCGGCGATCGGGTTGCCATCGGTGTCCAGAACTCGACCGTGCAGATTCGAGCCGGTGCCGGGAACAATGGCGCGCTGGCGAACTCGCACATCTTTCGGCAAAGCAGTCGCGAGCTGGCTTTGAGCCTCGGTGGCCCCGTTGGGCGTCACGGTCACTCGCGTTGAGACCGGCTTCAAACCGGCCTTCTGGATCGTAATCACATGCTCGCCCGCGGGAACTTTGAAGAAGGCGTAGTGACCGCTGGAATCCGTTCTGACCACTCCCAGGGTTGGAAGGATGACCAGGGCGCGCGGCAGCGGCTTACCGGTTTTGTCTTTGGCAATCCCCTTAAGCGTACCGGTAGCTTTGGCTTTTGAATTCAGAACTCTCGTGGAAGGAATGATCCGCAGCGCGGATGCCCTGGGCGACATCTTTGGAGTGACATCAAAGTCGGCGACTGCCGTTCGCCCGCGCAGCATATCGATCTGGCCCGAGGCGAGTTGCTTGCCGTCCTTCTTGAGAATCAGGGTTGAGAGTTTCCCTGCTGGAAGTGCCTTCAAGGTGTAGCTACCATCAGGTGCCGTGATAGCGGTTGCGTCCGAGTCCGTGTCAGTTACTTCCACTCCAGCGAGCGGTTGGCCCGATTGCATGACAACCCCCGAAACATCCTCGGTCGGTTGCTCTGAGGCTTCAAGGGGTGGACCTTCGGGGCCAGCGTCACCGACGTAAGGATCTTCTTTCGCTCCACGGACCGCCGCGCGCATCTCCTGGATCTTCTGCAAAATTCCGAGTACTTCAGTGGCGCGCTGATCGATTGTGCCCAGCAAATTCTTTTTCTCACCGGTCGGCGTCACCTCCTCCGAGTTTGCAGCGACTGGAGCGGAGTGTTCAGTCAGCGCCGTTAGAGCCGCCTGCATCTCAGTCCTGGCCGCCGCGATCTCCTGATCACTTTCCGTCGGGTCGGCTCCGCCCTCGATCAGTGACGCCTTTGAGGTAAGCACAGCTTTGAGCTTCTGCAACGCCGCGCTTACTGACTTGAGCTGGTCGGTATCGCCCGCGCCGCTCCCTACGACCTCCTCTGCCTGAGCGATCAATTGCTGCAGTTCCTCATCAGCATCCGCCGCGGCGGCATCAACCGGCGGAGTTGGCTCAATAGTCCCGGCCCCGCTCACAGAGTTTGCGACGGGGGCGACTTCAACGAGCGGCGTCAGCATCGCCTGGTGAATCGATACCGCGAGCGACTCGATCGCGGCTGCGAGAGCGGTGCCCGGACCGGAGGAGGAGAAGGAAGCACTGTTCAAATCAATCCTGCTCCATTGAATACCGCCGCCCGCCGCAGTGCCTTCGGCGCGCACTACGCTCACAGCTCCCGACTCAACGGAGATGATCTCTGAATATAGCTGGACGGTGATGATCGACTGCTGATCCGTACCCAGGGCGAGCAAGCCGCCGCGAACTACGAGCTGAACGGCGTTCTGCTTACCAAGCGCAACAACCTGTTCGACGGTTAGGGCAGCGGTTGACGCCGCATCTGAGTTCAAAACAAGCGATTTCGGCAACACGTCCTTGAAGCTCACGGACAGTCGTTGCTTCAACTGTTGGGCTATCTTCCTGCCGAGCTCAGGGGGCGCACCGGTATCGGTCTCATCCTGGAAAGGGAGAATCCCTACAACCGTAACTTTGTTCTGAACCGGGCCGGACAACGCCGGGGCTCGTAGCGTCGTACCACGGACAGGCAGCAGGATTAGCAGCGCGATGCAAATAAGACCCGGGCTCGTGACATTTCGCTTCGCAGTTCGCGTGTAATCAGCCGATTTCATTTCACCACCTACTTTCTACAGGTTGTGCCAGACTTCGTTATTGGTCTCGTTCGAGATCACTTAATGTGGCGGCGTACACTGAATGATCGTTGTCATACCCAGTCCCATTTCCAGCTGGGGTTTTTCTTGACCATCGCAATGCCCTTCTAATCCCAGTCGCACTTGCTTCCACCCCAGGAGACACAAACGCCGAAACCTTTGTACGTTACGGAGATCGATCCCTTCACCGGATCTTTTGCCTTTCCGACTAGATCCAGCGCGTCTCTAGCTGCGGTCTGAACCTGCTGTTCAGTAAAAGAAACGCCGCGACCCAAAAGCTGTTGTCTGATTTTACGGGCGAGCTGGTCCTGCGTTGCGCTCTTCGTCACTAAGCTAATGACAACCCGAACAATCTTCTGGTCTCCCTGGGGTGTCGCAAGCTTTTCGGGTAAGCCCTTTTCAGGTTTATCTTCATTGAATTGGACGCTTGGGAGTTGTATTTCTTTCCGGTCTGCCGGTCCGTCATCACGATGTAGACACAGGCGGGCGCGCTCTCACGTGACGGCTCGGGAAACCAGAGGCGATCCAGATCCGCCGACGCACGAAGACCGCAAAATCCACCCAGTCTTTTGCCGCCGGGCGAACCGAAGACCTCGACCCAGGTGCGCGCAGCGTTTTCATTCTTTCCGCACGGCGGCAGATTCGGAGACGGCTGCCAGAGGAAATCAGGATAACGTCTGCGGTTGGCGACGGTCAGTTTGTACCTGGTCCACTGCGCGCCGTTCACTTCGTAGTCCTCCTTCCCGACAAATTCCAATTGCGGGGAGGGTAGCTTCTCTAAGGTCGACATCTCCTGAACGATAGAGCTCTGACGCGCTAACTCCGTCTTCTGCGCGCCAACAAGACCAGCCATGCAGAAGACAGAAACAAGCAAGCTTGCACCGGTGGTGATCTTCCAAAAGCTTGCCCGAGCAAAGCCAGACAGGTCCATGTTTGCCCGGCAACTCTTCGGTCTGGACGTTTGTTTGCTCAACGGATTTGTCATTACTTCATCTCCTTTAGTGATTGCTCACTTTGTTTCAAATACTGGTTTGTAACCCTGACGATGGAAGGGGCTCTGTGAAACTCTCTTCTTCGCGCCTTGGCGCTACTGTCAGCCTCATCAGCCATTCGGTTTCACTCTCGGTCCTCTAGGCGGTGGTGTGCGTTGCGGCACCGGATTGCAATCAACCGTGAATGCAGCCCTTTGCGAAGACTTCCCGCTGATGGGTTTGTCGGTGGTACCCGGATAGACCACTTCGAGAGTGGTCCAGCCCTGGTAAATGGGGATTTTTGGTTTAACCCCAGGAGCCAGCATTTTGTCTGGCCCACCAGCAACTGGCAGAGCTTCGATTCTTCGTTTCCAAAACACTGATTTAGTTTCGCCCTTGCGCAGAGTCTCTTCGTAAAAGGGCGTTGTGAAACCTCGGTCACCCACAAAGCGATATTTGATCTTGACGGCATCATCGCCCGGCCGATTTTCCCCTGCGGTTATCTGTCCGCGGAACCCGACATAAACCGGGCATGCATGGCCTTTCATTTCGGCAGGCTCAGACTTGAGGGCAACGTCGGTTATGAGCGGATCGAGGTGCACGCCATGCTTCGGTGGCGCGCCGGTCGTCGGTACATATCCGGTCGGCATGCAGCGAACTTTTGCGCTAAGTGGTGTTCTGGCTTTGTGGGGTAAGGAGGGCACATCCTGGAAACCCGCACCCTGGTCTTCCAGGCAGATCAGGTTCAACTCCGCGTCGTAAGCGTGCGTAAGCTCCACATTAAAGCCCTGCTGCAGTAGTCGAACTCGGCTACTTTCGCGCTGCTCCAGTTCCTGATTGCACGCTTCAACCGGGTTCGTTCGAGGGTGTGAGTACGGAAAGACTAATATGTAGTAGTTCCAGCCCTGCCCATGGTCGGCTCCGAGGGAACGGTGAGATCTGTCAACCGGAAAAGTATCGGAGCCTACGAGCTTTGTGCCGCTGTAGAGGTTTACCGTCGCCGTGCGCAGATTGTCCTTCGAGCCTTCGGGTCCACATTGCCCGCGCGCGTTGATCAAATATCGCAAGCCGCCTTCAACCACTTCGACGGTGTCATAGACCTGTTTATTCTTCTTCGCCGTTACTCTGATAAGAGGCCGATCAGGATCATCTGTGCCTGCGCGCGGAAAGCCCTGCCTGATTTCAAATCGAGCCTCGACGCTATGACTACTGGTTGGTGTCACCAAAGCGATGAGTGAGAGCAAAATGCCAAATAGCTGGACGAGTGTCTTAAGATGTTTGAGGCGATGTTCCCTGGTTGTCGATAACATAGTTTCCTCCCTTTACTGATATCCGTTGCCTTTGTTCTCTGAAGAGCCACACGGAATGCCTCGTTTCGACAGTTCGATGCGGCGGTTACGGGAGAGTGTCGGGAGTAAAGTGCTGACCACGAGTACATCTGGATTAGTGAGTTTGTTTTTCAACTTACCTCTCTTCCCTGCTTTCAAAAACAGCAATTTCACTGGCCGCAAACCAAGCTGTAATTCGCGACTGCCACTCATCACAGGTTGTGCCAGATTTCGTTGTTGTTTTCGTTCGACTCCGCGACAATTGCTGTCGCATCCGCATTCAGCTTGAACGTGGTTGATTCGAGGGAGATGTTGTTCGGCAGAATGCTCTTGGCGTCGACAACAAGCCATTTGTTTTTGCCGGCGGCCAGCGGCGGCAGTTTAACTTCGGTCACTCTGCCCACGGATACGCCATTGATCTTGCGGACCGTAAGCCGCAGGATGCAGAGGCCGGAACCGGCATTACCGGTGTTTACGACGTGCACCTTCATTGCTTTGTCGTTGGCTGGGGAGAAGAGGTATTCCTTGATCTGCAGATCTGGCTGCGGGGGTGTTGCCTTGCTGTTGGACCTCGCAGTCTGTGATTGCGCTACTAAGCCACTGTAACTAAGGGCAAAGACAGCGAAGATGGTAATGAATTGGTTCAACATATTTCTTCCTTTCAGCGGCCGAGCGTTTTCTGTTTATTGTCTTTCTTATCTCGACCGCTGATGAACGGGCTCGGACTTTTCAGCAGTGAGTCAGTTTGAAAATTTTTCATTAGCACCACACTTCAGTGCGGTGATCTATCAGGCCGATGTCAGGCTAACCGTTTTAACGGTTTACTAATGACAGAGGGCCGTCTGTGACCACCTGACTGATGTCAGGTGCTTATGAGAATTTCAAACTGACCCACTACGAACTTTTGCCAAACGTTTCCCGCCCGCCTCAGTTGGCGGTAGAATGCTTTTCCCCGACGCCTTGCACTGGCAACCGGCTTTCATGGACGAGAAGTACAACGTGACCTCGCCACGAGTCCTGAACAAATTGCGAAAAAGCTGGGAAGAAAAACTACCAGCAGGCTAAGTTATTGATGGCCGTACAGATTCGAAAAACATACCGGCTCGGAGAATTCGAGATTGATCCGAATAAGCGCCTCCTGAAACGGGAGGATGGCGAGCCAGTGCATCTTTCGCACAAGCCTTTCCAGGTACTGCTTTACTTTGTGGAGAACCGGGATCGGATTGTCACCAGGCAGGAGTTGCTGGATCAGTTTTGGGATGGCCGCGATGTTTACGACATCACCTTAACCAAATGCGTGGGCGCGATTCGCAAGGCGCTTGGAGAAAACTCGGAGAAGCCGCGTTTTATCGAAACGCGATGGGCTGAAGGCTATCGTTACATCGGGCCGTTTGTTGATCTATCGGTTGCAGGTTCGGCGGCTGCAAGTGCAGTGGCCACAAGTTCACCGACCCTCACAATTAGGCGAGCCAGCAATGCTGCCGATCAATCGCTTCCGGAAACTCACGCGGAGTTGAGCTACAACAATACTCAAGCTTCCGAGGGTCCTCAGGAAGTGGTGGCCATACCCACATTAACTGTAGTTCCTGACCAGCCGGGCTCGGACCAGGTTGCCGTACCCGCGCATGCCCGCTCAATGGTTATCAGCCGGTGGCAGTTTAGGGCAGTGCTCGCGGGGGCTGTGCTGGTAGTCTTGGGTCTTGCCGCATGGACTTTTTTCTGGAGGACGAAACCAGAGCAAGAAATCATCGGGCCGGATTGGTCGAAAGCGAAATCAACCCAACTCACCAACCAAGTCGGTGCGGAGTTTTCCGTTAATCTTGCCCCGGACGGAAAGTCGTTCATCTACGCCAGTCGCGCCAGCGGCAACTGGGATCTTTATTGGCAGCGCGTCGGCGGTAGGTTTATAGTCAATCTCACCAAAGACTCACCGGCAGACGACATTCAACCAGCCTATTCGCCGGACGGCAACTACATCGCTTTTCACTCCGAACGCGCACCTTCGGGCATATACATCATGGAAGCAACAAGTGAGAATGTGAGGCGCTTGTCTGACGTGGGCTTTGATCCCGCCTGGTCGCCCGACGGAAAAGAACTTGTCGTGAGTACGGATCGTTTCACCGATCCGGTGAAGCGCAGTTTGATTCCGAGTCAGCTTTGGATAGTGGAGGTGACGACCGGGGCGAAGCGTTTATTGACAAACGGTGATGCGGTGCAGCCGAGTTGGTCGCCGGGCGGCAACCGCATCGCTTACTGGGCGTTGCAACCGGGAGGCGGACAACGCGATCTTTGGACCATCCCCGCAAGCGGCGGCGAGGCTGTTCGGGTGACAAACGATGAAGCGGTGGATTGGAATCCGGTATGGTCGCCGGATGGAAAGTATCTTTATTTTGCCAGCGATCGCGGCGGCAGTATGAACTTTTGGCGCGTGCCGCTCGATGAAACTTCCGGTGCGGTGCAAGGTAAACCCGAAACTGTGATCACACCTTCTGTCTATAGCCAGCATTTGAGTTTCTCACATGACGGCAAGCGCCTGGCTTATGTGCAAAAATCCGAAACAAGAAACTTGCAAGGCGTGGCTTTTGATCCAGTGAAGGAACGAACTACGGGCGAAGCCCAGCCAGTAACGCAAGGCACGAAGTATGTGACTGACCCCGACCTCTCACCCAATGACGAATGGTTCGCCTGTAGTTCACAAGGTGAAAAGCAGGAAGACATTCTGCTGATCAAACGCGACGGAAGCGAGCAGCGCCAGTTAACCAATGACGTTTTCCGCGATCGCACACCGCGGTGGTCCCCCGACGGTCAGCGTATCGCTTTTTATTCCGACCGCAGCGGACGTTTTGAAGTTTGGTCAATAAACCCGGATGGCACCGGTTTGCAGCAAATCACGTACACCTCCGGGCCATCAACGGTTTATCCAATCTGGTCACCTGACGGGAAGCAGATGCTTTTCAAGCAACGCGGCTCGCAACCATTTCTTTTCGAGATTAACAAACCCTGGACTGAGCAAACTCCTCAAAGACTGCCCTTGATCGAGGGCGCTGGGGAAGACTTTTGGGCCAGCTCATGGTCCGCTGATGGGCGCAAAGTAGCTGGCACCTGGGTCTACAATCGTCTGAACTATCTTTACACTTACGATTGCGAAACACGAACTTATGAAAACTTCAATCTGGTCGGCTTTCGGCCGGTCTGGATGAGCGACAATCGTCACCTGTTATATGAGCGGGATGGTCGAGTGCACATCCTTGAAACGCAGACGAAGAAGTCGCATGAAATATTCTCCGCGGATCCCCATACAATCATCGCGCTCTCTCCGACACACGATGCTCGCATGCTCTACTACACGTTGCAGAAAACAGAATCCGATGTGTGGTTGCTGAGTCGTGAATAGCTATGGCGCGTGTGCACATGTTGGAGGACCGTGGCGCAGCGTAGCGGCCCACGTCTTTGCAAGTTAATGGAGAGGCGGATCGATCCACCTTTACAAGATGTTCGCTCCAGACTGTAAGCGGCTGAAGACGCACTATCCTCTGAAGCTAAATCTAATTGACTGAATAACAACTCTGATGACGACTCGTTCGGGCGCAAAGGGTTTGCATTTGCTCGCCGGCATCATGGTGTTCGCCGCGATCACCCTCATACTTAGCAAGATACCCCAGGCCATTATCAATGACGAGCCATTCACGGCTGCCGACGCACAACTCAGCGCCTGGCTCCATGCGCACCGATCTTCGTCTTTAACGAGTGTGATGTTTGTCGCGACCTCACTGGGCTCCACCGGAATAGCCACCGGTATCTCGGTTGCTCTTGGACTTTATCTGCTTTGGCGACGACGTTTCTTTTGGTTCGCGGTCCTTGTGTCATCCGTCGTTGGCGGGGCGCTGCTCAACCGGCTTTTGAAATATGCGTTTCACCGCCCGCGACCTCATTTCGACGATCCGATCCTGCGACTCACCAGCTACAGTTTTCCCAGCGGCCACACGATGATGGCTACTGTGCTCTATGGCGTGATCGCTGCATACGTCTTCGCAAAAACGCCAGACAGGCGCTGGCGCATCGTTATTGTTCTTTCCGCAAGTTTCCTGATCGCACTGGTGGGATTTAGCAGGATATACCTTGGCGCTCATTACTTGAGTGATGTGCTGGGCGCGATGGCGGAAGGACTGGCGTGGCTGTCGCTTTGTCTAACGGTGGTTTATTCAGTGTGGCAGCGCCGGACAACGGGTTGAACGTACGTTTGCCGATTTGGCTCATTGTGGCGTCTGCTGCGTTTATGGAGGCTCAATTGGTGGGTTTTTTGTTCGTCGAGATATATTGTTCCAGCTTCTTACGCTCGGGATAGTCAGGGCGCTTCTTTAGAAACTCCTCATACTCTGCAGCCGCGCGGTCTTTCAGTCCAGCAGCGTTATAGAGTGTCGCTAATCTAAGGTGCGCCTCGGGCTTTCCTAATTTTGCCGCCTCGTTAAGGTAACCGACCGCCTTCGAACCTTTCTTGTTTTGCAGATAGGCTTCGCCGAGGAGGAGGTTGCCCTCAGCAGATTCAGGCCGCAACTCGACAGCTTTGGACAATGGTTCGATAGCTTCTGCAAATCGCTTTTGCATGGCGAGCAACCTGCCCAGATTGAGCTGCGCCAGGGCAAAGGCAGGCCTCACTTCGATGGCATGAAGGTAAGCTTTCTCCGCATCGCTGCGCTTGTCATCGAGCAAATACACTGTGCCGAGTTCAGTCCAGGCTTGAAAATCCTGGTTATCGCCGTTGAGTAGCTGCTGAAAAAGTACAACCGCTTCTTCGAACTTCTTCTTATCAACCGCCTGCTGTGCTTTCTCGAAGAGGGCCTTATTAACCGACGAGCGCTGGTATGCGTCAATAGCAGAAACGGTGCCTGACTTATGTTTTGCTTCTGTGCTTGTTGCCTTCCACTCGAACTCTAGATCCTGTCGCACGTCCGCGCCAGCAGGACCGCCGCTTATAGAAATGTGAACGCGCGCAATTTCGTTGTTTTCTACCTCCACGGCTATATCGTATTCACCCGGCCGGACATTAGGAAACCGGTAACGCCCACCGCTAGCCACAGGCTGACGTCCGGCGACACTACCGCCGAGGGTATACAGCACTATGGTAAGAGTAAGCGGCTTTTTTGCGTCGGATTTATTTTCATCAACTTTCACATCGCCAAACAACGAGCTCCCACCTTGGGCAAAGACGCGTCCATTAAGGCCGATCGAGAGGATCATGAGAGCGACTTGAAGAGCGGTCCTAACGTATCTCACTTTATTACTTCCAAATGCATCGTCCAGTGATGAGCAGAGCTCGTTAGTGTTGCGTGTCGCGGAAAAACAGCGGGTCACAGGCCAAGCTGCGACCCGCCGAGAGCGAGTCGACACACACTGCGGTCTAGAACGTGTATCGCAGGCCGAACTGCATTACTCGCGGTGTACCCTGGATAGCGGTCAGGTTTCCAAATGCTCCGTTCTTCGTAGTTGTTGGTTTGAAGGGATCCAAACTTTGAACGAAACCGTCAACCGAAGTTAGCCTCTGAGTGTTTGTGAGGTTAAAAACTTCCCAACGGAACTGGAGCTTATGGTTTTCGCTCCAAGGCATTGCCCACGACTTAAACATGCCCATATCCATGGTAACGAATCCAGGATAGCGAAAGATGTTGCGATCCCCACGCTCGCCCGGCCGACCGCTGCGAAAGCTATGGAAAGCAGCGTCAGCGTCGGCGAATAGATTCGGGGGGCTGGCACCACCGCGATTCGGATTCGATTCCACGGGCGCGATGCGCACAGTGTAATTGCGGCGGTTCCAGTTGGTTGGCCAACCACCGAAATCAAGTGGAGTTTCAACAGGCAGGCCGGAGTTCCAGCGGAAAATTCCGGAAAGCTGCCACCCACCCACGAGCGCGTTAACTATACCCGGCGCATCACCGAGAAAAGCTCTTCCGTGCCCTACTGGAATTTGCCAAATCGCGTTCGCGTTAACAACATGGCGCACGTCAAAATCTGAGACGGCACGCTGCTGCTTGAGGCTGAGCGCATTAAGTATGAAAGGGGTAAACGGTGCATCTGTTTGCAGCCCTGAGACATCATCCATTGACTTCGAGAACGTGTAGTTCAAGTCATAACTCAGAGTGTTCTTGAGGCGCTGGCGGAGACTGATGGTGGCACCATTATAATCCGATGAAGCGATCGTGCTGTAAACGGCGAGCGCTCCATATTGAGGCTGGTAGAAGTAGCGGCGACCCGAAAGAGCGTCAAGGTCGTCCTGGGTGGTGGTCCAGTCATTTCCATTAAAATTCAGCGCGTCAAGATATACAGCCTGCGTGTTGGTCAAACCGGCGCCGCCTGCACCGAAGAACGCTGGCCCCAAAGAGCCGGGTGCATACAAATTTTCGAAAAACGGCTGTGGGTCTACGCTGCCGACTGTGGTTCCCGCCGCACGCAGGATTTCCAACCTCGTTGCTGCATCGGTCCAGGTCTGTAGGGATATCTGGTCCCTGAAGTTCAGATTGGTCTGGACTGCATCGCGACCGGCGAGAAGATGGCGCGCGGCGCGACCTACGTACGCTGCTTCAAGGACGGTGCCATGAGGAAGGTCTCGCTGGAATGAGACGTTCCAACTGTAGTTGACCGGCGACACCAGATTGCCATCAAGCGAACTCTCAATGCGTCTGGCATTGTTTGCGGATCGCTGCTGTGGGAACGTGAGCGTTCCCGGCACTGTAATCAATGGCAGCGTGCGAACATCTTGACCGAATCCAGTAAACAACGGTGCGGGTCTGGTGGTCACATTGAAGCTATTCGCGGGCGTCGTCGTTGATGACGCGAATCCGAGCGTGTTTTGTGAATTAAAAGTGACTGCTAGTTGCTGTCCAAAGTAATCGTTGGTGATTGCGAAGCCACCGCGGATTACACTTCTGCCTTTGCGACCGAGCGTTCGACCCAGAAAGTTATCGCCAAAGTCAGGTGACCAGGCGACTGCGATGCGGGGCTGGAAGTTGTTTTTGTCCCAGTCGTAAAAGTGATCTGTCTTATTGACGATAATCGGCTCGACATAATTTATGCCCTTATCGGCCGATTCGATTCGTCGTCGCAAGTACTCGCCGAGCGGAATGTTGGGCTTGGCCATGAAGCCTTGTGTCTCGTAAACAGGCTTGCTCAGACCATATCGTAGACCGTAAGTTACCGTCAGGTTTTGTGAGATTTTCCAACTATCCTGGGCGTAGAAGTCATACTCCTCAGTCGCAAATTCACGTTCGACCGGAATACCCGACGTGAGCGGTTTGCCGTCAATGTCAAAATTAAATCTCGCTGTATATTGCGAGAAGCGACCGATGACGGCGGTCAGCGCTGACTTCAAATCGTCCGTGTTGCTTGTCACCGTGTATCCGGCCGCAGTAATTGGCGTTATCAACACGTTACCGGATGACTGGTAGAAAAAGGGGTTAGTGAGCGCCTGGTCGAATCCAGGGCCGTACTCCGCCCTTCGGTTACGGATGGCGCGGATATTCGTACCAAACTGCATCGTGTGGTCGCCTTTGACCCATGAAAGGTCATCCGTCAAGTTGTGGACCGGATTCACGCGGCTGAATGTGTACGATTCGGTTGAAGGGGTAAAGACAAAACGGAAGAATATGTCGTTGGCAGAGATGTCGCCCAAGTCGCTGATGGCCAGACGAGTTAGGCCGTAGCGGGCGCTATTGGTCATATGGTCATTGATGACCCAGGTATGACCAACGACGAAACCATACGGGTGATACCACCGTACGCGCTGGGGAGTATCAGGAAACCGTTGCGGGTTGGTAAAACTCACCGGCAACTTATCGTATTGATAAGAGCCGCGGAAGAACACCTGCTGAGTTCCACTCTTTGTCAGGTTATAGTCGAGGCGAAGTTGGTGTGAGTTGAGGTTTACAGCGGTTGGGGCATTAAAACGGAAACTTCCCGTATTTAGGGTATCACCGCCCGCCTCGTTCGCGGGATATTTGCTAGCGGCATTCGCCAGAACTGCAAGGGCCACTGGATTCAGCCCCACGACCGGAAAAAAGCTGTTGAGTTGAGTCGGTGTAAGAGTGATGGTTTGGATATTGGCACCGGTACAGTTAGCGGGCAAGACCCCCGGCAAACAGCCCTTAAATCTTACCTCTCCGCGTCCGAGATTCGGAAGGGGAACAGTTCGCCCGCTGACGGCGGCCTGGCTCGCGTCCCTACGACCTTCATAACTGTAGAAGAAGAACATGCGATCTTTTTTAATCGGTCCGCCGAGAGCGCCGCCAAAGGTGTTGCGCAGCAGGGTGGGACGACGAATGCCACTGCGGTTGTTGAAAAAGTCATTGGCGGTGAAAATTGTATTACGATGGGCCTCAAACGCAGATGCGTGAAAATTGTTTGTTCCGCTCTTTGTAATGAGCGATATCTGCGCTCCGGCTGAGCGGCCCTGCGTCGCATTGGGATTGGCAATCACAACTCGGAATTCCTCTACCGCTTCGGCATTCAAGCGAAGCACCGGATCGTTGATCGAGTTGGTCTGCGCCTCATTGATATCTACGCCGTCAAGGGTGATATTCGATTGGTCGCTTCGTGCTCCCGTCACGTTCCCGGCGCGAGTGACTCCCGGCTGCAGAGTGAGCAGTGAGATTGGATTTCGCGCCTCGAGTGGCAATTGTGTGATTTGTTGATTGACAAAGTTATTGCCGAGCGTGGCGTCTTGGGTATTAAGGAGGACTTCGCCGGCACCTGAGGCCACAGTCACAGTCTCTGAAACATTACCGACTTCCAACTGGATGTTGACTTCTGTCGGCTTATCAACAAGAGCCTTCACATCGAGGACCACAGCTTTCTTAAATCCGGGTGCCTCGATCTCAAGCTGATATTGTCCAGGCGGAATGATACTGAAGCCGAAAGCCCCATTGTCATTAGCCGTTTGAGTGCGACTAAAGTTCTTCTCGGAATTGCTCAAGGTGACCGTGGCACCTGCCACTAAATTTCCCTGTTGGTCTGTCACCGCGCCAGTTACTGCAGACGTACCGGCTTGACCAACCACTACCGTGGAAGATAAGAAGGCGAAAAGAAGCGTGCTTAACATTAAAGAAGCACCACTTCGCAAGAGACTTTGTCTTTTCATGGGTTCCTCAAATGGAAGATGGTTGACGACTTAGGTGGACTAATCTTGGTTCAGCAACAATCCCCTTTTCAGCTGAAAGGCTGACTGATTCGTTCCGATTGTGGGCCGCTGTGAAGGAAACTCCCCCATGTTCAAAACTTAAGCGCGTTCCCCACTTGTAGCCGAACACCGCTAAGCATCCGTTCCGATAATAAAGACTAAGGCATGCCGGGCTGAGTAGACCCAATGATTTTTTGTCGCAAAAATTTTCTTGTAGTTATTATTCCGCAAAACAACGTTCATCCGGGGGATTGCGAAACCCTTGTTATCAAGGGTTGGACTAACGGTTTCTCTTTTTGTGCCCCGAAGATTATCCGAAATTCTGATAAAGCGCTACAAAATTTTGGATTAGTGGGCAATGGGGCTGAAGGGGTTAGCCCGAGTAAGGATGCTTGGACGGCTCTACATCGTCACCAACGATTGAGGAAAGGCTCCAGCAAAGGTTCGCTTGGAATCCAGCTTTGAGTTTCTGGCAGCTTTTCCCATTCCGGAATCTTATGAAATCCTCTTTGTTTAAATCCGCACAACACGATTCTTTAAAAACTTTCAGCGACGTATTCTGATGCAGTCTCGGTTCCCGGGAAATAGCTTTGCACTGAAAACGTGAACAAATCGACGGGTTTTTCGAGTGCTCTCTCGGCGGTACACTGCTTGCTCGCCTTGAATCCAGCGAAGTACATTTTGAGTCGACGGCAGCCCTCAAACTTCAGGAAACGATTCGAGGAGTAAGGCTGTGAAGAGGGGTAGCGTTGTTTCAGAAAATGGTTCGGGCCAAAGTGACAAGGTGCGAGGCGATGCCGCAAACACAACTTCATCGCGTCGTCTCCCGACCCCGAATGACGGGCAGAAAAGTTCGGTTGGGAAGAACGACAGGGGGTCTGGCGAATTGCGCCGCATCGTCGCCCGCCGATTTATGCGCATGCTGCGAACACACGATCGTGTTCGTGTAAAACTGTTGGCAACTCATCAACCTGAGGTGAGGTAGTCTACTTGCGCCCAAGGTCGAGTTTACGACTATTGGCTCGCAAAGGAGGGAACGCTCCCCCTCACCTTGCTGGATTAGTTAGTCGAAACTTGCGGCGCTACGTAACGAATTGTTTTCAATTCAACCAACCCTTCGAGCTTCTCAATCGGCAGACGCCCAATGATTAACTTGGCACTCTTCGGATCGAGCACAACTTCAAAACCCAGCTCTTTGAGTTTTGCTAAAGTCTCTTCTGATTTATCCGTCAGCCAGATTTGAACTTCGGCTTTCCCGTCGCGGATAAACTTCGCTTCGTCCGGAGCGGCGGTGGCGCTCTTATTCTTTAAGCGATCAATCACCGCAAGAATTGATGGATGAAGCCGGGCCCGCAACTGAGCGAGGTGTTTTTCTTCGGGTGAGATTATTCTCAACGGTTCCGTGGCATCCGCGATCGTAACAGCCATCGCCGGAGGTACGTTCGGAACGCCACTACCACCGCGCCCTCCGCCACCGGCCGCCCGTTGCGATGTTGACTTTGCTGAACTCGTTCCTGATTTGGCAACTATCTGTGCTCTGGCTGCCGGATTCAATGCTCCGGCACTTAACCTGAATGACGCCAAATTCGTGACTGGACTTTGTAACGTCGCGCTAGGACGAGACATCGGATCGCCCGCACCAATCAAGGCGTCACGATTCACACCTTCCGGCACTTCCACCGGCACATCAATGCGTCGCGGCTGGCCGCCGTCGGTCACAATCATCTCCTCTACCGCAACGAACGAAGTAAATTGCGTCATCAAGCGATATTCGAGGCCGAGGTTAGTAATCGTTTCTTTCAACTCAGGCTTCATCGCGCCTTGCTGCATGCCGTTGTAGTCCTGGCCCATCAAATCGTCGATGCGCGAGCGCGCCCAGAGTGATGAGAGTACGTTGTGTTGCGATTCAGTTTCCGGAAAATCCACCGCGATCTCGCGAACAAACTCGCGCCCTGACATCTTGCCTTTCAAGCGAATCATACCGCGACCCGCGGCAGTATAACGGCCGGTTAGGATCACCGGCTTGGCGCCAAATAGATCGGGAATGCGTTGGGGATAAATATCTGAAACGGGCAGTCCGTTCCAATCAACTGAGATATCCGTCAGCAGCGGATTGCGAACACGCTCATGAAAACGACGTGCGGCCGCAGAGCCATCATCGTTAAGCGCGACGTATTCCACTTCACCCCGACCATATTCAGACATTTTGTCCAGCAGGAATCTGTTTACTGAGCTCCCAATCCCGAAGGCAAACACGCGAGCATTTGGGTGTTTCTGCACTTCAGAAATGATTTCCATATCATTGCCGACATAGCCGTCAGTCATAAAGCAGACTATGCGCACATGGTCCTGGGAGTCTGACGCATCGAGCGCGGCCTTAATTGCTTTCATCATCTCCGTGCCGCCATTGCCTGAAGTTGCCGAGAGAAAGTCCTGAGCTTTCTTCAGGTTCGCCGGCGTGGCCCGCACCGGTGTAGGAAATAGTATCCGCGTATCACCAGCGAAAGTGATCAGATTGAAAGTGTCGGCAGGATAGAGCCCATCCAACGCGAGCTTCATCGTCTCTTTGGCTTTCTCAATGGGAAAACCGCTCATTGAGCCGGAAGTGTCGAGGACGAAAACCAACTCCTTGGGCATTACGTCTGCTACGGTGATGCGCTCGGGTGGCTGGAGAATCAGTGTGAAGTACCCACCCTTTTCAGAGCGGTGGGCCAATAATGCGTCCTGAATACTCTTTCCGGCGACGTTGTAAGTAAGAATGAAATCCTTGTTCGGAATCATGGAACTGCTTTTCAAACGCACGTGTGCACTGTGTGCGCTAAGTCGCTCCAATTCGACCTCTTGAGATTTTCCTTTGATGACATCGATTGGCACGCCCGCATCCAGCATTATGTCCAACGAAATGTCATGGCCCGAGCGCATTCCTTCAGCAACCAGTTTCGGAGAGATGCGTGATGCGTCAGGAACCTGAGTAGTATCCGGCGAAACTCCGCTTCCCTGCCGCCCAGTCGCCTCCCCCGGCATGTAGCGTGGACCAACTACCATGGGAAAAGAAAATTCATACGAGCCGGCTTCATATTTCAGCGTCTCTAAATAACTGATGGTGATCCTGATTCTTTCGCCCGGCAGAATGTTGGCGACTGATTGGGTGAAGATGTTGGGCCGTTCCTGATTCAACAAGCTGGCAACTTGCCCGCCAGATTTCGCCGCGTCATAAACAGCCTGGGCCTCTTCCCGCCGTAAGATTTTTCCGCGCACAACGCGCTCGCCGACAGTCATCGTCATATCGTCCACGGCCGCGCTGGCCGGCAAGGGAAATACATAGACAGCCTCGATCTTTTCCTTAAATGGGTTTTCAAATTCCTGCGTGACGTTTACGCGGGAAAGAAAGCCGCTGATTTCCACAGTGACGTCAGTATGTTTGAGCGGACAGAGACCCTTCAGCTTGCCGCCTTCATCGAGCACCTGTAGAGAGCCCTGGGTTTCCGTTGTTTGCGCCGTTGCGGTCGTCTGAAAATTCTTTAGCGAGGCGACTGAAAATATCAAGACGGCTGAAGTTGCGAGGCCTGCGACGAGGTTTAGAAAAAACTTCCGATCCATAGCGTCTGCTCCTTATCAAACCTTCATGAGTAGTGAGACACACTTGAGGCTCGCTTGTGAGTGGCGGCAACCACTTGCACGAGCCAAAAGAAAAACGGTTCCCGAAGTTAATTAGATACCCTAACTTCAGCCTGTGTTCCCGATTCCTCCGGGGATAGAACGCGAAAAGAGGGAGAGCTTGCAGTTGACTAACACATTGATCCGCGCGATCGTCATTGCGATGGCCGGGAAAGTTGGTCTTGGGTCTTTGGTCTTTGGTCTTCGGAGAAGGGTTGGCCCAAGTGAGTCGGAATCAGAAAGCAAAGAGTCAAAGACCGAAGACCAAAGACCCAAGACCATTATTAGTAAAGATTGAAATTGTATTCCAACTGCATGTAGACGTTCACCGGGCGGCCATCCTTTGTTGCCGGACGAAATCGGATCAGCCTCGCCGCTGTTATGGCCCTCTCCGTCAACCCAAAAGGGAGAGCATGAATCGCGCGAATGTTGGTCACTTCACCAGTTCGCGAAAACACAGCGCGCAATACGACACTGCCGGTGATCTGATTTCGGCGCGCGTCTTCGGTGTATTGCGGTTCTGGTTTCAAAAGCACGCGCGCACGCTCTGTCACCTGTGGCGCTGGGTAGACTCGATCAGGATCTTCGGGATTGTTTCCGCTGCTGCCTCCAATACCACCGCCGCCTGGCCCTTTGTTGCCACCGCCGATGTTGCCGTTCTGACCTGGTCCAAACCCCGGTCCACTTCCCTCGCCAATACCAGTACCGTTCCCAGTACCCATTCCACCGCCGACGCCTGGTCCGTTCGACGGCGCTAACGAATTCGATCGCGGGTCGCCATACCCGGCCAACGGCAGGTTCTTCCACAGCGCCGGATCAATATCGATGCCCGCTGCTGGCAGCGTTTGCTTTTGAACTGGAGGAAACTTGGGAATGGGAGCCGGAATCGGCGACGGTAGCGGTGGTCGGCCCTGTTGCGTCGGTAAGGGATGATGATCACCGCCACCGCCTCCGCCAGTTGATTTCTTTGGCTTCCACGCTGAGCCTTCTCCCCTGCCGTTGGCGAGGCCTACGCGCCCGTGCGATCCCGCGCCCACGCCTTTGTCGTCAGGGTTGACGCTCGGATCCGGTAAGAACTCGACAACCTGCGCCAGCTCCTGTCTTTCACGATCGGCCTGTTGGGCCAAGGCGTCTTCCTTCGACATACGACCGCTCATGACAAGAATCATGGCAGCTGAAAGCACTACCACGATCGCCGTGGCACTTGCCGCCAGCGAATTTGGGGCTGTCAGCCTGCGTCGTAACCGCAATCTTCCCTCGGCGATTGCACGTCTTCCGAAGTCGACGGGATCGTGTTTTACCGCCGGCCAACCTTGCTCTATTTGCTGTACAAGGAAGCGAAGCTCTGTCGCCAGTCGCTCCAGCAAGCTCGTGTTATCGATCATGGTCACACGAAACTCGCGGCCTGAGGCGGAAAGCATGTCCCATAATAGTTTTTCTTCGCTGGCGAGCGCGCGCAGTTTAATTGGCGCGGGTTCATTCTCACGTTCGCCGGAAACTGCAGCCGCCAGACTATTCAGCGGTGTTGTGTCTACCGGACAAAAGCTGAACTTATCTTCAAACTCTTCATCACAGGCGTTGCATCTTTTCATGTGATCCTCCGTGTTTGTAGATGGGAAGCGGGGAGACGCAATGCCAAGAGGAGACTTGCAATATGAATGGAGTGACCGCGCGATTCGTTGATCTAGGAACGTACTAATGCTCGGTTCGAGCCAGAGACGAAGTAAACGGTCCAGCTCACTGCCACCCGACAAATCACTGGATACGATTTTGCCCTCGTCTTGCAACAGACTTTCAGCTTCGAAGCAGACTGATTCACAATCACTGCCTCCGAACCGGATAAATCTTTTCGTTGAAGGCTTACTTAGTTATTACCCGGCGGCGTTGAAAAGTTACGGGTAAGAAGCGAAAAAAATCATGCTGAGAAAATTTCTTAAGCGTCACTAGTCGTCAACAGCCTTGCGTCTGGTAGTCTTTGATGTAGCAGTTTGCTAGTGCTCTGATGTAGCAGTACGGTGAGTTTGACACGATTGAAAGGGCTACGTTAACTTAAACAGCTTGCAGCGATCCTCCAACACTTCACCATGTGCGTCCCGTTCGTCTAGTGGCCTAGGACACCGCCCTTTCACGGCGGCGACACGGGTTCGACTCCCGTACGGGACGCCAACTGCCATCGGTTTTGCCCAAGCGTTGACTGCCACGCTCTGTGGGTATAGAGTCCGCGCATCGCCCTCGCTTTTTCTAGTGGCTGGCCGTACAACGGAGCCTGCGCGCACCGAGCGCGCCCGACCTTCCTCCCTCTGACTGGCCCTCTCCATCACTCGCGCCGAAAGGCGCTTTGAAAAGGAGGATAATCATGCACAGGTTAAGCAAGTCGCTCGCCGCGCTCGCCGGACTGCTGGTCGTTTCGATGCTTTTGATAGGTCTGGTAGCGTCGGAGAATTCCGCTGTCCAGAGTCAGACGAAAACTCAGGTTGAAGGTGTTTGGAAGCTCGCCGAGGTGCTAGTGCCTTCTACAAACCCGGCTGAGAAGGGCACTACGATAACAAACCCCCAGCCAGGTTTGATCATTTTCACAAAGGGTTATTACAGCGTATTGGCAGTGAGGGGAAGACAGGCGCGAGCTACGTTTGCACCAGCCAAAGACCCTCAGAACCTGACCGACGCCGAGAAGATTGCCCGATACGAACAGTGGAGCCCGTTTATGGCAAACTCTGGCACCTATGAGGTGAAGGGATCGATGCTCCAGTTGCACCCGATCGTTGCAAAGAACGTCGAGGTGATGACCAGCGGAACACCCATTACTTGGGAATTAAAGACCGAGGCCCCCAACAGTTTCTGGCTGATCCCGCCCTCGGACAGGGCAACGACTGACCCACGGCTTAAATTTACGAGACTGGAATAACAGCTTAAGCGTTCCGCTGCAGTGCCGGCGTAACGACAGGTGGATGAACTCTGTCATATTGATACATCCACCTGCTGCCCGCCGCTGGCTATCTTGAATGCAGGTAGGCGTGTTGCGTGAAAGTTTTTGAATGCGCGCACGATGTCGAGG